>Ga0214473_10000534_pt1 | contig 53409 bp, 45 predicted proteins | sample RVTome_7_FD_203509 | JGI IMG/M metagenome (GOLD analysis project Ga0214473, IMG submission 203509) | Soil microbial communities from uranium-contaminated site in the Upper Colorado River Basin, Wyoming, United States - RVT98D197 | ecosystem: Environmental > Terrestrial > Soil > Contaminated >... | reverse complement strand
CGAGTTGAAACAGGTTGTGACCGCCTGCGCCCGGGGAGCCTTCGCTGTGTATCACGTCCTGCATTACCTGGATACGAGGGTCTGCGGCGCTTGACGGTCGGGGCCGATCGGTGAGGGAAGAGAGGTGGGGCGCGGGGGCCGGTTTACCGGCCCCCGCGCCCCAAATCCTGTGTTCCGCCTGCGCCCTAGGCGTATGTCATCGGCAGTAATTTGGCGGTGACCGGCATGCCCGGATCCTGGCCATAGACCAGGACCTGGTCGTAGGGGTACTTGCCTCCGGCCGGGAGCTTGATCCACTGACCGTAAGCGATCTTGATCTTGTAGACGTTCGGAACCGGACGGATGGTGCCGAGCTTCACCGGCAAGGTGAAGTCGACTGGGCCGTTGATGCCGGCGTACTTGGTGGCCGCGATGGCCGGGGGAAAGAGCTCTTTGTCTTCGATGTCGGTCACTCGTTTGAGGACGTCTATCGCCCACTCATACTTGCCGAGCTGGCCCAGCGGCTCGGTCCACTGCTTGCCAGTCTCGGCGGTATACGCATCGGCCAGCTCTTGGCAGGTCTCGCCGGTGAGAGCGCTCTTGTACGGGTAGGTGGGGTGCCACACGTTGTGGTCGGAGCTGTTGACGCCGATGTCTCCGACCGCTTCGATCGTCTGATGGAACAGCATCGCTTTACCGATGTTCAGCACCTTAGGTCTCAAACCCTGCTGGAAGGCCTGCTTCCAGAAGTTGGTGAAGTCCGGCGGGGTCTGAAGACCGGCGACGATCTCTGCCCCGGACTTCTTGAAGGCCGCGATCTGAGAAGTGAAGTCCTCCGAGGGCGCCGCGTACATCTCCGGCTGGGAGACTATCTCGTAGCCCCCCTTGACCAATGCCGGGCCCAGACCGGTCTTCTCGTTCGACCAAGAGGCGCCGTCGGCGTCGTTCGGGAAGAGCAAGGCGACCTTCTTGTTGGTCTCTATCTGGTTCCAGCCGGCGATCCGGGTCTCCGCCGCGTCCTCGATACCAAAGTGGAACATCCAGGTCCACTTGAATGGCGTGGTGGGAGTGGCACCCCGGCCAAAATAGAACGCTTGCCAGGGCACGAAGTTCGCGAGGAGAGGTATTCCGTTGGCCTCGCACTGTTCTGCCGCCGGGTTCACCGTGTCCGGGCTCGAGGAGGCCAGCACCATATCTACCTTGGCGTTGAAGATAAGGTCCCCGGTCACCTGGGCGACGCGGTCGGGGTTCGACTGCGTATCCTGGTTTAGGATCTCGATGGGGTGGTTCTTGCCGTCGCCGCAGACAACACCGTCCTTGACGGCGGCGCTGACCTTCGAAACGATCCACTTGTCCGGGCCCCCAAACGAGGCCAGGGGGCCGGTCATGGGCGACAGGGCGCCGATCTTGATGGGGCGGCCTGTTTCCACCGTGGCGGAGACAGTGGTGGTGCTTGCCGCCGCGGTCGTTGTGGTCGCCGCGCCTGTGGTTGTGGTCGCGCCTCCGGTCGTGGTGGTGGTCTCTTCCGTTCCACCGCAGGCCGCCAACAAACCGCCCAGCCCACCCCCGACGGCCACCGTGGCTCCGGCGACGCCGGCGATCTTAAGGAATTCGCGTCTGCTTACTGCCCTGCTGTCTTCGTCTGACATCTGCAAAATCCCCCTCGTGATCAGGAAAGAACAGATCGTTGCCGCTGCTTGCTCCCGCAGAGCCACAGTCTTTGGTCGACCACCTCCCTCCGCTCATTCGGACGAGATCTGCCTACCTACACTGTCGCACATCTGGCTGATGTTTTGAACCGAGACGTCGAGGCCGGCCCGCCGGGCTCCGAAGCTGAGCTGCATCATGCACGAGGGGCACTCGGTCACTACAACCGAGGCGCCGGTGTCTCTGATGAAACCCATCTTGCGTTCGATGATCGCGGCTGAAGTGGCGGGGTGAAGCACACCGTAGGTCCCAGCGGCTCCGCAGCAGGCATCGGATTCCGCTGCTTCACGGAAGGTGATACCCGGCAGCGCCTGTAGTAACTGGCGGGGTTGGTCGACCACGTTCTGGTAACGACGGCCGAGATGGCAGGGGTCGTGATACGTGACCACCGTCTCGGCGGCCGCGCGGGGTGCGCGATCGGCTCCGCCGGCCGCTCCGGCTGCTCCGCCGGGCGCGCCGCCGTCGGTGGCCGGCAGGTCGACGAGCAGGGACGCCAATCCTCCTTGCTCTACCAAGAACTCGCTGAAGCTCCGTGTCTTCTCTTTCAGGAGGGCCGCCCGCGCCGCCCACTCCGGGTCGTCGGCCAGAACCTCGGTGTACTCCTTGAGGTGTCCGGAGCAGCTGCCGCATTCGGATACGATGGCATCAAAGCGCTCGAGATCGCCGAGTCTCCGCAGATTCTCCCTGGCGAGCTTGGCGGCGGCTTCCCGGTCGCCATAGCCGTATGCGGCAAGGCCGCAACAACAGTTGTCGAGTACTTCGACAGCCATTCCCAAGCGCTCCAGCACTCGCACTGTCGCCTCTCCCACATCGGGCAAGACGTAGTTATATCCACATGACATCCAGTAACCTACCAGGGGCCGCCCATCGGGACGGTTTGCCTTACGCCTGGCGAGGCGGGCGTGGAGGAGGCGCCCGGGTGTGCCGGCACGCAACTCTAGGGCTCGTTCCAACTTGGGGTTGAGGAGGCCGATAAGGCCGATCCGCCGGGCGGCGTCGGCGAGGCCCGTCCTGCGGAGGGCCCACACGCTTCGAACCAGGCCCCGCATCAGGCGGGGTCGGGGGAGGAGGCTGCGAAACACCCTACGCTGAAGGAAACTGCGCCCAAAGCGCTGCGCGTAGGCGTGACGGAATGACATGACTACTTGGTCGGTCTTCACGGCAGAGAAGCAGTTTTCAGTGCAGGCGCGACAGAGCAGGCAATTGGCGAAGGCGTCCCTCGCGTCAGGCCCGATCTCCGTGCGTTCTTCGATGATGTTTCGGAAGAGGGCCACCTTGCCCCGGGCCACGTGCCCTTCGCGACCCGTTGCCCTGAATATCGGACAGGTGGGCTGACAGAACCCGCACTTGCCGCAGGTGACGACGTGGTCGTATAAGGCCTGGAATTCTTCCGGCGGTCCGCTGCGAGGAGGGGCGGCCATCAGATCCCCCCAACGAAGCGGCCTGGATTGAGGATGCCGTCGGGGTCGAAGCGCTCCTTCAGCCGTTTCATGAGCTTAACCGACGCGCCGAGATCTCCCCAGGCGTCGAAAGCCGGCGAAAGCATGGCCAGCCCCCGCGTCACTGCCAGCTGGCCGCCCAATGCGACTGCGTCGCGACGGAGGTCGGCCGCATATGTGGTCAGCCGCTGCGGGTCCGGTGCTGGGCTCGCCCGTTCGCTCATATACAGGTCGAGGGTCCCCCGAGCGGCGCCGATGCGGAAGGCGAGGGGCAGCTCGATTGCCCCCGCACGTGTCTCAGCCGCTTGAGCAAGTTCCCATACCTGACTGATCGGCACTGTGGATCTGGTGGTCAGAGATGACCCGGATCGCGCCCCGACGGCGCCGGCTTCGGATAGCCTCTCGAAAAGTGACTCGGCTTCAGCGTCTTCAAGAATCGCCGCGGCAGGTGCGCGGGCTTGCCCGCGGACCTCCGCGATCGAACGGGCGACCGCGGCCCGGTGGCCTGCGAATGCGGCGAGGAGCAGGTAACCGTGTCCGGGAGCGAGATCGACCACGCCCGATGGCGTCGCGCCGGCCACGCCGGTCATACGGGCGAAACCGGCCGAGATCACCTCCAGCGCAAGGGGTTGAAGGTAAGAATCGAGCACATAGGCCGCGATGCCCCTCCCTTGGGCGAGTGACTCAAGCGGGAGGACTATCAGCGCCTGCTTTTCGGGGCGGGGGAGCAGGCGATAGGTGACTTCGGTGATCACTCCCAACACGCCGAAAGACCCCACGAACAGCTTGGTCATGTCGTAGCCGGTCACGTTCTTCATGGTCCGTCCCCCGAACTTCACCGCGCTCCCATCGGCGAGGACCGCTCTGAGGCCGAGCACCACGTCTCTCAGGCCGCCGTAGCCGGCTCCACGGGCGCCCTGGTCGGCAGTGGCAGTGACACCTCCGACGGTGGCCACGCTCGGCCTGCCGGGGTCGAGGGGCAGAACGCGATCCATAGCCCGGGCTTTGGCACGGGCCTCGGCTACCGGGGTGCCTGCCGCAACCGACAGGCTGAGGTTATCGGGATCGACGTCGGAGAAGCCCTGTAGATCCCGGGTGCTGACGAGCAGATCGAAGCGGCGGGCACGATTACCCCAGCCCAGTTTCGTCGCCCCGCCCGCTAAGCACACGCCCAGATCCTCGGTACGGGCCAGGGCGAGCACCCTACCGAGCTGCTGCTCATCGGCCGGCCGCACCTGCGCGGGCGCGCGTAGGTCATGGACAGCGGTTTCCGGTGCCAGGGAAACCTGGTCACATCCGACCACGGCCTCAAAGCGTCCGGCCAGGGCGGCGACGTCTTGCGGCGCCTCGCTAGGCACCGAGCGCAGCTCCCACGCTGACCGTCAACGATGGCGCGCCGGCTCCGGTCGCTCCGCCGGCCTCGGTCGGTCCGGGGGCCCCGGTCTTTGCTGCCGGCCCCGGCAGCACCTTGCCGGGATTGCACAAACCCTGTGGGTCGAAGGCCTCCTTCACGTAGCTCTGCGCCCGCAGATCGTTGTCGTCAAAAACCATATGCATGGCCCCGAGTTTCTCGACGCCGATGCCGTGCTCGCCACTCACCGTGCCCCCGAGGTCGGCGCAGACCTGCAGCATCTCCATGCTGGCGGCCATCACCTTCTTTCTTTCACCGTTGTTGCGGCCGTCGAAGAGCAGGAGCGGATGGAGGTTGCCATCGCCGGCATGGAAGACGCTGGCCACCTGGAGGCCGTACCGGCCGGCGATCTCTGCCACCCTGCGGAGCGCCTCCGGCAGCTTGGTCCGCGGTACGGTGCCGTCGGCCACCATGTAGTTGGGAGCCAGGCGGGAGAGTGCTCCAAACGCTCCCTTACGGCCCTTCCAGAGCGCGGCCCGTTCGGCCTCGTCTTGCGCGACGCGGACGTCGGACACGCCGTTGGCCCGGCAAATGGTCACGATCTGCTCGGCCATCTCGTCCATGCCGTCGCGGAGCCCATCGAGCTCGATGAGGAGCACCGCCGCCGCGTCCCGGGGGAAACCGCAGGCCATGCTATCTTCGACCGCGTTGATGGTGCGATTGTCCATCATTTCCAGGGTAGCGGGGATCAATCCGGCGGCCACGATGGCTGAGACCACATTGCCACCGTCTTCGAGCGACTTGCACACGCCCAGCATGGTCTTCACCGTCTCCGGTTTCCTAAGGATGCGCAGGATGGCGGCGGTGACAATCCCCAGGGTGCCCTCAGAACCGACCAAGATCCCGGTCAGATCGAGACCGGGAGAATCGACATTCTTGCCTCCGGACCAAACGACCTCGCCGTCCGGGAGCACCAGTTCCAACCCCAACACGTGGTTCGATGTGACCCCGTACTTGAAACAGTGAGGTCCGCCAGCGTTCTCGGCGATGTTGCCGCCCAAGGAACAGGCCTTCTGGCTGGCGGGATCAGGAGCGTAATAGTAGCCGAAAGGAGCCAGGGCCTCAGATATGTCGAGGTTGAATATTCCCGGCTGGACCACCGCGCGCTGGTTGGGGAGGTCGATCTCGAGGATCCGGTCCATAAGGCCCATCTCGATGATCACCGCGTCGTCGAGCCCTACGGAACCGCCGGTGAGATTGGTCCCGCAGCCGCGGGGCACGAACGGGATCCGCGCCCTCGCAAGCACTTTGACCACCGCGGACACTTCAGCCGTGGAACGGACAAAAACTACCGCCCGGGGCAGATGACGTTCCAAGTAGGCGTCGTATTCGTATGTCTGGAGGTCCACCGGCTGGTCGAGAACGTTGTCCCGCCCGACGATGGCCCGCAATTCTTTGACCGGCGACGTCGCAATCATGTCAACTCCGCTGCCGTCTCTATCCCATGCGGTCTATGTTACTGGACGGGGGGCGAGTGTGCGACCGACGCGAATCTGACCACGTCCGCACATGTGAACGGGGGTGCGCACATACTGGGAAGTCGCCCATTGCGCCGCTCATCTGGCACGGTAGACAGATATCAGCACCGACAGGGTGACGGAATCGGTTTCGATCAGCCGGGCGATGCGCCGATCGACTTCATTGGCCTCGAGGTGCCGGGAACTGGGGCCCATGCCAACCAATGCGGCGATCTCATGGGCAGCGAGAGTGAGGCGTTCCTCGTGGACCGCCAACTCAACCAAGGCGAAGTCAGAAGCGAACTTTTCGTCGAGGCGCTCCTGTTTGTGTGTATCGACGCTCACCAGGCCGAGGGCAGAAACGAGTTCGTGGAGATGGCGCTGGGTCGGGGTGACCACGATCAGCCGCCCCTCGGGTTCCAGCACACGCCTGAACTCGGACGCGTTGCGGGGAGCGAAGATGTCGAGCAGGACGGCGGCGCACCGGTCGCGGACCGGCAGTTGTGACCAGGTGTCGCAGACGACCGCGCCGATGCGGCCGTGAGCCTTGGCCGCGCGCCGCATTGCGAACTTGGAGAGGTCGAGCGCCAAGCCCACCCGATCCGGGAATTGCTCGAGGACGGCTGCAAGATAGTAGCCCGTGCCGGCGCCCACATCTATGACGCAGCCGCGGACCGCGTCGTCGCGGCGCGCGGGCGGCACCTGCTCGTCGTCCGCCGGCACTGCGCGCGTCGAAATGACGCGCGCCGCCGTCGCTGCCACGGTTTGGGCGAGCCCGGCGAAACGACCTGCTCCCAGGAACGCCTCCCGGGCTGCGACCATGGCCGCGGTATCGGCGGTGCCGGGGCGGGCGTCGCCGGGCAGCAGATTGACGTAGCCCTGGCCGGCGATATCGAACGAATGCCCTCTGGCGCACTCCAGCGAGGCCGAGGAGACCGCGAACTCGCCGCCGCAGTGGGGGCATCGCAAAAGGCTCACCACTTCGGCGCGCACGGCTAGGCCCGTACGCGCAGCCGGTTCGGCAAGACTTCGACGGCCAGCGGGAGCGAGCCCAGCGGTTCGCCGTCGGCATCCAGAAAGAATTCCCGCTCCGAGCCCTCATTCTCCAGGCGCAACTCGATGCGCTCGCAAGGGAAGTGGTGCACGGTCGGCTCGTCGAGATGGCGGCCCGCGTAGACGCCACGCACTCGATCGGCCAAATAGGGCTTGTTCGGCGCGGTGATGGTGACCACTTCCAGGCGGCCGTCGTCGGGAAGGGCCATCGGAGCCACATCCATGCCGCCCCCGAACCAGCGCCCGTTGCAGATAGCGACCAGATACGCGGGGATCACCTGCTCCCGCGTCTCGTGCTGCCACTCGATTTGCGCCAGGACCGGTTGCTCTTTACCCACCATCACGGCGCGCAACGCGGCTAGATAGTAGCCGATCCGACCCCCGAGAAAGGCGGGCATGGTATCGATGAAGCGGTCGACCAAGCCACCGAGACCGGCGGATAGAACATTCACGAAGTAGCGCTCCATGGCGCCGCCGTCCGGCCCCCGAAAAGAAGCGCGGCCCACGTCGACCACTCGCTCGCGACCCGAGGCGATCACCTCTAGACAGCGCTCGAAGCCTTCGTCGATTCCCAAGCTGCGGCGGAAGTCACCCCCGGTGCCCACGTTGACGAGGCCGACCGCTGGGCTGGCCGCCAAGCTCACCGCCCGCGCGGTCGCCGCGGTCGCGCCGGCGCTGGCGCACGCGGATCGTCTCCGGCCGCCAGAACACCGGCTGCCAGTATGCCGTTCGCCACCTCGCTGAAAGTCCCGTCTCCGCCTACCGCCACGATGAGCGGGTAGCCTTCGCGCGCACCTTCCAAGGCCAGGTCACGGGCGTGACCCCGGCGCGCCGTGTAATGGATGACCACGTCGCCCAGGACTTGCTCGACCCTCTCGAGGACGCGGGGAAGGCCGCGCGCGCCCCCGCGCGCGCCGCTAGCCGGATTGACGATGAGGAGCGGCGTTCGCATCGCTCCAGGCTATCAGGTCGAGGTCACTTGCCCCGCTGGGGCAAGGCCTGCAGATAGTCGCCCAACCTCAGCGGTGGCCATAAGTCTCCCCAAAAACCAAGTATCATCTCGAGGGTGGCTTTCTCGACCGGCTGAGCCGCGATGAGCTTCACTGAGCCCAGGCTCCTGCCTTCCACGGTGAACTCGATCGCTCCATAGACCTCCCCTAAGCGTACCGGGAGGACCACCTCGCGGTCCACCTTTACGGAACTTGTCACCACATCGCTCTTGAAGAGGCTCACGACGAGTGATCGGTCTGCCACCAAACGGACGCGTCGGCCCAGGCCGTCCGGCGCGGGAAGCTCGGTGATCACCTCGCCCTTGTCGGCGAGGACCGTCCTCGGGTAAAGGCTGAACCCGAACGTCAACAGGGCCTTGCTCTCCTTCCAGCGGATTTCATCCTCCACTGCGCCCAGCAGCACGCTGATCACCGAGACTCCGTCTCTGGTGCCCGATGCAACCAGACAATTCCTCGCATATGGGGTAGACCCAGTCTTCACGCCGGTCACCCAGGCCTGCCAATTCAACAGCAGGTTGTGATTCTCGAACTTGTGAGGGCTGTCCTGGCCGGGCATGGGGATGGTGAATTCGCGGGTGCGCACGATGCCGCGGAATACCGGGTCCCGCATGGCATATTGAGCCAGGGTCGCAAGGTCTTTGGCGGATGAGAAGTGATTCGCAGCGTTCAGCCCACTGGGGTTGACGAAGTGGGTGTTTGAAAGACCCAAAGATTTTGCCTTCTCGTTCATCTTCTTGACGAAGGCCTGCGTGCTTCCCGCCGCCGCCTCGGCCAGCGCCACCGCTGCGTCGTTCGCGCTCGGTACCAGCAAGGCATACATGAGTTGCTCGACCGTGAGCACCTGGCCTTTTTGGAGACCGAGGCTTGACCCAATGGTCGCGGGGACGTTTGCCGAGATCGTTACCTTGGCATCCAGTTTCAGCGACTCCAAAGCCACGACCGCGGTCATGATCTTGGTAGTGGAGGCCATCGGCAAACGAGCGTTGGCGTTGCGCGAGTAGAGGATCCGCCCCGAGTCCTCGTCGATCAGGATCGCCGCCGTGGCGGTGATGGACGGCGGGCGTGGCTCGCCGTCCGGGAAAGCCGCCGTGATCTTACCGCCGGACACCTGGGTCGAGGCGTGAGCGGGAGGCGCGAACGCCGTCGACGCGGCCGCCAAAGAGACGCCCACCGCGACCAGCGCCACGGCCCTGAAAAACCATCCGGTCGCGGCAACCCTTGACAGACCGTCTATCGATCGGCCGCTGAATTGGACTTTGGGCGGAAAGGGTTTCACGGCGGCGCGATCCTCATCAGTCGTTGGTCCCTATGTGGGCGCGTAGTGCTACTCCACGACCGCTGCCCGGTCCACGACCACCGGTACCCGGGGGACGTCGCAATGCGGGCCGGACGTCCCGGTGGCCACTTGGGCGATGGCATCGACGACGTCCATGCCCCCCACAACCTTGCCGAACACCGCGTATCCCCAGCCTTGCCCCGTTTTGGCGGTGTGGTTGAGGAAGTCGTTGTTCTTCAGGTTGATGAAGAACTGGCTGCTGGCACTGTGGGGATCGGAAGTGCGGGCCATGGCCACGGTCCCGCGGTCGTTCTTGAGACCGTTGTCTGCCTCGTTCGCGATAGGCGCCATCGTGTCCTTCTGGCACATATCCGTGGTGAAGCCGCCGCCCTGAATCATGAAGCCGGGGATGACCCGGTGGAACATGGTCCCGTCAAAGTGACCGGAGGCTACGTAGGCGAGAAAGCTCTCGCTGGTAATCGGAGCCTTTACCGGATCGAGCTCCAGGGTGACGTCTCCATGAGACGTGCTAAGGATTACGCGGGGGTTCGTCTGCTCTTCCACGTGGTTTTCCTTTCTTGACCGGGGCCATCCCCCGGAATCTCTCCGCTAGGTCAGATGCAGATCTTGTGCTGTCGGCCTCTATCTTCGCACGGCCCGCCGGAATGAGGTTCCCGGCCATGATAGTACCAAGGGTGGACAGGTACGAACCGGATAGCGGCAGCTTGGGCTCGGCAATGTTGCCCAGACTTCCCGGCCGGCAGTAGAATGTGAGAAACTCGGCCACACGGCGAGTGGCCGATCCCGGAGGAAAGATGACATTCTTTGGCGTCCCGATATCCCTTATTTGGTTCGCGTTCGCCGGTCTCTGGATTTTCTCGTCCGATACCTTGGGGCACATCCTCGCTTGGATTCAGGGACTTCCGCTCGTGCTGGAGATCATCGTGTGGATCGTCTTCTTGCCCTGGGTGGGATCGCTGTGGATCTGGCATGGTTCCTGGCCGCTGTGGCTGAAGATCGTGGTCATCCTTGTCATTGCGATGGTGACGATGAGCGGCTCCCGCGCGCGGAAGGCGGCCCGGCGGGCGAAGAGCGGCGGCCCGTCGAACTGAGAAGGCGTGTGCGCCGGCGGGATGGTCGCGCTGCCGGCCGCGCTTGGCCGCCGCGCCGCGGCCGCGACGCCTGCTCGCCGACGGGCGGCTAGCGCGTCCGGTTGTCGCGTCCGCCGAGAAGGCCCTCGAGGACCGCTCGGAAGCGTTCGCGATCCTCCTCCTGGAAGGGTGAGGGACCTTGCGTGCGCCCGCCCGCCCGCCGATGCCTCTGCTCCGCGTGCCGAACGGCCAATTCGCAGTCGATTGTCGCCTCGAAATACTGGCGACCGCGAGGGCTCAACGCGCGCGCCCCGCGCCCCAAGACCATGGCCGCCAGCCCGGTGTCGCCGGTCACAACGATGTCCACAGGGTTGAGCAGAGGAACGATGGCGAAGTCGGCGGAGTCCCGTCCCGAAGCCACCTGCAGAGTCTCTACTCCCGGTCGGCCGGCATGGCGGGCCATGTTCTGGGACTCGTTGCCGACAAGCACCACGGGCACGCGATGCGCCCACGCGACCGCGATCGCGTCGCGGGTGACGGGGCAGGCATCGGCGTCAACGAACAAGGTAGTCATGACCACACTATACTTGGCCCGTCGACCGTTCGACGTACTGCTTCGATCTATTGAGGGGAGAAGGCATGCTGGATATCCCGAAACTGGAGCCGGAGTCGCTCTCCGATCACGCGGCGAGCAACCGCGAGAGTTGGAACGTCGACAGCGACACCTATCAGAGCGACCACGGCCCGCAGTTGGCGGCTTCGGGAGGTCTGGCATGGGGGGTCTGGCAGATTCCCGAGAGTGAGCTCGGGATCCTCGGCGAGGTCAAGGGGCGCGACATCCTCGAGCTGGGATGCGGCGCCGCCCAATGGTCTATCGCCCTGGCGAAGGCCGGCGCCAAGCCGGTGGCGCTGGACCTCTCCGAGAACCAGCTGGCCCACGCGCGCCGCCTGATGGCCCAGGCGGGCGTGGACTTTCCGCTCGTGCACGCGAGCGCCGAGGCGGTGCCGCTACCGGACGAGAGCTTCGACGTTGTGTTCTGTGACTACGGGGCCATGACCTTCGCCGACCCCTACGCGACAGTACCGGAAGCCGCCCGCCTTCTGCGCTCTGGCGGGCTCCTCGCTTTCTTGGGTGCGACCCCTATCATCCAAATGTGCTATCCCGACGACAGCGATCACCCCGGGGACGAACTGCTCATCGACTACTTCGGTATGTGGGCCCTGCCCTGCGACGGCTACGTGGAATTCATGCTCCCCTATGGCGCATGGATCCGCCTCTTCCGTGCCCACGGCTTCGTGATCGACGATCTAGTCGAGCTGCGTCCTGGACCGGACGTGACCAGCAGCTACCGCGACAGCAGCGACCGGGAATGGTACCGCCGCTGGCCGGGGGAGCAGGTCTGGAAGGTGCGGAAAGAAGGGTAGTCTGGGGTCTGAGCCCGGTTCACTCGCCTCGTCAGTCGCGCCACGCCGGCTCATCGCCGCACGGGGGCCACGCCCGCGTCTACTTCACGATACTCAGAAGCAGTCCTCGGTCTTTGCAGATTTGCTTCACCTGCCCGATCACGTCGTCGGACGGGAACGAGAGGGTGCTCCGAGACGACCAGGTGACATACTGGCGCGTGGGGATGGTCTCGAGCGCTCCCCGCAGGGCGTCGACCCCTTTCAGCGTGGAGCCGGGGGATCGGATCTCGTCGAGCGTCTTATCCCGATTGGTACCGATAAGGACTGAGAAGTACCATTGATCGCCGTCCTGCCAGCTGTAGAGCTCGTAGCCCTTCATAGAGCCCGCCTGGTCGCGCGTCACTGCCGGCCCACTCGTCGGGGTTGGCTCGGTTGACCGGCAGCCTGCGAGGGACACGCCGAGCAGGATGATACAAAGAAAGAGCCCCAAGAGCCGTAGTATTCTCATGAGGACAGTATAATGCGACGTCGGATGCGCGGTGGGGTGCGTCCACAAGATACGTGGTCGGGTCGAGCGAGGAGCGTGCCGTGAGTGACCGAACTCTGGCTGAGGCGCACGTGCTGGTGGTGGACGACGAGGCGAGCATCGTCCGTCTCTTCGTGCGCGCTCTCCAGTCGGCGGGCTATTCTCAGGTGCACGGCACGACCGATTCCGCCGAGGTTCTGGGACTGCTGGATTCCTTTTCCCCCGACCTTGTGGTCATGGATCTCAATATGCCCGGTCTGGACGGGTTCGCCGTTCTCGAAGAGATAAGCGGCCGGCTTTCGCAAGATACGTATCTCCCGGTTCTCACCGTCAGCGGGATGTCAGACCCTGAGGCCAAGGAACGAGCGTTTCGCGCGGGGGCAAAAGACTATCTGGTAAAGCCCGTCAGTATCCAAGAGCTGCTCCTGCACGTCAACGCGCTTCTCGAAACGCGGTTCCTGAGCCTGCAACTGCACGAGACCCAGGACCAGCTGGCGGAGCTCGTGGGGCGGCGAACGGAGGAGCTGCAGCTCAGTATCGTCAAGCGCAGGCAGGCGGAAGAGGCGTTGCTCGATAAGGAGCAGCAACTCGGGGAAGCGAGGCGTCTGGCTCGTTTGGGAACCTGGAGCTGGGATCTCGCTACCGACACGGTGACCTGGTCGCGGGAGCTTCTCGAGATCGCCGGCAGAGACCCGGTGGGCCCCCCGCCGGGCCATGAGGAATACTTTGGTCTCTTCTCAGAGGATAGCTTGGCCCGCCTACAAGCGGTCGCAGGTGAAGCGGCTGAATCGGGGGCGTCTTTTGAAGAGGAGCTCGAGATGCTCCGCCCCGACGGCACGAGCAGCCATGTGTTGGCGCGTATAGGGGCTTTGCGCGACGAGACCGGGCGGGTGGTGCGTCTCGCGGGGACGTTGCAAGACGTCACCGAGCGCTGGAAGTCACAGTGCGAGCTCGTGAACACCCTTAAGCGTCTGAGCGAGTCTGAGGCTACGCTCATCCAGGCGTTGAGCAAGGTGACCGAGGGCCCGGATCCCTATACCGTCGACCACGCCAAACGGGTGGCGGAGATCAGCACCGCCATCGCCCGGCAGATGCGGCTCCCGGAGGAACGAGTTCAGGCGCTTGAGAAAGCCGCGCTCTTGCACGATATAGGCAAGAACTGGGTGCCCAACGAGATCCTGTCGAGCCCGGGGCATCTTTCCCCCAACCAGCGCGCCCTAGTGGAGGACCACGTGCCTTTCGGCTACGAGATCATCGGTCCGATCCCCTTTGAGGGGCCGGTGGCGGAAGCGGTCCTGCAGCACCACGAACGGCTGGACGGCAGCGGCTATCCAGCCAAACTCAAGGGCGAAGATATTATCTTAGAGGCCAGGATCCTTGCCGTGGCCGATGTCGTAGAGGCGATGACTTCTCATCGTCCCTATAGGGCGGCGCTTGGGCTGGGGGCCGCCGTCGCCGAGCTCGTGGCAAACCGGGGAGTGCTCTACGACCCGGCTGTGGTGGACGCCTACCTTGAGCTGGACGAGGGATTCTTACACCCGGGGGATCCCGAGCCGGATCCCAACCAGCTGCGGTTTGTCCCCCAAAACGAGCTCTAAGCGTCCAGGGTCTCCCGGACCTTGCGGGCCAAGGCTTCTACGGTGAAGGGCTTTTGGATGAAGTTCATGCCTGCCTCCAGCACGCCGTGGCGGGCGATGGCGTCCTCGGTATAGCCCGACATGAGAAGCGCCGGTATGTGCGGGTAGGCCTCGGAGATCTTAGCCAGGAGTTCCCGGCCGTTCATCCCGGGCATGATCACGTCGGATAGGACTAGATGTATCAGTCCATCCTGTGCCTTGAGCACCTTGAGCGCCTCCGCTCCGCTTTCCGCCGGATGCACCGTGTAGCCCAGCCGTTCGAGGATGGCCCAAGTTAGTTCGCGAACCTGCAGATTGTCCTCCACCAGTAGGATGTTCTCGACGCCGCGGAGGTCTCCATCGGAGACGCCCGCGCGGACTGTGTCGATAAGACCGGCATGACCCTCGACGGCGGGGAAGTGGATCTTGAATGTCGTGCCCCGGCCGAGTTCGCTGTAGAACGAGATACGGCCGCCGTGCTGCTTCACGATGCCGTAGACCGTGGCCAGGCCGAGTCCGGTGCCGCGGCCGCTTGCCTTGGTAGTGAAGAAGGGCTCGAAGATGTGAGTCTGTGTCCCGGTGTCCATGCCGTGGCCGCTGTCGCTAACGGTCAGCAGCGCGTAGCGGCCCGGCGCCAGTTCTTCGTGAGCGGCGGCGTAGGCTGCGTCCGCGTCGACCAAGGAAGTTGCGATAGTTAGAACGCCGCCTTCGGGCATGGCATCCTGCCCGTTGACGGCGAGATTCATGATCGCCTGCTCCAACTGGCCTCTGTCCCCCAGGATGCAGGCGGCGGCAGCGCCGGGGGTGAATTCGATGGCGATGTCCTCTCGGATGGTACGCCGGAGCAGCGACGCAAAACCTTCCGCCGTCTCGTTCAGATCGATAAGGTTGAAGTCCGCTACCTGTCTGCGGCTGAATATCAGCAGTTGGCGCACTAGGTCGCGAGCCCTCTCTGCCGCGCGCAAGATCTCCTCCGCGAACTCTTTGCCTGTGTCGCCCGCACTGAAGTCGCCCAGCAGCAACTCTCCATACCCCATTATCGGGGTCAGCAGGTTGTTCAGGTCGTGCGCCACCCCGCCGGCGAGCCTTCCGATCGTTTCCATCTTTTGCGCCTGGTTGACCTGCTCCAGCAGCGTTGCCTTTTCCTCTTCCGATCGCTTGCGCTCGGTGATGTTGCTCACCGCGATCCGGCACGTTCCCGCGCCGTCGGCTTCTTGAATCGCCTTCGCCTCCAGCCGCGCCCAGAACTGAGAGCCGTCCCTATGCAGCATCCGCAGGTCGCACGCCTGCGGGGCGCCGGCCTCAAAGAGCTGCGTGCGGTGCCGGTAGTAGATGTCCTGATCCTCGGGGAGGATGAATCGGGTCAACGGTTGTTTGAGAATAGCGCCCTTCGCCCCGACCAATCCGAGCATGTCGGCGAACGTGAGATTGGCCTCTAGAATCAGCCCCTGTTCGTTCACACGGATGTAGCCCACCGGCGCCAGATCGTACAGGTCGAAGTACCGCGCCCGCGAGGCTTCGAGTTCCTGCTGGGCTCGGCGCAGTTCTTCGTTCTGCATCTCCAACTCGATCTGATGCACCCGCAACTCATGGAACAGCCTCTGCGCTTCCTCGGGCGACAGCGCGTCCAGGTTTTCCCCCGTTACGGCAGCCGCCTCTCGGGCCATACTTTCCGCCCGCCGGCGCAGATTGTCCGGCGGGACCGAACGGCTCATTTCCGCGGTCATGGTGCTTGTTTCCTTGGCGCCAACGTTCTCTCCGTCATGGCGATAGCGTACGTGGTCTCGGACTCATCAGCCAGGGCGGTGGCGGTGACCAGCACGTCCACGATCCCGCCGGCTTTGGTGATCCGTTGTGCGCGGTACGGTTTCAGAACGCCGGCGGCGGCAAGCCGTCTTACCTTGGCGAGCGCCTTCATCCGCTGGTTCTCGGGGATTAGGTCGCGGACGTTCATGGCAAGCGCCTCGGCATCGGTCCAGCCGAACATCCTTTCGGCTGCTGGATTCCAGGCCAGGATGCGGCCTTCGAGGTCATGCACCGCGACGGCATCGCGCGAATCCCGCAGTACCGCGGCCAGGGGCTGCGCCGCACGCGCCTCCTCCAGGGCTGCACACGCCTCTTCCAGCGCTATAGTCGTCCGCTTTGCCTCGGTGATGTCGGCGAACGTGATAACGGCGCCTTCGATCACGTTGTCGCGTGTGCGGTAGGGCAGGATTCGCATCCTGTACCACCTACCCCCCGGTGTGTGCACGTCGAGCTCTTTGGGAGCCAGGGTGTCCAGCACCGCCCGCGCGTCTGCCGCCAGGGCGTCGTAGCCCACCAGATTGGAAACGATGTGGCTCACGGGCCGGCCCACGTCGCTCGGGATCAGGTTGATGATTTGGGTGGCGGGAGGGGTGAACCGCAGGATGCGCAGTTGATGATCCACAAACACAGTGCCGATACCGGTGCCGGCCAGTAGGTTGTTCACGTCGTTGTTGGCCCGTGTCAGATCGGCTACCTTGGTTTGCAGTTCGGCGTTGACGGTGGCAAGTTCCTCGTTGACAGACTGGAGTTCCTCCTTGGAGGTCTCCAGTTCCTCGTTGGTTGACTGCAGCTCCTCGTTGACCGATTGCATCTCCTCGTTCGAGGACTGCAGCTCCTCGTTCGAGGTCTCCAATTCCTCGTTGGCGGCCTGCAGGTACTCTTCCTTGGTCCGCAGTTCGTGCTTGAGCGCCACGATGCGGGCGTCGGTGTCCGCACCGCCCGGGCCGCCCGCTTCTGAGGCGGCCGGCAGGGTGCCCTGCTGCGCCCGCTCGGGGTCGTCGGACCGCGTATTCTCCAAGGTGACCAAGTAGAGTGGCGCGTCGGTTGTCGCGGCAGGGTCTACCGGCACCAGGTGGACGCTCAGGTCGACCGTGTTGAAGCCGCCATTGGTCTTGACGCGTATGCCGGGGCGGCGCACGCTCTGTCGTGTTTGCGCAGCTTTGCGCAGAGCCGCGGTCAGTTCGCGCCCCAACCCTTCGCGGGCCATCTTCAAGATGTTGTTGACTCCGGCCGCGCCGGGGGCCGGTTCCAGGAACATCCCCGTGCGGCCGTGTAGGTAGAGGATCTCGCCTCGGCCGTTGACGAGCGCGCCGGCGGGGGCGACCTGCTGCAGCAGCGCCTGTTCGGTGAGCTCGCGCAGCGGCAGCAGCACGGGGGGCGCCATCTTTGTGGCGGCCCGCGGGAAAGTCGTCGTGTCTATCGCCGTCATGGGCGGGAGATAGCGGCCACGGATCGCGCCCTGCGCGCCGATATACTGATCTTTGCGTTGATACACCTTCGCTTTGCGGTCTCGCGCTACAAACAGATCGCCGAACTCGCCCACGGTCTCCGAGGTGCCCAGAAAGAGAAAACCGCCCGGATTCAGCGCGTAGTGGAACAGGGGGATGAGCTTCTTCTGCAAGGCCAACCCCATATAGATCAGCAGGTTGCGGCACGCGATGAGGTCGAGTTTGGAGAAGGGCGGATCTTTCACCACGTCTTGCTCGGAAAACACCAGCAGGTCGCGGATACCTTTGTGCACGCGATAGGCGCTGCCGTCGGGCTCGGCCGAGAAGAAACGCGCCAGCCGCACGGGCGCGAGGTCGGTGGCAATGCTGGCCGCATACAGGCCGGTTCGAGCCGTGGCAATCGCTTGGGAGTCAATGTCGGTGGCGAAGACCTGCACCCGGTAGCTTTGCTTCAGCGTTTCCAGGCGCTCCTGCAAGAGGATGGCCAGGGAATAGGCCTCCTCGCCGGTGGAGCACCCCGGTGACCAGACGCGAACCAAGGCGTCCGCGGGCTTGCCGGCAAACAGTTCAGGCACCACCTGTTCCTCGAGGGTCTTGAAGGCCTCCGGATCGCGGAAGAAACTGGTCACGCCGATCAACAAGTCGCGAAAGAGCGCTTCCACCTCGGCCGGAGTCTGCTGCAGGTACCTGACATAATCATCGATGGTTCGGATCTGATGAACGGCCAGTCGTCGTTCGATGCGGCGGTTGACAGTGCTCGGCTTGTACTGGGAAAAGTCGTGGCCGGTCTGGTCGCGCAGCAAGATGAAGATCTTCTTGAGGGCGTTTTCGACTTTGGGAGCCGGGGCGGCTGTGGGCCGCGGCGGCCCGCCGAAGGCGTGGGCCACATAGGCCATGAGCTGGGCGGGCATCTCGGCCGCTGGAAGCTCGTAGTCCACCAGTCCGGTGGCGATAGCGCTGCGCGGCATGCCGTCGTACTGGGTGGAATCGGGGTTCTGAGCCATGACCATGCCGCCCTCGCCCTTGATAGCCCGCACGCCCAGGGTGCCGTCGCTGCCGGTGCCCGAGAGCACGATGCCGATAGCTCGCTCGCGCTGGTCTTGGGCCAAAGAGCGGAAGAAGAAATCGATGGGCAGGCGCAGCCCCCGGGCCGCGGACGGTTCGAGCAATTGGAGCGCGCCGTTGAGAAAGGCCATGTCGCGGTTGGGCGGGATGATGTAGGCGCAGTTGGGCCGCACCGCCATCCCGTCCTCCACCTCGAAGACCTGCATGCGCGTATAGCGCCTGATGAGGTCGGCGAGGATGCTCTCGTGATCCGGGGCCAGGTGCTGGACTAGGACAAAGGCCATGTCCGGGTCTGCGCCGGAAGGCATGCCCGAGAAGAAAGCTTCAAACGCCGCTAGCCCTCCGGCCGACGCGCCTATGCCCACGATGGGGAATTCCGGTACGGGAAGACGATCTAGTTCCCGCGGTGAACTCCCCCCGGCCACCGGGTTCTGCGACTCTACGCGCCGGCTCCTGGACCCTGCCATCACCGTACTCCACTCTCAGGCGCATTGAGGCGCCTTCCCGGGCAACGCTTGGGTTCCGCCGCTTGATCATACCGCGTATGTCGAATACTAAACATTGGTGAAGTGTCCGCACGCCCCTGTATAGCGCGAAGAGCTACTTGGGCAGCCTCCGGCTCGGCTTCATTCTCGTTTGCCCTGCCGGCTACCCACTCCGCCTCTCTCTTTGTCTCGCCTCGAGCTCGGCCACCAACTCGTCGAGAAAGAGGCCTACGTCGGTGACGATGGCGATGGTCTGGAAGCTGCCTCGATCCGACAGTTTGGTGGCCACCGCGGGGTTGATGTCGACGCAGACAGTGTGCACGGCCGCAGGGAGGAGATTCCCGGTGGCGATGGAGTGGAGCATGCTGCACAGCATGAGGCAGAGGCCGGCGCCGCGGACGTGCTCTCTCATGGCCTGCTGTGCCTCCACGGCGTCGGTGATGACGTCCGGCAGAGGGCCGTCGTCCCGGATGGAGCCGGCCAAGACGTAAGGAATGTCATGCCGCACGATCTCGCGGAAGAGGCCGGTGGTGAGCACGCCCTGCTCGACCGCCTGGCGGATGCCGCCACACCGGCGTATGCGATTGATCGCCCGCAGATGGTGTTCGTGGCCTCCCTCGACCGAATCCCCCTCGGTCAAGTTGATGCCGAGCGAGGTGCCAAAAAGAGCAGACTCGATGTCGTGGACTGCCACAGCGTTGCCGCCGAACACCACGTCTATCCAACCCCCCTCCACTAGGCGGGCGAAGGCCGGACCGGCCCCCGTGTGCACCACCGCCGGCCCGAGAACCGCCACGATCTTCTTGCCGTCGTCACGTATCTCCCGCATGAGGCGCGCCACCTTGGCAACCACCAGCCGTTTCGGCTTCTCCGACGACACGGCCGAACCCATGAATTCAAAAGCCCGGGAAGCGCGATCGCGCCCGAGGGGAACGGCTCGGATGCCGCGCACCCCAACCACGATCGGATCGCCGGCCTCCACCTGGATCAACGGCACCGTCCGCGCGGTCCCAGCCGCGGGATCGACCACGATGCCGCAGTCCATCTCTGGCCACTGCACCGGTATCCAGCGCTCCTCGAGGCGCACGAAGGTCTCGAGATTGGTGGTGGAGTAGAAATCCTCTGGGAACACGCCGTCGGCGGGAGCGGGCTCGAGACGGACGTCGTCCTGCTCGACGATCTCCACGCCGTGCTGCTGCAGGTCACGGAGGATGGCCTTCAGGTGCTCCTCGTTGGGAGCGGTGACCCGAAGGAGGGCGAAAGAATGGTCGTCCTTTTCGCGTCCCATGCGGAAGCGGAGGATACGATACTCGCCGCCGCGCTCCAGTATGTCGTCGAGCACCCGGGGCAACAGCAACGAGTCGATGATGTGCCCCTCGAGCTTTATGTCCTCATATGCGCCCATGGCGCGCATTATCCCGTGCCCGGCTCCTTTTCACTAGCATAAAGACAGGACTATATCTTCGGCTACCACGCTCGGCGCGATAGCCCGCGCCTCTCAAGCGGCTCCGATTCAGAGCCGATACCATCCCGCAGGGAGTGTGCAGTGGGGGCCTGTGGCCGTCTGCGGGGGGTTCTCGTGTCGCTGCGTTGGAAGATCTATCTGGTTGTTGGGCTGACCCTTCTAATCGCTGTAGGGGTCATCTTCGTGGTTTCGCAGACCGTCTTCATGCGCGGCTTCGCCGCGGTGGAAACCTCGGAGATGCAAGAGCAGTTAAAGCGCGCGAAGAGCGCCGTGGCCCAGAACCTCGCGGAACTCAGTACTGATGTGTACAGCTACTCCTCGCGGGATGACACCTTCGCGTTCCTCAACGACAAGAACCAGGCATACATAAAGGCCAATCTCACGGACTCGCTCTTCACCGGATTCAACGCCAATCTGGCCGTCTTCATCCGAAATGATGGGACCGTGGTCTGGGGTCGAGGCTTCGATCTGGCAAGTTCGAAAGCCTCTCCCTTGCCGCCCGGACTCAGCGCGTATCTGACGTCTGAAAGCCCCCTCGTCCGTCATTCGGGTCTCGATAGCAAGCTCTCGGGGATCTTGATGCTCCCTGACGGCCCGATGCTCGTAGACTCTCAGCCGATCCTCACCAGTGACGGCGGGGGCCCGGCGCGCGGATCTTTCATCATGGGACGGTGGCTTGACGCTCCGAGGTTGGCAGAACTCTCCAGCCAGACAAGGCTTTCCCTGGCCGTACTTCCGTCGTCAGCGGCAGAGCTTCCCGTCGAGTTCCAAGAAGCGGCAGCTTCGACCGCTTCAACCGGCATGACGGCGGTGACCCCCTTGAGTACCGGCGACCTGGCCGGCTATACGCTGCTGGACGACGTATTCGGGCAGCCGGCGTTGGTCCTGCGGGTGGAGATGCCCAGGATCGTCTACGCCCAGGGAGCTGCGAGCGTGCGTTACTTCATGCTCGCGCTCATGGGCGTGGTATTCGTGTTCGGCGTGGCCGTGAACAGGCTCTTGGAGCGCTCGCTGTTCAAGAGACTTGCCCATCTGACCGCCCAAGTGAGGCATGTAAGACCCGCCCAGGGGAACCTCGGCCCCGTCGCAATGGCCGGGAAGGACGAGCTTGCCCTGCTGGCGCGAACGATCAACGCAGGCTTCTCCCAACTCGAGAGCACGCGCACCCAGCAGGAGAAGCAGGCCCGGAGCTTGGCCGAGACTCTTGAGGAGTTGAAAGGCCGGCACCGGGATCTAGAGAACGCGCACGGCCATCTTCAGCAACTGCAGGAGGCGAGCGCATCGCTCGGTGGCAGCTTGGAGATAAAGGACGCGCTGGCGCAGCTGGAAAGCGTCGCCCTTGACATCTTCGAGGCGGACGAGGTCTGGCTGCTCAAGTTGCAGACCGATCAGCAACAGCTTGAAGGGCTGCGGGCGTTCTTCCGGCCAAAACCTGGTCACGCGCGGCTGCCAAAACTGTTCGGTTGTGAGCACCCGGATGGGGGGCCGCCTCAGCAGGCGAACGGCTTGCTGAGGGCGGTGTTCCAAGGTTCCGATGCGATCTTCATCAAGTCGATCACAGAGCTGAGCCCCGATGAGCAGAGCCGTCTCTTCGGCCGTTCGCTGCCGGATCTGGGCGGTTTTCATTCCCTGGCCCTGGTTCCTCTGCTCGCTGAGGACCTCCCGGTGGGTCTCGTGATATCAGCCTCCGTGAGGGCCAACGAGTTCACTGGTAATAAGAGGTCCACCATCCTCCTGTTTGCCAGCCAGGTGGCACAAGCGCTGAAGAACACACGTCTGTACGAGGAGATAAAGGCTCTTGGCGAGATCGACTCGCTGAGTGGGCTGTACAACCGGCGCAGGTCTCTGGAGCAGCTTGAGTTGGAGGCAGCACGGGCCCGCCGCTATCAGGGGACGTTCTCGCTGCTGATCGCCGACGTAGACAACTTCAAGCTCTTCAACGACACCTACGGACATCCGGTTGGGGACGAGATCATCAAGCGGGTGGCCGGGCTTCTCCAACACAAGAGCCGTAGTTCCGACTTCGTGGGTCGCTTCGGTGGTGACGAATTCATTCTCATCCTCCCCGAGACGTACCGCGCCGGCGCAGCCACCGTGGCCGATCACATGCGGGCTGCGCTGGGTTCGTTCCCCTACATCGCCCCGGACGGGGCTTCGATCCCGTTGCGCATGAGCTTTGGAGCCGCCTCATTCCCCGAGGACGGCCAAGAGGCGGCGGGGTTAATCGCCGTAGCCGACGCCAACCTCTATGAGTCCAAGCGCTGGGGGGGCGACAAGGTTACCGTGCGAAAAGAGCCGGTCAGCGGCGAGGCCGTCGACTCCGGAGCCTTCAGCACCCTTGACGCATTGGTCAGCGCGGTGGACAACAAAGACCATTACACCCGGCGGCACTCGGCCCAGGTGGCCGAGCACACCGCGGCCATCGCCGGGTCTCTCGGCTTCAGCAGGCAAAGGCGGGAAGCACTACACGTGGCCTCCCTCCTGCACGACGTGGGAAAGATAGCCTTGCCGGACCGCATCTTGCGCAAGCCGGGGGCGCTTACGCCCGAGGAAGCAGAGGCTGTGAAGCAGCACTCGCTCATCGGCAGCATGATGATCTCCCAGCACCTTCCGGATCTCACGGAGGTGCGGGAGGCTGTTGTCTCGCATCATGAGCGCTGGGACGGGATCGGGTACCCTGCTCGGCTGAGCGGGCCGGATATCCCTCTGCTGGGACGGATCCTCGCGGTAGCGGATGCGTACTCGGCCATGACTACCGACCGCCCGTACCGCGCGGCTCTCAAGATTCAGGAAGCCGTCGCGGAGCTTGCGAAGGGGAGCGGCACCCAATTCGACCCAGAGGTCGTGCGGGTGTTCGTCGCATGCCTTACCCACGAGATGGCGGCCAACTAGAGGCGGCCGGTCGCATCAGATCGAGCGCTGTGCCGAGTCTAGAGCATCCCTTTCCGTCTGAACCAGCGTAAGGTGTCTTCCATCGTTTCTTGAAGGGGCCGAGTGGAGTAGTCGAGCTCCCGTTCCGCCTTCTCGTGGCTCATGAGGCAGTTTGAATTGATCACGTCGAGCGAGTAGGTGGTGAAGAGGGGCCGCCGGCGCGCGGCCCAGTAATATGCGGGGATGAGGAAGCTCACGGCCCTCGTCAAGGCGAAGGGCAGGCGCAGGCGGGGTGCTTGCGCCCCTGTGATGTCCTCGACAGTGTGCAGTAGGTTCTTCACCGTGATCTCGTGGCCGGACAGGATGTAGCGCTCTCCCTGGCGACCCCTTGTGGCCGCGGTCATCAGTCCCTGGGCGACGTCGCGCACATCGACGAAGTCGTAGGCGCCGTCGACGTAGGCCTTGAGACGGCCGCAAAAGCACTCGAGAATGAGTTGCCCGGTCTCCGAAGGACGAAAGTCGTAGGGGCCGACAATGCCGGAGGGAAAAACAGTCACGGCGTCCAGGCCCTCCTTGGCGGCGTCCAAGACGAGAAGGGTGGCCTCGGCCTTGGTCTTGGCGTAGGTGCCGCAAACCAGGGCCGGATCAATGGGACTGTTTTCGTCCAGACAGGTCCCCCGTGGCGGCTCGACGAAGGCGTGGACCGAACTGGTGTACACGAGACGGCCCACGCCGGCATCGCGGCAGGCGGCCAACACGTTGCGGGTGCCGCCCACATTGGTCTCGCGCAGTCGCTCCAGTCCGCGCGTGGCGATGGACACGATGCCGGCCAGGTGAAAGACTACCTCGGCGCCTCTGAAGGCCTGGAGCAGCGAGTCATAGCTGCGCACGTCGCCCTCAATAACCTCTATGTCGAGGTCGGCGATGGCGGCGGTGCCCCTGCCCGGGCGCACCAGCGCGTACACGCCCGTCGCTCCGTCGGCGACCAACCCGCGCACGAGGGCATTGCCCACGTGGCCCGTCGCCCCGGTCACGACGATCTTGCCGTCAGCCAAAGCCGTTAGCCAAAGCCGTTAGCCGGGCGACCGAGCAAGCTTCGCCCGCCGATAACGGTGTCGGCGCTGGGCCGGGCCGCCGGTCAGTACGTCTCGGCCCACAGCTCGTAGTACGCCTGCTTGTGCTTGCAGGCCGGGCACTCATCGGGCGCTGAGAGTCCCTCATGGATGTAGCCGCAGTTGCGGCAATGCCAGCGGACCGGGGTGTCGCGAGAGAAGACTCTGCCGTTCTGAACATTGGCGAGCAGCTTCCGGTACCGGGCCTCGTGCGCCTCTTCAACCTCGGCGATCTCCCTGAATGAAGTCGCAACGTCGGAGAAACCCTCTGCCTCGGCGATGCCGGAGAAGTCGGGGTAGAGCATGGTCCACTCCTCCTTCTCGCCGTCGGCGGCCGCGAGCAGGTTCTCGGCGGTTGTGCCCGTCTTGCCGGCGGGGTAGGTTGCCGTGATCTCCGCCGGGCCGCCTGCGAGATGATCAAAGAACACCTGGGCGTGCTCCTTCTCGTTATCGGCAGTCTCCGCGAATATCGCGCTGATCTGTTCGAACCCTTCCTCCTTGGCGCGACTGGCGAAGTAGGTATAGCGGTTGCGAGCCTGGCTCTCACCCGCGAACGCCTTGAGCAGGTTCTGTTCGGTCTTCGTTCCTTTGATACTCATGGGTCTGGATTCTCCTTTCAGTGAGCGACGATGGCTGCACTATTCCCGCAACGGCGGGTGCCCAATCCGGGCGCGGGTCGGTCTATTGCTCTACGCGACTCGCGGCCGCCCGCCGCCGCCATCTCCACACGTACCAGCCGGCCGCGCACACTGCGACTGCTGCGACCACGACGAAGAACAGGATCGTGTAGCGTAAGAACTGGGCCTGGAGCCTGTCCCAGTTGGCCCCGAAGGCCCAGCCCAGGTAGGCAAGGGCGGTGTTCCACACGACCGAGCCAACGGCCGTGTATATGACGAACTTGACCCACGACATGCGGGCGATCCCCGCGGGGAGAGAGATGAACGTCCGGACGACCGGCAGCATGCGCGTATAGAGGACCATCGGCTCCCCGCGTCTCTCGAACCAGCGCTCTGCTTGGTCTACATGGCTGGGCTTTAAACGGATGCGGTGCCCATAGCGAAGGGCAAGCGGGCGGCCTCCCCAACGCCCGATGGCGTAGACTGTGCCGGTGCCCACGAGGGCGGCGAGAGTGGAGACGACGATCACCGCCCACAGCGACGTGTACCCCAACGCCGCCAGAACGCCCCCGTAGGGGACCACGACTTCGCTTGGCACGGGAAGGCAGGCGTTCTCGGCGACCATCGCGACGAAGATGATCAGCAGACCGTAGTCCTGTATAAGATGGATGAGCCACGAACTCATGCCTGCGATTCTACTAGGCTTCGCGACTTGAGGCGTCGCGGCGCGCTCTGAGAGGCGCGGGCGTAGACGTAGCCGTATTGGGGAATCATCGGGCGTGACCTCATCCACACGGTAGTCGTCCAGTAGAGCGGGGCGATGCGACCAGTCTTATCGAGGAGCCATGGCTCACTGGGTGAAGAGAAACTGGGGGCGCATAAAACTCGCCGATGGCGCGACCGTCGTGGTCGTGGGCGGCGGCCCCGCGGGCTCCTTCTTTGCCATTCGCGCCCTTCGGCGGGCACGCAGTCTGGGCCGGACACTCGACCTCATCGTACTGGAGAAGAAACGGGAGGTCTGCTTCTATCAGCCCATGGTGCCCTGCGGCTCGTGGGAAGGCTGCAACTACTGTGCAGGCGGCATCTCTCCCAGACTGGCGGACGTCCTCAAGCAGGACGACCTCGAGTTGCCCGATGATGTTGTGGAGGGGAGAGCCACGGAGATCACCGTCCATGGAGACTGGAAGAGCATCCAGCTACCTATCCCCGAGGGCAGAGAGATGCTCTCGGTCTTTCGCGGTTCAAGGCCGAGGCAGCGTCCCGACCGCTACTCGAATTTCGACTCGTTTCTGCTCAATCGAGCGGTAGAGGAGGGGGCGAAGGTCATCGCCGCGGAGGTTCGTGGCATCCGCTACGTGCAAAGCGGGAAGCCTCTGATCATCTATCGGGTGGAGACCGACAAGGAAGGAGCGGAAACGACCATCGAAGCCGACTTCGTAGTGATCGCGGCCGGCGTCAATAGGTTGCCGGGAATGGACTTAGACTCCGACGATCTCTACCGAGGGCTGGCAGACGTCATTCCCGTGTTCCGGCCACCCAGAGTACGCAGAGCTCTCATCACCGAGATGCAGGCCGACGAGGACCTGCTCGCATACATGGAGGGCGAAGTGCACTTCGCCCAGTATGGTTCGAAGGAACTGCAGATCGAGATGTCCTCGCTGACGCCCAAGGGTGGATGGATGACCATCGTGATGCTTGGGAAGAGCATCGATCGTGCTCAGTTCTCGGACTATCGGAAACTGGCGGAGCAGTTCCTCCAACTGCCCCACACGCAACGATTGTTTCCCGGCAATGCTCATTTCACGCCCGCCTGCTTGTGTCACCCCAACATGACGGTGGGCGCCGCGCGCAACGGCTTTGGAGACCGGATCGCTCTCACCGGAGACGCAGCCGTCTCCCGACTCTATAAGGACGGGCTCTTCTCCGCCCATGTCACGGCATCGGCGCTGGCCGACTGCATGCTGGACACGGGCATCGACCGCAAGAGCCTCAAGACAGGCTACTGGTCCGCGGTAAGGAGCTTCGATCTGGACAACAGGTTCGGGGCCGTGGTCTTCTGGCTCAACCGGACGATCTTCAGCCGTCCGACTCTAAGCAGGTACGTCTATCAGGCTGTGCTCACCGAGCGTAAGGCCATACCAAGGCGCAAGCGGCGATTGGCCGTCGTGCTCTGGAGGATCGCGAGCGGGGACGACACGTACCGGCGCATCCTCGTGGCGATGTTCCACCCCGCGTCGCTCTGGTTGATCGTTTCCGGTGGTGTGCTTGCCACTCTGAGGAACCAGTTGACCGAGCGGCTATTGGGTCTGGATTGGGCCGGGCTCGGCCGATACCCCACCGGTGTGCCCGTAGAGGAAGTCGGGGAGAAGCGCCGCGAGATCGTCGAGGTGCTTGGCATTCAGCCGTTCCAGCGGCCGCCGCATGTCGAGAGGATGTACTCGATTCGCATCAAGGCCGGCGAGGCCGCGATCCTGCATCAGTTGGGACGGTTCGGCGATAGCGACCGAGAATACCTGACGCCGCGGATGATCCGGATACACCGGGTCGCCGGCAGCCCGAACGAAGTGGGCAGCATCATTCGCTATGACCTTCCCCTGTCCCGGCTGTCATTCAGTCTCCAGTTGGAGAAAGCCGTGGCAGGGCGCTACCTGCTGTACCGGGTCCTGGATGGTTTTGCGAAGGGCGGCATTCTTGCTTTCGATATCGACCGCAGGAAGACGAGCGGCAGCGTCTTGACCATCTACGTGGCGTTCAACTTCCCGAAGGACGGCAACCCCCTCACGAGCTTGGGTTGGCGCATCTTCGGCTTCTTCTTTCCCGAGTTTGCCCACGACGTTCTTTGGAATCACTCGCTCTGCACATTTAAGAACCTGGTGGAGGCGGAAGACGCCTCCCAGCTCGAAACCTGACCGAGCGGACCGGGCGCGCGCTACCGCCTGGCTATCTCCCCGACCTGTTTCGCGGCGTCCCGCAGCACGTCGCGGATCTCCTTCACCTTGCTGGGATCGCCCGCGCTCCTACGCACGGCCCTCATCACGTCCGCGAAGGTCTCCTTCATCTCACTCATGGCGCTCCAACCCTCGCCATGGGGGCCTGGGCCCCACTGTGCCGCCCACCGGTCCCGATGGCTCTTGGCCTGCTCTTTGTGCACCTCGAGGTAGGCGAGACCGGCCTCGGTCACGGAATAGACCTTCTTGCCTTCTTCAGTCGTTGAACTCACGAGGTCCTGGTCCTCCAGGGCCTGCAAGGTGGGATAAACGGCGCCGGGACTGGGACTATAGAAGCCTCCCGACCGCTCTTCCATATCCCGGATGATGTCGTAGCCATGTCGCGGCTTGTCTTTGAGCAGCTCCAAGATGGCGAACTTTATGCCGCCCCTCTCAAAGAAACGTGCTCCCGGGCCGTGCATATGCCGCATGAACTTTTCCGGTCCGAATCCTGGACTCATCTTGACCTCCTGACCTCAGTACCTGTCATGAATTCCGCCGTACCTAATATATGGCGCTATATCACGATATATCGTGAACATCATAAACCAGTCTCTGGAAATGGTCAAGTTTTGGATCCGGTGCCGAGCCACACGGCATCCCCAGGGGGAAGGCTCCCGTGCGCAGGGGCGGGAAGGCTTCATTCTGAAACGAGCTATAAGGACTACAACTACGTGCGGCCCTTTAGTGCCGCCAGCACCTTCTCGGGCGTCATCGGCAGGCTCCAAATCCTCACCCCGACTGCGTCGTAGATGGCGTTCGCGATAGCGGGCGCCTGGTTCACGCAACCTGGCTCGCCCACGCCTTTGGCGCCGAAGGGCCCGGTGGGATCGGGTTGTTCGAGCAGAATGGTCTCAAGCTCAGGCATGTCCAGCGAACCGGGGATCTTGTAAGTGTCGAAGTCGTCGGTGAGCATGCGGCCGGTAGTGGCGTCAAGCACCGGATCTTCGTGCAGTGCGTACCCGATCCCCTGAGCAGCCCCTCCCTCGAGCTGGCCCTCCACGGTCATGGGGTTGATGGCTCGGCCGCTATCGTTGACCACCACCATCTTGAGCACGTCCACCTCGCCGGTCTCAATATCCACCTCGACCTCGGCGAAGAGCGCCTGGTAGGGCGGGGGAGAGGTGGAGGGCGAGAACGACGCCTTGCCGACTATCTGGTCGACGTCGTGGAGGTCGTAGATGGACCGTTTGGCCACCTCGGCCACGGTCATGGCGACGGAAGGCCGGCCGGGCGCGAACACCATCCCATCTCGCATGTCCAGCGCATCTGCAGACACACCCAAAGTCTTCGCCGCGCGGGCAAGCAGGTTGTTGCGGGCGTCGACTGCGGCGCGCTCCACCGCCTGGCCGAGGATGTACACGGTGCGAGAAGCGTGGGAGCCGATCTCGTAGAGGTTGGTGTCGGTGTCGCCCCACACGACCGACACGGTCTCGAACGGTATCCCCAGCACTTCGGCGGCTATCTGGGCGAGAGAGGTGAAGGCGTTGGTGCCCACCGACGCGGGCCAGATCGTCAGCACCGCGGAGCCGTCTTCGCGAAACTTGATGAAGGCGTTGCTGTGCTCCACGTGTACCGGCCAGGCCCCGCTGTTGTGGGCCATGCAGGAGACGCCGAGGCCGCGGCGGCGCGGGCACGGGCCGTCGGGCGGGGCCGCCTCGCCGGTCGACGGGGCGCGGGCGCCGGCTCGCCCGCCCGCGCCCGGAGCGCCGCGCCTTGTCTTCCAGCCGATGCGTTCGGCTCCGATGCGCAGGCAATCGGCCATCCCCGAGCTAGTGATGGGGAACTCGGGCCCGAAGACGCCCGGGTCGCCTAACTGGCAGAGGTTCTGCAGTCGGAACTCCACCGGGTCCATCCCTAGGGCCTCCGCGGCCACGTCCATGACCTGCTCGCGGACGAAGGTCTCCTCCGGGTTGCCGAACCCGCGCATGGCTCCGCACGGGGTCTTGTTGGTGTAGATGGCGTCGACTTCCGCTCGGTAGGTGGCCCGGCGGTAGAGGGGATTGGCCGCCGCTTCGGCGATCAGCGACTAGAGCGCGGCGCACTCGATGTGGGCTCCCGCGGTCGAGACGATGTGACGGTCGATCCCCGTTATGGAGCCGTCCTTCTTGACCCCCATCCGGATGGTATAGGGGCCGAGGCACGCTCGAGTGGGCCGGTCAACGAACTCCTCTTGTCGGGAGTACGCCAATTTGACGGGCCGCCCCGATTTCTTGGCCAGTAGAACGCAGATTGGCTCGCGAAATACCGACAGCCCGACGCCGAACCCTCCGCCGGTGAACTCGTTCTTGATCCTGACCATCCCCGCGGGCATATCGAAGATGTAGGCGATCATCCTCTGAAACAAGAAGGGCAGCTGGGTGGGCGCCCACAAGGTGAGCCGGCCGTGGGCATCGAAGTCGGCCACGCAATGGAAGGTCTCCAAGGGCGCCTGTTTCTGCTTGGACGTGTAGCCCACGCCCTCGATCACGTGGTCGGCCTCGCGCAGCCCCTGCTCCACGTCGCCGATGGCATGGTGGCAGACATGCACGGCCAGGTTCTCCACCACCGCTTCTTCCCCGGGAGCCCCGTCTTCCTGGCGGCGCTGCACCCGGTCGTGGAGGACCGGAGCGCCGGGAGCTTGGGCCGCGGCTTCGTCGAAGACGACAGGAAGCACCTCGTATTTGACCCGGATGAGCTCGAGCGCCCGGTCGGCGGTCAGCTCGTCCACTGCCGCCACCGCCGCCACGGCGTCACCCACGTAGCGCACCTTGTCCTCGAGCACCCGGGTGTCGTAGACGCCCCAGGCTTCAATGCCCCCGTAGCTCTGAAGGTTCATTAGGGTGCCGGTGTACTGCCTGCCAGGGGCGTCGTGGTGTGTTACGACCGCCTCGACGCCGGGAAGGCTCTCTGCGCCCGAGGTGTCGATGCTCACGATCCGCGCGTGCGCGTGGGGACTATGCAGCACCTTACCTATCAGCATGCCCGGCAGGGAGAGGTCGGAGATGAAGGTGGCCCTGCCCGTGACCTTGGCCAGCCCGGTGATATCGGGCAGCCGTTTGCCCACGATCGAGAATGGCCCGTTCCGCTCTACCATGAGACACACTCCCCGGCGAGTCCCGCACCTTCCTGCGACGCGCCGCCGGGGGGGCGGCCCGCGGCGGCGCCCGGCCCTGAGGCCGCGCCTGCGCTCTCGGCGGCGCCGGCCTGCGCGCCACTCTCCGAGCGGATGACCGCGGCGGCCGTGAGCACCGCCTCGACGATCTTCACGTAGCCGGTACAACGGCAGAGGTTGCCGGCCAGGGCCCGGCGCACCTCATCCCGCGTAGGGTCCGGGTTTGTGTCGAGCAGAGCCTTGGCCGAGAGGAGCATCCCCGGGGTGCAGAATCCGCATTGGACCGCGCCCACGTCGAGGAAGGCCTGCTGAAGCGGATGCAACCGGCCCTGCCGGCTCAAGCCCTCCACCGTGAGAATCCGGCGGTCGCGCACCGTCCAGGCGAGGGTGAGGCAAGAGAGAGTCGGCTTGCCCTCGACCAACACTGTGCAGGCGCCACAGTTTCCGCTGGCCGAGCAGCCGCGCTTGGTACCGGTAAGGCCCAGACGGTCGCGCAGCAACTCGAGCACGGTCATGTTGGCTGGGACCAGTTCTTCATAGGTCCTCCCGTTGACGATGAAGGTGGCCACCTCTCTTCTCATGATCCCCCGGCCCTGTCCCACGCCTCCGTGAGGGCCCTGCGAGTAAGGACGCCCACCATGTCCCGGCGATACCCGGAAGTGGAGCGCAGGTCGCTGATAGGCGAGGCCGCCTCAATAGCCAAGGCCGCCGCGCCCGCGAGAAGATCGGGAGTGGCCACGCCGCCCGTGAGAAGGTCCTCCGCTGCCCGCGCGCGCACGACCGTGGACGCGACGGCCCCCAGGGCGATCCGCGCCCGCCGGCAGACATCGCCGTCTCGCTCCACCAGCACGGCCACGTTCACCTTGGCGATGCAGGCCTTGGTGTGGGCCAGCTTCCTGAAGGCGGCGCCCGTGCCGGGCCGCGGGGGCGGAACGGTGATCTCGGTGACGATTTGGTCGGGAGCCAGGATGCTGCAGCACTCGGGGATGAAGAAGTCGGCGATGGCGACCGTTCGGGCTCCACTGGGGCCGACGAGGTGCACGACGGCGTCCAGGGCGCAAAGAGCCGGCGCGATGTCCGACGCCGACGTGGCCACGCACAGGTTGCCTACCAGGGTGCCCATGGACTTCACCTGTACCGAGGCTATCTGCCTGGTGGCGTCGTGCAACAGCGGCCAGCCATTGCTTACAAGCGAGGAAAGCTCTACCGACCGCAGGGTGGTCATAGGTCCGATGTGGAGGTGGCCGTCGGCGCCGCTCTCCAGGGAGGCCAACCCAGGTATGCGCCCCAGGCTGATCAGGCAGGGAGGTTCGATCTCCCAGCGGGTCATTTTGGCCACCAGGTCCAAGCCTCCGGCCAGGACCTTCGCTCCGGTACCCGCGGAAGCGAGGACGCGCACGGCTTCGCCCAGACTCTCCGGCTCCAGCAGCTCGAATGGTCTCAACGTGCGGTGCATCTTACCGCCAGGATAGCGCGGAGAGGTCCGCGGCGCCCTCGTTACCAGCGGCGCGGCCGGTCATAGTCGGGTGGGCATAGACGTTTCCATAGGCAACCTCCATCGCTCAGTCCTTGAGACACGCCACCACGTCGATCTCCACCAGCATGGAGGGCTGGGACAGCGACATCGGCTGCATGAAGGTGCTGGCCGGAGGCTCCTCGATCAGACCGGGGGCGTACTTCTGATAGTAGTCTTGCTCCGTCGCGCGCATGAGGTCGTAGTCCTCCAGGCGCTTGAGGTAGATTACGGTCTTTACGATGTTGTCCATCGAACTGCCGCATTCTTCCAGGGCGGCGCGGATCTTGTCCAGGGCGACGATCATCTGCTCCTTGACGTTGTCGGAAGAGACATCGCCGGTCTCCAAGGTGCGGCCGCTCGAGCCGGAGAGGAAGACCAGCTCGCCCACGACGACCGACCGGGCGAACTTCTGCTTCTGGCCGGCGTAATACAGGGGATACGTCTTCTTCTTCACTTTCGCTCCTTTGCCGGGTTCTTCGCGTTGTCACGGTATCTGTTCGTCGATGCCCACGATGCGGAACGCCCTGCGGGCGAAAGGTTGAGTCTTCTGATCGATGAAGATCTTGTCCCGTTTCCACTCCCCTTTCAGCGTGGCGCGGTTGGCTTCGGTCGCCCGGCGATCTATCGATCCGGCCGCATCGTCCACGACTGCCCCGTAGTCCCGACGGGCGCTTTCCCTCGACACGAGGCCGATGTCCAGGTCGTGCTGAAGATAGTCGAGATCGCGGTCGAGGGGATCGCCGTAGCCCCCGCCTCCAGGCGCCCTGAAATAGAGGATGTCGCCGTCGCGCGCGATCTCCCCGCCGGCGCGGTCGATGGGGGTCTCGCTCCCATCGCTGTGGATGATCTTGTTCTCGCCATGCAGCCCGGGCATGCCGCCGAAGACCCCCCAGGGCGGGATGACGGCCCGGTCGTTGCACCCGCCGACCTCGCAGTCGTGGCCGACCGGTCTCATGATGGTCACGGCCGACATGCCCCCTCTGAAACGACCGGGACCGCCGGAGTCCCTCTGATACGCGTACTCGTCCACCATGAACGGGTATCTGGTCTCGAAGACCTCCATGGGTATCTGAGACACACTGCCGCCGATGCGGGGCCCGCCGGACGCCTGAAAGCCGTCTTTAGTGGCTCTGGCTCCCCAGGCGGTGGGATCGGCTCCCAGGTACCAGGCATAGTATTCGCCGTTTCTCGGATCGAAGCCTCCGGCGATATGGGCTGTGGCTGTGCCCGAATCCGCAGCTATGATCCTCTCCGGGATAACCCGGGCCAGGGCCCCGGTCACGGTGTCGATTATCCGCAGCGACGTCTCGGTGTTGCCGCTCACCACCGGCGCCGGAAACCTGGCGTTCACCACCCGGCCCTCGGGAGCGACGACGGTCACCGGCCGGTAGCACCCGTGGTTCTTGGGGATGGTGGAATCGGTCAAGTGAAACAGGGCGCAGTAGGTGGCCGAATGAGCCACGCCCAGAACGCAGTTGGCCGGTCCCTTGACTTGCGCGTCCGAGCCACTGAAGTCGGCAGTGACGTCGCTGCCCTTGATGGTGATCCTCACATGGATCTTCACCGGCCGGTCTTTGTCTATGCCGTCGTTATCGAGGTAGTCCTCAAAGGTGTACATGCCATCGGGGATTCGCTCGATCTCGGCGCGCATGAGCTTCTCGGAGTAATCCATGGCCCACTCCATGGTTGCCCGCATGGCCTCGGGGCCGTACCTCTCGAACATGTCCTGCAGGCGCCTCTCGCCCAAACGGCATCCGGCCAGCTGGGCCTGCAGGTCTCCCCAGCTAAACAGGGGTACGCGCACGTTGGCCAGGAAGAGGTCCTTGACTCCCTCGTTCAGAGCGCCTCGGTCGTAGAGCTTGATCGGGGGCAGCCGCACCCCCTCCTGGAATATGCTGGTGGTGTCGCCGGCGAAGCTGCCTGGGTGCGTACCGCCGATGTCGCCGTGGTGTCCGCGGGCCACGGAATAGGCCACCAACTCGCCGTCGTGATAGATGGGAGCCAGCACGTCCACGTCGGGCAGATGAGTGCCGCCCGGGAACGGGTTGTTGTGGATCAGCACGTCGCCCTGCCTGAGCCCCCCGGCGCCGAAGCGGTCGATAATAGCCCTCGCGCTCAGCTCCAGCGCGCCCAGGTGGACGGGGACGCCCATCGACGAAGCGATCAACTGGCCCTCGGCATCGAGTAGAGCCGTGGAGAAGTCGAGCACTTCGTTGAAGATGGGGTGGTAGGAGGTCCGCTTGAGCACCTCGGCCATCTCCGAGGGGATGGACTCCATCAGGCTGCGCAGGACGCCGAGGGTGAACGCATCGTGGTGACCGCGATTCCCGGCCATCGTCACACCCGCCCAGGGGTACTGGCGGCGTCCCTCGGGGCGGCGGTACGCCGTCGAGCCGCTGCGTTCCCACGGTGCGCGGCGTCACCACGCTGCGCAGCGGCTCCATGCCGCACGGCGGCGCCCTCTTGAGCGGCGAGGTCTACGATCAGCGTGCCATGCTTGTCGACCTCTGCTGTCTCGCCCGGCGGGACGACGATGGTGGTGTCCATCTGCTCCACGATCGCCGGGCCGGCGATCACGTTGTTCGCCGTGAACCGGGAGCGCTCGTAGGTGGGGCAATCGAGGTAGCCGCCTGATTGGTCAAAGTATATCCGCCGGGTTCCCTTGAAGGCAGCGCCGGCGTCGGTCATGCCCTCTGCTATTTCCGGCAAAGCCCTTCGAGCCATCGGGCCGATGGCGGCAACGGTCAGGGTGATGAGCTCAACGTCGGCGTCCCGCGAGGCATGTCCATAGAGGTGGCGATGCTTCTCGTGGAATAGGTCCACGAGTCTCGCGATCACTCCCTGCTCTGCGTCGCGGTCCATGTCCCGCACCAACTCCTCGGGGAGCTCAACGGCTACTTCGTGCGCCTGGCCGAAGTACCGCATGTCGATCTCGTGACGGACGACGATCTGCTCCGGATCGAAGCCGAGCTCCCCGATCTTGGCGGTCGCCTCCCGGGAAAGCTCCACGAAGGTGCGTTGCAGACGACTGGGGTCGGCCTGGGAAGAGCGGGCGACATACGAACGATGGGCATCATACCTCGCGTCGGCGGTGATCAGCCCCACCGCGGAGAAGGCACCCGGGGTCAGGGGGAAGATCACCCGGGGGATGCGTAGCTCTCGCGCTATGGGGATCGCATGCACCGCCGCCGTCCCGCCGGAGACCACCAAGCTGAAGTCGCGGGGGTCGTTGCCTCTCTGGATGGTGACCACCCTCATGGCTCCGATCATGTTGGCGTTGACCAGCCGGTAGATGCCATGAGCCGCTTCGGCAACGCTCATGCCGAGCCGGTCGGCCACTTTCTCCTTGATCGCCGCCTCTGCTGCGTCGAGGTCGACGGCCATCTCCCCACCGAGGAAGTATCGTGGATTGATGTATCCCAGGACGAGGTCGGCGTCGGTGACGGTCGGCTCGGTGCCGCCCTTCTTGTAGCAGACGGGCCCGGGCACGGCGCCCGCGCTGCGCGGACCGACGTGGACCGCGCCGGCCCGGTCGATGGACACGATGCTTCCGCCCCCCGCGCCGATCTCCACCATATCCATGACCGGCGCTCCGATGAAGTACCTGCTCCCCACCCAAAAGCGGTTGGTGACCGCGGGCCTGCCGTCGCGAACTACGCACACTTTGGCCGTCGTTCCTCCCATGTCGAAGGAGATGACGTCGCGGTATCCGAGGGAGGTCCCTAGTTGAGCGGCGGCTGTGACGCCCGCGGCCGGACCGGAATCGATGGTGTAGACAGGCCTCTTCGCGGCCACCTGCGACGACATGATGCCGCCGCTCGACTGCATTAGGTAGAACTCCTTCTTGAAGCCGCCGGCGGTCAGGGTGTCGCGGAGCCTGCTCAGGTACGACTGCACGATAGGCATGATGTAGGCGTTTACTGTGGTGGTGCTCAACCGCTCGTACTCGCGGATGACCGGGAGGATTTCGCTGGAGACAGACAGGTGCACCCCGGGCAGCATCTCTCGGATGATCTCGGCCGTTCGCAGTTCGTGAGCGGAGTTCATGAACGAGAAGAGGTAGCAGATGACGACGGCATCCACGTCAAACGCGCGGATCTCGCCGGCGACGCGTCTCACGGCCTCCTCGTCGAGGGGAAGCAGCACGTCTCCCCGGAAATCAAGCCTCTCCGGGACTTCGAAACGCAGGGGCCGCCTGACGAGGGGGTCGTAGCCACCCACATAGTCTTGGGGCAGGTCCATCTGCAGGTTGTACATGTCGTCGGGGTCGTCGATCACCCGCTGGCCCCGCCGCAACTCGAGGATATCGCGGAAGCCCTTGGTAGTGATAATCGCGACTTTGGCGCCCTTGTTCTCGATGACGGCGTTAGCCCCCACCGTGGCGCCATGGGAGAAGAAGGTGACCTGGCTCAGATCGAGACCGGCCTTCTCGATGGCCCTCCGGACGCCTAGCGACTGGTCCTCCGGAGTCGTGGATGTCTTGGCTATCGTGAGCGTGCCGTCCTCATCCATGGCCACCAGGTCGGTAAAGGTGCCGCCGACGTCCACTCCGACTCTATACTGCATCCTGGTCCCCCGACCCTTTTCGGGCTCTCTCGCCGTGGCCCGTTGCGGTACCGGCATGCGCCAGGCCATCGTAGCAGGCGGGGCTCGGTCTGTTACACTGCGCGCTCGTCAGCGACATCTGGTTGATCGCCAGCGCGGTGGCGTGGTTTGGGTTATCTCTCTGGGCGCTCTGGCCGCGGTAGCCAGGCGATCCCTAATCACGGCCTGCCGGGACTTCTCGGGAGCGGCGGCGCATGTCGCGCCGCCGCTCGAGCGGACCACCGGCCTCCAGGCAGAGCCCGGCTACTTCCGGAGGCTAACGATGAACTCCCTGATTTGCGCATCGGTGCGGTATTTCGCCTGGTCGTAGCGCTCGTGGTGGGTCATATCCTCTCGGGCCCGGACGACGCGCGGTTTCGGCTGGATAGCCGGGTGGCCGAGGGCCATCGTGTCGTAGATGAAGAAGTCATCCGGGATCCCGAGCGCTTCCATGATCAGAGGCATCACCAGGGGATGGCTCGTGGCGCTGGCCCAATGTGAGCCCAGCCCCAGGCTCTTGGCTGCGAGGACCATGTAGAGGAATGCGCTCGCCAGAGAGGACGCAAAGATCGAGTCGCGCCGGGTCAACTGGGCGAAGAGCGGGTACGACTTCTTCGTGCGCTGGTCGCCGCACACTACTATCAGCACGGGCGCGTCCTTCCAGCCTGGATCAGAGACTGGGCGCGCAGCGGAGGGCCATTGCAGATCCTCCGGTCGCGTTAATTCGACTTCGTGCGCAAGGTACATCACTGCTTTGACGAACCCGGCGAGCCGATCCTTCATCTCCTGGTCTCGCACGACGACGAACTCCCAGGGCTGTGTGTTGGTCCCCGACGGAGCCCAGCGCCCGGCCTCGATGACCTGATCCACCATCTCATCCGATACGGGGTCCGCGGTAAACGCGCGGATGCTGCGGCGCTGCTGGACCAGTTTCAGGAACTCTTGGTACTCCACTTCTGCCCCTTTCCGCGGCCTTGCTAATGTGGGTCCGGTCGACTTCATTCAGGATACCGCAGGCTCATTCCCCAAATACGAGAGTGGGTGCGTCGATGATCGTCGATCCTCCGTCCGCCGGCAGCGCGGCGCCCGTAACTATGGAGGCGTCGTCTGAGGCCAGGAAATGGCAGACCGCCGCGATCTCGTCGGCGGTTGCCGGTCGCCGCAAGGGCACGTCGCGGGTCGCCAGCGCGTAGGCGGCATCGAGGGAAATGCCGTCCCGGGCCATGAGGACCTGCATCTCCTCGTCCGCCATGGGGGTGCGGACCCAGCCGGGGCACACCGCATTCACCCTCACCCCCTGTGGACCGTAGTCCCGGGCCAGGGAGCGAGTCAGCCCGATCAGCGCGTGTTTGCTGGTCACGTAGCCGCACACCTCGGTCCCCGCGACAAGGCCGGCGATGGACGAGATGATCACTATGGCCCCTCGCCGTTGGACGAGCTGGGGAAGGGCTTCCCGCGCGCAGACGAAGGCGGTCGTGAGGTTGGCGCGCAGGCACTGTTCCCAGGAGTCATCGCTTGTATCGAGGGCCGTACCGCTGCCGAGGCTGCCGGCGCTGGCCACGAGGATGTCCAGACCGCCCCACTGCCGGACGATGGCGTCGACGGCGCGGCGCACGTCTTCCCCGCTGGAGGCGTCGCCGACGACCGCCAGCCCGCTGATCTCCGACGCCACTTCCTCGATCACATTGGGCCGCCGCCCCATCACGGCTACCCGGGCGCCCTCCCGGGCGAAGCGCCTCGCGCAGGCCGCGCCGATCCCGGCGCCGCCACCAGTGATGAGGGCCACCTTTCCTGCGAGGCTCATGGTTGGGTTCATAGTTCTTCCCTTTCCGTCAATCCTGCCTCGTTATGTTCAGCAGCCGGGCGCGGGCGCCGACCGGGAAGTTGGTCAACTCCCCGGAACCGCCGCTCTGATAGCCGAAGATCTTGCCCCCGGTTCTCATCCGGTCGAAGTCGACCACTACCGCCCCGAGGGTTGGCACGATCTTCTCCCTCCATACGAAGAAGTACAGGTTTTCCGCCAATTTGTAGTAGTGGCAGCGGTCCGTGTCGGCCAACCCCTTTTCCGAGCCGCGAAGACAGTGCCAGGTATAGAAGTTCTCGTTCAGGTAGATGTGCTCGTAGCGCTCGGTCGGGCTGTAGGTGTATTCGACCCGCCGGCCCACCAAGTCTTCGGTTGGCGCATGGCGAGGCGTTTCGGCGGTGAATGGGACGTTCAGCGCACCGCTGAGGAAGGTCGCTGAGACGGCCGTCAGCTCTTGGCCCCGCGCAAGTCGCTCCGCCAGCGATCCTGTGCCTTCCGGTTCGTCCGGGAGCCGGCCGGTAAGAGCCGTGGCGATTCCCTGGTTCAGGTCAAGTAGGAGGGTGACGGTCGTCGCCCATTCCAGGTGCTTGATGAAATCGAGGAAGTAGATCCCTTCTCGCACTTTCGTGGCGAAGTAGGTTTCCTCTGCTGCTCGCCCTTGGCCTTCGCCCGCGGCGATTTCCCAAGAGAGCCTTGTGCCCGTCTCAAAACGGTGCTCGATGACCCGGCCGTTCTCCAGATGGAGATGCAGGGTCCTTCCCGCCAGATCATCGGTCGACGGGGGGGTGTTGCCGTCCGGGGAGAAGGCGTCCGCCAACTCTCCGACAGAGATCCACCGCGAGGTGTCGAACATTCGATCTCCCTTCTGTTGGCGGCGCGGTGGCTCGAGTAGAGCCAGAATACACTTGGTCTGGACGCACTTCATCCGAGGTAGCTCGATAACGGCGCGCTAGTGAACGCACGACCACCCCAAGGGTAGTACGATGCCATCGACGGCAACCGCTGTGAAACCGTGGCCGGCGACGACAAGAAGAAAGGAATGGGCATGCCAGCGTACGTCATGGCTAGAGTCTGGGTCAAAGATGAACCGGCCTACCAAGAGTACAGGCTGATGGTCGCTCCGACTGTGGAGAAGTACGGAGGCCGGTTTCTGGCGCGGGGCGGACGCGCCCAGTGGCTGGAGGGAGCCGGGGACCTGGGCCGGATCATCCTCCTGGAGTTCCCCTCCTATGAGCAGGCTCTGGCGTGGTATGCGTCCGAGGACTACGCCCCCGCCATGCGACAGCGCAAGAAGTCGTCAGACGGGCAGCTTGTCCTCGTCCAGGGTCTGTGACGCTGACTCTACTCCACATCACGCCGCAGGCGCCTATTTTCTTTACATGAAACTTGCGCGCGTAAGCCGTAGTATTGATCGCGGCCGAGCCGGTCAGAGAAAGGAGAGACGTATGCGGCAGATCATCCAGCCCAAAGGAGTCTGGGATCCGCGGCCTCGGTTCGCTCAGGTGGCAAGGAGCGGGGACGAGGTCTACGTCGCCGGCCAGGCCCCGGTGGACGAGGACGGCAATACCGTCGGACCGGGTGACATCGAGGCCCAGACCCGGCAGGTGTTCGAGAACCTGCGGAGATGCCTGGAGGCGGCCGGAGTGCGCTTTGAAGATGTGGTCAAGCTGAACGTCTACTCCACCGACCTCGACGCTCACCTGTCCACCATCGGCGCGTTTCGGGCGACGCACTTCTCGGAGCCGGTCCCCAGCACTACAGTGCAGGTGTCGAGGCTCGTCCGCCCGGAGTGGCTGGTCGAAATCGAGGCGGTGGCGGTGAAGAGGAGTCAGGAGCGATAGCATGACCAAGAAGCCGTTGGCACTCTTCGCTCTCGTACTCGCCGCGCTGTACGGAATCTACGGGGTTATTCCTATCGTCGTGGCCGCGAAGCTTGCCGAGGATCCGTGGTGGTTCCAAGTGGTTGTCGGGCTGGGCGGTCTGTCGGCCATCGCCTGTGGGGTATTGGGGTTCTGGTTCGCGGCCAGGTGGTACAACCGCCTGGCAGACTCCGCCCACTCGGCGGGCTCGGCGGATAGGCAGGGCGGGTAATCGCGCACGAGCAACCTTGAGGAGTAGGGCGAGGTTGCCAACATGAGCCCGGTCGCCGGGCGGCATCTAACCCCCTAGCGCGTAGGTCACGGCCTGCTCGAAGTTCATGGCACTCCCTGCTGCCCACGCCGCGGCGCAGGCTTCGTCGCCCAGTTCGCTGCGTGCCCGTGCGACACAGTCGTCGAACATCCCCTGGTACCGCGGTTGGCGGGGGATGCTGAGGAAGCCTCGCAGACCCTCGCTCGCGCCGGCAAGGCGGGCAGCCCGTTGCGGATCGCCCTGCTCCAAGGCCACGGCCGTCAGCACCTCCAAGTTGATGATGCCGTACTCGCAGCCCCCTAGATCCGAGAAGCCCCGAAGGCTCTCCCGCAACAGCAGGGTAGCCCGTGCCTGGTCTCCTCGCTTCCAGGCCAGTACGCCCCGGTGGCGGGCTATGAAGACCTGCCCGGCTCGACCGCCGTAGCGCCCGTAGATGGGCTCAGCTTCCTGCAGGCAGGCTTCGACTCTATCGTACTCGCCTTGGTCAAGGTGCAGCTCGGCGAGATTGAGAAGGATCAGGCCCACGTGATCATCGGGACCGGCCGCGCGAGCCACGGCCAAAGCCTCGCTGAGCAGCGCGGCGGCCCGCTCATTGTGCGACTGATAGGCCTCGGCCAGGCCCAGGTTGATCAGGGTGGCACAGATGCTGATCGCGACGCCCTGCCGGCGGCGCAGGTGCAGGGCCTCTTCCAGCCTGGCGATGCTTTCGGCGTAATCGCCCTGGCACAAGAGGACCGCGCCCAAGTTGCTGAGGGCCAGCGCGGCGCCGGCCTCATCGCCTATCCGACGCCACAGATCCACGCTCTCTCGGAGGATCTCGGCCGCCCGCGCGTTCTTTCCAACTCCGTGCGCCAGCCAGCCGGTCCGGGTAAGCGCCTTGGCCTCCACCTTGCCGGGCATGGGACCGCCGCCGGCCCAGCCTCTGTCCAGCCACTCGATGCCTTCGCGCCAGTAGCCGTGCTCCCACCAGAAGAGCCAAAGGGCGGAGGCGATGCGCAGGGTGACCTCGCGGCCGCCCCCCTCTAATCCCCACTCCATCGCCGCGCGCAGGTTTTCGAGCTCGACTTCGATCTCCCGATGGCGCGCCTGGGAGTCAGGGCCATCGAGTCCAATCTCAGCTTCTTCTGCTAGGGAAAGGTAGAAGTCGGCGTGCCGGCGGCGGGCCCCGTCGAGCTCACCGTGCTCGACGAGTCGTCCGTGGGCGAACTCCCGGATGGTGTCCAGCATCCTGAAGCGAGGCTCATCGCCGACCTCGTCGGGCGACCACACTAGGCTGTTGTCGAGCAGGGTCTCGAGCCCCCGCGGCACCTCGTCTGCCGACCCGTTCCCTTGCCCAGAGACCGCCGCGGCTGCTTCCAATGTCCAGCCGCCCGCGAACACCGACAGCCGGTACAAGAGTCGCCTCTCGTCCTCCTGGAGCAAGTCGTAGCTCCAGTTGACGGCGGTGTAGAGGGTGGAGTGCCGCTCTGGAGCGTCCCTCGTGCCGCCGCGCAGTAGTTCGAAGCGGGCCTTTAGCCGGATCAACATCACGGCCGGGGGGAACAGCCTGATGCGCGCCGCGGCAAGCTCGATAGCCAGCGGCAAACCCTCAAGGCGTCGGCACAGTTCGGCCACCGCGGAAGCGTTCTCCTCAGTGATGGCAAAACCTGGCCGAACGCTCTGGGCGCGCTCGACGAACAGGCGAGCGGCGGCGTACTCCGCGAGGCGCATGGGAGCCGCCTCGCCCTCGGGCGGCAGCTCCAGCGGGGCGACCGGGAGGATACGTTCGGCGCGCAGGCGCAGGGGAGCCCTACTGGTCACGAGCACTCTCAGACCGGGACATGCTTCCAGGAGATCCGCGACGTATGGAGCCGCCGCCAGGACCTGCTCGAAGTTGTCGAGCAACAGCAGTGTCTTGTGCCTGCCCAAGTGGGCTCTCAGCCCCTCGATCAACGGGGGTGCGCCGGTGCCCTCCTTGACGCCCAAAGCTCTGGCGATGCCGGGGATGACCAGGTCCGGGTCCTTGATGGTCTCGAGTTCCACCAGGTAGACGCCCCCGGGGAAGCGGTCGCGCATGTTCAGGGCGATCTGCAGGGAAAGGCGAGACTTGCCCACACCCCCAGGTCCCGTCAAGGTGAGGAGTCCGACGTCGTCGCGCAAAAGCAGATCCGACGCCGTCTTCAGCTCTGAGTTGCGTCCGATGAGGGGGGTCGGGGCAACGGGCAGGGCGGCAGGACCACGGTCGGCAGGGAGATCGGGCGCCCGGTCTTCAACCCGCTTCGCCTGGAAACGCTCGCTCAGCAGATGAACGAGGTCAATCTCCACGAGCTCGGCGAGCTCAGACGGAGTGGAAAAGCGCGCGTAGCAGCAGGTGTCATCGGCGGCGATCCGACTCAGCATGACGGTCAAAGCCGGGTCTCTTGCCGGAGCCGGGCTCTTGATGTAGATCAGACGAGGCATCCCTGTGGAAAGCTCATACTCGTCCTCCAAGCCGGAGATCTCCATGCCCGGTGCGACCCAGCCGTAGCTCTGCCAGTAGATGCCTATGAAAACATGGCTCTGGGCCAGGTAGGTTTGGTATAGCGCGCGGGGGGGGTGCGACCGGGCGCCCGCCTCGAACACGACGGGGGCGAGGTGGAGCTTCTGGATGGCCTCCCGTACCGCCCTGCGTTCGTCGGCGAGTTCCTTCAGTGTCGAACTGACAAAGACACGAAGCCGCTGGTCGGGCGTAAGGATCTCAGTCAAGCGATTCTCCATCGGAGCACGGTCGGCGCCCGCTAAACCGGGCGATCGGTGCTCATCGGTCCATCCGCAACGTTTCCATCGTACCTGGTGGTGCGTTGTTCGTCATCATGAGCCGCTCCTGAGCTATGATGTCTTGCGTCACCGACTCGTCGGACCACCCAACATCCTAGGAACACGATGACCGAGCAGGCCGAAGCCGGCACCCTGACATGGGACTACAACATCCCCCTCGTCAACAACCTCTTCATGCTGAAGGATTTCCTCGTCGTCATCGTGCTCTCGGTCGTGGGCATGCAAGCGGTCCTCTTGGTCGTGGGCTTCTTTGCCGGCGAGGGTGCCGTGATCCTGCCGCTCAAGGTGTACGCGATCGTGGCCGGCGTCATCGCGGTGCTGTTCCTCATCGCCGCGGGGGTGGCCTTGAGAAACCGCTTCCGGACTCGCTTCACCCTTACCCCTCGGGGGGTTGCGTATGAGTCGGGTCCTCGGGAACGTCGCATAAATCGGATCACGCTCGTTCTCAGCGCACTCGCCGGGCGGCCGGGCGCCTCTCTGATCGCCCTCTCCCAGGAATCGGGAGGATTCGCCTGGACGGCGGTGGACAAGGTGACCGTCCATCGCCGGCAGCGAGTGATCACACTGAGCGACTCCTGGCACCCGCTCCTGCGCCTTTACTGTCCCCCCGAGAGCTTTGGGGAGATCGTTGCCCTGGTGGAAGCGCGCACCGCCGCGGCCGCGGGCGCACGCGCCGGGCGCCCACAAGCGCTTCCCCGGCGGCGGTGGTGGATCTACGCTGCCTGGATCGGAGGCGTGATCGTGGCCATCTTCCTGGGCATGGCCTACTACGATACCCAGCTGGACGACGTCTGGCGGTTGCTCATTCTGGCCGCCGTTCTCGTCCTGGTCGCCGGTCTTCTTGAAGCGCCGGCCTGCCGCCGTTTGCTCGGCCTAGCGGGCGCTGTGCTGGCAACCTACCTGCTGGTCTCGCTTCTCGTGGAGGCGGCCGAGCCCATCACCGGCCCGAGCGGACTGGTCCATGGGAGGAGTTTCGAGGTGGACACCCCGCTTCTGGTGATGAGCGCCATCGGGCAGTTGGCCCTCATCGGAATGGGCGGGTGGCGTCTCTTCGGGAAGCGCCGGCGACCGACGCCGGGGGGCGGCGGCTAGGGGCGGCCGCCCCTCGCATCTCGTTGGGCTAATCCGTCCGGTCGAAATGCGACACTCGACTGATGCCGAGAACGAGCGCAGCGAAGATGAAGTGCCCGAACCCTGAGCACGCAGGCTCTCGCGTCAAGCTGGACGGTACCTACGGAAAGCGCGGCCACCGGCGACAGCGCTATAGGTGCCTGCCACGAGGGGGCGGAAAGCCGCACGTGTTCACCGAGCTTCTGCCGCGGGAGGAGTCCTGGCAGAGCTCCTGCGAGCACTGCGAGCGGCGGCTCGATCGACGCGAAGGACCCAAGGCGCCTCGCCACTACCAGTTCGTCGCCAGGGGAATCGCGGAGGCGCTGCAAGCAGTGGGGGCCGGCAGCACCTACATGCGGGCCTCTTCCGTGACCCGCGATCGTGCGAGGCGCTTTCGTTACGACGTCGAGACCGGCGAGCTGCGCGAGTCGGGTCACGGCCAGTTGCTCGCCGACTGGGTCGAGGTCTTTGCCCCCGTCGTCTTCGAGCCCTTCCGACCGACTGCCTGGCCGACGCAGGGGTCGCTGCTACTCGACCATTTGCCCTTTCGGGTGCGAGCCTTGGACGGCAGCGGGAGGCGAATCCCCGCCGGCAAGGTCGCTTTCGACGTCTTCTGCGGCGTCGGCTTTATCGCCGGCAAGCCCCGGCTCTGGCTCGCTTCTGCATTCGCAAGCGCCAGCCCCGCCAACTGGAGCGCCTTCCTGGGCTCGCTGCCCGGCTATCCGAAGCGAATCGTCTGCGACGCTCACGGCGGCATGCTGGCCGCGATCGAGGCCCGCTGGCCGGAGGCAGAGTTGCACCAGTGCGAATGGCATCTCAAGCACGCGCTCGATCGCCTGCTGGCCAAGGAGGCAAGAAGCGAGGCCGGCGGGGAGCTTGACGAGTTGCGGGAATATGCCGAGAGCGCGCTCGTCGGCCCCTCGTCCTGGCATCGGTTTGTCCGCGCAGCCAAAGCTGCCGAGAACGAGAGCCTCGATCGCTGGATCGCCGTCAATCAAGCGACGATCGAGACTCAGTTTGCCCGCCGAGCACTGACGCCCCACCGGGCGCTCGATATGCCGCTCACCACCGCAGCGCTCGATCAGATCACCCGTCCGATCAGCGCCGCCCTCTACCCGCGTCGCTACGCGCTCAAGAACCGCGAGCGCCTGAACCGCCTGCTGATGCTCTTGCAGCTCCACGTCAACGGCAACGACGACGTTCAGGCCTATGCCCGCACCATCCGCCTCCACCTTGAGGCGAACGACGGCCGGCCGCTGGCTCACCGGCGCCCGCTTACCGATCCCGCCAACTCGCCCTCCCTACGCTGATGGCCCAACGAGATGCGAGGGGCGGGGGCGGCTAGGGGCGACTGGGGCGGCGGCTAGGGGCGGCGCTACCTGCGCTCCGAACAACAGAGACGCGTCCCCGAAGCATGCTGAACCGGAGGCGCCACGCGCAAGGGGCGCCACTAGAAATGTTCGCGTCCGTCCGGACTCGCGTGCTGGGCTGCGTATCGCGCTACACCACGAAGATTGCCTTCGGAGTCATGTGGAGACAAGCACTCACTCCAGACTCCGTTACGAGATAGTTGTCGCACACGCCGCTCCAGACGCGCTCATTGGCCGCCGCCGGGTGAACCGTGACGCTCATCCCCGCGGCGATTTTCATCGGTTCCTCGGCGCGGATGAGGGGTCGCTCGACTAGATCGTATCCCTGGCCGTGGGCATGGAGCCGGCGCTCGGGCAGGTACCCTCTTTGCTCCAGAAACCGGTTGTTCGCCTCGAATATGTCTTTCGGGTTGACTCCCGGCTTCAACATCTTCAGGTTCATCTCTTGAGCTTCCCGCGCCACCGCGAAGGCTTCCTGGAGTTCCTGGGACGGCTCCCCGATCGAGAAGATCCTCCCGAGCTCCGTGTAGAAGCCGCCCGGACCGTTGACTTCGATCAGGATGGAGAACTGGTCGCCTTCCTTCATCACCCGGTTCTGAAAGTGGCGAAACGCGTAGGGAACCGGGGTTCCCTGGGGGCCCGAATTGACGAGGATCAGCTGGCGCTCGCTGCCCTGGGTAACCACGGAGTACTGTGCCTCCGCCAAGATCTCGAAATCTCTGCGGCCGGGCCGTATACACGTACGGACGTGCTCCATGGCCGCGTCCTGGAGCGCCGCCGTCTTCTTGATGAGCTCGATCTCTTCGGGGCTCTTGATGACCTTGATCTGGTCGATCCAGTCGGTCGCGTCCACGAACGTGCACCCGTCGAGGTGTTTGTGAAGATACTCGTAGAAAGTGATGGGAATGTAGGATCTTCCCACCAAACCTATGGTCGCTCGTTTCTTCTCCTTGAGCACACCTACGGCCAGTTCCGCGTCATACGTGCTCGTGTAGTGGGCCGACTGGAAGTAGGGGGCGCCCAGCCTGCTTTTTACTCCGCGCACGGCCCACTGCGGCGGGAAAGGATCGGAGGGAGGAGTGCCGCCACACGTGATGAATGTCATCTCGTCGTCCACAGGGAAGATCACGGTGAATGGGTAGCTGTGACGCGCGGAGAAGTCGCTGAACCATTTCACGTACCCGCCCAGGAACTCCTCGTCTTGGCGCATCAGGAGAAAATCGAGACCGTTCGCCCGCATAATCTCTCGGCTGGCCTTCCATCGACGCTCGAGCTCGGCCGTCGAGATAGATGTGGTCAGTTTGTCGCGCGGATCCTCCATATTCTTCCTTCTTCCTGTCGCCAAGGGAACACTTCGAAAAGCAGCTTCGAGCCTACGTCGCGTTGTACGCTAAGTGGGTCCCGCTCGCAAGACGGCGAGATTCCGGGTCCACGGGACGAGTGATCAGAAGATACTATATGTTTCCGGTGTTGTAGCATTGCGCATGATCGATGCCACCGTTCTTCTGTGCCTTGGGGGCGGAACCGACCGGCGAGAGCCGGCGTCGCAAAGGCATCGCCGGCCGGTGAGCCCGGGTCGGCGGCCATCGGACCGGAACAACGTCAGTTGAGTCGCTGGGGGAGGTTTGAGAGTGAGGCGCCACATGATTCCTGCCGTTGCCGTGCTGTGTCTCCTCGTGGTCGCCCCGTTCGCTCTTGCCGGTTGCGGGACGGCCGAGCCTGGTGACGGTGACGGCCCAATGCTGACCATCGAGCAGGCTCTTGTCGCCGGGGCCGGCAAGCTGATCAAAGTACAGGGAGCGGTGGTCGCCTCAGGGACCGAGGTGGTCCTCGCCTCGGTGCTCCGCGAGTCGTATCCGCCTCAGGCGGGAGGGGCGATTCTGCCTGTTAAGGGTTTGGACCTTGAGTCCCTGGTGGGACTCACCTCCACCGCCGATCAGCCCGAGCTCGCCCAGGTGACCTGGTCGGACTACTGGGTGGTCCTCGAAGGCGTCGTCACCGATGGGGTGCTCCAGGTGCGGAAGACTCCCCGGGTGATCGAGATCAGCTCGGCGGGGATGCGGGTGCGTTTCAGCCCGGTCTCGGAGCCGCTCGCAGCCGGCGAAACCTTGTGGTGGGCCTTTGACGTAAAGAACACGGAAGCCATGCCTCTTGATCTGATGTTCTCCAGTGGGCAGAGGGGCGAAGTGGTCCTAAGCCAGAACGGGGTGGAACAGTACCGTTGGAGCGCGGACAGAGCCTTTACCGAGGCGATCGAGACGGTTGCGCTGGATCCCGGCAAAGGGCTTTCGGTGGTGCTAAACGACACCGCGCGCGTAACTCCGGGCGAATATGAAGTGACGGCCACCATCACCGCTTCCGTGGGGCCGGCGGGAGGCCCCGGCAGCCCTGGCTCCGAGATACCTCTTGCCGAACTGAAGACCGTCGTAACAGTGCGCTAACTACTCGTTTCGGGGGCGCCGGCCCGGGCTATGTCAGTGTTTTGAGATAGCCGTGGGCCGCTAGAGCGGCCCGGGCACCTTCCCCCGCCGCCACTGCGGCCTGCGGCTCCGAGCCGCTCCTGGCATCGCCCGCCGCGAACACACCGGCGAGCTTGGTACGCAGCGAGCCGTCGGTCGCGATCCGGCCTGACTCATCGAGCGGAAGGCGTCCCCGCAGGAAGGCGGTCTGCGGTTCCATGCCCACGTACACGAACACGCCGGCAAGCTCGATCTGCGTGACCACTCCTGCCCGGGTTTCTCGAACCTTTACGGCTTCCACGCTACTTTCGCCGACGATCTCTTCGACCACGGTCCAGTAGCGGACCTCGATCGCCGGATGCATGAGGACACGTTGTTGGTACGTGTGCTGGGCCGTGAAAGCGCCGCCGCGGTGGAAGATGATGACCTTGCCCACGTGCTGGGCTAGTTCGAGCGCCTCCAGCAGCGCCGAGTCGCCTCCGCCGACGACTCCCACGGTCTTTCCTCGCATCAGCGGCGCGTCACAGGTGGCGCAGTTCGAGACGCCTTTACCCCGCAGCCCCTCCTCGCCTGGGACGCCGAGCTTCCTGAACCGCGAGCCGGTGGCCACGATTACGGCCGGGGCGCGCAGCTCGCCTTCGCTGGTCGGCACGAGCCAGCGGTCGCCGGCCGGCTCCAGGTCCTGGGCCGCTGAAGTCCGGAACTCAGCGCCCGCGTTTTCCGCCTGCTCCTGTATGCGCGGGCCGAGATCATAGCCGGGGACGCCTTCGGGAAAGCCGGGAAAATCCTCGATGTTGCCCACGCTGAGCAGTTGCCCGCCGATTACCCCGTCCGTCAGGACCACGGTGGAGCGGCCGTTCCGGGCGCCGAACAGTCCAGCGGTAAGACCGGCCACGCCGCTTCCCATAACCACTATCTCGAACTCATCCACCGCCGTTGGCGCCGCTGAGAAACGAGTACTCAGCGCCATTCGTCGATGGATACGGTCTTGCCCACCTCGACGCCGCCGGCCGGAGATCTGCTCGTGATGGCGCTGACGATGCTCCAGTGCGGCTGGGTCTCGCCCCCTACCACGACCACGTGGACGTCATCTCGCAGGAACATCGGGATCAACTCGTCTGCCGCCGCCTTCAAGTAACTCGCGAAGGGCTCAATTCCGGAGGTCGCCATCGGGGCCAGAAAGATCTGCACCTGGAAGTTGTCCCAGTATTCGCGGGCCGGTTTACGCACGTTGTCGTACACCCATTGGGCCAACTTGTCCTTGGTGACAAAACCCTCGCGATCACAAAACTCGTGCGCTACGATCGGGTCCAGCAGCATGACCGCTCCGCCCCTTGACTCCAGCGCGCCGAACATGTATTTAGCTCGCTCCCGCCACGTCTCGCGCACGCCCCACGTGGAGATCAGACTCCATATGCCCTTGAAGATCGTGGCAGTGCTGGCGTCCTTGTCGAAGCCCTGCTGGACGTGGTAAGGCTCCCAGGGGCTGCGCTCCTCGTTTTCCGCGAACACGACGCTGGTGTAGGCGAAGTTGTTCCCCATATCGCCCATGTAGCTGAGACCGGGCACAGAGCCGCCTTGCAGGTTTTGCGACGCCAGCCCATAGGCTCGGCCGATGGTGGCGTTGGCGTGGTTGTACGGTCCCAGGGCGCCCATGCCCGAGTTCATCCCGATCTCGCCGCGGACAGGACCGTTTACCACGACCATGGACGCGATGGAGGTGGTGCTGCTGTGCCGCGCGCTGAGGCAGCTTGCGAGGAGCGCGAGGATAGTGGGAAAGTACCTGGGGTCCGCTCCGGCCATGACCGCGTTCACCGCGGCCTGTTCGACGGTGAACTCCCAGAACTCACGGTACTCGGCAGGACGCAGGCGGCCCACCACCTCGCCGGCCGCGTGGCTGGTGCCTGTCAGCATCGCCGCCACCCGCTCCTCTGTGGGCAACACGATGGGCAACTTGTCCGTCCAGTCGTTCTCCAGGAACCGACGGTGGAGGTTCTCCTCCATGTCCGGTTCCAGCAATCGAGGGCTGGTCCGCTCGAAAGTGACGCCCTTCATATCTTCCTCGGTCAGGGGTAAGGTCAGACCTTCGAGCACCTCCTGCATGAACGGCCGCGCGGAAATCGCATCGTTACCGTCGATGTAGGCGCGGAGCTGTGCTGGGCTCTGGTCCGCGACGGGCTGGGGTACGAAGGCCCGGCGCGACCCGGGCATCCCATTGGCCCGAGTCGAGGACGCGACAAGCCGCGCAAAAACGTGCGCATGGATAGCCACACTGGGGACGCGGTACTCCGATTCCATCCGCATGACGTGGCCGGCGACCGCCGGCGCGCAGGTGCTTCAGAGTCCGACGCCGAAAATGGCGGCGTTCCCCTTCTGCCCAATCTCCTGGGCCAGCTCGGGATCGTGCTTGAATGGCTCCCTCCAATGGACGAGTTCCGTCTTCACCGTGGGCATGTGCTCGGAGAACCAGTCTTGAAGCTGCTCCATGAACACGCCGGAGTTGTCGAAGCGGACATCGACCAGATACACGGTCTTGCCATCGAGGTTCATCAGTCGCGGCGCGAGCGTCTTGCTGGTCACCTTCGGCGGGCTGCCCAGCGGGTTCAGAACCGTCACTTTGCCGGCCATTGTCTTCCTCCTACGCTTGTGCGGACCGCGTCTTGCCCGCGCGAAGTCGTGTTCGCTGCTTCTCCGTCCCCAGTAAGTCCACGGCAATCCCCAGTAAGTCCACGGCAAAGGTCTGCTCGTCCACAATGACGCCATACACATCGCGGGCGCGAGCTACCGAGATCAGCTCGTTCTGGACGTCGTCCCGCACACTCTCCACATCCCGCTCAAGCGGATCGCCCCAGCCGCCGCCCCCTGCTCCCATGGTGATGAGGGTCTCTCCCGGCCGGATGGGGCCCAATGCGAAGGTGCGGAAGATGCGCTTTTCGCCGTTGGGGCTTTCGATCCACATCTGGTTCTTGCGTCCATCCTCACCGCCCGCTGCACCGCGGGGGGCGAACTCCATGCCGTCGCAGTTACCGGATTGCAGGAAGGCGCTGGCGCCCGCGGGCCGATCGGTGGCCACGATCTCGGTCAGCACGCCGGGGCCGCTCCGGAACTGGCCGGCGCCCTCCCAGTCCTGAATGAACTCCGCCCGCATCACTCGGAAGGGGGCGGTCGTTTCGAACACCTCCATGTCGGGGCGGGTGATGCACCCCACGAAGAAGAAGGGGGCGAGGCCGGGCCAGCCGTCGAAGCCTTTCACCCCGCCGCCGCTCGCATCCATGAAGGTCTCGGCATAGAACTGCGTGATGTTGCCCGTCCTGGGGTCGATCTGTTCCGGGTCCATCCCGAATTCGATCGGCGAGAAGTGCCTGCACCACCCTGCCGTGGCGGCCTCGGGGATGGCCTTGGCGAGCGCGATCTGGCAGGCTTCGGTGATGTTCTGCCCCAGGGTGACACCGCATGCTCCCACCGTGGCGGGATAGGTGGGGTCGACACAGGTCCCTCGCTTTGTCACAACGTGGATGAGCTGCGCGGCGCCGTCGTTCTTAGGCACTGAGGGGTCGATCATGGGAAAGACGGCCTGACGCACGCCGTAGACCGTGTTGCCCAGCGGGCTGTTGATAAACGTGACCTGCGGGTCGCTCTCGCTGAGGTCGAAGGTCATCTCGTCGCCGTGAATGCTCAGCTGGGCTCGTACCCACACCGGCTTATCGGTCTGGCCATCCCAGTCCGCCGCACTTTCGCCGTAGTGCACCCCGTCCGGCATCTTGGCGATCTCGGCCCGCATGGCCTTCTCGCCTGCGGCGGTTATCTGCTCCATGCACGCTTTGACCGTCTCCAGGCCGTACTTGTCTGCCACCTGGGTCATGTCTTGCTCGCCCAATTTGAGAGCGGCATTGATGAGCATCATGTCCATCTCTACCAGGTTGGGGTTCCGCAGGTTACGCCGCATCAGACGCCAGAGCTTCTCATCCAGGACTCCCTGGTCGATGATCTTGAGCGGCGGGATATTGAGGCCCTCTGCGACGACGTCGTAGGCGCCGGGCGCGTAGCCGCCGGGCATGAAGCCGCCGGTGTCCGCCATGTGGGCACGACCCTGGAAGAACCCGTAGAGCTCGCCGGCATAGATGAGCGGGCGCACGAAGGTCCAGTCGGGCATGTGACCGCTGCGGATGATGTGCGGGTCGTTCCCGATATAGAGGTCGCCGGGCTTGAACTCGTCCCCGAATTCCTTCAAGAATGGCTGCATGGCCACGCTGGCAACGAATATGTGTATCGGCATGTAGCCGCAGGCCGCGACCACTTGTCCGCGCGTGTTGATCAGGCCCTGCCCGAAGTCGCGCGCCAGGCCCATGACGAAGGATTGAGCGCCGTGGAGGATCTTCTCGCCGCAGTTGTCGAGGATGTTCTCGAACCGGTTCCAGACGACCGAAAGCGTGGTCAGATCGACGGTGGCCCGGTTTTCGGCTGAGCTGGGGACCTGTGTCGAAGCCATATCGCTCATCCTTCCGTCAATGTGGTCAGATTACCGAAGGGATCCACGTGCATGGTCACCTGGGGCGGGATCACTATCGTTGTCATCCTTTCCTCGACGATGCATTGTCCCTGGAGCGTGCAGCCCGCGGTGAGCTTCGCCCCGTCGAACACGGATGTGTCGACGAAGCCCCGGAACTCTCCGAAATACACGGGGCGGCTCGCCTTCTTCGCCGGCAGCGGGTCGCCATCGC
>Ga0214473_10000533_pt1 | contig 53468 bp, 48 predicted proteins | sample RVTome_7_FD_203509 | JGI IMG/M metagenome (GOLD analysis project Ga0214473, IMG submission 203509) | Soil microbial communities from uranium-contaminated site in the Upper Colorado River Basin, Wyoming, United States - RVT98D197 | ecosystem: Environmental > Terrestrial > Soil > Contaminated >... | reverse complement strand
TCTTCTCGGTCAGCCGGTCATTGTCTCGACAGCCCGCGGGTCCGTTCAGGGCGTTGTCTCCCAGCCCGCCATGCATCTCCTGACCCAAGAGCGGCGAAAAACGCTCGTTGAGAATTTCTCTCTCGAAACCGCTTTCGTCGACATCGGCGTCCGGTCGGAGAAGGAAGCGCGGGGCAAGGGCGTCGAACTCCTGGACGCCGTGACATTCTGGCCCGCCTTGACGGAACTCGCCGGCGAAAAGTGGTCCGGCCCCTCCCTGGGCCAGAAGGCCGTCGCGGCGGTCCTCGTCGCCGTCGCGGAGAGCCTGGCGAACGAAGCCGCCGGAGGCGAGACGGTCATCGCCTGGGCCGCCCAGACCAAGTTCGCGGCCCGCGGCCGAGGCGCCCGTCCAGCCCTGGGCGCTTTGAGGGCGAAATCGAAGTGGAATCCCGGACGGACGGTTGTCGTCAACGTCATCGCCGCCGGAAAAGACGGGACAGCGCCCATCCCGGGGAAGGGCCCGGTCCTCATCCTAGCCAAGGACGAGCCCACGGCTCTACGGCAGGCCTTCGAGCGGGCGGCCGCCGGGGCGGGGATCGCCTGCCAGTTCCTGGCCGCGGCGGACTCGCCGCTCGCCCTCCCCTTTGCCGGCCCGCAGTCCGAAGTCCTGACGGTCGCCCTGCCGGTCCAGTTTCTCCACACGCCTTCCGAGGTCGTCGACCTCGGGGATCTCGAAGCCCTGCGGGACCTCATCGAAAAATTCCTCAGGATGGGAGGCGGACAATGATCAGACGCCTATCGGCCCTCATCCTGGCCGTCCTCGTATCCGGCGCGGCGGCCGCGGACCAGTCCAAAGCTTGGGATATCCTGCGGGAGATCGTCCTCGTGCCCGGCGTTTCGGGGCACGAAGGCCCCGTCTCCGATTTTATCCAGAAAAAACTGCCTGCCGGCTTCAAAGTCCAGCGCGACGGGATGCATAACGTCTGGTTCACGGCCGGTTCCGGAAAGCCCCACATCCTCTTCGTCGCCCATTCCGACGAGCTCGGCTGGGTCGTCGACAAGATCACCCCGGAAGGCCGCATCCGGGTCAAGTCTGGCGGCGGGCTGCTCCCCCAGACCGTCGAAGCCCGGCCCGTCCTCGTCCACACGGCCCTTGGTCCCGTTGCCGGGATCGTCGCTCCCCGCCCGGGTTATGGCGAACGGCGTCAGCAGGCGGACGCGCCCGAGGCGCCTTTCACAGCCGAGAATTTCGACATCTTTCTCGGCATCTCGACCGAGGCCGAGGCCCGAGCGCTCGGGGTGACCGAAGGCGATTCCGTAACACCCAAGAAGGTCCTCGTCGATTTCGCCCCCGGCCTGATGGCCAGCCGCGCCGTCGACGACCGGGCCGGCTGCGCCGCGCTTCTCGACGCAGCCCTCCGCCTCAAGAGCGATGCGCTCCGCGGCAAAACGGTGACTTTCGCCTGGGATGTCCAGGAGGAGACGGGGCTCATCGGCGCGGCCGAACTGGCCAAGACCCTGAAACCGGATTACGTCTTTGCCATCGACACGTTCGTCTCGACCGATTCACCGCTCGAATCCAAGCGCTTCGGCCATCTCCCCGTCGGCAAGGGCGCGGTCCTGCGGGCCGTCGACTCGAGCAACGTCACGCCCAAGACCGAAATCCGCAAAGTCCTGGCCATCGCCCAGAAGCGCGGCATCCCGGTCCAAGTCGGCAACTCCCGCGGCGGCAACGACGGCTCGGTCTTTGTCGCCGGCGGCGCGGTCGATATCCCCCTCTCCTGGCCCGGCTCCTACGCCCATTCCCTCATCGAGAAGATCGATCGGCGCGACCTCGAGGCCCTCTCCGACCTCATCCTGGCCATCGTTTCAGACTGGAGGTAGTGGGCGTTAGAGATGGGCTTGACGCCAGCCGGGCTGTGAGGGGAGCCATCCAGAGCCCCCGTAGCGGAGGGGGCCCCGTCCCGCTTCGAGAGAAGCGGGACGGGGGAACCGTCGGGACAGGTTCCCCGGGGGCCGGGGGAAATGGATGGCTCCCCTCGCAGCCAAAACGGATGGCGTCCCGGGATTAGGCCAGGATTTTCTCGAAGAAATCGTTCCCCTTGTCGTCGACGATGATGAAGGCGGGAAAGTTCTTGACCGTGATCTTGAAGATGGCCTCCATCCCGAGCTCGGGAAAAGCCACGACCTCCTGGCTGGTGATGCAATCACGGCCCAGACGCGCGGCGGGGCCGCCGATCGAGCCTAAGTAGAAGCCTCCGTTCGTTTTGCATGATTCGGTCACGCCCTTGGAGCGGTTCCCCTTGGCCAGCATGACCAAGGAGCCGCCCATCTTCTGAAAGAGGGGCACATAATCATCCATGCGGCCGGCCGTCGTCGGACCGAAGGACCCGGAAGGATAGCCGGGCGGGGTTTTGGCCGGGCCGGCGTAATAAATGATGTGGTCCTTGAAATAGGCCGGCAGGTCCTCTCCCCTATCGATCTTTTCCTTGAGCTTGGCGTGGGCGATGTCGCGGGCGACGATGATGGGGCCGTTGAGCATGAGCAGCGTGGCCACGGGATACTTGCTGAGCGTGGCCCGGATCTCGGACATGGGCCGGTCGAGGTCGACCGGCACGGCGGGGACATCGGTCGCGGCGGGCTGGGGGAGGTACTTGGCCGGGTCCTTCTCGAGCTTTTCGATGAAGATCCCGTCGCGGGTGATCTTGGCCTTGATGTTCCGGTCGGCGTTGCAGCTGACTCCCATGCCGATCGGACAGGAAGCGCCGTGTCGGGGCAGGCGGATGACCCGGACGTCGAGGCAGAAATGCTTTCCTCCGAAACCGGCACCCAGCCCGATGTTACGGGAGGCCTCGAGGAGCTTGGCCTCGAGTTCGATGTCGCGGAAAGCGTGGCCTCCCGGTCCTCCCGCCGTCGGCAGGTGGTCGAGGTAGCGGGCCGAAGCGAGTTTGACCGTCTTGAGGACGAGCTCGGCCGACGTGCCGCCGACGACGACGGCCAGGTGGTAGGGCGGACAGGCCGCCGTGCCTATCCCTTTCATCTTGCCGACGAGGAATTTCTGTAGAGCTTCCGGGTTGAGCACGGCTTTTGTTTCCTGGAAGAGATAGGTCTTGTTGGCCGAGCCGCCGCCCTTGGCGATGAACAGGAACCCGTACTCGTCGCCGTCGACGGCGGCGATGTCGATCTGGGCGGGCAGGTTCGTCCCGGTGTTCTTCTCGTCATACATCGTCAGCGCGGCGTTCTGGGAATAACGGAAATAGTTCTTGGTGTAGGCGTTGAAAACGCCGCGCGAGAGGGCCTCCTCGTCACCGCCGCCCGTGAAGACCCGCTGGCCCTTCTTGGCGTTGATGATGGCCGTCCCCGTGTCCTGGCACATCGGAAAAATGCCCTCGGCCGAGATCACGGCGTTCTTCAGCATCTCCAGGGCGACGTAGCGGTCGTTGGCCGAGCTCTCCGGGTCTTTGAGGATCGCGGCCATCTGCTCGAGATGGGAAGGCCTCAGCCGGAAGGCCACGTCATGGAAGGCGCGCTCGGCGAGAAGGGTCAGGCCCTCGGGCGCGACCTTGAGGACCGGGCGTCCGTCGCATTCGCCGGCGGCAACCTGGTCCCGCGAGACGGCCTCGTACTCGGCCGTGTCCTGTCCCAGGGAAAAGAGGGGCGTGTAGACGAATTCTGGCATGGCACTCCTTCCGTCGGCCCGGCGTTCCGCCGCCGGTTTAATGGGCCTGGACCTTGCCCAGACCGTGCTCGTAGCCCTTCTCAAAGGCCAGCAGGTTGAGGCCCTCCGTCCCCTTGGGCACGGAGGTCTCGACGGCCTTGCGCATGGCGTCCTTGGAGACGAGTCCGCTCACGGCCGCAAAGAATCCGGCCATGACCATATTGAGGACGACCTTCCGGCCGAGCTCCTCAGCGATCCGCGTCGCCGGGACGCCATAGATTTTGACCGTCGGGGGCAGCCCCTTGGGATCCACGAGCTCCTCTTCGATGAGGATCATCCCGTTCGGGTCGAGCTCGGGAGAAAACTTCGTGAACGCCTCCTGACTCAAGATGACCATGACCTGGGGCTGTTTGACATAAGGATAGCGGATGGCCCCGTCGGAAACGATGATCTGGGCGCTGCAGGCGCTGCCGCGGGCCTCGGGCCCGAAGGACTGGGTCATCGTGGCGTCCTTGCCGTCGAAGAGGGAGGCCGCCTTGCCGATGATGTAGCCGGTCAGGATGACGCCCTGGCCGCCGAACCCGCCGATCTTGATCTCAGTTTTGGCCATGTTATCCCTCGTAGACCTTGTACTTCGGACCGAGGCGTTCCTGGTAGTGGGTGTTCATCGCATCGAGGTAGGTCGGCCGCTCGACGTCGACGAACTTGCCGACGATCATCTTGTCGTGGAGGCGGATGTCGGCCTCTTTGGTCCCGGCGTCGGTCCGGATCTCGCTGTTTTCGCAGTACCAGCGCAGCCGGTCGAGGCCGTCCCCCATTTTCTGCTGACGTTCGAAGATCGTCGGGCACGGGGCCACGATCTCGATGAACGAAAAGCCGGGCTTCTTCATGGCCTCGATCATGGCGTTCGTCTGGTTGTAGACGTGGAGGGACGTCCAGCGGGCGACGTAAACCGCGCCGACGGACTCGGCCAGGAAAGGCAGGTTGAAAGGAAATTCAAAGTTGCCGAACGGTGAGGTCGAGAGAATGGCCCCTTCGGGAGTCGTCGGGGCCACCTGTCCCCCCGTCATGGCGTAGTTGAAGTTATTGACGCAGATGACCGTGATATCGATGTTCCGCCGCGCGGCGTTGATGAAGTGGTTGCCGCCGATGGCGATGATGTCGCCGTCGCCGCTGATGACGACGACCTTGAGCTTGGGGTTGGCTAACTTCAGCCCGGTGGCGAAGGGGATGGCCCGGCCGTGGGTCGTATGGAAGGAGTCGACCTTGACATAGCCGGCGACACGGCCGGTGCAGCCGATCCCCGAGACGACGACGACCTCGTCGAGCGGTGTCCCGCATTTCTCCAGGGCCTTGGCGAAGCAGTTGACGCTGACACCGATGCCGCAGGTCGGGCACCAGATGTGGGGCATCCGGTCCATGCGCAGGAAATCGTCCATCGGGTGCTTGTCCGGATGGAAATCCGGGCCCGGGCTCAATGACGCTTTTTGGAGTTCGTTCAGGATCGACACAGGTGCGCCTCCTCGATTTTATTGACGATATCCTCGATGTTGTGGACCATCCCTCCGCCGTGACCGGCCAGGATGACCGGGACCTTGCCCCGGGCCGAGCGGTCGACCTCGTAGAAGACCTGCCCGTAGTTCATCTCGGCCACGACCATGGCCTTGCCCCGGCTGGCGAGCTCGAAAATCCGCGGCTCGGGGAAGGGCCAAACGACGACGAGCCTCAGCATGCCAACCTTGATCCCCTTTTTCCGGGCGACGTCGATGGCCTCGACGGCGACGCGGGAGGTGATGCCGTAGGTGACGACGACGACGTCGGCATCTTCGACTCCGGTCTCCTCGTAGCGCCAGATCTTCGGGGCGTTGAGGCGGATCTTGTTGACCAGCCGGTGGACGAGCTGTTCCTGGACTTCGGGAGTCATCGCCGGATAGCCGCGGAAATCATGGGTCAGCCCAGTGACGTGGAGCCGGTAGCCGTCTCCGGCCTTGAACATGTCCGGAACGAGGTCCTCAGCCGGCTTGAAGGGCAGGTACTCGCCGGGAGGGAGCTTGGTGAAACGCCGGGGCGTGATCTCGATCTTGTCGGCCGCGGGGATCACCACTCGCTCCATCATGTGGCCGACGCATTCGTCCATCATGAACATGACCGGCACCCGGTACTGCTCCGACAGGTTGAAGGCGTCGATGGTCAGGTCGAAGGTCTCCTGAGGGGAGTTGGGCGAGAGGGCGATAATTTCGTAGTCGCCATGCGACCCCCAGCGGGCCTGCATCATGTCACCCTGACCGGGCAGGGTCGGCAGGCCCGTCGACGGCCCGCCGCGCTGGACGTCGACGAAGACACAGGGCGTTTCGGTCATGGCCGCCAGCCCGATGTGCTCCATCATCAGGGAGAAGCCGGGCCCGCTGGTCACGGTCATGGCCTTCTTGCCGGCCCAGACGGCGCCCTGAATGGTGATCGAAGCGGCCAGCTCGTCCTCCATCTGGATGAACAACGCTCCGTCCACCAGCGGGGCGCGCCGGGCGAACCTCTCCACGATCTCTGTCGATGGCGTGATCGGATAACCGGCGATAAACCGGCACCCGGCCGCCAGGGCGCCCTCGCAGCAGGCGAAGTCGCCATCGATGTAGTGGGATCCGGTAAGAACTCCTCTGGGATCGGCTTTCATGGTTTTTCCCCTGTCCTGTGCTCGTAGGCGTAGATGGAGAACTCCGGGCAGATCATGCGGCAGAAGCCGCAGTTGACGCAGAGTTCGGCCTTGACGATCTCCGGCGGGTGGTAGCCCTTGGCGTTGTACTTCTTAGCAGTGACCAGAACGCCGTGAGGACAGTACTCGATACAGAAGCCGCAGCCCTTGCAGCGCTCTTCGAGTATGACGATCTCGCCGTGGGGCGCCTCCGGCCGGGGGAACCCGAACGGTTTTTCTCTTTGCCTTACGGGCATGGCTGAACCTCGCTCATGGATTAACGCAACGTTCCTTGATATTTCGTGGTCAACTGTTTTTTCCGGACTTCGGGGTTGGAGTAGTCCGGCAGAAGCATGGGCGCGACTTGTCCGTCGACGGGGACGCGGCCCTGTTCGAGACCTTTGTGATAGGCCCGGACGTGGTCGAGGGACAGGACCCCGTCCTTGTGAGCCTTCTTGGCGTACTCGGCCGCGCTGCAGCCGGCGACCCGGCCGAAGACCACGACGTCGAGCAGAGAGTTGCCCATCAGGCGGTTTTCGCCATGGACGCCTCCGCTGACCTCCCCGGCGCCGAAAAGGCCGGGGACGACGGTCTCGGTCCGGTTGTTGATCTCGAGCCCGCCGTTTTGATAGTGGAGGGTCGGATAGACGAGCATCGGCTCCTTGGTGATGTCGATCCCGTAGCGGTGGAAAAGGATCCATTTGCCGGGGAATTCCTTGCGGACCGTGCCCTCGCCTTTGAGGATGTCGATCATGGGCGAATCCAGCCAGACGCCGAACTTTCCCGTCGGCGTCGGGACGCCCTTGCCCCGCTCCAGACACTCCCGGATGAAGGCCGCGGACTCGACGTCGCGGGGCTCACGCTCGTAGACGAACTGTTCGCCGTCGATATTGAGGACGTTGGCCCCGGCCCCCCGGAATTTCTCCGTGATGAGGAGGCCCTCGGCCTGCTCGGGAAAGACAGCCCCGGTCGGATGGTACTGAACGGCGTGGAGGAAGCGGAGCGGCACGCCGGCCCGGTAGCCCAGGACGAGCCCGTCCCCGGTTGCGCCGTAGTGGTTCGTGGTCATGAAATTCTGGATGTGGAGGCGGCCCGACCCGCCGGTGGCCAGGATCGTGGCCTTGGCCTTGACGACGAAGTACTCCTCGGTCTCGAGGTTGTAGAGGACGGCCCCGGCGCAGGCGCCCTGCTCGTTCAGGATGAGCTCGACGGCGGGAGAGAATTCCAGGATTTTGATGTCGGCGGGGTGGTTCTTGACCTCGTCGCGGAGGGTCCGCATGATCTCAGCACCGGTGATGTCGCCGGCGTAATGCATGCGCTTTCGCGACGTGCCCCCGCCGTGGAGGACCTTGAGGCGTCCGTCCCCGTCCTTGGAGAACATCGCCCCCAGCTTCTCCAGCCAGGCCATGACCTTGGGCGCCTCGACGACCAGCGTCCGGACAAGGTCGGGATCGTTCTTGAAGTGCCCGCCGCCCATGGCGTCGAGGTAGTGGTAATAGGGGGAGTCCCTCTCGGTCTTCGTCGCGGCCTGGAGACCGCCCTCGGCCATCATGGTGTTGGCGTCGCCGATGCGGAGCTTGGTGGCCATGAGGACGCGGGCCCCGTTCTCCCGGGCGAGGAGGGCCGCCGACGACCCCGCTCCGCCGGCCCCGATGATGAGGACGTCGGTTTCGAAATCGACGTGGCCGAGGTCGATCGTGTCGGGATCGAGACGGCTCTTGGCGTGGAGAAGTTTGACCATCTCCTTGGCGATCCGGTAACCCTTGCTGGGTCCGACGAGGATCTCCGTCCGGCCCTCCTCCTTGAAGTCGGGATGGTACTTCAGGATGGCCTCGCGCTCCTGGAGGGTCATGGGGGTGAACTCTTCGCCCGCCCGTTTCTTCTCGGCGCGGGCCGACCTCGTTTTCTCTACCCTTTTGATCAGCTCTTTCAATTCAAGTGTATACGGCATGGATCATTCTCCCAGATAGGAATTGCTCTGAGGCGTCCAGGACTCATCGGTTATGTCGGGCTCGGTTTCGAGCCCCTTGTAGAGCTTCTTGAGCTCGTCGAGGCTTTTATTCTTGAGCTCTTGGAAGGCCTTGTCGAGCGCCTTGCCTTCCGCAACCTTGACCGCTTTTTCCAGGTGCTTGGCCTTGGGCACGAGATGCCGGGCGTAGAGGCGGCGGGCCAGGATGGCGATGTTGTACTGGACCTCCTCGGCCGGGCAGCGGGCGGCACACAGGCCGCACATGACGCAGTCGAAGGAGCCCTCGGCTACGGCCGCGATGTCGCCCTGGATGGCCTTCGAGATATAACCCAGGACGTCGATATCCATGGGACAGCTGCGGGTGCACGTGCCGCAGCCGACGCACTTGAAGACTTCGGGGTAGAGGGCGGCGATCGTGGACCCCACGGCCGGGAGGGTCTCGATGTCGTAGAAGGCCTTGTTCCCCGGGAAGAAGGGGATCTGGGCGATGTACATGTCCGGCTGGACGACCGTCTGGCAGGCCAGGCCGACCTCGATCCGGTAGGAATTGGGGAAGCGGTAAACCGTCCCGCAGGCGCCGCAGATTCCTCCCCGGCAGCCGCACCCCCGGACGAGCAGATAGCCGGCGTACTCGAGGGCTTTCTGGATCGTCAGCGTATCCGGCACCGCGTAGCGTTTCCCCATGATGAAAATGGGGACGTGACGCTCCTCGGCGGCTTTGTCCTTGGCCGCGGCCTTCCTGGGTTTGGATGCTGTCTTATTCATCTTTGACCACCTCTTGGACTAGAGCTTTTTCATTCAGATGGAGCGGCCCCAGGGCGCGGATCTGCTCTGTGAACTCGTCCATCGTCTCCGCGTATTTTTTCCCTTCCGCCGAAGAGATCCACTCCAGGCGGAGGCGTTTCGGGTCGATCCCCAGGTCCTTGAGCATGGTCTTGAACAGAGTGATCCGGCGGAGCGTCTTGTAGTTTCCCTCGACGTAGTGGCAGTCGCCGGGATGGCAGCCGCCGAGGAACACGCCGTCGGCGCCCTCTTTGAAGGCGTAGAGGATGTGCTGGGGGTCGACGCGGCTCGAGCACATGACCCTCATGTTGATGTTGTTGGGGGCATAGTGGAAACGCGACGTTCCCGCCAGGTCGGCGGCCGAGCTCGTGCACCACTTGCACAGGAAGCACATGATTTGTGGTTCGAACATAATCATTCCCTCAACATGGCCCTAAGCATGGAGAAGATCTGGTCGTCGGTCTGGTTGCGCTGCTGGGCGGCGCCGCTCGGGCAGGCGGCGGCGCAGGCCCCGCAGCCTTCGCAGAGGATTTCCTTCACCACGACGACACCCCGGGCCGGGTCCAGGGTCCGGGCGGCATAGGGGCACATGGTGACGCAGATACCGCAGCCCGAGCAGAGCTCGTCGTTGACCGGAACGATGGTCGGTTCGTGAAGGAGTTCCTTCTGGGCGAAAAGGTCGCCCACTTTGGCCGCCGCCGCCGAAGCCTGGGCGACCGTTTCGGGGATGTCCTTGGGGCCGTGGGCGCAACCGGCCAGGTAGAAGCCGGCGTTGAGGCTCTCGACGGGCCTCAGCTTAGGATGGGCCTCGGCCAGAAAGCCGTGGATGTCGGTCGAGATCTTGAGTTTTTTCACCAGGTTCTGAACCCCGTCGGCCTTGACTATGGCCATGGCCAGGACGACCATGTCGGCCTCGACCTCGACTTTCTTCCCGGTCAGGGTGTCTACGCCCCAGACGATGAGCTTGTCGCCCTCCTTGAAGATCTTGGAGACCTTGCCCCGGATGTAAAGGACCTTGTCCTCCTCGACCGCCCGCATGTAGAATTCATCGAAGGACTTGCCCCCCGTCCGGACGTCGATGTAGAAGACCGTGGCTTGGCCGTCCGGGACGCGGTGGCGGTACATCATGGCGTGTTTGGCCGTATACATGCAGCAAATTTTCGAGCAGTAAGGCAGGTGCTTTTCCGTGTCCCGGGAGCCGCTGCACTGGACGAAGACGATCGACTTGGGGACCTTGCCGTCGGACGGCCTGCGCATGACTCCCCCCGTCGGTCCCGAGGCGGAGAGGATGCGCTCAAATTCGAGGCCGTTGACGACGTCCTCGTACTTCTCGCCTCCGTATTCGCCGAGAGCCTGCATCGTGTACAGGTCGTAGCCGGTGGCTACGACAACGGCCCCGACTTCCTCCTCGACGATCTTCTCCTTCATGTCGTAATCGATGGCCTTTTTATCGCAGACGTCTTTGCACTTGCCGCAGCGCACGGGGTTCAGGCCGAGGCAGTGCTCCGCGTCGAGCGTATAGGTCCCCGGGATGGCCTGGGGGAAGGGCATGTAGATGGCCTTGCGGAAGGACAGGCCCATGTTGAACTCGTCAGGCACGACTTGGGGGCAAACCTTTTCGCACTCGGCGCAGAGGTTACAGAGAGTCTCGTCGACATAGCGGGGCTTTTTCTTGATCCGGACTTTGAAGTTGCCAACGAAGCCCGAGATGGAATCGACTTCATGGCAGGTCAGCAGCTTGATCCGCGGGTGGCGCGAAACCTCGACCATCTTCGGCGTCAGGATGCACTGCGAGCAGTCGAGCGTCGGGAAGGTCTCCGAGAGCTGGATCATCTTGCCGCCGATCGAGGGGCTCCTCTCGACGAGGACGACTTCGCAGCCTTGGTCGGCGATGTCCAGGGCGGCCTGTAAGCCGCTGACGCCTCCCCCGATGACCAGGGCCCGCCTAGTGACGTCAACCCTGATCGGGTCCAGGTTCTCGTTCTGCCGGGCCTTGGCGACGTGCGATTTGACGATCTTGACGGCCTTCTTGGTGGCCTTCTCCTTGTCCGTATGGACCCAGCTGTCCTGTTCCCGGATGTTGGCGATCTCGATCTGGTAAGGGTTGAGGCCGGCCAGCCGGGCCGCCTCCCGGAAGGTCTTCTCGTGGAGCGTCGGCGAACAGGCGGCGACGACGATCCCGTCGAGATGCTTCTCCTTGATCGTGTCGATGATCATCTGCTGGCCGGGGTCGGAGCACATATAGACGTAGTCCGTGGAGAACGTGACGCCGGGAGAGTCGGTCAAGACCTGGGCGACTTTCTCGACATCCACGACGCCGGCGATATTGACGCCGCAATGGCAGACGAACAGCCCGATCCGCTTCTCTTTGTTCTCCGTCTTGGCGGTCATGTCCTCACCTCAGTCGCCGGAGCCTCGCTGAACAGACTGTCCGCGGGGACGCGGTGTTCCCCGAGCCCGAGCATGGATTTCTCCACCCCCAGCGCCCAGGCCAGGAGCTGGGTGAAGAACACAACCGGGAGTCCGGTGAAATCCAGGAACGTCTCCTTGATGGCGTCCTGGCGGTGGTCCATATTGTAGAAACACAGCGGGCAAGTCACGGCCACGGCTTTGGCCCCGTTCATCCGGGCGGACCGCAGGACCCGGTAGGAGGCCTCCGTTGCCGCCGCGGGAAGCGAGACGGAAAGATAGGACCCGCAGCATTCCTGCTTGAAGGGGTAGTCGACGGCAGCGCAGCCCACGGCTTGGAGGAATTCCTCGAAAAGCCGGGGGGAATCGGGTTCGTCGACGGCCATCTCCTTCTGAGGCCGGAGCACCCGGCACCCGTAATAAGGGGCGACGGCCAGGCCCTTCAGGTCTCTCTTCAACCGTTCCCGGATCTTGAGATAGCCGACCCTATCGCGGAGGAACTCCAGGAGGTGGAGGACCTTGACCTCGCCGTTGTAGTCCTCGAAACCCGTCGTCCTCTCCTTGGTCAGAGGATTAATTTGGATGTCGTCCCGCAGGTAGGCGTTGATCCGCTTGTGTTTTAACGGGTCGTCCTTGATGGCCTTGTCGGCCCGTTTCAGGACGGCGAAGCAAAAGGAACAGGTCGTCACCAGGACGTCTCCGCCCTCATCGCGGACCTGGCGCAGGACGCGAATGGGGGCGGCCAGCCCGGCGATCTTCTCCTCGGTCAGGGGGTATTCCGCGCCGCAACAGGACCAGCCCTCGGGCTCGACAAGCTCGATATCCAGCCGCTTCATCGCCTCCCGCGTGGAAATATCCAGAGCGGTAGTTTTTTGCTTGAGCGTGCATCCCGGATAATAATGGATTTTCATGGGCTTTCTCTATTTCGAGAACTTGCGGAAGATGGCAACCAGGACCTGCTGCGGGACTTCCTGGGCCAGTTCCGGCGAGATCTCTCCCGGACCGAAGGCGTCTTTTCCCTTGGGGTCCAGGATGTGGCGGACGGCCTCCATCACCCGGGCCATGTCAATGCCCTTGGGGCACCGGGACTCACAGGTGAAGCAGGAGGCACAGAGGAACAGGGTTTTGGACCGGAGGACATCCTCAGCGAGACCCATCTGGACCAGACGGATGATCTGGTTGGGCAGAAGATCCATCTCCGAGGCCATGGGGCAGCCGGCGGAGCATCGTCCGCACTGATAGCAGGCGAAGACGTTCTCGCCGGAGAGCTCCTCGATCCTCTCGATGAACTTACGCTGGTCGCGGCCGGCCTTGAGCTTGACTCTCATGCTCTCTCCTTGCTGGAGCTATTACCGAATAATGATATATGACTTGGCATGAAGGCAGAACCAACGGTCCGAGCTCGAGAGTCAAGTCAGTCTCCTCAGCGAGACTTCGATGACTTCCCGGACGTTCTTCCTTTCTCCTCGACGGGCGAGGGCGTTTTCGAGCGGGGCAACGGCCTCGGGAGCTCCGATCTCTCCTAAAAGTCTGGCGGCCCGGAAACGGGTCGTCCACGACGTGCTCTTCAGGGCCCCGATAAGAAGCTCCGCGGCATCGCGCCCGAAGTTGAGGAGCGCCATTTCGGCGCTTTCACGGACGCTCCAATGCGGGTCGGCCATGGCCTTGAGAAGAGGCAGGATGGACTTTTTGTCCTGGAACCCTCCCAGGAGCCGGGCGCACTGGACCCGGACGTCGCGCGAGGGGTCCTTGAGGCGCTGGCGGGCCATGTCCAGGACGCCGGCATGCCCCTGCCCGGCCGTTCTCAGGAGACGCACGGCCTCGCGGCGGATGAAGTCGCGGGGATCCTTGCGGGCCATGCGGACGAGTTGCTGGACGGCTTCGGCTCCGCCGAGCTTACCCAAGGCGCGGACGGCCTCGTAGCGGACGTTGTCGGAGTCGTCCCGGAGCGAGGGCAGGATTTCGGGAACGATGGATTTGTCCCCAACTTGCCCCAGGACCTTCAGGGAACAGCCGCGGCCCCAGGCGGAACACCCGATCTGGGCCAAGGCCTGAGAGGCCGCCTCCTGGATGTCGGGCAGTCCCTCCTCGACGAGTTCCTTGAGGAGGGCCACGGCCCGATGGTCCTCTAGCCCGCCGATCGCCTTGATGGCCCGTAGTTGGAGCTCGGGGTGTTTACGGTCGCAGGCGTCCTTCTTCAGAGAGTCGATGTCAGAGGTGTTGAAAGAGAGAGTGGCCAGAAGATGCCGGGTCACGATAGGCCCGAAACAGACGAGGGCGGAGACTGCCGCCTGCCGGACGATGAAATAGCTGCTGCGGAGATAGCTGATCAGGGCGGGCACGGACTTCGGGTCGCCGATCCGGCCCAGGCACTTCAGGAAGGCCCGCAGGGCGTACTTGTCCCGCTCCCGGGACAGCGCGTTGAGCAGGGGAACGGTGGCCGCCTTGCCGAACCTGACGAGGGCCGTCACGGCCTGGTCCTGGACCCTCTCCACGTTGTCCTGGACCATCAGCACCAAGGGTTCGATGCTGACCTTGTTTCCGATGAGACCCAGGGCTTCCGAAACGCTCGCCCTGACACCCGCTTCCTCATCCTGGAGGAGCTCGATCAGGTAAGGCGTCGAACCCTGAGACTTCATCTTTCCTAGGGTCCGGGCTGCGTTGGAGCGGATGTTCGGAGACGGATTTCTAAGCGCTTCGTGGAGCCATTCGCGGCAGGGCGCACCCAGCTCCTGGAAGCCCTCCATGGCCAGGTTGACGATTTCTTCGTTGTCCAACGAGAACATGTAGATCAGGAGCCGGGCCAGACGGACGTCCTTGCGGGCGATGATGTCCTTGACCTTACCCATGAGCTCGGCGATGGCCTCGGTCCGGACGATCCACTCCGGGTCCTCAGCGGCCTTGAGGAGAAGGTCGATGACCCGGTAATCCCCCAGCCGGCCGACCGCGGTCACCGCAGCCCAGCGGATCTGGTGATACGAGGAATGGAAGATTTTCGGCTTCGACAGCTCGTCAATAGCCTCGGGCCGGGCGTGACGGCCCAGGGCGACGACCGCGGCGTGCTGGATGCTGGGGTTCGGGTCGCCGAGCTTTCCGACCAAGAGAGGGTAGACTTCATCGCGGGTCTCATAGCCGAGTTGCATGATAGCCGCCCGGACGGCCGCCGCGTCCTCGCTCTCCCGGGCGACCTGGAGCAGGCTATTCGTGGAAGGGGAAGCGGCTTTGGCCAATTCAAATCCTCTCGATGTAACCCTTGCAGTCTCCGTCGACATTGAACGAGGTGACCTGGTATTCGCAGTCGATGTTCGCCAGGGCCTTGACCGCCGCCCGGAAACAGCCGATCCGGGCGCAGGTCAAGTCGCGAACCGAGAAGCCCTCCTCGATGAGCGCCTGGCAACTCTTGAGGTAGACGCAGTCGTGGACGGTGATCCCGAGGTGGAAGGGGTTGACCTCGGCCAGTTCGAAGAAGTTGGCGTCCCGGAAGAGTCCGCCGGCGACGCCTATCTGGATGTAGTTTTCCACGGCTTCCCGGATCGAGTTGGCCTTCTTGATCTGCATGCCGTACTCGTCCCCGAGGAGATGGAGATAATACTGGACGGAATGTTCATAGGCCCGGGCGCTGAAGACATAGGGCCGCGTCCCATGGAAATCCCGCGCCGTCTCCTCGAGCGCGCTCAGCCAAGCCAGGGCGACTAGCCAGCCTGCGTCTTCACGGTTGATTTTGTCCATGGCGTCATCCCTCAATTCGTTTTCGGAGCGTCCCTGGCCGGACGGGCGGCCGCCGCGAGGCCCAACCGTTCGAGTTCTCGAGTCACCTCGGCCGTGCTGACGGACCGGCCGGCTTCCTGTCCCCATTTCCGGGCCAGGGAGGCGGCGTCCGCTTTCCGGTTTTTGGCCCAGAGAAGGACAAGCTTGGCCACGTCATCCGGCGCGGGAGCGGCCGGCCGGGCCGGTTCCGGACCGGCCGTGACGACGGCCGGACGGGTTTCCAGGGACGACAGGATCCGCAGAGTGTCCCGGGCGATGGCCAGCTCCTCGTTTGTCGGCACGACCATGATTTTCACCCGGCCGGAGCTGATCACGCGTTCGTTGGCCTCGTTTTTCGCGGCGTCGAGGACGATGCCGAACTCCTCTAGCCCCGCGGTGGAGAGCTGCCGCACGAGCCGGGAGTTTTCCCCGATTCCAGCGGTGAAGACGACGGCGTCCACGCGGCCCATTTCGGCCATAAAGGCCCCGATAAATTTCTTGACCGTGTGGCAGTAGATCTCGAGGGCCAGTTGATGCCGCTCGCTGCCGTGGGCGGCCTCCTGTTCGACTTCGCGCATGTCGTGGGACGTTTCCGTCAGCCCCAGCATGCCGCTGTTCTTATTCATGATCGAATCGATCTCTTTGGGTCCGAGCTTTTCCCGCTCCATGATATAGGGCACGAGGGCCGGGTCGATGGTGCCGCAGCGCGTGCCCATGACCAGGCCTTCGAGGGGGGTGAAGCCCATCGTCGTGTCGACGGATTTGCCGCAGGCGACAGCGGTGATGCTGGCCCCATTGCCCAGGTGGCAGGTGATGAGGTTGAGCTTCTCGATGGGCCGGGCGAGGATCTCGGCGGCCTTCCGGGCCACGTAGTTGTGGGAGGTGCCGTGGAACCCGTAGCGGCGGATGCTCAGCTTGCGGTAGAGGGCGTAGGGCAACCCGTAGATGTAGGCCTTGGGAGGGATGGTCTGGTGGAAGGCCGTGTCGAAGACGCCGACCTGGGGCACGCCGGGCAGGAGCTCCTCGCAGGCCTCGATGCCCTTGAGGTTATGGGAGTTGTGGAGGGGGGCGAACTGAATGCATTTGCGGATCGAGGCCTTGACCTTGTCCGTGATCAGGACCGATTTGGAGAAGTCCTCGCCGCCGTGGACGACGCGATGGCCGATGCCACCGATCTCGTTTTTCTGGCGGATGACACCGTGCTGGGGGCTGAGGAGCAGGTTAAGGACCAGCTCGATGGCCACGTTGTGACTGAGGACCTCGCGGATTTCCCGGATCCTATTCCGCCCTTCCGGTTGGAAAGTGACGATGGCGTCACTCGAGCCGATCTTCTCCACGATGCCCTTGGCCAGGAGGCTTTCGTCCTCCATGCGCATGAACTGGAACTTGACGGATGAGCTGCCGCTGTTCAGAATGAGGACTTTCATGGCCTTCGTCATCTCCTCAGATCCCGGACGATGTTCCCTCCATGATCGAATATCCGGACATGAAGCGCCGCCTGGCCGGGCCAGGCGTGCGTGGCGCAGCCGAAACACGGGTCATAGGCCCGAAAGGCCATCTCGACGATGTTCAGGAGCCCATCATTCACCTGGCCCTTCTTGATGAAAGCCGTTGCCGCTTTCTTCACCGAGAGGTTGATGGCGGCGTTGTTGTTGGTCGTCCCGACGATCAGGTTGGCCTCCTGGACAAGGCCCTGTTTGTCGGTTTTGTAATGATGATAGAGGGTCCCCCGCGGCGCCTCGACGACGCCCACGCCCTCGTCGGGCGTCCGGCTGGGGACCACGCGGTAATCGGCCCCGGTGATGTCGGGGTCGGAGGCCAGTTCCACCCAGCGCTCGGCCGCGTAGAGAAGCTCGACGAGCCGGGCCCAGTGGGTCGCCAGAGTCTGATGGACGGGCTTCCCGCCCAGGGTTTTGTACATCCGGTCGTGCTCCTTGTTGGCCAGGGGGGTGGCCATCCCGTCGGAGACGTTGAGCCGGGAGAGCGGTGTCGCTTTGTAGATGCCGCTCTGGGGGCCGTCGACGAGCCCCTTCCAGCCGACCTTGCGGAGGACGGGGAACTTAAGGTAGGACCAGGGCTCGACGTGTTCGACGAGATGCTCGAGGTAATCGGCCGGCTTGAACTTGGCCAGCTCGCCACCGTCGGGGCGGGTGACGCGGATGTCGCCTTCGTAGAAATTGACGTGGTTGCGCTCGTCGACCAACCCCATGTTATAGGTGTGGTGGGTGAAGCCGTCGCTCAGGATCAGGTCGACGTAGGCCTTGTTGCCGAGGACGATCTGGTTGAAGAGGCCGATCGAGAATTTGGCGAACTCCACGGCGGTCTTCCCCGTTTCGAGGACCTTGTCGCGCTCCTCGCAGCTCATTCCTTTGCTCATCCCTCCGGGAACGGCCCCGATGGGATGGACGGATTTACCGGCCATCATCTTGATCAGCTCATGGCAGGCGCCGCGCATATCGATGACCTTGCGGCCGATCTCGGCGCCCACCTTGTGGATGACGCCCAGGATGTTGCGCTGGGCCGCCGGGGCGTCCGGGCCCATGACGAAGTCCGGCCCGCCCAGGGCGTAGAAATGGGTCGAATGGTCGGTCACGTAGAAGATGACGTAGAGAAGTTCCCGCAAGAGTCTGGCCGTGCGGGGAAGGTCGATGTGATAGACCGCGTCGCAGGCTTTGGCCGAGGCCATCATGTGCGCCTCCGGGCAGACGCCGCATATGCGCGTCGTTATCCGGGGCATCTCCTCGACGGGACGGCCGACGCAGAACTTCTCGAAACCGCGGAGTTCGGGGATCTGGAGATAGGCGTCGGCGACGTTGCCCTCGTCGTCGAGGAAGATGGAGATCTTGCCGTGGCCTTCGAGCCGGGTGATGGGGTCGATCGTGATCGTCTTCATCTCACGCGCCTCCCTACGAGAGAGCCGGCCAGGCCGAAACGGTAGAACGTGCCGACCGGGTCGATGATCTGGTCGGCGGCCGCCTGGATTTCGGCCGGGTCGTCGCTGTCGATGATCGAGGCGATCGAGCCGGCCAGCTTAGCCCCAACGTCCTTGATGCCGTCGGCCGGGCCGTAGCAGCCGCGGCAGCCCAGGTTGACCTGGGGGCAGAGGGCGCTGCAGCCGGCGTGAACGGCCGGGCCGTTGCAGATGATCCCCTGCTCCAACAGGCACTTCTTGGGATCAATATCCTTCGGGTCGACGAGGTGGGGACGGCGGAAGGCTTTGATTTTTTTCTCTTCTTTCGTCCGTTTGCATTCGTCACAGACGGTCTTGGGATTGACTCCCACCAGGGACCCCTTGGGCGGCAGCTTTCCCGTGAGGGCGGCTTCGGCCACCGCCCAGATCTGTTCGGCGACCGGGGGACAGCCGGGCATCCGGTAGTCCACATCAACGAGCTGGTCAAGAGGTCTCAGGACTTCGAACAGGTCCGGCAGGGTCAGCTTCCCCCAGGGGGTTTCCGTGACCATTTGGGGTACGGTCGTGTTGCCGGCCTCCACGGAGGGGGATTGGCGGTAGACATAATCGAGGATCTCCTCTTTGGTCGTGAGGTTGGCCAGGCCGGGGATGCAGCCCTCGGTGGCGCAGGAGCCGAAAGCGACCAGGACCTTGGACTTCTGTCGAAGGAGTTTGGCGATGCGGAGGTTTTCCTCGTTGCGGATGCCCCCGTTGAACAGGGTGACATCGATCTCGCTGTCGGCCATGGCTTCGATGTCCTTGTACTTGGTGTCCATAAGGCACGGACAGAAAACCAGGTCCGCCGCGGCGTCAAAGTCCAGGATTTTTTCCCGGATGTCGAGGAAGGCGATTTCGCACCCGCCGCAGCTGGCCGCCCAGTAGACCGCGAATTTGGGCTTAGGCATGAATGACCCTTTCAGGGAAGGATAAGGACCGGGGTCCTTTCGGGCCGGGCCGGCGCCCCGCCCGCGGATGACGGAATGGGATGAGAGCGAATGACCTGGAAAAATCCACGCCAATGAGAACCATCGCGAAGATTATTATTGGCCGGCGATAAATGCTCATTCAATGAGGCGCATTGTCGTTTTAAAGGAAAGTTACTATAGTCTTTTTTTTCGGGGGCTGTCAAGTTTTAAACGCCGGTCGGGAAGATTCGGCGCGTGGCCGCGGGGATGTTTGACATCCTTGGGGGGCCTTTGTTATAAGGAATGGGCCCGGAGTGCCGGGCGTTTTCATAGGCGAGTCGAGGGAGACAGAGATGAAGATTCACGAGTACCAGGCCAAGAGCATCCTGGCCAAGTTCGGCGTTCGCATCCCGCGCGGCGAAGTGGCTGAAACCGCGTCGGCGGCCCGTGCTATCGCCGAACGCGTCGGCCCCCGCGTCGTCGTCAAGGCGCAGATCCACGCCGGCGGACGGGGCAAGGGCGGTGGCGTCAAGCTCGCCGCGACGCCAGCCGAGGCCGAAGCCCTGGCGGCCAAGATGATCGGCATGCAGCTCGTGACTCACCAGACCGGTCCGGAGGGCAAACGGGTCAAGCGCGTCCTCGTCGAGGAGGCGCTCGATATCGCCCGCGAACTCTATCTCGGCATCGTCATCGACCGGGCCCGAGAGGCCGCGGTCCTCATGGCTTCGACCGAGGGGGGCGTCGAAATCGAGAAGGTCGCGGCCGAGAAACCCGACCTCATCTTTAAGGAATACGTGGACCCGGCGGTCAGCCTTCTGGCCTTCCAGGCCCGAAAGCTGGCCTTCAGGCTCGACCTCGAGGGCGAAGCGCTCAAACAGGGCCAGAAATTCATCGTCGGCTTGTTCCGGGCGTTCGAAAGCACGGACGCCTCCCTGGCCGAGATCAATCCCCTCCTCGTGACCAAGCAGGGCGACGTCCTGGCCCTCGACGCCAAGATGACCTTCGACGACAACGCCCTCGGCCGCCATCCCGATATCCTGGCCATGCGCGACCTCGACGAGGAATCCCCGCTCGAAGTCGAAGCCACGAAGTACAACCTCAACTACATCAAGCTGGACGGCAACGTGGGCTGCATGGTCAACGGCGCCGGCCTGGCCATGGCGACGATGGACATCATCAAGTACGCCGGGGGCATGCCGGCCAACTTCCTCGACGTCGGCGGCGGCGTCACGGAAGAGGCCGTGACCAACGCCTTCAGGATCCTGGTCAGCGACCCCGACGTCAAAGGGGCCCTGATCAACATCTTCGGGGGCATCGTCCGCTGCGACATGATCGCCAGCGGCGTCGTCAAGGCCGCCAAGGCGCTGGGAACGAAGATCCCGGTCGTCATCCGCCTCGAGGGGACGAACGTGGACCTGGGGAAGAAGATCCTGGCCGAGTCGGGCCTGGCCTTCTCGTCGGCAGACGGCATGAAGGAAGCGGCCGAGCGCATCGTCGAACTGGTTAAGTGAACCGAACCAAAGGAATCTCCCATGAGCATTCTCCTCGATGAAAAAACGCGGGTCGTCGTCCTGGGGATCACCGGCAGCGAAGGTACGTTCCACGCCCAAAAGATGATCGAATACGGCACGAAGGTCGTGGCCGGCATGACGCCCGGCAAGGGCGGGGCCAAGCACCTCGGCGTCCCCGTCTTCAACACCGTGGCCGAGGCCGCGACCTCCGCGGGGGCCGACGCAGCGGCGATCTTCGTGCCGCCCTTCGCCGCGGCCGACGCCATCATGGAATGCGCCGACGCGGGCCTCAAGCTCGTCGTCTGCATCACCGAGGGGATCCCGACCTTCGACATGCTGAAGGTCAAGACGTACCTCCGCGGCAAGCCGGTCGCCCTGATCGGCCCGAACACGCCCGGCATCATCTCTCCCGGCAAGGCCAAGATCGGAATCATGCCCGGCCCCATTCACAAAGCGGGCACGATCGGGATCATTTCCCGTTCCGGGACCCTGACCTACGAGGCCGTTCAACAGGTCTCGCGGCAGGGCTACGGCCAGTCGACGGCCGTCGGCATCGGCGGCGATCCGATCGTCGGGCTCAAGTACATCGAGCTCCTGGAGCTCTTCAAGAAGGACCCCGGGACCGAAGCCGTGATCCTGATCGGCGAGATCGGCGGCACGGCCGAGGACGAGGCCGCGGCCTATATCAAGGCGTCCTTCCCTAAGCCCGTCGTCGGCTTCATCGCCGGCCAGACCGCCCCGCCGGGGCGGCGGATGGGTCACGCCGGGGCGATCATCGCCGGCGGCAAGGGAACGGCCCAAGAGAAGATGGACGCACTCCGGGCGGCCGGCGTCTGGGTCGCCCTCAGCCCCGCCGACATCGGGGCCAAGCTGCGCGAAGCTCTAACCCGAGGCGCCTGACCCCTCCGGCTTGTCGTCTCCGGCTTCGAGGGTCGCGGCGACGAGGTTGCGGAGCGTCGTCGGGAGAAAAGGCTTGGGCAGGAAATCCACCGCTCCGAGCTGCATGGCCTGGAGCGTGTTCCTCATCGTCGGATAACCCGTCACCATGATGATGCGGGCCTTCGGGTTCCGGGCCTTGAGCATCTTGAGCAGGTCCAGGCCGCTGAGCCCGGGCATCATGAGGTCGACGATCATGACGTCATACGGCTGTTCGGCCTCTTTGCGGAGTGCCTCTTCGCCGCTCTGCGCCATATCGACTTCGCAATCCTCCCGGATGAGCACTTGCCGGATGCTTTTGCAAACCGTCAGCTCGTCGTCCACCACGAGAATTCTGTGCTTGCCCGGCTTTGTCATTGCGGCGCCTCCTCGATGCGTTTCTCTTCTCCCGGATCGGCCAGGGGGATACGGACCGTGAACACCGTGCCCTTCCCTGCCTCGCTGCGGACGAGGATCGTCCCGCCGCGCTGCCGGATGATCCCGTAGCTCACGGCCAGGCCTAATCCCGTTCCGATTTTCATAGACCATCCACGCCGAGGCCAGGTCGTGCCTGACCTTGGCCTCGGCCAGGGATATGATGGTCTGGTGCTCGATCCGCGTACCGATGATGAGGGACAGAACCCCGCCAAGGAGGATGACGACGAAAAAAACTCAGGATGAGCTTGCGCCGCAAGGGCAAATCGAAGAACCGCCGGATGACTTTTCGGATGGGCATCGCTCCGCCTTGGTTCACAATAGCACCGGCGTCGGAGTCCTGTCAAACCCTGGACTTCCCGGTCTGGCAAGACCGGGGCCGGGCTTCCCAGTCCCGGTCTGGCAAGGCCGGGACCCCGGCCGCTGTGGAAGGAATTGGACCGCCGCTTCAGCGATTCCGACTGGCAGGGCACGCATTACGGCGGAAAAATCGTTGACAATCGTTCGGCTTTTTCTGTAAGTTACTCGCGATATGGCGCAGAAAAGCCACAAGACGGGCCCCTCGGGTAAAGCCCCCCTCGCCGACGACGTAGGCGCTGTCGTTCGCGAGGTCGTCGAGAAATACGGCGGGCGGAAGCGGGCCGTCATCCAAATCCTTCAGGATCTCCAGGAACGGCTCCGCTGGCTCGCGCCGGAAACGCTCGAGGCGGCGGCCAGGGAGCTGGACGTTCCGCCGGCCCACGTCTACAGCGTGGCGACTTTCTACAAGTCCTTCAGCCTGGAGCCCCGGGGCCGTCATCTCTGCACGGTTTGCATGGGAACGGCCTGCCACGTCCGTGGCGGCACCGCAATCCTCGAACATTTCGAGCGGAAGCTCGGCATCCGGGCCGGAGAAACATCGCCCAGCCGGGAATACACCTTGGAACGGGTGAATTGCCTGGGGGCCTGCGCCCTAGCTCCCCTCGCCGTCGTGGACGGCCGATATCAAGGCCAAATGACCGAGGCTAAGGCCAATCAGATTCTCGAAATTTTGACAGGCCCATTGGAATAGCCGTGCCGACCTACCGGACTCATCTGCTTGTCTGCGCCGGAACGGGATGCGTTTCCTGCGGCGCCTTCGCCGTCAAAGACGCCCTGGAGAAAGAAGTCGCCCGGCGAGGGCTCCAAAACGAAGTTCTCGTCCTCGCCACCGGTTGCAACGGCTTCTGCGAGAGAGGGCCGATCCTCATGGTCCATCCCGACGGTATCTTCTACCAGCGCCTCGCTGTCGAGGACGTCCCTCTCCTCGTCGAGGAGCACCTGTTTAAGGGACGTCCGGTCCGGAAACTCATGTACGTGCCGCCGGCGGCCGAGGCACCGGTTCCCAAAATGGCCGACATCGAGTTTTTCAAACACCAGCGGCTGATCGTCCTGCGGAACCGGGGCCGCATCGACCCGGAAAAAATCGAAGAGTATATCGCTTACGACGGCTACGAAGCCGCGGCCAAAGCCCTGGCGAACATGACGCCCGAGGACATCGTCGCAGAGGTCAGCGCGTCGGGATTACGGGGACGTGGCGGGGCCGGCTTTCCGACGGGCCGGAAGTGGGACCTCTGCCGGCGGCAACCGAGCGCCCCCAAGTACTTGATCTGCAACGGCGATGAAGGGGACCCAGGGGCGTTTATGGACCGTTCCGTCCTCGAAGCCGACCCCCACGCCATCCTGGAGGGCATGCTCATCGGCGCCAAGGCGATCGGCGCGACCCGGGGATTCATTTATATACGCGACGAATACCCCCTCGCCGTCTCACGCGTCGGCGTCGCCCTGCGGCAGGCCCGGGAGTTGGGTCTCCTGGGCGAGGACATCCTGGGGACGGGCTTCGACTTCGACCTCGAAATCGTGCGGGGCGCGGGCGCCTTTGTTTCGGGCGAGGAGACGGCTCTCATCGCCTCCATCGAAGGCCAGCGGGCCTATCCCCGGCAGAGACCTCCCTACCCCGCCCAACACGGCCTCTGGGGACAGCCGACCGTGATCAACAACGTCGAGACCTGGGCCAATATTCCCTCCATCATCCGCCGCGGCGCCGCCTGGTTCTCGGGCTTGGGAACCGAGACGAGCAAAGGCACGAAAATCTTTTCCCTCGTCGGCAAGATCAACAATACCGGACTCGTGGAAGTCCCTATGGGCATCCGCCTGCAAGACATTATTTTCGCCATCGGCGGCGGCATCCCCAAGGGCCGCGAGTTCAAAGCGGTCCAGATCGGCGGCCCGTCGGGCGGCTGTATTCCCAAGGAGCTCCTCGACCTGCCCATCGATTACGAAAGCCTGACCAAGGCGGGAGCCATGATGGGCTCGGGGGGGATGATCGTCATGGACGAGGACATCTGCATGGTGGACATCGCCCTCTACTTTCTGCGGTTCACCCAGGAGGAATCCTGCGGGAAATGCGCCCCCTGCCGGATCGGCACGCGCCAGATGGCCGTGATCCTGGCCAGGATCACGGCTGGGGAGGGCAGCCTCGAGGACATCAAGAAACTGGAAGCCCTCGCCCTGACGGTGAAGCAGGGGTCCCTTTGCGGGCTGGGTCAAACGGCCCCAAACCCCGTCCTGTCCACGTTGCGCTATTTCCGCGATGAGTACCTCGCCCATATCGTCGACCGGACCTGCCCGGCCCGCGTCTGCAAGAACCTGATCACCTACTTCATCGACCCCGAGAAATGCGTCGGTTGTCTCCTCTGCAAGAAAAGCTGCCCGGTGAACGCCATCTCCGGGGAACGAAAAAAAGTCCATGTCATCGATCAGGCCGCCTGCATCAAATGCGGGGCCTGTCTCAACGTCTGTCCGGCGAAAATCATGGCCGTCATGAAAACCACGGGACAAGAGGGACGGGCCCTCGTCGGAGAGATCCCGGCCAGGACGGGACCATGACCCTGACCATCGACGGCCGCGCCATCGCTTTCGAAGGGCGTCCCATGCTCCTCGAAGTCGCCAACGCCAACGGGATCTCCGTGCCGTCGCTCTGCGAACATCCCGGCCTCGAACCCTACGCCGCCTGCCGCCTCTGCCTCGTCGAAGTCCAAGGACGGAAAGGCTTTGTCCCAGCCTGTAGCACGGCCGCGGAGGAGGGCCTGGTCGTCCGTACATCGACCCCGGAACTCGTGGCCCTGCGACGGGGCATCCTCGAGCTCATCCTCGCCGAACACCCCCACGCTTGTCTGATCTGCTCGGAAAAGGCCTCCTGCGACGATTACAAGTCCACAATCCGGAAGACGGGCGAGGTCACGGGCTGTGTCCTCTGTCCGGCCAACGGACGCTGCCAGCTCCAGCGCGTGGTTGGGGCGATGGGCCTCGACGTCGTCCCCTTCCCCAGCCATCGTCGGGAGGGCGAGGTCCGGCGCGACGACCCGTTCATCGACCGGGACAACAGCCTCTGTATTCTCTGCGGCCGCTGTGTCCGGGTCTGCCGGGAGATCCGCGGCGCTTCCGTTCTCACCTTCGTTTTCCGGGGATCCGAGACCGTGATCGGCACGGCTCTCGACCGGCGGCTGCTCGACTCCGGCTGTCAGTTCTGCGGCGCCTGCGTCGACACCTGCCCGACCGGGTCGCTGGCGGACCGGGCGTCGCGCTACGACCTCCTTCCCGACAGCGAAAAGAAAACCATCTGCCCGCTGTGCGGACAGGGCTGCGGTCTGACCCTCGGGCTGAGGGACGGCCGGATCATGAACACGCTTCCCGACCCGGAAGCGCGGGTGAATCGCGGCCAGGCATGCGTTCGGGGAAGGTTCCTGGCCCGGCCCGCCGTTTATCATCCCCGCCGCCTGCTCAAACCGCTCATCCGGGAAAACGGCTCCCTCCGTGAAGCTTCCTGGGACGAAGCCCTGGCTTTCGCGGCGGCCCGGCTGGCCGGCTTTTGCCCCGGCGAGGTGGCCGTCGCCGCTTCGGCCCAGAGCTCGTGCGAGGACCTCTTCGTCCTGCACAGGTTCGCCGCCGAAGTTCTGAAAGCGCCGGCCTTGGCCGGCTCCTGGACCAACTCCGCGGCCGGGGCGCTACGCGATATCGGCCGGGCCGCAGGCCAAGCCGCTTATCCCTTGAATTTCCGCATTCCCGACATCGGCCTCGCCGGAGCAATTCTTATCCTCGGCGAGGACTTGCGAATTTCGCAGCCGATCGTCGGACTCGAAATCCATAAGGCCGTCGAAAACGGAGCCGCCGTGGCCCGCCTCGCTCCGGCCGGCGCCCGGCCCTCGCCGGGGAGCACTGCGGAAATCCGAATACTGCCGGGCAAAGAGGAACTGTTCTTCAAGGCCCTTGCGGCCCCGGCCCTTGAGGCGTCCGATGGGACGTTGATAAAGGCCGACGCGATTAGAAAGTTCAAGGAATTTTCCGGCCCGGTCGATTCGGCCAAGGCCGCCCGCGCGCTGGCGGTCCCCCAAAGAAAGCTCCTGGAATTCTCCCGCCGGCTCTTTTCGTCCGGGACGCCTCTTTTCCTCTTCGGCCCCGGTTTTATCGGCGGGGATGAAGGGCCGAGCCGGCTGGCCGCTCTCTGGAATCTGGCCCGGCTCTCCGGAGCTCGCCTCGTTCCGCTCGACCGGGAAGCCAATGCGCGAGGCAGTCTTGAAATCGCCGAGGCCTTCGCCGCCCGGTTCTTCCGGCCGGCGGGAGGACCGGGAGCGTCCGGAACGCCCGGTCCGCGCGCCCTTTTCATCGCCGGACCCCATCGTAAGTTGGAGCCGGGAACGGCGGAGCTGGTCATCATCCAGGGGAGCTACGGCGACGAGAATACGGAGGCGGCGGACATCGTCCTGCCCGAAGTGACGGCCTTCGAGGCAGCCGGCACGCTGGTCAATATCGAAGGGCGGATCCAAGTCTCCGGCCCGGCCATCCCATGCCTCGGCGAGGCCAAACCGGGATGGTGGATCGTGAAAAACCTGACCGCCAGACTCGGAGCTCCGGACTTCGGCTACGAGTCGGCGGAGGACGTCCGCAGAGAGCTGGCCGCTGCCATCTCCGCCTTCGGGACGATGCTCGCCGGGGAATGTCCTCCCGTCGACCGGTTCCTGGTCGAGGAGCCGGCCGGCGCGGGCGCGTTCCTCGACAGGAAATCCTTCCGCGGCGGGAACACGCATCAGCCGCCCACAGCCCCTTGGGACCCGGACAATTATAAAGGTTTGAACTTGGCCCGGGAACATAAAAGCCTGAAGCTCGTACGGGGACGGTAATGCCGAAAATTCTTGACCAAAGACGGCTCGTGCCCAACCTGCATCTGCTCGAGGTCCACGCTCCCGAAGTGGCCCTGAAATGCCGGCCGGGACAATTCGTCATCGTCATGCCCGACGAGAAAGGCGAACGCATCCCGCTGTCCATCGCCGACTGGGACGCCGAGCGGGGCTCGGTCACGGCCGTGTTCCTGGTCGTCGGGACGTCGACCCGCAAACTGGCCGCCCTCAAAGCCGGCAACGAGGTCCCGGTCTTTGTCGGACCGCTCGGCCGGCCCTCTGAGATCGCCGCGTTCGGGACCGTCGTCTTGGCCGCCGGCTGCTTCGGGATAGGGGCTCTCTGGCCCACGGCCCGCGCCCTCAAGGCTGCCGGGAACAGGGTCGTTGCCCTGATCGACGCTAAGGCGGAGCATCTCGTCTACTGGAAGGACCGCTACCAATCGGTCTGCGACAGGGTCCTCTTCTCCTCGCGCGATCACGCCCTGGCCTCCAAGGACTTCATCCCCCGGCCGCTCGAGGATACCCTAAAGGCGGAAGCCCCGGTCGCCCGCGTCATCGCCGTCGGCTGCACCTATCTCATGTACGCCTGCGCCCAGGCCACGAAGCCGCTGGGCATCAAGACGATCGTCAGCCTGAACCCGATCATGGTCGACGGCACGGGCATGTGCGGCGCCTGCCGCTGTACGGCCGCGGGCAAGACGAAGTTCGCCTGCGTCGACGGGCCGGACTTTGACGCCCACCAAGTGGATTGGGAGGAACTGTTCATGCGCCGGAAATCCTATTTCGAAGACGAGATCCGGTCGCTTTGTCATTTCGAGGAAACCGAGCTCCCCTAGGACGAGGAACGGAAAGACATGGCCGAGGACAAGAAAGAACTGGCCCCTGAGCTGAAGGAGAAGCTGAGGGCGGAGTTCGAAAAAGACTGGCGGAAAGACCTGCGCAAGGCTGTCCCGCCCAAAGACCGGATGAAGCAGGCCCGCCGGAAGATGCCGGAGCGGCCGGCCGACGAACGGAACAAGGACTTCAAGGAAGTCAACCTCGGCCTGACGCCGGAGATGGCCCAGGCCGAAGCCCGCCGCTGCCTCGATTGCGCCAACCCCCAGTGCGTCACGGGCTGTCCCGTGTGCATCGACATACCCAGCTTCGTCAAGCTCGTCGAGAAAGGCGAGTTCCTGGCCGCCGCCTGGAAGCTCAAGGAGACCAACTGCCTGCCGGCCATCTGCGGCCGCGTCTGTCCCCAGGAGTCGCAGTGCGAGGAAGTCTGCGCGTTGAAGAAGGCCTCCGGCGTCCCCGTAGCCATCGGGAACCTGGAGCGGTTCGCCTCCGACTTCGAGCGGCTGAGCGGTTCGGTCAACATCCCGCCGCTCCCCCGGCCGACCGGCAAGAAAGTGGCCGTCATAGGAGCCGGTCCGGCCGGATTGACCGTGGCCGGGGACCTGGCCAAGCTGGGCCACTCCGTCACCATCTTCGAGGCCCTCCATGAAGCGGGCGGCGTTCTCATCTACGGCATCCCGGAGTTCCGGCTTCCCAAAGCCATCCTCAAGGCCGAGGTCGACTATCTCAGGCGTCTCGGCGTCGACATCCGGACAAGCTTCGTCGTGGGCATGACAGCGACGATCGACGACCTTAAAAACGAGGGCTATGAGGCCTTCTTCATCGGCTCCGGGGCGGGTCTGCCCAATTTCATGAAGATCCCCGGCGAGAACCTCGTCGGCGTCTACTCGGCCAACGAATACTTGACCCGGGTCAACCTCATGCGGGCCTATGCGTTTCCCGCCTACGACACGCCCGTTTTCAAAGCCAAGACGGCCGCGGTCATCGGCGGGGGGAACGTGGCCATGGATTCGGTCCGGACGGCCAAGCGGCTGGGCGCTGGGAGGGCGGTCATCGTCTACCGCCGGTCGAGAACCGAAATGCCCGCCCGGACCGAGGAGATCCACCACGCCGAGGAGGAGGGGATCGAGTTCCAGCTCCTGACGACGCCCATACGTTATTTCGGCGACAAATACGGCCGGGTCCGGGCTATGGAATGTCAGAAAATGGGGCTGGGCGAGCCGGATGCCTCGGGCCGCCGCCGTCCCGTGCCGATCGAGGGCTCCGAATATACGATCGATGTCGACCTCGTCGTCTGCGCCATCGGCCAGAGCCCGAATCCGCTCATCCCCCAGACGACGCCGGGGCTCAAAATGGGCAAATGGGGGAACGTCGAAGTCGACTGGGCGACGATGGCCACGAGCCTCCCGGGCGTCTATGCGGGAGGCGACATCATCCGCGGCGGGGCGACGGTGATCCTGGCCATGGGCGATGCGCGGGCCGCGGCGGCGCAAATCGATAAGTATCTCCGCCGCTGATCCCGGGTGATAAAGGAGACGGACATGGTCGACAAAAAAACGCTGGCCGGACTGGAGCTCTTCGAAGGCCTGCCCGAGCATGCTCTCGAAGCGGTCGCCGCCCTGTCCGAAGACCGGAGCTACCCCCCCGGCGCTATCATTTTCTCGCCGGAGCAGTTCTCGGAATGGATCTTCCTGCTCCTGGAGGGTTCGGTCCGCCTGACGGTCCACGCCTCCCCGCTCCCGGAGCCGGTGACAGTCACCATGCTCGAGACGCCGGGACAGGCGTTCGGCTTTTCCTCGGTCGTCGGTCAAGGCCACCACAACAGCTCGGCCGAAGCGGTGACCCGCGTCAAGGCCGTGGCCATCGAAGGTCCGCCCTTCCTGGCCTATCTCGAGTCGGACCCCGTCGTCGGCTTCGCCGTGATGAGACGGGTGGCCCGGGTTATCAGCCGCCGGCTGGCGGCCCTGAGGCGGCTGCTGCTCGAGATCGTCATCGACTACGATAGGCCGAAGAGCACGATGCCCGAAAATTGAAAAGGAGAGCTGACCCGCCCCGCCTGATCAAGGAGTATCGTATGGGCAATACCTTCATCCAGGACATCCGCGACAAAGCCGCCAGGAAATTCCTCCGCGTCGCCCTCCCCGACGCCGAGGACGTGAGGACCCTGAAAGCGGCCTTGACGCTCAAGGACAAGAAAATCGCCGAGCCCTGGCTCGTCGGCAACAAGGCGGCCATCGAAAAAATCGCCAAGGACAACGGCCTGGCCATCGGCGGCATCCCGATCGTCGACCCGCTGACGTTCGAAGGCAAAAATGAACTTGTCAACCTCCTCTTCGAAAAGAGGAAAGCCAAGGGCTGGACCCTCGAGCAGAGCGCCGAGGCGGCCAAGAGCCCGCTCTACTTCGCCGGACTCCTCCTCGAGACCGGTAAGGTCGGGGCCGTCGTCGGCGGCAACATCTCGGCCACGGGCGACGTCATCCGCGCCGCCATCCACACGGTCGGCACGGCGCCGGGCATCTCGACGGTCTCGAGCTATTTCATCATGGTCTTCCCCGAGAAGCTCCTGTGTTACGCCGACTGCGCCGTCGTCCCCAATCCGACCGACGCCCAGCTCGCCGACATCGCCCTGACCTCGGCCAAGAACTTCCAGGCCGTCACGGGCGAGGAGCCCCGCGTGGCCATGCTCTCCTTTTCGACCAAGGGCTCGGCCGCCCACGCCGACGTCGACAAGGTCGTGAGCGCCACGAAGATCGCCAAGGAGAAGGCACCCCACCTCCTTCTCGACGGCGAGATGCAAGCCGACGCCGCCCTGCTCGCTCCGATCGGCGAGAGGAAGTGCAAGGGGAGCCCAGTCGCGGGCAAGGCCAACGTCCTTATCTTCCCCGACCTCGACGCCGGGAACATCGGCTATAAGCTGACCGAAAGGTTGGCCGGGGCGGAGGCCGTCGGTCCCATCGTGCAGGGCCTCAACAAGCCCTATTGCGACCTCAGCCGCGGTTGCTCCGCCGACGACATCGTCAACGTCGCCGCCATCTGCAGCCTGATGGCTTGAGACTTTGACACCCTCTTTCCGGCGGCCCCCGATTTCTTGACTGTCGCTCCCTAAAACGATATAAATCAGATGTGACTTTCATCCAGCGGGGCCTCTGGGAAGAATTTTTCAAAGGCGGCCGGCTCGCCTGCGCCCGGCTGATCACCGCGGTCGAAAACGAGCCGGAGGCTCTCCCCGAGATCCTGGACAAGGTCATCCCGGCTCAGAAGGGCGGAATACGGATCGGCGTCACGGGCCCCCCGGGAGTCGGTAAGAGCACCGTGACCGCCGCCCTCGCCCGCAGGGCCGTCCGGGCCGGCCATGCCGTGGGCATCCTGGCCGTCGACCCGACGAGCCCGTTCTCAGGCGGAGCGTTCCTGGGCGACCGCGTCCGCATGCAGGATCTCGGCGACGACCACCACATCTTCATCCGTTCGATGGCCTCCCGCGGCGGCCACGGGGGCCTTTCCCCAGCGACACCCTACGCGGCCGACGTGCTGGACGCCTTCGGCCTCGACCGCATCTTCATCGAGACGGTCGGCGTTGGCCAGGCCGAGCTCGACGTCCTCGATTGCTCCGACCTCGTCGTCCTCGTCCTCCAGCCCGGCACGGGCGACGTCATCCAGGCCCTTAAGGCCGGGATTACCGAGGCCGCCGACCTTTTCCTCATCAACAAGGCGGACCTCCAGGGCACGGAGACGCTGCTCGATTCCCTGCGCTTCCTCATGGATATCAGCCCCGTCCGGAAAGGGAGGCCCTTCCCCCCGGTTCTGGAGGCCTCGGCGCTCCTGGATAAAGGGACAGACGCGGCCTCCGCCGAGGTCGAACGCCTCATCCAGGACTGCGTCGGCTCGGGGCGCTACCGGGAGAAGCGCCGTTCCCGGCTGGAACAGGAAATCCGGTCGGCCATCCAGAAGGAACTTTGGGAGAGTTTTTCGACGCTCGCCGGCGCCGACGAAGAAATCCGCGCCGTCGCCGAGGAACTCCTGACGAGCCGCGGGTCCCCCTATCCCTACATTCGCCGGACCTGCTCCCGGATCCGAATCGAACTCGCCGAAGAAAGGGCCGGCTATGGCAACAAAGAATAGCGAAGCCTGGAAAGAAAAATACGAGGAGAGCGGACTCCGCGACGCGGATTTCTCATCGATCTCCGGACGGCCCCTCCAACCCCTCTATACGTGGGAGGACCTGGCGGACATCGACCCCGAGACGCGGCTCGGCTTCCCCGGGGGCTACCCCTACACTCGGGGCGTGCATCCCTCCATGTACCGGGGCAAGCTGTGGACCATGCGCCAGTTCGCCGGCATGGGCACGCCCGACCAGACCAACGAGAGATACCGTTTTCTGCTCGACAAGGGCCAGACGGGCCTCTCGGTCGCTTTCGACAACCCGACCCTCTATGGACGCGACTCCGACCATGCTCTGGCCGCCGGGGAAGTGGGCAAGACCGGGGTCGCCGTGGACACGCTTGCCGACATGGAACGGCTCTTCGCCGGGATCCCCCTGGACCGCGTCTCGACCTCGATGACGATCAACGCGCCGGCGGCCTGGATCTTCGCCATGTTCCTGGCCAATGCGGAGAAGCGCGGCATCGGCTTCGACAAGCTCCGGGGCACGCTCCAGAACGACATCCTCAAAGAGTACATCGCCCAAAAAGAGTGGATCTTCCCCCCCGAGCCCCACCTGCGCCTCATCACGGACCTCATGGCGTTCTGCGCCGATAAGGTCCCGCAGTGGAACACGATCTCGATCAGCGGCTACCATATCCGCGAGGCGGGTTCTACGGCGGCCCAGGAGCTGGCCTTCACTCTGGCCGACGGATTCTGTTATGTTGAGCATGCCCTGGCGGCCGGCCTGGACATCGAGGACTTCGCGCCCCGGCTGTCGTTTTTCTTCAACTCCCATCTCGATTTTTTCGAGGAGATCGCCAAGATGAGAGCCGCCCGGCGGATCTGGGCCCGGGCGATGAGAGACAAGTACAAAGCGAAAAACCCCCGCTCCTGGTTGTGCCGTTTCCACGTCCAGACGGCTGGCTGCAGCCTGACCGCCCAGCAGCCCGAAATCAACATCGTGCGCACAGCCCTCGAAGCCTTGGCCGGTGTCCTCGGCGGCTGCCAGAGCCTGCACACGAACTCGATGGACGAGGCCCTGGCCCTACCCTCGGAAGAGGCCGTGGAGATCGCCCTCCGGACCCAGCAGATCATCGCCTTCGAAAGCGGCGCGGCCAACGTCATCGACCCCCTCGGCGGGTCCTATTACATCGAAAAACTCACGAACGATCTCGAGGAGGAGGCCGAACGCTACTTCCGGAAGATCGACGAGCTCGGCGGCGTCGTCAAGGCCATCGAACAGGGTTTCTTCCAGCGGGAGATCACCCGGGCCGCCTACGAATACCAGATGGCCCTGTCCCGGAAGAAGAAGTTCCACGTCGGCGTCAACGAATTCGCCAACCCGGGCCAGAAACTGGAGATCCCCCTCCTCGAAATCGACGAGTCCGTGGAGAGGGACCATGTCGCTTTCCTGCGGCGGACCAAGGCCGAGCGTGACAACGGGGCGGTCCGGGAGAGCCTGGACGCCCTGAAGCGAGCGGCGGCCGGCAGACGGAACCTGATGCCTCCCCTGCTCGAATGCGCCCAGCGGTACGTGACGCTGGGAGAGATTAGCGATACGTTGACGACGGTCTTCGGCGAATACCGGGAACAGCCGTTTTATTAACAATCCAAGAAAGAGGACAACGCCATGGCGGAGCGAAAAATCAAGGTCATCATCGCCAAGCCGGGACTCGACGGCCATGACAGGGGCGCTAAGGTTGTCGCCCGGGCCCTGGTCGAAGCGGGCATGGAGGTCGTCTACCTCGGCCTCCAGCAAACACCGGATGCCATCGTCCGGGCCGCCGTCGAGGAGGACGCCGACGTCATCGGCCTGTCCATCCTGTCCGGGGCCCACATGACCAATTTCCGGAAGGTCCACGAGCTCATGGAGAGCTCCGGCCTCGGCGACCGTTTGCTCACCGGAGGCGGGATCATCCCGACCAAGGACCAGGAAAAACTCAAGGAGATGGGCGTGGGCAAAGTCTTCGGCCCGGGCGACGACCTACAGGAAATCGTCGAATACATCCGGGTGAACGCCCGCCGCGTCCTCGGCTAAGCCGATACACGGAGGAACAACATGGATTTCACATTCTCGGAAGAACACCGCATGATCATCGACGGGGCCAAGAAATTCGCCGAAAAGGAGCTGGCTCCGGTCGCGGCAGAGCTCGATGAAAAGCAGGAGGTCAACATCAAGGCCCTCAAAGAGCTCGGCGAACTCGGCTATCTCGGCATGACCGTCCCCGAGGAATACGGCGGGACGGGAGCGGGGGCGGTCGCCTACGCCGGGGCCATGGTCGAGTTCAGCAAGGTGGACGCCGGCACCTCCGTGGGCGTCTCGGTCCAGAACTCCCTGGTCAACGACGCCGTCATGATGTTCGGGACCGAAGAACAGAAAAAAGCCTATCTCCCCAAGCTGGCCTCGGGGGAATGGTTCGGCTGCTTTTCGCTGACGGAAGCGGGCGCCGGGAGCGACCCGGGCCACATCCGGGCCACGGCCGTCCGCGACGGGGACGACTACGTCCTCAATGGCACCAAGAACTTCACGACCAACGGCGGCTTCGCCGATGTCATCATCGCCTTTTTCAGCACCGACCGGGAAAAGGGGGCGAAAGGGATATCGGCCTTCCTCATCCCCAAGGAAACTCCGGGTTTCGAAGTGGGTAAGCACGAGAACAAGCTCGGCATCCGTTCCTCAAGCACCACCGAGATGGTCTTCGCCGACTGCCGCGTCCCGGCTAAGAACCTGCTGGGGCAGGAAAACAAGGGGTTGAACATCGCCCTGGCGACGCTCGACTGCGGAAGGATCGGCATCGCCGCGCAGGCCGTCGGCATCGCCGAAGCCGCCCTCGAGGAGGCGGTCAAGTACGCCAAGGAGAGGGTCCAGTTCGGCAAGCCCCTCGCGGAATTCGAGGCCCTGCAGTTCACCCTGGCCGACATGGCCGTCGAAGTCGAGGTGGCCAAAACCATGCTCTACCGCGTCGCCTGGATGAAAGACTCGGGCGCCAAGAAGTTCACGAAAGAATCGGCGATGATCAAGCTCTTCGCCTCCGAAATGTCCCACCGCGTCTGTCACAAGGCCCTCCAGATCCACGGCGGCTACGGCTTCATCAAGGACTACAAGGTCGAGCGGCTCTACCGCGACCAGCGGATAACCGAGATCTACGAAGGGACCTCGGAGATCCAGCGTCTGGTCATCGCCAGGTCGCTTCTGAGCGATTGAGGAGGACCCATGAACTACGAAATCCTTAAAATGGAGGTCGCCGAGGCCGTGGCCACGGTGACGGTTTCCCGGCCCCAGGCCATGAACGCCCTGAACACCCGGTTCTTCCAGGAAATGGACGGCCTCGTCGCCGAGATCGCCGGCCGCGCGGACATCAAGGTGGTCATCGTCACCGGCGAAGGGAAGGCCTTCGCCGCCGGGGCCGATATCGCCGAAATGGTCTCCAAAACCCAGGACGGCGCGAGAGCCTTCTCCAAAGTCGGCCAGCGGACCTTCCGAAGCCTGGAACTTCTCGAAAAACCGGTCATCGCCGCCGTCAACGGTTTCGCCCTCGGCGGCGGCTGTGAGCTGGCCCTGGCCTGCGACGTCCGCATCGCCAGCTCGAAGGCGAAATTCGGCCAGCCCGAGGTCAACCTCGGGCTCATCCCCGGCTATGCGGCGACCCAGCGCCTGCCCCGTCTCGTCGGCCTCGGGAACGCCCTCTTCCTTCTCCTCTCGGGCGAGATGGTCGGGGCCGAGGACGCTTTGCGGATGGGACTCGTCCAGAAGGTCGTCGAGCCCGAAGCCCTCTTGCCGACGGCGGTGGAGCTGGCCAAGACGATTGCCGCCAAAGGTCCCCGGGCCGTCCGGCTCGTGAAGCGCGTCGTCCGCGAGGGGATCTTGAAGGATTTCGAAAGCGGCTGCGCCCTCGAATCCGAGGAATTCGGCTCGCTTTTCGAGAACGAAGGAGCCGAGGGGATGAAGGCTTTCCTGGAGAAACGGAAGCCCGAGTGGAAAGCCTGACCATGGGATGAGGAGAAGTCGCCGATGAATTATGCCGAACGATTGGAAAAAGTCGCCGTCCTCGGCGCCGCGGGCAAGATGGGCAGCGGCATCGTCCTGCTGACGGCCATGGAGATGGCCGACCTGAGTCTGGAGCCTGGGAACCGGTCACGCGATTTCGCCCTCCACGCCGTCGACATCTCGGAGCCGGCCCTTTCAGGGCTCCTGAAGTATCTCCGCGGCCAGGTGCGGCGGGCCGCGGAGAAAAAGACGATCTGGCTCCGGAGCGCCTACGCCGACCGGGCCGACCTCGTCGAGAACGAGGAGATGATCGGGCAATACATCGATGACGTCCTGGCCGTCGTCCGGCCGACGACGCGGCTCGAGGCCGCCTACGGCGCCGGATTGGTCTTCGAAGCGGCCAACGAAAACCCTGACCTCAAGGTCAGGCTCCTCGGACAGATCCGCGGCCAGAACCAAAAGGACGCCTGGTTCCTGACGAATACGTCTTCCATCCCCATCCATGAGCTTGACGAAAAGGCGGGTCTCGGCGGACGGCTCATCGGTTTCCACTTCTACAATCCGCCGGCCGTCCAGAAACTCGTCGAGGTCATCCGGGCGAAATCGACACTTCCGGAGCTGGCCGAGTTCGCCGGACAATACGCCAAGAAGCTGCGCAAGACCGTGGTCCCGTCGAACGACGTCGCCGGCTTCATCGGCAACGGCCACTTCATGCGGGACACCCTCCACGGGATCGCCGAGGTCGAGCGCCTCGCACCGGAGTTCGGTTTCGTCGACGCCGTCTACGCGGTCAACAAGGTCAGCCATGATTTCCTCATCCGGCCCATGGGCATCTTCCAGCTGGTCGACTACGTCGGGCTCGACATCTGCCAGTCGATCCTCAGGGTCATGAACGACCGGTCCGTCGGCGCAGATTTGCAGAGTCCCCTTATCGACCGGCTGGTCGCCCAAGGCGTTATTGGAGGGCAGTTCGCCGACGGCTCCCAGAAGGACGGCTTCTTGAAATACGAGAAGGGACGGCCGAGCGGAATCTACGACATCGAAGCGAAGGCCTACGTCCCCCTCGCCGGGATCGCGCCGCGCTGCGATGGACGGCTGGGGCCGCTTCCCGCCTCGGGCAAGCCCTGGAAGAGCGTCATCCAGGTCGCCGATCGTCCGGGCTATCTCCAAGGCTACTTCCGGGACCTCCGGGCGATGACCTCGCTGGGGGCAGAGCTGGCCAAGAGATACGGCCGAAAGGCCAAGGAGGTCGCGCTCAGGCTGGTCAAGGACGGCGTCGCCCAGAAGGAGGAGGACGTCAACACCGTCATGCTGACGGGTTTCTACCATGCCTACGGTCCGGTCAACGGCTATTTCGATGAGTGAGGTCAGACCATGAAAAAAAACCGACGCCAAGTCTACCTGGCCGCGGGCTACAACACGATCTCTCTCGGCACGGGTCGGAAGGAATTCAACCCCAAGAAAGCCCGGCCGGGTCTCGAAGAATACATCCGGGAGGCGGGCCGGGGCGTCCTGGCCCAGGTCGGCGGCGGAAAAAACGTCGACGAGGGCGTCATCAGCAATTTCATGGCCGCCCGGTTCAACAAGCAAGGCAACCTCGCGGCGCTCATCCCCACGGTCGACCCGGACCTTCGCTGGAAGCCCTGCACGCGCGTCGAGGGCGCCTGCGGCTCCGGCGGACTCGGACTCACGACGGCGGTCAAATCGGTCCTGGCCGGGACCGCGGAGGTCGTCCTGACGATCGGCGTCGAAGTCCAAAACACGGTCAAGGCGGTCTACGGCGCCGATATCCTGGCCGGGGCGGGCTGGTACCGCGGCGAACGTAAAGCCGGCCATGCCTATTTTTTCCCCTCCCTCTTCAGCGACCGGGCCGGGGCCTATTTCACCAAGTTCGGGCGGGACAAGACGCGGCGGGCCTTCGCCCGCTGGTATCGGAACGCCGTCGAGAACGCCCGGCTCTGCGAGACGGCCCAGGAATTCCATAATACCTGCGAGGACCTCGAGGCGCTGGGCCTGACCGAACCCAATCCGCGGACATTCGTCGACCACCTCAATGTCTACGACTGTTCCAAGGTTTCCGACGGGGCGGCAGGGATCGCCGTCCTGTCCGAAGAAGGACTTGAACGCTGCGGAATATCCAAGAAGGACGCCGTGGAGGTCCTCGGCTGGGGCCAGGTCGAGGCCGACCTGACCGTTCCGCCGGCGGACCCGACCGAGCTCGAAACTTCCAAGCGGGCCGTCCATCAAGCGCTCGGCGCGGCCGGGGTCGGGCTGGATAAGATCGGCACTGTGGAATGCCACGACTGCTTTACGATCTCAGGCCTTCTTTCCATCGAGGCCATCGGCTTCGCCGGCCACGGCCAGGGTGCGGACTACATCCTCGACGGAAGGACTTCGCGGCAGGGTGAGGTGCCGTTTAACACCTCCGGGGGACTCATCGGCTGGGGACATCCCACCGGCGGAACGGGCGTGCGACAGGCGGTCACGGCCTGGCAGCAGCTCACCGGGAAGGCCGGGAATTGGCAGGTGGAGATCTCGTTGGAACGGCCCTACGCCCTGTCCGTGAACATGGGCGGGAACGACAAGACGGTCGTGGCCATCGTCTACCGCCGCGCAGCCTAGGCCGGATGATCAGCCGCCCAAAAGCTCACGGGCGATGACCAGGCGCTGGATCTCGCTCGTGCCCTCGCCGATGGTGCAGAGCTTGGCGTCGCGCCAGAACTTTTCAACGGGGTAGTCCTTGCAGTAGCCGTATCCGCCGAGGACCTGGACGGCGTCCTCCCCCACCCGGACGGCGACCTCCGAAGCGTAGACCTTCGCCTGGGCCGAGAGGAGAGTCGTTTTTCCGCTCCGGTCTTTTTCATCCGCCGCGCACTCGGTGAGCAGCCGGGCGGCGTGGACCGCGGTGGCCATATCGGCCAGCTTGAAGCGGATGGCCTGGAAGGCGGCGATGGGCTTGCCGAACTGGCGGCGCTCCTTGGCGTAGGCCAGGGCCGCGTCGAGCGCCCCCCGGGCGATGCCCACGGAGAGGGCGGCGATGGAGATCCGCCCGCCGTCGAGGATCTCCATGGCCTGGATGAACCCGTCGCCTTCATTTCCCAGCAAGGCGTCGGCGCCGACCTGGCAGTCCTCGAAGACGAGAGAGGCCGTGTCCGAGACGCGCATACCGACCTTGTCTTCATGTTTCCCCACCGAGACTCCGGACGTTTTCAGGGGAATGAGAAACGCGGAGATACCGTGGTGGTCTGAGCCGGGTTTCGTCCGGGCCATGACCACGGCGACCTCGCCCACGGAGGCGTGGGTGATGAAATTCTTGGTCCCGTTGAGGACCCACCCCTTATCGTTCCGGACGGCCGTCGTTCTCGTCGCTCCGGAGTCCGAGCCGGCCTCGGGTTCGGTCAGGGCCCAGGCCCCAAGGACCTCTCCGGCGGCCAGACGGGGCAGCCACGTCCGGCGCTGATCCTCGTTCCCGAAGGCCAGGACGTGATTCGTGCAGAGCGAGTTGTGGGCGGCGACGGAGAGCCCGATCCCGCCCTCGACCGCACCCAATTCCTCGAGGATCATCGCGTAGTGACGGTAGGACAGCCCGACGCCGCCGTACTCTTCGGGGACGAGGATGCCCATCATGCCCAGCCCGCCCAGCCGGCGGAAGACGTCGAACGGACAGCCCGCTTTCTCGTCCCATTCCCGGACGTGAGGGGCAATCTCCGCGCGGGCGAAGTCCCGCACCATCTCCCGGCATTCCCTCAAAGAATCGGCGCATTCGGTGGTCATGGCTCGGCCCTCCTTGGGGGGACTCTATTTTTTCTCGACTTCGACGAGCGGCCTTTCCGAATCGACGAGGTCGCCGACCGCCACATGGATTTTTTTGACGACGCCGTCGACGGCGGTTTTTATTTCGTTCTCCATCTTCATGGCTTCGACGATGACCAGGGTCTGGTTCTTGTGGACCTCTTCGCCCTCGACGACGGCGATCTTGGTGACCTTGCCCGGCATGGGCGATTTGACCCGAAAACTCGTCTCCGCGGTTTTCTCGTCGCCTTCGCCATGCCGGCCTGTTTCGGGGCGGGATTCGGATACGGCGAACTCCCGGCCGTCGACGGAAACGAATGTCCGCTCGCCGTCCCGGACGAGATAGACCCTGACGGACCGGCCGCCGAAACGGAACTGGATCTCGTTGGCGGTGATCCTCCGGACCTCCGCTTCAAGGACGCGCCCTCCCTCGCGGGCGACGAGGATTCCGTCGCGTGTTTCCACGGAAATTTTCCGGGGATTTCCGTCGAAGAGGAAATCGAACACCGCGACGCTCATGTCTCTCCCCCTGCCCGCCAGCGGCCCAAGGTCGTCCACGGCGTGGCACCGTCTTTCTTCCCGCTGCGTCCCGGAACGCCTTTCGGCCCGGTCGTCCGCGTCAACGCGTCGTAAGCGGCCGCGGCCAGCGCCAGCCGCTCCCGGTCCTCCTCCCCTTCTCCCCTGCCCCAGGAGGAGAAGAATTTCCCGACGAAGGACGTCGTCGCCCGGCCGCCCCGGAACTCCGGATGATTGACGACGTCCTTGAGGAATCCGGCCGTCGTGTGGATGCCGAGGATGACACAGTCCTCCAGGGCCGCCGACATCCTCCGGCAGGCGGCTTCCCGGTCCTCGGCCCAGACGATGAGCTTGGCCAGGATCGGGTCGTAATAAACCGGGACCTCGAAGCCCTCATAGATGCCGCTGTCGAAGCGGATCCCGGGACCCTTCGGCTCGCGGAGGAAGGCGATGCGGCCCGCGGAAGGAAGGAAGTTCATCTTTGGGTCCTCGGCGTAGATCCGGCATTCGACGGCGTGTCCCCTCTGCAGGAGGTCCTCCTGGCGGAGCGACAGGTCGGCGCCGGAGGCGATCAGGATCTGTTGGCGGACGAGGTCGACGCCGGTGGTCAGTTCGGTGACCGGGTGTTCGACCTGGAGCCGGGCATTGACTTCGAGGAAGTAGAAGCGGCGGTCCTTATCCAGAAGGAACTCGACGGTTCCCGCGTTGTTGTAACCCGCCGCCCGCATGGCCCGGACGGCCGTCTCTCCCATCCGGACCCTGAGTTCGGGGTCCAGGGCCGGAGACGGTGTTTCCTCGACGATCTTCTGGTGCCGTCTCTGGATCGAGCATTCCCTTTCGAACAGGTGGACCGTGTGCCCGCGGTTGTCGGCGAGGACCTGGAATTCGACATGCCGCGGCTCCTCGATGTATTTCTCCAAATAGACTGAGTCGTCGCCGAAGGCGGATTTCGCCTCCCTCATGCCGGCTTCGAGCGCCGGGACGAGGCCGTCATCGTCACACACGATCCGCATGCCCTTCCCGCCGCCGCCGGCCGAGGCCTTGACCATGACCGGGTAGCCGAGGACCCGAGCCGCGGACCGGAATTCTTCGAGAGACGTGGAGACGGATGTCATCCCGGGGACGGTCGGGATCCCGGCCTTCTCCATGGTCTGCCGGGCCCGGACCTTGTCGCCGACGAGTTCGAGCGCCGTGGAGTTCGGCCCGATAAAAACGACCCCACGCTCCTCGCAGAGCCGGGCGAAGGCGGCGTTTTCGGCGAGAAAACCGTAGCCGGGGTGGATGGCCTCGGCCCCCGTCGCTCTCGCCGCTTCAAGGATCCTCTCCATGTGGAGATAGCTCTCGGCGGCCGGGGGCGGTCCGACCGGGACGGCTTCGTCGGCCAGCCGGACGTGAAGGCTGGTCGCGTCGGCCTCGGAATAAACGGCCACGGACCCGATGCCCATCTCCCGGCAGGCCTTGATCACCCGGACCGCGATCTCTCCGCGGTTGGCGATCAAGATCTTGCCGAACATGCTTTTGGACTTCGTCTATTCAGACCACTTCGGTTTTCTTTTTTCGAGGAAGGCGGCCATTCCTTCCTGCCCTTCCGGACCGACGCGCAGGCCGGCGATCATCTCCGCGGCGAAGCGCTTGGCGGCCGCGATGTCCATCCCGGGGACCTTCCGGAGGAGCTCCTTGCAGGCCGCCAGCGCCGCGGGCCCGGAAGAGATAAGTCGGCCGACGAGTCCGTCCACCGTCTCATCCAGCTTCTCGGGCTCAGCCAGGATGTTGACGAGGCCGATCTCGAGGGCCCGCTGGGCGTCGAACCGTTCTCCCGTCAGAAAATACGGCCGTGCCCGGCCCTCGCCCGTCCGGCGGAGGACGTAGGGGGCGATGCACGCCGGGACGAGGCCGATCTTCACCTCGCTCAGCCCAAGCACAGCGTCCGTCGAAGCGACGACGATGTCGCAGGCCGAAAGAAAGCCCGCGCCCCCGCCGATGGCCGCTCCGTTCACCCGGGCGACGGTCGGCTTGGGTAGGGCGGAGAGTTCGTCGAGCCACTCGGCGAGCTCGAGGGATTCGTCGAGGTTTTGTTCGTAGGAAAAGCGGATGATCTCCCGCATCCAATTCAGGTCCGCCCCCGCGCAGAACGATTTCCCGGTTCCCGAAAGGACGACGACCCGGACCGATTCGTCCGCGCCGAGGGCCCCGAGGGCCGCCCGGAGCTCCCCGATCATCTTGGAATTGAACGCGTTGTGGACGGCGGGCCGGTCGAGCCAGATCCGTCCGACCTTGGCCATCCGTTCGACGCGGATCGTTCCGTAGGATCTTTCCGTCATGATCCCTTCATTACATCCTGAAGATCCCGACCTTGTAGTCGGGAATCGGAGCGTTGAGGCTCGCGGCGATCCCCAGCCCGAGGGCCGCCCGCGTGTCGAGGGGGTCGAGAATGCCGTCGTCCCACAGCCTCGAGGTGCTGTAGTAGGGGCTGGCTTCAGCGTCGTAGGTGTCCACGATGGGTTTCATCATCTCTGCCTTCTCAGCCTCGGTCATCCGGACGCCCTGGTCCTGGAGCCTCTTGATCTTGACATGGACCAGGACCGACGCCGCCTGCTCGCCGCCCATGACGCAGATCCGGGCGTTCGGCCACATCCAGAGGAGGCGAGGCCCGTAGGCCCGGCCGCACATGGCGTAGTTCCCGGCACCATAGGAGCCGCCGACGATGACCGTGAACTTGGGCACGTCGGCGTTGGCCACGGCGTGGACGAGTTTCGCTCCGTCCTTGGCGATGCCGCGGTGCTCGTACTGCTTGCCGACGATGAACCCGGTGATGTTCTGGAGGAAGACGAGGGGGATCTTGCGCATCGCACAAAGGCTGACGAAATGGGCCCCCTTGAGCGAACTCTCGGAGAACAGGACGCCGTTGTTGGCCAGGATGCCCACCGGGAAGCCCATGATCCGGGCGAAGCCGCAGACGAGCGTCTGAGCGTAGAGCTCTTTGAATTCCTGGAAACGGCTGCCGTCGGCGAGGCGGGCGATGACCTCTCTCATGTCGAACGACTTGCGCAGGTCCGGGGGGACGATGCCGTAGAGCTCCCGCGGGTCGTAAAACGGCTCCTCGGGAGGCGCCGTGTCCAATTCGAAGCGGCGCGGCGGGCTCAGGGTCTCGACGATGTTCCGGGCGATCTCGAGGGCGTGGGCGTCGTCGGCCGCGGAATAGTCGGAAACTCCCGAGATGCGGCAGTGGACGTCGGCCCCGCCCAGGTCTTCGTCGGTGACGTCCTCGCCCGTGGCCGCCTTGACCAGCGGCGGACCGCCGATGAAGATCGTGCCCTGGCGCCGGACGATGACCGTTTCGTCGCTCATGGCCGGGACGTAGGCGCCGCCGGCCGTGCACGAGCCCATGACGACGGAGATCTGGGGGATGCCCAGCGCGGACAGCCGGGCCTGGTTGTAGAAGATCCGCCCGAAGTGCTCCTTGTCGGGAAAGGTCCCCGACTGGCGGGGCAGGAAGATCCCGCCCGATTCGACGAGATAGACGCAAGGCAGCCGGTTTTCGAGGGCCACTTCCTGGGCCCGGACATGCTTCTTGATGGTCATCGGGAAATAGGTCCCGCCCTTGACCGTGGCGTCGTTGGCGACGACGAGGACTTCCCGGCCGTGGACGACGCCGACGCCGGTGACCATCCCCGCGCCGGGCGCTTCGTCGTCATACTGGCCGTAGGCCGCGAGCGGGCTGAGCTCGAGGAACGGCGTGTTCTTGTCGAAGAGCTTATCCAAGCGCTCGCGGACGAGGAGCTTGCCCCGGGATTTGTGGAGCTCCCGGTTCTTGGCCGGCCCTCCATGCCGGGACGCGGCCAGCCGCTCCCGGTATTCGGCGACGACGCGGCTCATCCCTTCGAAATTACGCCGGTAATCGGGACTTCGGGTGTCGATCTTGGATTCGATCCTGAACATGGCTTATTCCGGGACGAATTTGTAGCCGTAATAGATGATGCCGGCCTCCCCTTCCTCCGATAGCTTCCGGAACTCCAGCCGGACCCGCAGGCCGACCTTGAGGTCGGCGAAGTCGCAGTCGACGACCTGGGCCGTCAACTTGACCCCATCGTCGAGTTCGGCGATCCCGACGGCGTAGGGGGCTTGGTCCTCGAAGGGCTGCGGTGGAACCCGGATGATCGTGTAGGTCAGGATCTTGCCGCCGGCGGCGAGCTTCGCCGGGACGAATTCCCGGGCGCCGCACGCCGGGCAGACGACCCGAGGGGGAAAGGCGATGAAGCCGCAGGCTTTGCACTTCCCGGCTTCCATCCGGTACCGCTGGGGTATCTCGCGCCAGTAACGTGATGGTGTCGGCATCGTTCCCTCCTACTCCGCCTCGAAGACGTGGACGACGGAGCTCCCGCCCGTGCCGCCCATGTTCTGGGTCAGGCCGCGTCTGGCGCCTTTGATCTGCCGGTCGCCCGCTTCGCCGCGGAGCTGTTTGGCGACCTCGACCGCCTGGGCGACGCCGGTCGCGCCGACGGGGTGTCCCTTGGCCTTGAGGCCGCCGCTCGGGTTGACCGGGAACCGCCCGTCGCGGCCGGTCAGCCCCTCCTCGACGGCCTTCCCGCCCCGCCCTTTTTCGACAAGGCCGAGGGCCTCGGTCACCATGATCTCGGCTATGGTGAAACAGTCGTGGACCTCGAAGAGGTCGATCTCGTCGACCTTGCGGCCGGCCATGGCCAGGGCCTTCCCGGCCGCGATATGGGTAGATTCCAGCCAGGTCAGGTCCTTGCGCGAAGCCAAGGCGATCGTGTCGGTAGCCTGGCCGCTCCCGGCAATCCGGACGACGGGCTTCTTCAATTTCCGGGCCATGTCGGCCGGGCAAAGGACGACGGCCGCCGCCCCGTCCGTGATCGGCGAACAGTCGAGGATCCGCAGGGGGTCGGCGACGAGGACCGAATTGAGCACCCCGTCCACCGTGATCTTGAAGGGGAACTGGGCCAGGGGATTCCGCGAGCCGTTGTCGTGGTTCTTGACGGCGACCATGGCCAACTGCTCGCGCGTCGTCCCGTAGCGGTGCATGTGGGCGACCGCCATCATGGCGTACAGTCCGGGAAACGTCAGGCCGTGGTAGCCTTCGTATTCCTGGTCGGCAGCGGTGCCGAGGGCATAGGTCGCCTCGCACCCGGTGACGTCCGTCATCTTCTCGACGCCGCCGACAAGGACGACATCACTCATCCCCGAAGCGACCTCGATGAAGCCTTGGCGGAGGGCCAGGCCGCCCGACGAGCAGGCCGATTCGACGCGCGCCGCGGGGACGGGCGTTCGGCCGAGCTCATCGGCCAGAAGCGAAGCCAGATGCTCCTGGCCGACGAAGAGCCCCGACGACATGCAGCCGACGACCATGGAATCGATCTTGTCCACCCCCGCGTCCGCGATGGCCAGGAGGGCCGTTTCGGTGAAGATCGTCCGGAGCGATTTCTCCCAAAGTTCGCCCCACTTGGTCATGCCGACGCCGATGATCGCTACATCTCTCATCGCCGCCTCCTATTCCGCCTTCCGGATCTTGCGGCGGTATTTAGCGTAAACACCGTATTCGAGATAGACTTTGTTCGAGTCCAAAAGCGTCCGGGTCCGGGGGGCCAGGTCCCGAACCTCGTCGATGCGCTCGGTCACGCGGATGACGAAGGCATCGCTTCCCGCCCCCGACCCGTACGAGACGAGAAGGATCTTGTCGCCGGCCGCGGCGACATCCAGCGTCGCCGTGAGCCCCAGCGGCGAAGAGCCGGAGTACGTGTTCCCGAGCTTTTTGACGAGCCAGCCGGGCTCGATCTGGGCCTTGGTGAATCCCAGCATTTCGCCGACGCGGAGGGGGAATTTGCCGTTGGGCTGGTGGAAAACGACATAGCGGAAGTCGGACGGTTTCATCCCCGCCCGGGCCATGATGCCCCGGGCCGCTCCCGTGACGTGCGCGAAATAGGCCGGATCGCCCGTGAACCGGCCGCCGTGCTGGGGGTAGTACTGGTACTCGCGGCGCCAGAAATCCGGCATATCCGTCGTGTACGAGTAGGTCTCGAGGACCTCGGCCACGAGCCGCTCGGCCCCAAAGATGAACGCCGCCGCGCCGGCCGCGGCGGAATATTCGAGCGCGTCGCCGGGCGCGCCCTGCGACGTGTCGGCCCCGACGGCCAGGGCGTACTTGACGGCCCCCGACCGGACCAGGTTGAGGGCGATGAACATGCCTTCCGTCCCGGCCTTGCATGCGAACTCGAGGTCCGCCGTGTGGACGTCGGGTGTCGCTCCGATGGCCTCGGCGAGGACGGTCCCGCTCGGTTTGACGGCGTAAGGATGCGATTCCGAGCCGACATAGACGGCGCCGATCTCGCGCGGATCGATCCCGGCCCGCTTCAGGGCTCGTTTCGAGCCCTCGACGGCCATGGTGATCGTGTCCTGGTCGGGGGAGGGGACGGATTTCTCCTCGAGCATCAGCCCTTTCTTGAAGCTCGGCGCGTCCGCCCCCCAGACCTTGGCGATCTCCTCGACGCGGATGCGGTTCCGCGGGATGTAAGCTCCATATCCGATGATTCCAGCCATCCGATCTCCTTCTGGAGCGCGGAAACCCTCGCCGCCCCATAATATGATAAGTGCTTCAGGCCGAAAAAAAATAAGCTACGAACAAGTTTCGAGGCTCTCCTCTTCTATAACCCACCTCGGAATCCAAGTCAACAGGAATACCCGGAATCGCCGATAGGGCGTGACGCGGAATTGCCCATGCTCGGGGTCATGCTGGCCCAAAATACCCATGCTCGCGGAAGAGCTCCGCATCCTGCGGGATATCGTCGACCCGGAGAGGGTCTTTTGAAATAGGCTCAGTCGACCTTGACTTTTCCCGTGTAGGGGATGACGCCTCGCGGTTTCTTTCCCAACGCGAAACCGAGGGGCTTGGTGAACATGGGATTGTCGAAGAGTTCCTTGAGGTAGACGTCGCGAAAGCGCGGATGGGCGATGCTGGCGATGGCCAGGGCCTTCTCTCCCGCCGTCAGTCCCCTCAGGTCGGCGATCCCGTATTCCGTGACGATGACCACGGGGTCGTAGGCCGAGGCCGTCAGGCTCACTCCGGGGGGATGGACCTTGGCGATCTTGGACTCGCCCTTCTCGGTGATGCTCTTGAAGGCGATGATCGGGACGCCGTGGGCGGGGTCGTTCAGGGCCCGGACGAAGTCCGGCTGGCCGCCGACGCCGCTGTAATAGCGGCGGGCGTCGATGTAGTCGGCCCAGACGTTGCCGAAGAGGTCGACGCCCATGGCCGTGTTGATGGAGATGAACGGGCTGTTGATGCGGATGACGTGGGCGGCGTTAGTGATGGCGCAAGGGCGCATCTGGACGCCCGCCCTCATGTGGACGAACTCGTAGAGTTCCTGGGAGCCCATGATCAGGGAGGCAGTGCTGTATCCCTTGTGCTGCTTTTTCTTCCGGTTGGTAACGATGCCCGACTTCTGGAGGATCATCAGGCCGTCGCCGTAGAGCTCCGTCTGGACCCCGAGGTCCCGGTAGCCGGCCCGCTTGATCGTCCCGACGACGGCGTCGGGGATCTGCCCGATGCCGGCCTGCAGGGTCACGCCGTCGCGGATGAAGTGTTCGGTGACAAGCTCGCCGATCCGCATCTCCTCGGCGGGCAGGTTGTCGAAATCGGGCCCGGGAAAGGTGTAGACGGGTTTGACGTCGTCGTCATCGATGAGGTAGTCGATCGACTGGGAATCGACGATGGTCTGCCCCTCGGTGAAGGGCATGCTGAAATCGAGCTCGGCGATGACGCAGCGGGCCTGGTCGATGGCCGTGTGCATGGCCTCGACGGACAGGCCGAGGCTGTATTCCCCGGTGATTTCGTGGGGGCGGACCTTGAAGATGGCCAGGTCCGGGGCGTACTCCCGGCCTTTGCCGATAAGGCTGTCGATGTTGGCTAGTGTGCAGGGCAGGTAATAGGCGTTCCCCTCGTTGGCCGCCTTCCTCACTGCCCCCGCGGAGAAGATGGAATAGGTCATGATCCTGTCCTGAAGCCCCTCCTCGACGTAGGGCACCGGCCCCTGGAGCAGGATATGGACCATGCGGATGAAAGGAAGCCGTGGAGTCCCGGCTTTGATGGCCGCGGTCAGGGATTCGATGACCGCCGTGGGCGTCGCGGCGTTGGAGCCCAGGTAACAGGTGATGACGTCCTTGTCCTTGAACTCCCGGGAAATCACCTCCCCGATCTGGTCGAGCTTGATGGTCGTGGGTCTGTCTACCATATAAGTGTTCCTCGTTTATAAATCCCTGGGATGAGATACTAGGATAATCAAATCCCAGATCGCAAACAAGCCCTCCTCCGGCCCCCTGGACGGAAAGAGTTCCCATATGCTAGACTGCCGCCGGACATACGGACGATGAGATTCGGGCTCTTTGACGTTTCCATACACAACCACGGCTTCCTCCGCCTCGACGGCGGCGCCATGTTCGGGACCGTCCCCAAGACGATCTGGTCGAAGCTGGCGCTCCCGGACGAAGAGAACCGGATCCGCCTGGCCTCCCGTTCCCTCATCATCCGGGCGGGGGAGCGCGTCTTCATGGTCGACGCCGGCATGGGCGACCGCTGGACGGAAAAACTGCGTCGCATCTACGACATCCAGCCCGGGGCTGACAACGAATCCGACCTCGACCCGGACAGCGTCACCGACGTCATCCTGACCCATCTCCATTTCGACCACGCCCGGGGGATATTCCGCGCCCGGCCCGAGGCCGAGGGCGAGGTCGACCTCCGCTACCCCCGGGCCCAGGTCTATGTCCAGGCGGCCAACTACGAAAACGCCAAGATGCCGAACGCGCGGGAACGGGCCAGCTATCTCCAGGAGGATGTCCGGCTCCTGGAGAGGACGCGGCTCATCCTCACCTCGGGTTCCGAGGAGATCCATCCCGGCATCTGGGTTCACCGGAGTGACGGCCATACGCGCGGACTTCAGTGGGTCGAGGTCCGAGGCGGAGAGGCGTCCGTCGTCTTCCCGTCGGATATGGTGCCGACTTCGCGCCACCTCCCCCTCCCCTACCTGATGGGCTACGATGTCTCCGCGGAAACCCTGCTCGAAGAAAAGGACGAGCTGTTGAGCCGGGCGGTCGCCGAACGCTGGATTCTCGTTTTCGGCCACGACCCGGACATCCCGGCGGGCCGGATCACGCGGGACGAGAAGGGCCACTACGCCCTCGAGGAAACGGTCGCCCTGTGAGGGGCGGCATCAAGGCCGGCTGGAGAGGTTGAACTTCTTGACCTGCCGTTCGGGCTGGTAGGACAGCTTGGCCTGGCGCAGGCCTTCGACCCCCATGTCCTGCTCCCTGTTGACGAACTTGTAGTCCGGCCATTCGCGGCGGACGAACTCCCGGTTGATCCACTGGGCCAACCCCGCGAACGCGGGGTTGGCGATCTCGATGGGGATGACGGCCGTGTCCTCGCTGAGGCGCATGCCGAAGGTGAAAGCTTCGATGCGGCCGTCGACCTTGACGACACCGCCCTTCAAGCCGAGGAGTTCGAAAGACGCGAGGGCTTGGACGATGGCCACCTTCTCGGCTTTTATGTAGGGGTCGCCGTTCCTCTTCTCCTCGAACCAGCTTTGGAGAAGCGCGACGCACTCGGGAGCGTCCTTGCGGGCGAGGGGGAGATACTCGTGGCGGAAGCTCGATTCGAATTTCCGTATCCGGTTGCGCTTGCCGTCGTATTTCTTGCCCTTGAGCTCGATCATGTCCTCGACCCGGTAGATGTAGTCGAAATTGTTCGGGTCTTCCTCCGCGCGGAAGCCGGCGCCGAACCGCCGGACGAACTCCTCCGGGACCCGCGACAGCCGGGGGGCGTGGCGGAGGCACGCCGCGATCGTCTCCGAGACACGGTCGCCGCCGACCGGAGGCAGGAAATAGGGCGGCTCGAAATCGGGCTCAACGAGGATGCAGAGACTGCCGTCGAGGATGGTGTAACGAGGGTGCTCGGAGTCCTTCCAGATGAAAATGTTGGCGAAATTCATCTCACAGACGCCCGACGGCTCGCGGTCGAGGTACTTTTTAAGGACGCTCTGGTCCTCGAGGCTGACGGGCTTGAACTCGGGATAAACGGGCGGCTTCAAGGTTTCTTCCTCACCATGACCGTGCAACGCTCCTGCGGGCAGCCTTCGCACCAGGCGGTTTTCCGCTTTTCGGGGAAAGTCGCGGGGACGGCCATGGTTTTTTCGAAACAGCAGGCCTCTAAGAAGCCGGGGATGACCGTCGCCAGGTGGACGTCGCCGGGGGACTCCGCCATGAGGGCTTCGACGAGCGCCTTCCCGACACCCTTCCCCCTGAAGCGCGAATCGACCCCGAGCCCGCAGAGCTCGAGGCAGTCGGGGTGCTTCTTGAGGGCGACGAGGCCGGCTATTAGCCCGGATTCCTCCGCCACCCAGAGCCGGTCCGACTCCATCCCGGGATAATCGAGACCCAAGCTTCGGGCCAGTTCGACGGCGCGGGGGATGTCTTCAGAGCGGGCTTTCCGGACGCGCATTTCCGACCATTATACCACGCCCGCAACCCGACCGAAGTTGCCAATATCCGCATTGACAGGGCTCAGACGATTTTATTATAGTGAAGCTTCGTCATCCTCCGTGGAGGTGCCTCATGTCGTTTTTCCGCAAATCCCCCGCCAAAAAGGCCCTGTTCATCGTCGCGGCCATGCTTATCCTGGCCGCCCTGCCCTTCGCCCAACAGGCGAAGAAACCCAAGGTCCTTCAATCGACGAACCCCGAGCTCAGGCTCAAGGGCTTCGAGGACTACAAGGCCATGCAGCAGGCCTCGAAGTTCAAGGACCTCAAGTGGCAGTTCCTCGGCCCGACGACCGTCAGCGGCCGGGTGACCGACGTCGCCGTCGTCGCTCCCAAGGGCAAGAACTACACGATCTACGTGGCCACGGCGTCCGGCGGGATCTGGAAGACGGAGAACGAGGGCACGACCTGGGCCCCGATCTTCGAGAACTACGTCTCGGCGGCCGTCGGCGACATCGCCCTCGCCCCGTCCAACCCCCAGATCATCTGGGCCGGCACGGGCGAGCACAACATCTTCCGGAGCTCCCAGGCCGGCTGCGGCATCTTCAAGTCCTCGGACGGCGGCAAGACCTGGGCCCACATGGGCCTGGCCGACACGAACACAATCGCCCGGATCGTCGTCCATCCGACGAACCCGGACGTCGTCTACGTCGCCGCGGGCGGCCACGAGTGGACATCCAACACCGACCGCGGCGTCTACAAGACGACCGACGGCGGTAAAACATGGGAAAAGATCCTCTACGTCAACGACCAGACCGGCGCCTACGACCTGGTCATGGACCCCAAGGCGAGCGATACCCTGTACGCGTCGCTTTGGCAGAGGACCCGCAAAAAATGGAACGACCCGCGGAATTTCCCCGACTCCGCCGGAAGTGGCATCTATAAGACGACCGACGGCGGCAAGACCTGGACACCCGCGAGCGCCGGCCTCCCCGAGGCCAAGTTCCGCGGACGGATCGGACTCGACCTCTGCCTGACCAAGCCCGGCGTCCTTTACGCCCTGGTCGACAACTACGAGATCTCCCGCCAGCCGACCGCCGCGGAGCTGGCCGATTCCTATGGCGTACCCTCGTCCGGATACATCAAGGGCGCCACCGTCTACCGGTCCGACGACGCCGGCGCCACATGGACGCAGACGAGCGGCCTGACGCCACAGCAGAAAAGCTTCATGGAACGGCACTCCGGGACCTACGGCTGGGTCTTCGGACAGATCCGTGTCGACCCCAACGATGAGAACACCGTCTACATCATGGGCGTCCCCTTCAGCGTCTCGAGGGACGGCGGTAAGACCTTCGCCTCCCCCTCCCTTCCCCGCCTCGGCTTCGGCGGCGACAACCACGCCCTGTGGATCGACCCCGACAACTCGAACTACCTGCTCAAGGGCTGCGACCAGGGGCTGGCCGTCTCATACGACAAGGGCAAGAGCTGGCGCGCGTTCCAGGAAGGCCTTCCCGTCTGCCAGTTCTTTAACCTCAACTACGACATGGCGACGCCGTTCAAGGTCTACGGCTCGATGCAGGACCACGGCAGTTTCCGGGCGCCGGTCGACCTCAGTCAGGGCCGGGATAAGATCCCCGCCCAGAAGTTCGAGGGCGCGCCCGGCGGCGAGGGCTCGAACCAAGCCATCGACCCGAAGAACCCCGACATCGTTTTTTCGGCCGGCTTCTACGGCACGATCTCGCGGTCCGAATACGGCAAGCCCGGCGAGTACCCCGGCTATCCGCTCACGAAGGACCTCCTCCCCGTCCTCTACGAGAATGAGCCGCGGCTCCGCGGCCAATGGCTGGCCCCGTTCATCCTCTCGACCCACAACCCGAACATCGTCTACCACGGCATGCAGTATGTTTTCCGGTCGCTCGACCGGGGCGACACATGGGAGAAGATCAGCCCCGACCTGACGACGAACGATCCGGCGACGCGGGGCGACATCCCCTACCAGACGCTCTTCGCCATTTCCGAGTCGCCGATAAAATTCGGGCTCATCTACGCCGGGACCGACGACGGGCGGTTGTGGATCACCAAGGACGGCGGAAAGGCCTGGCAGGAGATCACAGCCGGCCTGGCCCCGGGCAAGTGGATGTCGCGCGTCGTCGCCTCCGCCTACGACCTGGGCACGGTCTATCTCAGCCAGAACGGCAAACGCGACGACGACTTCACGCCCTACGTCTGGAAGTCCGCGGACTACGGCAAGACCTGGCAAGACATCTCCAGGGGCATCCCCGTGGGTCCGGTGAACGTCATCCGGGAAGACCCCGTCAACAGGAATATCCTCTACGTCGGCACCGACATGGGCGCTTACGTCACGACGGACGGCGGCAAGACCTGGATGGCCCTCGGCGGGAACCTCGCGACCGTCTACGTCCATGACCTGATCATCCATCCGCGCGACAACATCATCGTCATCGCGACACATGGCCGCGGCATGTGGGCCCTCGACGCCAACACGGTCAACAACAAGTCCACCCGCCGGCGGTTCTATTTCGAGGACTGAAATGCCCCTGCCGGGCGG
>Ga0214473_10000532_pt1 | contig 53561 bp, 65 predicted proteins | sample RVTome_7_FD_203509 | JGI IMG/M metagenome (GOLD analysis project Ga0214473, IMG submission 203509) | Soil microbial communities from uranium-contaminated site in the Upper Colorado River Basin, Wyoming, United States - RVT98D197 | ecosystem: Environmental > Terrestrial > Soil > Contaminated >... | reverse complement strand
ATCATCGTTCGATATCTATACCGAACTCGCCTTCTACTACGGCGACAAGGGATTGCTCAAGACGCGAGCAATGGACCTTGCCGACGCACGGTCAGCCAAGCGCCAGAAGGAGCAAGACGACAAGAAGGCGCGCGACACGCAGACCAGTCAGAAGCCTGCGGTCAAGGCTGCCTAATCAACACCTCGACTAACAACCTTGGCACCCCGGCAACGGGGTGTCTTTTTTTATGTCCATTTGATTTGCGTCGAGCAATTAATGGTGCTGAGACAAAAGAAAAGCCCCCTTGCGGGGGCCAAGTCAGAGCGTGTTAGGTTGTTTAAGTGCGTTCCCCGCTTGCCATTGCGATATTAACCTCGTGCCAGCCGATGTAATACTGAGCACGGTCGCGTTCTAAGGTTGACCGCATCCCCATATGACAACCGTAATTGCACGGCTTGCCTTGCAGTGCGTCTAGTTGTCCTCTGTACCTATGTTCATTCATGGCCATGCCTCAGATGCGGCGAGCAAAGGACAGAGCACGCATTACGCAAGCACGCTCTTGATCGAGGTAGTAGTCCATGGACATCTTATTGATGACGCCAAGGGCACGAGACAGCGCAGCCATTGCTCCGGCCTTGCGACCGGCGGCGAGTAGGAAGCGAGCGGTGTTGAGATGAATTGCAAGCTGTTCCTGTTGCATCTCGCCTTCCAAATCTTCCATGTGTACATGCATGATCGTTGTCCCTCGTAAGTTGCAGCCCTCGCCCCATTGGCTATAGCACTGCAATCCATAGGTGATGCACAAACAAGATGCTTTGTAAATAGCTTATATTAACTACCTATTGTAAGTAGTAGTCATCTTATGTCTCTCTTATGTAAGCAGTTACATAAGGTAGTTATCTATTGTCTACTCTTAGTAGTTACTACGCATTGCAGATGATTTGCATTGCTAATGCAATGGATACATAAGGTATTTATGGTGTAACTGCTATATGTAGCTAACTACGGTACGTAGCCGTACAACCGGGGGTTGGGGGGTTGACTTTTCCCGAGCGAAGCGAGGCTCCAAAGAAATATCTAACCAGATTTCTTACACCAACAAGGATAAACTTTACATTTAGGACATAAATAAAAATATACCAGGAAATTTTTAATCACCTATATGTTTCCTATACTCCGAATCAGTACTGTACAGGTGGACCATACGTTTTATTTCCTTTTTAGTATACTGCATACCTTCTAGGTGTTGTCTATAATTGGAAAGCTCATATGAATTTACCTCCCCTGGTTCACGTTTGTGTTCTTCTCTTGGCATTCTAGCCATTTCCTCCATCATTTTCTCTAATTTCTTCATCTTCGAACATGTTTCTTTCTTTCATAGTGAGCTTTACCAAATTATCTTTAGCTCTATCTAAATTATAGTAATCAGCAGATTTGTCCTTATTTGAGAATTCTATCCACCAAATACCGTCTTCAGCCTCAAAAACCTTACCAATGTACCCGTCTCCAAGAAATAGCTTGTTTTTAGTCCATTTGAAGTTTTTACGCTCAATTGTCATTAATTGTATCCTTTGTTTGATTTAGAAGGTGGGTTAAACGCCCTAGGAAGCTCACTGGTGCGTTTCTAGGGGTACCCCGCTACCCTACTAGCGGGTAGGGTATAAATTGACATCCTGGGGCTCCTGTGTTATAATATTGCATGATTAATAAAATATTACTAATTTCCTCTATTTTCATCCTTTTTACCACTGTTTTCTTACTTAATCAAGCACTATGACGACAACCTCCTGGGTTTGTCCCAAATGTAAACAATGGAATGTTTATAGAGATCATTGTCGTAGATGTGGAAGCTCGAGGCCCCATTAATATGAAACTAATTAAATTTACACTAGCTCTACCCTTCATAGGATTCCTAGCAGGACTAGGATGGCATTGTGCCAGTTATCTTATTATGTGGATATATTCAGTACTCCAAGGAGTAGAACCTATAATTCAGGAGATACCAACACGTTATGCCTAAAGGAAACCCAATGGGGTATTATAAGATGCCTAAGAAAGCTAAGAAGATGATGAAGAAGAATATGAGGGGGCACTAATGACAGCCTTTACAGCTACGGCTACTTTCACAAGACCAAATGATACTACTGCGTATGCAGCTAATGATCTAGTAGCTAATTCAACTACCGCAGGTTCAGTAGTTCCTATGGCTTTTCATTTTCCCACCGCATTTGGAACTGGAATAGTCATAAGAGAAATTGGAATCACTAAAAGTGGAACTTCAGCAGCAAATGCTAATTTCCATGTTAGAATGTACGATATGTCTCCTACTGTTGCCAATGGTGATAATGGGGCCTGGAGTACAAATCTTTCAGGATATATGGGTAAATTAGACGCTGCCATTATGGAAGCTTTCACAGACGGTGCTGCGATTCAGGACAGTTTAAGTGAAGCTGCAGATTGCCAATGTGACCTCCCTGCTAATGGAGTTACTTATGGTCTATTAGTTGCAGATGCGGCTTACACGCCGGCAGCTAATGAAGTCTTTACAGTAACCTTACAAGCTGAAGTCCTTTAATGTATGTTAACCGATATTTCGGCCATAGGAATTCCGCTAGCCTCTTTAACGGCTATCGTTACTTTTGTTTGGTATGCTAACTCCTGGCTCAATAGACAATTCACTGAGACCAAGAAGGTTATCTTTGATAAGCTAGAGTATATGCAGAAGACCATCTTAGACAAGATTGAGTACCACGAAAGATACGATGATCAACGTTTTAATAACGTTACAAATGACATATGGGCCATCAAGGTTCGTAATGCAGGATTGGATGGACTGACCAGTGCCCGTTCTCAAGAAACAAACCGTTGAAGACCGTTTAGCTAGGAAACAATTAGCTGAATTATCTCTAGTCGAATTTATAAACTTAATACACCCTAACAGACTGTTAGGAAGTATACATCGCGAAGTAATAGCCTGGTGGACCAGGCAGGATGCCAAGTCGCATCAACTTCTATTGTTACCACGCGATCACATGAAATCTGCTTTAATAGCCTATAGAGTTGCATGGGAGCTAACTAAGGACCCAACGCTTAGAATTTTATTTATATCAAGTACGTCCAACTTAGCCACTAAACAACTTAAATTTATTAAAGACATTCTCACTAACGACGCCTACCGTCTTTATTGGCCAGATATGATCAATAAGGAGGAGGCGCTTAGGGAGAAGTGGACCGAGAGAGAAATCTCTGTGGACCACCCCAAACGTAGAGAAGAGGCTATACGTGACCCTTCTATATTTACTGCTGGTCTCACTTCCAATATCGTTGGTATGCATTGCGATATCGCAGTCCTTGACGACGTCGTCGTCGCAGGAAACGCCTACATGGAAGACGGACGTGAGAAAGTAAAAGAACAATACTCGTTACTTTCGTCTATCGAAACAGTTAACGCCCGTGAATGGGTAGTTGGTACGAGGTACCACCCCATTGATCTATACTCCGATCTAATCGGAATGGAGATTGAAAGCTATGACGAACGTGGTCAAGTACACCAAGCTACACCCCTATTCGAGGTATTTGGGGGAGAAGATGTCAGAAAGATACGAGTCGAGTCCATCGGTGACGGTTCCGGCGAGTTTCTTTGGCCAAGGCAGCAAAGGGACGACGGCAAATGGTTCGGCTTCGATGTCGAAACCCTTGCAATCAAACGTTCCCAATACTTAGACAAGACACAGTTCAGAGCCCAATACTACAACGACCCTCACGATGCCGGATCGTCTACAATCAAGAGAGACTACTTTCAGTACTACGAACCTCAATACCTAGTACGTCGTGATGGAAAATGGTTCTTCAAAGCAGACCGTCTTAACTTAGTTGCTGCAGTTGATTTTGCTTATACACTAGGGAAGAAGAGTGACTATACGGCTATTGTCGTTATAGGAGCAGATTCTCAAGGCAACTATTATATTCTTGAGATTGATCGTTTTAAGACATCTGCTGTTTCGGATTACTTCAAACACATACTTCGTTTACACGAAAAGTGGGGCTTCCGAAAGATTAGAGCGGAAGTTACTGCCGCACAGAAGGTGATCGTTGACGATCTCAAAGCAAGCTACATACGACCCCTGGGTTTGGCCCTTTCAATTGATGACTTCAGCCCTTCACGAATTCACGGTGCTAAAGAAGAACGCATCATGGCTACGCTCGAACCCCGCTACCACAATAGACAAATTTGGCATTATGCCGGTGGAAACTGTCAGGCGCTAGAAGAAGAGCTGATTTACAGGCATCCCCCACACGATGACATCAAAGACTGTTTGGCTTCTGCAGTTGATTTTGCGATAGCTCCAACTAATATGATAACACAAAGGAAATCTAACCTGTCCAATTTTTCGTTTCACTCTAGATGGGGCGGCGTTGCTTAATCAATGACAAGTAAAGTTTTAGAATTAGAAGACCTCATTACTCCTGATCGTATGGCAACTCGGATTACCGAGACCTGGATCGAATGGGATATGCGGAGACAACCCTGGAAGAATGACCGTGAGGAAGTTCGCCAGTACATATATGCTACGGATACATCACATACGTCTAACTCCCACCTTCCCTGGAAGAATAAGACCACAATCCCTAAGCTATGTCAAATCATGGACAACCTATATTCTAATTATGTAGCTACGTTGTTTCCACAGCGTAAGTGGTTAGTCTGGGAAGCTAATGAAAAGAATGCCGAGTCCGTTGATAAACGTGATGCAATTACAAACTATATGTCGTGGGTTATTCATCAACCTCACTTCAAACATGAAGTTGATAAGATAGTTCTAGATTACATTCAGTATGGTAATTGCTTCGCTACTGTCGATTGGCTTGATGAACGCGTCGATATGCCAGAAAAAGCTCAGGCGGGTTATGTAGGTCCAGTCCTCAGACGGATCAATCCTCTGGACATTGTAATGAACCCAACTGCTGAGAACTTTGAACAATCTCCTAAGATCATTCGTTCTTTTATTACAATGGGGGAACTAAAAGAGTTACTTCAACGCGTTTCCAAAGATGATAATTATGAGGAATACCAAGACCTTTGGAGATACTTGAAGGACATTCGCAGTAATGCACAGAGTTTCCAGGGAGACTTTTCCCAAAGAGACAACCTATATACCGTTGATGGCTTCGGTTCGTTTAGAGACTACCTGTGTTCAGATACAGTGGAAGTCCTAACCTTTTACGGTGACTTATACGATTCGGATAGGGATGAGTTATTAAAGAACCACGTTATTACTGTGGTCGATAGACATAAATTAATTGGCAAAAAGCCAAATCCAAGTTTCTTCGGGTACCCCCCGATTTTCCACAGTGCGTGGCGCAAGAAGCAAGATAACCTGTGGGGCATGGGTCCTCTAGATAATCTTGTTGGTATGCAATACCGAATGGATCACGTGGAGAATATGAAGGCCGATATCTTCGACTTGGTAACATATCCAGTTCAAAAGATTAAAGGCTTTGTTGAGGACTACACTTGGCAGCCAGGTGAAAAGATCTACGTATCCGAAGAGGGTGACGTGGACATGGTTGTTCCAGATGTGAATGCCCTCCAGGCTAATTTCGAAATACAAAACCTAGAGCGTCTAATGGAAGAGATGGCTGGCGCACCGCGCGAGGCCATGGGCTTCCGTACTCCAGGTGAGAAAACTAAGTATGAGGTGCAGAGAATGGAGAATGCTGCATCACGTATCTTCCAAAACAAGATTAATCAGTTCTCCGAATTCTTAGAGCGTGTTCTTAATGCCAAGCTAGAACTAGCACGGCGTAATCTAACAGGCACGTTTACCATTCGTGTGATGGATGATGATTTCAAGCTGGCTACCTTCCAGACCTTGACTGTCGAAGACATTACCGGTGTGGGCAGAATTAAACCAATTGCTGCACGACACTTTGCCGAACAGGCTGAGTTAGTACAGAACCTTACCAGTTTGACCCAGTCAAATCTATGGCCCGCAGTTCAACCTCACTTCTCTGGGATTAAACTAGCCAAGATACTAGAGCATATCTTCAATCTAGAAGACTTTGAAGTGGTTGTTCCTTACATCGCTCTTGCTGAGCAGGCAGATGCCCAGCGGCAAGTACAAGCAATGCAGGAACAGTTGTTCGCTGAGATGGGTACAGCTACGGGTATAGGTGGAGACTTTGATATGTCTGCAGCCCAACCACCCCTTGAAGGTGGTCAACCCCCAGCAGCAGGACCAATGGTGCAATGATTTTAGACTGGACCAAACATCTAAGTACACAAAAAGAAAAAGAAACCTTCCAAGCTGAAGTGATTGGTGCACGACGTGTACTAGAACGCCAACAGAACATTTTGAAGGAATACGAGAAGTCTTTAGACAGGTCTGAAATGGACCTTAAGACTTACGAGTCCCCTAACTGGGACTACAAGCAGGCGCATAAGAACGGCTTTAGGGCCTGTCTATACCGCATACAAGAATTAATTGACCTGGACAAAAGGATTATAACATTAAATGGCTGACCAAGATTTACTGAGCGGTGGTGACCAACCCATTGTTGACCCTGCTAAAGATTACTTCGCAGAGCTAGTCGGAGAGAACAAAAAGTTCAAAGACGAGAGAGCTCTAGCGAGAGGCAAATACGAAGCTGATATGTTCATTGAACATAAGAATAGGGAGTTCGACGCTTTACGCGAAGAGTACCTTAGGCTTCGAGAAGACTACAATTCGAGGGCTAAGCTGGAGGAATTGGTAGACCAACTATCCAAGCCACGGCAGCAATCAGATCACGACGATACCCTTACTGTGAGTGAGAATAAGCCCGTCTTTGATCCTGAACAATTAGGAAATATCATCTCTTCCAAGGTTCAAGAAATTGAACAGGGGAAGAAACAAGAAGAGAACTTCCGGCTTGTACAGGACAAACTACGACAACGTTACGGTTCGAATTACGATGACGTTGTAAAGCAACAGATTGAAGAGTTAGGTATAACTCGGGATCGACTTAATGAAATGGCAAAGAAAGAGCCTAAGCTCCTTATTAGGACTTTAGGTTTGGACCGAGACATTCCACAAGAACAATTCCAAGCCCCTCCACGTTCTCAGCAGCGAAGTGACAGCTTCGCACCTTCTCTACAGAAGCGGACCTGGGCGTTTTATCAAAAGATGAAGAAAGAGGAACCTGCTCGATATCTAGATTCAAAAACTCAAGTCCAATTAATGCGTGACAGAGCTGCACTCGGAACGGAATTCGAGGATGGTGACTGGCATGCGATTGGATAATTAAGGAGACTAACTGATGGCTACCGCATTTTCGGTTGCTAATAACGAGTTCCTTATTGACACTAGCGTTTTATCTAAACAGTTAAAGCAGCTATTGCTCGATGAACTCGTGGCCATGAAGTTTGTCCGTATTATCGATGTTCCGGGTGGCAGCACCACGGTTAACATTCCATCTATTGGTGAGGCAGAAACTGCAGACTTCGTTGAAGGACAGGCAGTTAAGTACAATAAGTTCGACGAAGGTAATTATACTTTCATCATCGATCAGTATAAGTACTCTGCTAATGCCATTTCGGAGAAGTATAAGCGAGATGCATTCTATGCATCAGAGGTCATTTCCTCGTTCTCGCCCAAGCAACACCGAGCTATTATGGAAGGCGTCGAAACGCGTATCTTTGATCGCGCTAATGCTGGACAAACGGCAAGCAATCTAAACACAATTAACGAAGCGGATCACCGCTGGGTTGCCTCAGGTACGAATGAATCAATGGCTCTCATTGACTTTGCGAAGGCGCATTTTGCGCTGACCAAGGCCAACGTGCCAATGACTAATCTCGTGGCTGTGGTTGACCCCACGGTCGCTTATACGCTACAGACCCAAACCAATATCGTGAACCTTCTGTCACCAGTCCCCATGTGGGATGCCCTGGTGAAAGATGGCCTTACGACTGGTATGAAGTTCAGGTTCAATATCTACGGCTTCGACGTCTACGTTTCTAACTATCTCCCACGAGATATCGCAGAGACGATCAATGGACGCTCGGTTACCGTTGGTGTTGCCAACATGTTCTTCTCGGCGACCCCGGGTGACACGATGCCAATTATTGGCGCGTTCACTCAGACGCCTACGGTCTTTTCAGAGTTCAATAAGGATCTTCAGCAAACTGAATATCTAACGATCACTGAATATGGCTTTAAGCTGTACCGCACTGAAAACATGGTTATCGTCCTCTCGGACGTTAATATCGTGGTTTAATAGGGAGGATTTAAATATGGGAACATGGGATAACCCCGATGGCCTACATTTAGTATTTGGCCCTGCAAAGGCCACTGCTAATACAGGCGGCGAATATCGTACCCTTGAGGAATTTCGTACTGTTGAAATTGAAATTGACTTAACGACGCTTACTGCGTCTGAGGTTGTTCAGTCCGACACTACGTTCGTTCCTGCTGGTTACGATGTCGCAAAAGTGCAAGTGCATGTTGAGGACGCTGCCGCTACTGGCACCGCAATTGACGTTGGGTTAATTCGTACGGACCGTACGACTGAACTTGATTACAATGGTTTCTTAGCTGCGTTTGATACTGCAACTATGTCTGCTGGCAATCTTGTCACCCTGGTTAAGGGTGGCACGCAAGTCGGTGCCCTTGTGGGTTCCGGCACGCCGCTGGCTAATATCGGACTCATCACTGCTTCGCGCACGGATGCGACTGCCTTCACGGCAGGCAAAATCCGGCTCAAGCTGTTCTTGATCCGCGTTTAAGGAGTACAACATGGGAACTGCTGTTGATTTTGGCGGCATTGATCTCACCGTAGAGTCTCTACGGGTGGGAGTAACTGCCCCTAATTCTGTCGGCACTGGTGTTGCGTCCCGAGTTATTCGGCACACAACTGGTGCTACCAGAACTCTGACAGCAGCAGAATCCGGTACGACCGTATACCTAGATAAGGCAGACGGCGTGGTAATCACGCTGCCTGCTTATTCTATCGGTCTGACCTATGATTTTGTTGTTGTTACTTCTGTAACTTCTAACGCGTACAAACTGTCTACCGCAACTCAGGGAACTACGTTCTTTGATGGTACTTACAATTCACTCGATATCGACGGTACGGGTGTTGTGGGCGTTATCTTTACGGGAGACGGCTCAACTCACGATAACTTTAGTATGAATGGAACCACTACTGGTGGTCTTGTTGGTGCTGTACTTAACGTGACTTGTACGGCAGCTAACAAGTGGACTGTCTCTGGCTTTAATAGAGCCTCGGGTACAGTTGCCACTTCGTTTGTTACTTCGTAACTAAAAGCCTGGGGGGAGGCTTTGTTTCCCCTCACAATTTTAAAGGGAACAATATATGGCAAAATTAACGCTAGCAGAACTAGCAAACTTACAAAATGAAGCTACGGCTGTTAGTGCTATTAATAACAATAGTGCGTTAATTGAAACGGCCATAGAGAATACTCTGTCAAGAGACGGTACTAGTCCTAATTCCATGGATGCAAGTATTGATATGAATTCCAATAGAATTCTAAATCTTCCTGAACCTATTGCAGCTACAGAGCCCCTTCGCTTACAAGAACTCTCAGACTTTACTGGTGGTGGTTCTATTACACTAAATGCTATTCCTGCTGGTGGCACTACAGACCAAGTCTTAACTAAAGACAGTGGTTCTGATTATGATGTCTCCTGGCAGACACCGGATACTACTACAGTCGTTGTAATGCCCCAAGGTAGGTTAACTCTTACTACAGGTGTTGCGGTAACTGGTTCTGACGTATCAGGAGCAACTACAATTTATTACACTCCAGTGACTGGAAGGTTTGTTCCAATCTATAATGGTACTGATTTTGTAAGTACAGATACTGGTGGTGAACTTTCACAAACAACGGCAGACGCAACTAAGTCGCCTGCAGCCGTAGGTGCGAGTTCTGTCTATGATCTGTTTGTATGGAATGACTCAGGCACTATACGCTGTACCCGTGGACCGGCTTGGTCTTCTGATACAAGCCGTGGATCAGGTGCTGGAACTTCAGAAGTTACTCAAGTAGAAGGTATTTGGTTAAATGCTAATTCTGTAACTAATGGACCTGCAGCTCAACGTGGCACTCTAGTTGGTTCAGTAAGATCTAATAGTTCTTCACAACTAGTGGATAGTTTAGCCTTTAGGTGGGTTTCTAATATATACAATGCAGTAATGCGCCCTATGAAAGTTATAGAAAGTACTAGTACTTGGAACTACACTACAGCTACGTTTAGGCAAGCTAATGCAAATGCTGCTAATCAACTAGACCTTTTACAATCTCTTGCCGGTGGTTTAATGAAAGCAACTGTATCAACAACTTATAAAAATACTACAGCCAGTCAATTTGGTGTATTGGGTATTGACGTAGATACCTTAAATACTACAACTATTGTTGATAATATTACACTCGTTCCAACGGTTTCAGTAACAGGTGAATTGGTTGGTGTTTCAGCCTTTTATACCGGTTATCCTGGTTTAGGTAGACATGTTGCCATTTGGAAAGAATATAGTTCTGCTGCGGGAACCGGCACTTTCTATGGAGATGGTGGAGGGGCTGTAATTCAAGGTGGTATCTTTGGGGAGATACCCAATTGACTTATTTTATTACTTCATCTGCTCCAGATCCGTTCTCTCCGATTTATGAATACCCTCCGCAAGGAGCTAATGGTATTGGTTACTCTAACACACAGGGACGAACACAAGTTTCTTCTTTTGTACCTTCCCCAGATACTACTAAGACAATCATAGTTGGTGGTCAGTCTCTTATGGCCACGGCCAGTGGTACTGCTCCCTATACTACTGTCAGCGCAAATGCACAAAATCTTAATATATATGATGGTGGTATTTACGCAGGAGCTGACCCTATTTTAGGTGCAAGTTATGCTCCGTCTGTAGGACCGAGTTCGGTATCTATGAGAATTGCAGATAGAATTATTGTTAACAATCCTACGTGGCGGGTTATCATGGTTCCAATCGCAATAGGTGGGACACCGTATATTTCGTGGGTTCCGTCTACAACTAACAGCCTATTTACGAGAATTAAAACTGCAATAATGCGCTGTCGAGCGCGGGGTATAGAACCAGATAAAATAATATGGGGAGAAGGGGAAACTGATAGAGATTTAGGAACTTCTTCTACTAACGTAAGGAATTCTATCTGGGCAATTGTCGATGGTATTCGTGCCCTTGATTGTAATGCTACCTTCTACATTGGTAAGTATACGATGGTAAGTGGTAGTATATCAACTGCAGTACAAACTGGAATAGATAATTCTGTAGATGTAAGCAGAGATATTGTAGCAGGGTATGATGCGGATAATAATGCTACAGTTGTAGGAGGCTATCGTTTGGCAGACCAAACACATCTCAGTGATACGGGCTTGACTTTGACTGGTAACGGTTGGGCTGATTTAATTTACCCATAAGGGAACAAGAATGTCTAAAGTAACTTTAAATAATATAGCAGATATAACACAAAGTAGTACTGCTCAGGGTACTATAAATACGAATTTTGATACTGTAGAAACTGCGTTTGATAATACGTTGTCTAGAGATGGAACAACTCCTAATACTATGTCCGCTAGTTTGGATATGAATTCCAACAGGATAATTAATCTGCCTGTTCCTATAGGTGCTACGGAACCAGTTAGACTAACAGAACTATCAGATTTTACCGATACTGGAACGATTAATCTTGTACCAGTAGGGGGAACTACTGGACAAGCTTTAGTTAAGAACAGCGGTACTAATTATGATGTTGAATGGGGAAACCTTACTGATATCCCGGGTACTATAACACCAGATCATGGAGGTACTGGTGTAGCTAATAATGCTGCAAGTACTCTTACGATCTCAGGTTCTTTTCCTACTACACTGACAATATCGGGTTCTACTAACATAACGCTTCCTACCTCAGGAACGATGATCACTACTGGTGGAGACAATGAATTTACAGGGACCAATACTTTTCCTACAGTTGGTTTAGACGGTTCTTCAAGTGGTACCGTTACAATAGCACCTCAAGCTGCGGCAGGTACGTATAACTTTAATCTTCCTACTGCTGCGGGTACTGCAGGCCAACCTCTTCTTTCAGGAGGTGGTGGAGCTACCGCACAGACTTACGGTACATTAGGTGCTGCTGCAGGTGGGACAGGTGTTGCAAATAATGCTGCTAGTACTTTAACAATTTCAGGTAACTTTGGTACTACGCTAACAGTATCTGGAGCAACGGCAGTTACGCTACCTACTTCAGGTACGCTTGCAACCTTAACTAATTTTATTCTGCCCCCACAAGGACGCCTAACTTTAACTTCAGGTACTGCTATTACTACAGCAGACGTAACAGGTGCTACTACTTTGTACTATACACCTTACGTTGGACGTTATGTACCGATTTGGAATGGAACTGCACTTATAAATACAGATATCGGCGGAGAATTGTCACAGACTACTGCGGACTCAACTAAGTCTCCTGCAGCCGTAGCTAATAATTCAATTTACGATATATTTGTCTGGAATGATGCAGGTACCATCAGAGCTACCCGTGGACCTGCGTGGTCTTCGGATACTTCAAGGGGTTCTGGTGCAGGTACTTCTCAGATTGGACAAGCCCAGGGTATTTGGACAAATGCTCAAGATATTACAAACGGTCCCGTTGCAACTAGAGGAACACTAGTGGGTTCTGTGCGTTCCAACGGTTCTGCTCAGTTGACCGATAGTACTTTATTTAGATGGGTTTCTAATGCTTATAATACAGTCATGCGTAGAATGCGTGTAGTAGAAAGTACTAATACCTGGACTTATACAACTGCTACTTTCAGACAGGCGAATAATAGCACAGCAAATCAAGTCGATCTGTTACAAACTCTTGATGGACGTTTGTTAACCGCTCGTGCTCTGGCTACGTATTCTAATACAGATGTGGCTAACTTTGGTATTATTGGGATTGACATAGATACAATTAATACAACTACTGTTGTTGATAATTTGACATCAGCCCCTACGGTAGGAGCAGCAAGTCAACTAGTTAATGTTGTCGCTATGTACGATGGTTACCCAGGAATGGGAAGACATATCGTAATTTGGAAAGAGTATAGTTCTGCTGGTGGTACGGGAACTTTTTACGGAGACGGTGGTGGTCTTGTTATTCAAGCAGGTCTCCACGCAGATATAAATAATTAATAAAGGATTTATAATGCCTACATATGGACAGAAATGGCCTGAGTATGCCAAACAATGGGACAGCATGAAGCTTCGTCCTACGTGGGAGGCTAACCTTAGAAAGATTGCTCTGCGTTTATTTAAAGCTAAAGATCGTTACATAGCTACCGAGAAAGCTACTGGTGTTCCTTGGTACATGATTGCTGTCATCCATGAGCGCGAATCTTCGCAGAACTGGAAGACGCAGTTAGGACAAGGTGATCCTCTTAATCGTGTATCTACACATATCCCCAGAGGAAGAGGTCCATTTAATACTTGGGAAGAAGGAGCCTACGACGCCCTCGTAACTCTCAAGCATTTCAACAAGATCATAGACTGGCGTCTAGAGAAGATACTGTATTACTTAGAACTTTACAATGGATGGGGTTACCATAATCACAATGTCCCTTCTGCTTACCTCTGGGCTGGTACTACTATATATCTCCGTGGAAAGTATGTAGCCGATGGTGTGTGGTCCGCCACTGCCGCTGACTCACAACCCGGATGTGCTGCTCTCATTAAGTGCTTGATGGAACTTGATCCGACAATCAAACCTAAGCGAGAGGGTAATGATGCTGGAACTACAGCCGCAGGAGCGGGTGCAGTTGTCGTAGGTGGTACTGTTGTTGCAGCCAGTCAGGCTGACCCATCTACGTGGATGTACTGGGCTGCTGGCGTACTAATAGCCGCTGGACTAACTGCCGTAGTTGTATGGTGGTATAAAACAAGGATTAAGAAAAATGTGGAATTGGATTAAGGAACAGTGGAATAGGTTTGAAGACTGGGTTGCCGAATGGGCTCCTGGTGCTAAGACTTACATTGTCACCGGCTTAGGTGTCGCTGGCTCTGCTGCCGTAGTTCTGCAAGAGTTTGTAAGTGGTATTCCTATGAGTAGGTTTGTCACTGAGACACAGATGGCCATCGTAACGATGGTACTGTTTGCTCTTGCGTTCTGGGGTAGACGTTTAGCGAATAAAGACTAATGTGGACTACGATACTATCGTTGGTTATTGGAGGAGTTCCCGCTATAGTGCGGGAGCTTGCCAAGGCCAAAGTGAACATGGCTAATGCTGCGACTGAACATGAGAAGGTTTCAGCTAACGAACGGGTTAAATCCTTAGAGGCCCAACGAGACGTTCTTATTGCAGAGACTAAGTCTCCGTGGATCAGTATAGCTCGCTTTGCTTTTATAGTTCCCTTTGCCTTTTATATCAACAAACTTATCCTATGGGATAAGGTTGCTTGCCCGTACCTGTACGATAGTACTTGTAACACAGCCGGTCTTAGTGAATGGTTGTATGGTGTTGCAGCCGTTGTGATTGGTTTCTTATTCTTAGATAACTCACTAAAGATTATAAAGAAATGAAATATACAAATTTAGATATTGTTCAGAACGTACTGTCTCGGTTAGATTCAGATGAAGTGAACTCTATATCAGATACTACCGAATCTAGACAAGTAGCTGAACTGGTTAAGACTAAGTACTTTGATATTGTTTCAAGGGCACACCTTCCAGAGCATAAACAAATGTTCCAATTGGTTGCCAGTGCAGACCCCACCCTACCTGTTGTTATGTACCAACCAAGTGGTATTAGGACCGTTGAATGGATTAAGTATCACAGAGTTGAAACCAATCCTACGATTGATGATTTTACTTATGTAACAATCCTGCCTTTACAACAGTTTATAGACCGTTCTCACGCCCTTAATCTAGATGAGGTAAATGTTGACAGTCTTACACTAAACTCTTTCACATTTTATTTTATGAATGATCGTCAGCCCTGCTATTGTACAATCGTAAACGATGATACAATTGTCTTTGATTCTTACGATGCAGACGTTGATACTACTCTCCAGTCAAGTAAAACAATAGCCTTTGGATTGATTAACCCAACCTTTACAATGGTAGATTCCTTTATTCCTGATTTGGATGATGCTCAGTTTCCTTTACTTTTAAATGAAGTTACAGCAGCAGCCTTTGCAGACTTAAAGCAGACGATTAATCCAAAAGTAGAACAAGAAGTTAGGAGACAATGGTCTTCGTTTGAAAAGACTAAGTACTTTCCTAAGCCTAATTATCTGGCTCAACTTCCAAACTTTGGACGTAAAACACAAGGTATGTCCTCTCCCAATCGTTGGATGCGTGAACGATAATGATAAATGAAGTTCTTCAAGGAGAACTGCGACAGGCCAAGATGCACAGTCGAGATCGAGTACTTGTTCTTAAAGTAATGGACGATAAGAAACCTAAGTCCGCTGCTGGCTTAATTGACCCTCGTATATTCTCTGGAACCAATAATTTACATGTAAAGTGCGATCCTATCACCAATTTATGGTGGTTCGAGTATGACTCTGGGATTGTTCCTTTGCTTCTAAAACAGAGGTTCACCAATTTTAATAGAGCGAGGAAACTTGCTGAAGAATACCTAAAACGTAGAAATATCGAAATAGTAGAAGTTAAAGATAACTATGCCTAGACAACCTGTTGCCTCCGTAGAGAATAACTTTACCAAGGGGCATATTACTGAATTTACTGGACTTAACTTTCCTGAGAACGCATGTACAGACACAGACAACTGTGTCTTTAATCGTACTGGGACTGTGGAAAGACGTTTAGGTTTTGACTTTGAAACCAATTATACTTCTACCAATATGGATTTTACTAACAAAGCTACCTCTGACTTTAAATGGGAGAATGCAGGTGGCGACGGTAATGTCAAAGTCTTAGTTAAGCAGGTAGGGGATACTTTACATTTCTTTAGTATAACTACAGCTACTGTAGCTACTCCAATATCTGGTAGAAAGCTTGCATCTACAATTACTCTATCTACCTTCACAGCTTCTGGGGCAGAGTCTCCAGAGACTATAGAATGTGAATTTTCTAATGGGAATGGGTACCTATTTGTTTACCATCCTAATCTAGACCCTTTCTACTGTACGTATTCTAGTGGTACTGTAACAGCTACTAAAATTACTATAGAAATTAGGGACTTCCAAGGAATTATGGAACCAGGAGTTCCAGATAATTTTAGACCAGGAACTTCAAGTTTAACCTCCCAACATCTATATAATCTTTTTAATCAAGGTTGGACTAATAGATCGTGGACGGCTGCTTCTTCTACTTCAGTTTCTATTGGTGGTGCAGTACCCGATACAAGAGTATTTACTGTAGCTGCTGGTATACCCATTGTAGGTGGGGATACCGTAGGTGGACAGGGCTTCTTAACAGACTTTCCTACAATACAAGTTAATTTCAACGGCACTGTAACCAGCTACGTAGGTACTACTTTAACACTCAGTATTACTTCTTGGACTACTATTTATGGTGTTCGTAATGCCAATAATTGGATGATAAGTTTTAATGAAGGGGCTAAGATAACTACCTTTGCTTCTGACGTTAGTGCTTATCCTTCTAATGCAGACGTATGGTGGGCCTTTAAGAGTTCTACAGGTGTCTTCGATCCTGCAACTACTGTTGAGAATGTTACCCTTAATTCGGGCCCTGCTCCTAGGGGTTACTTTACCTTACAAGCTTTTAATCAACTTAGAGGCGCAGTATCTAGTGTAACTGGCTTAACTGATATTACAACTACAGCTAGGCCTAGAACTGGTACGTTCTTTCAAGGACGTGTTTGGTATGCTGGTGTAGCTGCAACAGGCTTTACTGAGAATATATACTTTTCCCAAATCACTGAACGTATAGATCAGTTTGGTAAATGTCATCAGATCAACGATCCTACTTCAGAAACCCTATTTGATTTACTTCCATCAGACGGTGGTATAGTTCGTATTCAGGGTTCTGGTACAGTATTTAAACTATTTCCAATTCAAAATGGTTTATTAGTTTTTGCTGCTAATGGAATATGGTTTATTACAGGCAATCAAGGTATTGGTTTCACTGCTAATGACTATACAGTAACGGAGATATCTAAAGTAGAAAGTATATCTTCTACTTCTTTTGTAAGTGTACAAGGACTACCTTATTGGTGGAATGAAGAAGGTATCTATACTATTATTCCTGGACAACAAGGTCTTCAAGTAAAGTCTATAACTCTTCCAACAATATCTTCTGAATACGAGGAAATTCCTCTTGTTAGTAAATTATATGCAAGAGGCGATTACAATCCACTCACCTATACTGTGCAGTGGGCTTTCAGGGGTGAAGAAGAAACTAACTCAACTACAAGATACAAATTTAATAGAGTTCTAAATCTTAATATACCAACGGAGGCTTTCTTCTTCTGGACAATTGGTATTGATGGTACTCCGTGTATAAATGGAATTACGTATATTGCAGGTCCTGCGGGAACTTCTCCCATTCCTACCTTTAGGTATCCTACTTTCTATACAGAGAATGCGATTGAGAAATTTACAATGTCTGAAGAAATGGACACGGACTATGTCGATTGGGAAACATTTAGTTCTCCTGTAAACTATGAAAGTTTCTTTGTCACAGGTTACCGTCTAAAAGGCCAAGCTTTAAGAAAATTTCAACCTCTTTATGTATATGTTTTCTCGACGAATGAGGTTAATACAGCATATAAAATTCAGGGAATCCGAGACTTTGCTAACACGGCTAACTCCGGTAGATTTTCCACTGAACAGCTAGTAGAGAATACGTCAGCAAACTTTGATAAGATTTTTCGAAAGCATAAAATTAGAGGAAGTGGTTTAGTGTTACAATTTAAAGTAAAATCTGTAGACGGCAAACCCTTTAATATTATGGGTTGGTCTACTCTTGATATGGTTAATAGTGGAATTTAATAAATGGTATTACCGTTAGTCGTTGCCGGAATTGGAATAGGCCTGCAAGCCTACGGGGCTTTTGCAGGGGCTAGTGCTTCCAGTAAATATGCTGAAGAAGCTTCGGCAGCACAAAAAGAAATATCGAAGTTAGAACGACAGACTGAGGCTCAGCGTCGTCAACAGATGGAACTTAATGCTTCACGACAAAAGATGGAATTATTCCGTAATTCTCAGAGAGCCCGTGCCCTAGCTTTAACGAATGCAACTTCACAAGGGGCAAGCAAAGGATCGGGGTTACAAGGAGGTTACGGACAAATATCTGGTGACACTAATACGAATCTATTAGGGATTAATCAAAACTTAATGATTGGTAGAAATATCTTCGATATTAATAATTTAATCTCTGGACAGAAAGATATCTTAACCCAAGCTCAGGCTGACTACCAAACGGCTTCGTCCGAGGCCCAAGGTTGGTCACAACTCGGTAGTGCGATAACAGGAGCTGCTATGGGTGGAAGTAAACTATTCGCAAGTACTCCTAAGGCAGCCCCTTCAGGGGGCTTCGGAAGTTCGAATGCGATCTATTAAATGAATGAACCTTTATCACTAGATACTAGGGTCGAGGAAACTCCCGATCCAATTAGCTTAGACACGCCTACTAATTCGGTGGACATACTCAGTCCATCAGTGATTGAGAAGCGTGCCTTTAGGGCTACCTATGGTATGCCTGCAGCTCAAAAGTCGTACGATCAAGTATACCAAGACATAGCTGCTGGACGTGAGAATGCTCTACGCACAGAGATGGCTAATGAATTAGCCTTCCAGAAACAACTTCGTTCTCAACGAATAATTAATGAAGTTGCTCGCAAAACAGGAACTGGACTAACCCCTCAGGATGTCCAGACGATTAACAATCAGATTGAAGCTGCGAATAGACCGCCTGATCCTAATAACGTCATTGAAGAAGAGTACGCTAAGAAACACATGTCCCAGTTGGATACTGTGTCATTTATGCATGACTCGGTCTTAACGGAAGCTCGTAAGCAAGCTCCACAATTAACTGAAGATCAGTTAGTGGCTGGCAATGTTGTTAAAGCTAAACAAGAAGATATTATAAGACATCTAGAGAATATGGAGGCTGCTAAGCAGTCTCAGGGGTACACAAGCTGGGCGCTTGATAACGCTCTTATATTCTCTCAGGTTTACCAGGAAGCTAGACTTCGTGGTCAGGTTAAAGGGTCAGGCATTCTTGAAGGAGGTTTCTTAGGTTCTAACCTAGAGGCCCAATCTATACGTCTTCTGTCACTGCCCTATTCAGAAATGAAAGTAGAGTTAGCAAGGATTGTAGGGGAGTTAAAGACTAACCCTACCCTAGCAATCTCCTTTCTCAATGCAATGTTGGGACAAAGTAGGAGTGAAGAGTTCCTCCAGAATATCTTTACTCCATTAATGGCTACAGGTCTAGTCACAGGAGCTAAGATTGCTAAGGGTGTAAAAGCTTCTAGAGAAGTTTCTAAACAATTAGATAACGCTCTTAAGTCTGTCCTAAAGGATGAGACTGCACCTACTAAGGCTGCTATTCAAGAGTCAGTCGGAGATACAAAAGAAGCTGCCATTACAGCAGCTACAGGGCGTATTGAGAGACAGATGAAGGGTGTAAGTGATCCTGTCGTCGATACCAAAGAGTCCATGGTAGCTCTGTTCAGCAGTGAGGCCAAAGCTATAGGAGCAAATCCAGGTTCATTTAGTAAAGACTTCGTAAACCGTTTAGAGGAAGCCTACATGGCTCCCATCCGTGGGTTCGCAAATAAGCTTTCAGAGATTATGAAAGTTGAGCGTATTCCCGGGGTTCTTAAGATTGAGGAAGCTCTACGGAGGGTCGAAAGGGAAATTATAGACGAACACCCTGGTATGAAGAATAATCAGATCGCGGTATCTACCCCTTACAAGGATGACTTTGCTGATGTCTATTATGTAGACGTTCACTTTGGTCAGCAGGGTGGTAAACTATGGAACTTTAAGGATGCCAAGCAGTTCAATAATGATCATGGTTTAAATGGTACACTTGAACAAAAGGGATTACGTTGGACCGTAAAGGTTACACAACCCTTCAAAGAAACAGGCGATGCTGTACGTGACTTTCTTATACATACCAATGAAAATAAAACTCCTAAGAGTATGCTTAATGCCTTTGCTGGTAGCTTAAGGACTCCAGAGGAAACGATGTCTCTTGCACAGAGACGCAACCGTAAAATTGCCACGTATACACAGTCGAAGGTCTTTGAATCTCTACAAGAGATGGCTAAAGAAGTCGACAAGCTTAAGGGTTTCCGATTACCCTTTACATCTAATAAGAAAAAGTGGGATCAATGGGAACATGCAATTGATGAGATCAGAACTTCTTACCGGGACCCTAGAACGGGAGAGGTTAGCTTACCACGCTCGGTCGGCGTCTTTGCGGATGAATTCAATCGTATTAGAGGACGACTTCCAGATGAGCAGGAAGTTAAAGCCTACTTCACGTACAAGCGTGCGCGCGAAGTAGAACAAGCTCTAAATACACGACAACAGTTTAAGGACTGGAGTCGTGAAGGTGCACAAACGTGGACTATCTCCACAGTATTAAATCCAAATAGTACTTCATCTCCATTCGTACGTAAAAGCATACAAGCAACTAAGTTAGTTCAGTGGCCTAAGGATGGCGACTCTATGTTGGTTGTTGGAAAGAATTTCACGGATGAGGTTGTCAAGGACTCGTCTAGGTACAGAAGTACAAAGGCCGGGAAGCAAGCGATTGAAGACGTTGCTTCAGGGAAGCTTACTCTACTCAAAGTAGTAAACCCAGATGATTACCCTCTAGAAGGCTTCGGAAGGACTGGAGGTTCTCGGGTGAGGTATATTCTTACACCAAGGGCTGAGTCACGTCCAATGTCTTGGAGTGATATCAAGGTAAAGCAATTCGCAGATACAGACTTTGACCATTACGTTAAACAAGCCCACATGCGCTTGGATGATGTAACTGGAAGTTGGTGGTACCGAGGTGACCGTACAGTTGCTGCCTTTAACATCAGAGCCAAAGGTAAAGATGTTGCTAACAAGTTAAACGAAGTTCGTAAACATATTAAGAATGGGGACTTCGATGCAGCTCGTGCTGCTAATCCATTGCCGTTGGACTTCGAAGAAGTACACGGGTGGTTCAAACCTGGCTTAACAACTGAGGGATTAACAATCCCTAGCAAACTCAGTCTGGAGGATGAGATACGTCTCGTGCCTCGGCTGACCCGTTTGCATGACTTAGACCGTGGTTTAAATGAGAAGTATGGTAAAGCTTTCAGGGACGGAACTAAGGAAGCGTACGGTGGACCTATTGATAACACCCCTCTCTATAAGTCTGAGCCTACTAGATTTGTAAGTCCTATTACACTAATCAATAGGGGTTTGAAGCGGGCTGTCGAAAGTCAGTTCATGAATGACTATAAGATATTCTCTGCGGAGCATTGGGTTGAGGAAGCTGCAAAGTACCTAGACGTTGATCCAAAGACTTTAAGAGAGTCGCCTATGTATTACTTCTATAATCCAGTATGGAAAGAAGGAGCGGACCCTGTTCACGATCTAGCTACAATCAACAATCTTAAGACGGTTCGTTTTCAAGTACAACAGTTCCTGGGTGTTCAAGACCAGACACAAACCTTCTTGCATTCCATGGCACAGAAGATGACTGACTGGATTTACGACAAAGGATTTACAAGAACGGCTTTAGCGCCAAGTCATATACTCCCAAAGCTCCGTGATCCCTTCGGATTTATTAGAGCGGTTACTTTCCACGATAAGATTGGTCTCTGGGCTATACCTCAACTGTTTGTTCAGACACAAACCTTCTCTGCGATCTTTGGTATTGCAGGAGCTAAATACGCGTCTACTGGAACTAAAGCAGTTATGCTTGATCTGTATGCACGCGTAAACCGTAACCCAGAAATACTTGACCATCTAGATAAGTTGGCAACCAAGGGACTCATACCTGGTGCAGCCAAGTTTAAACCTGGTGAGTTCAAGGAAGCTTGGTTAGCTCTGGAGAGAACTGGTTTTGGTAATGTTGGTGGTGAGTACATCATGCGTGACTCTCCACAATTCTACGATGTCTTTTCTAATAAAGGTAAGACTTTCCTAGACGCAGCTACGTTCTTCTTCAAGGAAGGTGAACGCTTCGTGCGTAAGGGTGCGTGGTATACTGCGTACTTGGAACATAGGGCTAAGAACCCTACAGGTAGACTAACCGATGTTGACATCGCTGATATTCTAAATAGAGCGGACGACCTATCACTCAATATGAGCCGTGCGTCAGCCTCTGAATTACATAGGGGTATCTTCTCTATTCCCACTCAGTTCTATTCCTACGCTCTGCGTATGGCAGAACTCTTCTGGGGTAAGAGACTTACTAAGATAGAGAAGGGTAGACTCCTTGCGGTTAACGCCGCTCTGTATGGAGTACCCTCGGCTATTGGTGTGACTGGTTTCCCAGTTGCAGACTACTGGCAACAGAAGGCCCGCGAGAACGGTTATATAATGGGCGAGAACTGGTATAAGACTGCCTTCATGGAGGGTGGTATATCAACCATGCTGTCAACGCTCACCGGTAACGATTACAATGCCTCTGAGAGGTATTCTAACCAGGGTTTCGAGTTCCTACGTGAGGCTCTTAGGTCAGACCAAGCGGTCTTGAGTGTGGTAACTGGAGCCTCCGGTTCTACCCTCTATAATACTTTCTTGGCTATGGACCCGTTCTTCAAAGCCATAGCTTCTATGACTAAGCAAGAAGGCTCTTTCAAACTTAAGCCTGCTCATTTCCTTGATATCTTCAAGGAGATATCTAGTGTGAATAATACTTGGAAGCTTTATATGGCTCTTAATACGGGTAAGTGGTTAACTAAGAATGAAGGTCAGATTAGTGATGTGACTGCTAGTAATGCCCTCTTCATGTACCTGTCTGGACTTAGTCCACAGGATAGTGTTGAGTTGCACTTGCAGCATTCTACTCGTAAGGACGAAAAGGCTATGACGGACTGGGGCTTTAAACAAGCCATTAAGGAATTCCGTCGAGGTCTTAATTCGTATGATAATCCTCAGGCAGCAGATGACTTCTTCAAGAATGCAATAGCTTACTTGGAGTCCGTCGGTTACCCCATAGAGGACTACGATAAGTTCTACTCTATTGCTATGAGGGACTACGAGACACTTCCCGATAAGATGAATTGGGATTACTTCAATAAGGATGTTCCTGAGCATCGTAAGGATATTGCGCAAGACGCATACGGACGTCTGTTGAGATTAAAGGAACAAAAGAAATAATGCCTTATAAGGATAGAAATAAATACTTATCCACACAAAGAGGCTACTACCACTCTGATAAAGACTCCTACAAGTGGCGTAATATAAAAAGTATGTATAATTTAACAAAAGAAGATTTCTTTGATCTTTTTGAAAAGCAGGATGGTAAATGCGCACTTTGCAATAGAGTGTTTGAGACACTAACGCAACGTGATTTACACATAGACCACTGTCATGAAACAAACAAAATTAGAGGACTACTTTGCATGAAATGCAATGTTGGTTTAGGCATGTTAGGTGACAATGAAGAAGGTCTCCTTAAAGCTATGGCTTATATAAGAGGAGGCTGAAATCGCAATTTTTAACCCTGATGTACCTAATGTAAAACCTGAGGAATACCTTAAACAGTCTTCACCTATAAGTCAGAAGACTGGTCATGGTGATACTTCTAAAGGAGCTATGCTTAAGGGCATAGGTGATGTCATTGAAAGTGGTGTAAAGGTAGCTGACTTTGGAGTCAGGGATTACCTCGCAACCAACATTCGTTCCGAAGTAGAAGGGGAACGTCAGAAACTAACTGATGCCGCTAACCTCGGTTTGGATGTAGCTTCTGGAAAGATCACACCAACTATTGAAACAGATCCCTCTGGCATCGGTCATGTTTCTGTCGGAACTACTGAGGCTAAAGATGCAGAAGGTCCACTCGATCTTCTTAGTCGAGAATCACAAGCCCCTGGACAATTGAAGAATGACTTAAGTAGATCTGTGTCGACACTTCAGAGTGCTAAGGATGCCAGGAAGATCCCTGATATCATGTATGACTCTCAGTTGTCTGCAATTGCTAAACGATACCGTTCACAGTTCCCTGGGTACTCAGACTACATTGATAATATAGTATCCGGTATTACAGGTAGAGACCCAGCTAATCACTACATTCAAGGTGTACTAAGTTTGTTAGCCGCGACTAAGGCTGGAGCCGAGGATGGGACTAAGCGTGACCTAGCTTTGATGGATAAATACATCGAGCTACCGGGCATGGATATGATGCAACAAAGGTATAAGACCGGTGCAACAGATCCGTTTACAGGTAGACCTGTTGATGGCAATAGCATTCGATCTTTCATTAATAAGCATACAGTGGCTAAGTGGAATTCGGAACAAGGTGACCGTGAGCTTAAGGATGTCGAGAATGACGTCAAACTAAGTAAAATATTTGGTACGGCTAGGGCTCAAAGTCTATCCATCGAGACAGCAGATAAATACTTCTATTCAATGCAAGCTGCCGGTGGCAAGACTTTAGATGAACTGGTAAATGATCCAGAGATAACGAAGAACCCTGAGCGTCTTGCTGAATTAATACCTGCTCTACAAAACATGAAAGCAGGATACTTAAAGGAATTCCGTGCATTAACAACTAAAGTTCCTGAAGGGTCCAGACGATCTACTGCTGAAGCTGTCGGAGATGATATCAATAAGATTGCTACAGAGGGTGGGGCTGTATTTGATAATATGATCAAAGCTTACACAGAAGGCAATGCAGCTAAAGCTGCTGTCTTGGCTAATGCCGTTAAAGTCAGGACTAATCAAGCTACACTGAAGCTATGGAATGATCCTCGGATGGCTCCTTTTATGGACATCATGTCTGGTGTAGAGAAGTTTGGTCCAGAATTTCAAGGACTTTGGTACAGAGGGTTCATACAGAGAAACCAACAGCTCCAAGGAGGTATTGGTCAGTATATTGGTGAGCAAATGACTAAAGCTATTACCCAACCTGAAAGACAGACGACTGGTGAAACCTTTACTCTAATTCAAGCAATTAAAGATGCCAAGGAAAAGAAGTTACCTGTTGCTCAAGTCTTCGGTCAATACTTTGAATTAATTGATGGTGACACTGGTCTAACGGGCACGAAGACTCCTATATCAACTCAAGTGGAGATTGCTCGTTTCTTATTTGATCCTAAGAACCTCCCACTGTTACAGGAGTTTGAAGCTGGTGACGGTAGAAACCGTTTGTACCAACGTCTTACCAATGGTAACGTTACGGAGGTTATGGAAAAGTTAAAGAAGGTCGATAGAACCTTATGGACTAATTATAAGGACTTCTCCACGCACTCCTTCCAGAATGTATTGTTCAAACAGGACATTAAAGAACTTGCATCCATTCAAAAGATACCCAAGACGATCTTAGAATGGAATACCGATAGTAGAGTTCCTTATTGGAAGCTACATGACATTAGTAAAGATCAACCGACTAGGAATGATGCTGGACGCTTCGCACAGATTGCCTACTCAAATAAGGTCCTTAACAAACTGAATGGTGGTATCTCTATGATTACCAACATCCTTGAAAAGGATGGTGAACCCGTTGTACCTTACCTAATGCAGACCTTCCAGAGAGCTGGTTTAGATCTAGAGAATATCTCTGGTCTACCTGCTGACTTGTACAAAAGCCTGGTGGCTGAGAGTAAGAAGCGAGCAGAAGATAAGAAGAAGAAACTAGAGCAGTACGAAAGCAAGTAAATGGCATCATCTACTCCAGACGGTACAGTCTACGAGGATCAAGCTGATTTCCTCATGGCTCAGTATGCGTCAGAAAGTGCCCCGGTAGGGGTACCAAGGCCCTCTCAAAATAACGCACCAGCGGCCTCCGTAGAGGCTCCTGGGGGTATTCCAGTAGCCGACCTAGGGCCTGCGATGAAAGAGCAAGATCGTCTCCAGTTAGATGAACTGGTTAAAAAACAGATGGATGACTTCTTAAAAAAGAATAAAGGTTTTATTGATCCCAACAGTCCAGACGCTGAGTCCGATATCCCTGGGTACATCCAAAAGCCAGATACTACGTATGGTCCAGGTAACGTACCCATATTTAGAGGACCGTGGCGTGGGCCCATTGGGCAACCTGCAGATGACCCAGCATTTAATTCAGACCCCAAGAGAATACACCATGAACAGTCTGAAACTATTCAAAGACTCGATGGTAAATGGGTGAATGTTTATGGTAAGAAAACTCCTAAGGCAGGTCAGCAACTTCCTGATTCTCAAGTTCATGAGACTGTTGAAGAAGCTGTAGATGCAGCTAGGATGCGTTCTGCTAGAGAAGGACTTACAGACGAGGACAAGCAAGACGCTTATAAAAATAATAGGCTAACTCCCGAGGACTTGGCTGATCCTAAGATTAAGCAAGAAGCTGAAGATCAGTTTATAAGACAAAGAGAAATTATGGATTACTGGAAAAATCTTCCTCAGGAAGAACTACGTAGTAAGGCCAGGGATGATGCTGAAAGTAATACAATAAGTCCGCCTATTAATCGTTGGGATGACTACATGAAACTGTGGAAAGAGGAAAGGGCTATTATCCAAAAAGAGGGTAGTGGTTATAAGCTTTCTCCTAAACAATTGAAAGAAAGACTTCAGCTTAATGATGCCTCTCCAGAATTCATTGCAGGTATGCAATACGCAATGGATGTAGGTAAACAACGTCGTAATATTCTATCTGACGCTCCCGCTGGTAAGCCCAGCGAAGGTGGCGGTGGAGTCAATAGAGGTTGGTCTAAAGAAGATACCACTAAGTTAAAAGATATGCGTGAAGCTGGTTTACCTTTTGAAGACATAGCTAGTAAGTTAGGTAAGTCAGTAGGCTCCGTTGCTGGTAAAGTTAAAAGAGAAGGTATTACTCCTAAGCCCAGTGCCAATGAGATTGATCAACAGGCTTTACAACTAGAGAATATGGTAACTAGATGGGCACAAGGAAAAGAAATGACCAAAGACGTAAAGAAAGCCTTTGAAGATAAGGGTTGGACGGTAGACCTACGCAGAGGTAGTACTGACGTAGAAGCCCATGATCCAACAGGTAAACAACACTATTTACAGCCCTAAAAGCTGGCCCTATCATCACCAGGGGGAGTTAACTCCTGGTCCAGACACAAAAATAAACCCCCGGGTTCCTTGCGGAATTCCGGGGGTTTTAGTTTGTCTGGCTTAACGAGCACCCAGACTTGCCACTCTACTTAGACAGGCCTTTCGGTCTCTAGGTCCGCTCCTAGTGCACTAGGTGTGGGAGAATTGTTTTGTTATTGGAGGGAGCCCAACCCCTCAGTTAGGCCACTGACCACCGGTCAGGTTTGAGTGAAGTCCTTAGCCTCGAACTCCTGAACAGCAGCGAGACCTGCATCAGCATCCTTGATGATGATGACGTCCATTACGTCTCTAGAGGCCTTATCGCGGCGAGCAATTGCAGCGTTATAGCCTTCTGTATCAAGCTTCTTCGCTGGGTCACGCCATCTGAAGTTACGGCCCAGTGAATAGTAAAGCTCAAAGTAACCAATTGTTGGTTGGTCCAGGTCCTCGGTTCCATTATCATTGACGATAATGTAACGACCTTCCTTAATACGATCGGCCAACTGCTTCAGACTGCGCGGTGCATCCTCGTCCTCTAGATTATAGAAGGGACGAAGACTTTCAATATGACTACGCGTTGCGTCATTGAGACGCTGAGTCAAATGATCAATACGCTTCTGGTTTAGGTCTAACATCTTTTCTTCTTTCTTACAATTTTGGGAAGGGTAAGCATTGTAGTACATCGCCGTCCACGCTGTACTCATGTGTGCAGCAAGCTGTGGGGCCGGCTTAGAGGCAGTCTTAAGCTCAGCTTTAGCTGTATTCATTTCAGTAGGTGTCACTGCTGGTTTACTCCTATAGTTTGTAGGTACAAAGCCTACGCGATCCATGTACCATTCCCTTAGCTGTAACTTTCCTAAACCCATTGGAGGAGATACTTTCTCTACCAGTAAGTTAGGGGTACCATCGTTGATAATTAGCATATCACAATCCATTAATTACTCCTAAAGAAAAAGGGGAGAGGCCAACGGAAAACCTCTCCCCTTAACACTAGAACGGTAGGTTAGTCATTGACTTGACCTTCCGGGACTTCGACTTCGTCACTGTCGTCTTGGACGATGGTGACTCCATCGGAGTGTTGCTCGTCAAGCTTCCGCTTGAGGAACTCTGGGACGTCCACTGCCGTGGAAGCATCCACTTGAACCACTTGCTCATTCATTTTTCTTTCCTTTATTGCGTGCTTAGAGCACGTGTGTTTTTAATTCGTCGAGGTCCTTACGGATTTCTCGACGTTTCTTTTGACGGGCTGTCTTAACCACAATAGATCCCATGTCGTAGTCTTCCCACGGATCGTAGTAGGCGATGCGGTAGTGTGGGCTCTTGTACCAATCTGGCCATTCCAAGTTTAAGTTAGAATATGCCAGGCTACCAGCCGCAGTGCTCTTTTTCAAACAGACAGAGCATAAACAACCCTGGCGAATACCTTTACGACAGTGGTAATCAACAGCCTTGTCTAGGAAGTAAACCGGGAAGGCTTCATCAACCCTCTGCCTGATCTTCTCCCTGATCGTCGCTAGGCTTGGTGTCTCCACCCTTGTTGTTGGCGAGGTTGTAGACATCCTTGAAATCGCCCTTCTCCAACGCCTTGTTGATGGTGTTGGTGTATTTGGTGATCTTGTCCGTCAGCTTCTTGCGCTCTTCCGTGCGCTGCTTGCTGTACGTCTCAGTTGCCTTCTCACCCTTGTCGTTGTAGGTGACTTGGTCCGGGCCCAGCTTACGCTGATCCTGTTCCAACTTGGCCAACTGATCGATCACCTGGACCAGAGCGTTTGAACGCCGGTCCAGCTCTCGCACGACTAACACATCGACGACCTTCGTCTCGACGCGTGGGCTGATCTCTGCGATCTGTTCAGCCACTTTCACTTGAACCGAATTCATGTACTTGGTCCTTTCTATGAACTCTTGTTGTAGCTTACGGAACTGATCCCAAGAGTAGACCCTCGAACCTTCGAAGTATCGTAATTCTCTGAGACCGTCGTTCTTCTTGAGAGCTTCTCTAGCTCGTTCAAGGTCTTCCCACTGCATACCCAAGTCTCCTCAGGCAAAGTGACATTCATGCAATACATTTTATCTCAGTGTGGGATTTAATGCAGCAACCACACCGATGGCCAGAATGAACGGCCACATGAGAATACTCGAGATCACATAGATTGCTGCCGCCCAAGCAACCCAACCGGTTGCCTTGTACTCGTATACTTTCGTTTCCATTACTTCCTCTTGGGTTGTCTCATCCTATTCGCGCGACGACTAACCACACGAGTTGGAACGTTCTTAAGACGCCCAGTTCTGTGGCTGCCGACATGGTCAACTTCCTTGTTGTCGCCTTTACGTACGCGACCCTGACGCAACGCTTTACGCCTTGCACGATTACGATCCGCTCGCCGCTTCTTTTGCGCAGGCTTCGCATGATAATCATCGTATTCCTCTCGGTAGTTTCTAGCTTTTCTCGCCATTACCCTCTATTAGTCTAAACCTCCTTTGTGCTTTCAAATGTGACCTTGAGAGGAATGGTCTTCGCCTCAAACTTCAGATCGGTTATCCTTTCGCCGTCTCCGACGACTTTCCACGCATACAACAGTTGTTCAATGGAGTCAGCCATTTGGTTATACACCGAGTCGGCCGAGATCGACAGTTCTATGGTACGCGAGTTCATTTTCCGTCTCCTGTTCTGTGACGTATTCTTTTCTCTTACGCCAAACTGGATTGGGTTTGCTTTTCCCTTTTGTTGTTGTTTTTTCTTCATGCTCTGCTTTCAGCAACAGTCTCTGTTGCCTGTCTCCGGGATGTCTGCGCCTATTCACGGCTGCACCCTATACATCACACGGACCTGGGTTGGGTAACGTAAGAAACCCTTCCCGCCAAAGGTACAATAAAACATCGGCCTCTGTAACCTCGTTCAAATCAAAGATTTCGTCTAGCGTGTACGTCTCAAGTATACGCTCAATAGCTTCAATGTCCACTCAACCAACTAATCAACATCAGTAACACGACCACGAGGACGATACCACCGCCCAATGTCTTGGCGATAGAGCCAGTAGTTGGTCCCTTATCTCTACCATCCCAATCAAATTCATCATCATACCTGTTTACCATATACAGAGAACTCCACTACCTAGTAAATTCATTATCTTCAAATGTCCTGTGAAATACAGAACTACACACAACAGTCCTAGTAATCCAATGGCATCGAAGAAGCCGTTCCACCAACTGTTCATGTTATAGTCCTTTTAGCCATTCTTCAGGAATTGTTTTAAATGCGTATCTAAAACCGTTCTTCTCTGCCCATCTTATGTTTTGTTTCTTGGAGGCATAGAACAGGATACGCAAATCTATTTCGGGGTGCGCAGCACGAACCGCCCTAAGTTTACGTTTAGCCTCGGGTCTGAAGTACCCCTTGCATTCAAGGTATACTCGCCCGGTTTTTGTGTCGAAGACAAAGTCAGGTATGTAGTGACCGGCAATGACATAAGGTATTCGCAGTGGTTCATACTTGAACTTCAGCTTGGCCTTCCGTAACTGACGGTAGACAGATATCTCGAATTTGTTTCTCGGAGAGCTTTTCTTCAACTCGTAATCTAGCTTTCAATAATTCAATTATAGTTCTCAGGTGCAGGTTCTCTGCTTCCAGAGGTTCTCTGTAGTCTTCGCGACCATTAGCGTAGCCTCTATCGTATTCATCAAAGGTACTCATGGTGGTTTACCCCAACATTTCTCTACTTCTGATGCACATGCTTTACATATCCATCCAGCATTCGGGTACTTGACCCCTGTAATTTCATACGAGGGGACTTCCTCGGCCCACGGAAGGTCCACTAGAGTTACCGTCCAGTTGCCACACATCTGGCAATTGTTGTGATTGCAGATGGGTCTTGTCACGGCGCACCCATTGGGTACCCAAACGTGCCCCGGTGGCCAAGGTACTTTCTTCTTCACCACGTCCATCGGTTTGGAGAACAGCTCTTGGTCTGGGGAGTTCTGGTACATCTGGTACCCTCACTACTTTGGTTAAGAAGACTGGTCCGCCTGCGTAGGCAAATGTTCTAAGGAATGGATGGCAACAATACTTGTAAGGAGAGTAACTTGCTTTCGTATCGAGCTTAATATTTCCGCTTTTACCGTCAGCGACTGTGCCACACGTACATTGTGGCGCCACTCCCGTACTAACAATATTCTTATATTCTTTAATGCGCGCTCGTAACGTGTCTTCTCGTTCGGCTGTAAATCTATGCTCATATAATACCATGTGTCCTAGGGTTTTGTCAACCGCTAGGAGATACCCTTTGTCCTTAACGACAACAAGATCATCCATACGGCTGCCAATAAGATACCCGTCCAATTGGTCGAGATAACCAAAAGGATCGTCTTGCCGAAGAGACCCGCTCTTGAATTTCTCAAAACTACGGCTGCTAGCAGACTTGACGTCAACCAAACAGCCATCAATGACGCAGTCGCGGTGCCCCAGAATTCCATCAACAGAGACTTCATCTTGTTCGCCCTCCACTCTGTGGCCTGCGGCTTTTGCAAGCGCAATGACCAAGGCTTCTAGGATATGGCCATAGGAGTATTTGATCTCTGCCCATGGTGGCATAGGCTCTGCCATCTCAGGATGGTGTATTGAATACCACAGAGCCTTCGGACAACGAGGACCCATCTGAGACAGACGTAGTGTGGGTCTGTTTTCACCGTGGGAGAATTTGTCTTGTAGACGTGTGGATATGCTATCGGACAGAGCGTTAGCAATGTCGTTGGTGAACCAACCATCGCGCTTCTGAACCAGAGCGTAGATGTCGGGAACAAGGGTAGTAATAGATTTCAGGGTCTAAGTTCTTTCACAAGTTGGAGTAACATTACTAAGTGGATGACGCTAAGCAGCGCCCCACCAAAACAGATGATCACGAACCACTCTAGGGTGGTGAAGGTCGATTTCTTATCGTCCTTCTTTTCTTCTTTCTTATTGGACCCTATGTAGTCGTTAATGTCTTTGAGGTCTTTCAAGGTACGCTTCAATTCACGTTTGTTCTGAGGAACAGGCATCATCGCCTGAGGCGTGGGACTATTGGGACTCGGTACGAATACAATTGGTGTCTGCGGGGGCTGGGGCGGGCCCCAGTAAGGGTTTTGTTGCTGCCAGCCGGGGAAGTAATTCATTGTTATCTCCCGTGCTTCATTGTGGGTTAAGTTGGGGGTTAGCTCCCCCTTATTTTTATGGTGGCTGTTTGAGGAACTCGACATCATGTCGGTTCATGTCACACCTCCATGTGAGCCAATGGGTTTGCCTTCCGTGTCTTGCATCGGCCTCCATTGGTTACCCGACATAAGAACAGACTAGCTCGCCCGTCTTATTGCGTCACGCATGCGCCAGGCCCACTTTCGTGGCACCGCTGGATTTGAACCAGCACGTCGGCGTGGATTTCTTGCGGCACTACCTGTGTCGAAGGCTTATAACTCCGGGTGTTCAAGTTAACCCTTCTACTGCTTTCCTCTGGCCACACGAGTCCAACGTGTGCATTGACTATGTGCTCAGTCAACTTCCAGTCCTTGCCCTAATCGCAGCATGGTCTGCTTCTGAGGACATTCCTCTGACCTTCGTCAGCGGGAAGTCCCACACTTCGAGTGTTTATCACCAGCAACTACACCGGATCATGTACCCCAGGTTAAAAGCGACGGTAAACAGCCGTCCGAGGATTGTCCTACAAGTAGCCCTCTTTGTTCCTTCAGAGGGAACATCGAGACTAGCTGGCTGCAGCGTAGCGGCTGCTAGCTTCCGTACTTACCTTGGCATCTTTCAGACAGGAGGGCGGGTCCTAATCCGCATATCTCAGGCTTTTCACGGCCTTAGGCACTGGATCAGCAAGGCTTTCTCTTCACCCATGCTCCATACCAACGGCTAGCTTTCTATCGGCTCAGTTACCATCTGCAAGGTAGGTTTCGACCCTACAAGGCACCGACCTAATCGCTAGATTTGTGCTACCTCTGTCGCCATACGGGTAAGCTCTCCACGTAAGGTATAGCTTCCACATACCCTGCCGTGCAGGACCATAATATGTGGTCACCCTTACGCGCATTTCTACGGGGCGGGCTATTCACAATCCTTTTCAGGGATCGCTTAGCGTGTTACCGGGTCCACAATCCGGCGCAAGCCTACTATCCAGGACGACTCGCTCGCCTAGACGCCACCTTAACCATGGACTACTCTGCTCACTGGCCTGAATTAGACAGATCGTGCTCCACGGGGTAGCCAGGCGCCCGCAGTGTCTTTAAGACTGTCGCTTCGTCCACTTATTTCCTCGGCCTTTGGGAGGCCTGTATTCCAACCATTCTCAGGCTATGTCCGAAGTGAGGCCTTCGGCTGGTCCCAAACGTTCCTACTGCTTACCCAACGGAGTTGCACCGTCTGCTTCACCTTTGATGTGATCTCAGGAACTGCAGTATCCTAGTGATTAGGGTTAAGCGCTGTTTCGTACTACAGGGGTAGAAGGTATTATCCTAGACACCAGGCCTAAGACAAAAGTCTACACAGTAGAACAGGCAGCATCAGCCTTTACGGAAGTGGGGTACCCTTCGGGTTGTCAGTACGGCCCGTCCGCAGAGCCCACAGATTTTAGCATGCACGAGTGGGTCGCGCGTGTTCCTGCTTCCAGGATTGTGAACCTAACCCTCTTTCACAGATAAGTTATGCCCAGTGAGCGCCAGACAGCTCGTTGGACCGATACGTTTCCTGGCAGCTTCTGCCCTCGTCTACCAATAGCTTTCGTACTGGTTAAGGGCTCGCGAGGTCGTGTCGCAACCACGACGTTCCTCTCCCTTGGATGGAAGGGTTCGAACCTTCATTCTGCCTAGTACTGGTTGGTTGCGGCCAACGTTCCATACAGCACCCCCGTTGGGAGTTCGGGTACTTGTTTCGACTTAGTCCGGTTTCACCCGTTTCAGCCTACTTGCGCTTCTAGTACAACTCGCTAATTAAAAAACCCAGTAGTAACCCTGACCAGAGTCAAGGTACATCTTCTCGGCACCGAGGCCAACAAGAAGGTATCGACTATTGAGGGTTTCAACTTCACCTGTCGATCGGTCGTGCTTCACGATCGGAGAAGTCCTCACATAGTCTACGAAATTAGGGTGTCCATGGGGAACACCTCGTATTAAGTACCCTAAGTTCTTAGGGAACTCACCCTGCTCATCCCGGAACATTTCCTTCGGGTAATACATGATTTCCCAGTCGTGTATCTCACCTTTGAGGGGTTTCATCAGAATTCTCCACGTATTCCGTGTGAACACTTCTCCAGAACGATCAGAGCGATCGTGAGGAAAAACACCACCTTGGCGATGGGTACCAATGCTTCGTAAATCATTAGTCCTCCTAATCGTCGTCAGGAAGTTCCAACTGGGAAACTTCAAGGTTGACTATATCAGCAGGGCCCCCGGGAAGTGCCTTCTTGGCAAATTCAAGGGCCAAAGCAAAGTTGTCTGCTTCGATCTCGTAGTCCAAAGTTACCAGGTATTTACCCATGACGTCCTCCGTTGCAAAGTAACAAAACATGTTGGTAAGAACCAACAAAAGAAAATAACCTCCGCATAGCAGCCACCACCCTGAGATCGGGCCTGTAAACATGCCCTTGCTTAGCATCTCTACCAAGCTCAGATTGACGATGGATTTCTATGAGCTTTGAACTTGTGATCGTTCAACTTTGAAATCCTTAGCTTTGAGCTTGTAAGCGTTGAGCTTTTAGCTGCAGGGGACTCGAACCCCTATCGGCGAGCCTATAACTCGCTTTTTACCATTTGCTGATAAAAGCTATCAATCCCATTGATGGTGGGATCACACCCGCTTACAGTTCTCTCACTTCGCTATAGAAGGTTGTATTTTCTTCGGGCGGACAAGGAAGGCCAACTAGGACTCACACCTAGTCATGGAGTTGGGGCGACAATCCGGCTACCTTACGGTAGGTGCCTGGCCTTTGCTACCTGATTAGATTACCACTGCTACAGTGGCATTCTTCAAGCTGAGCTGACCGTCAAGGTTACCAAGAACAGTCTTGATCTCCTCCCGATCATTCTTCAGCTCTAGTTCTGATACGTTCACGATCAGATCAACGGGTTTCTCCGCTGTCGTGTTCGTGCCGTACATTGGGCTCTGACGCTTGATCTGGTCTCGCGCACTTGTTAGGCGCAGATTGAGACCATTCAGGAAACGTTCCTTATCAGGAGCAATCTCACGACGCCAGACCAACCAATCGGCAATGGATTTCTCCACTCCTTCGATGGTGATCTTGGTCTCTTCGTTGGCCTTGGCAATTGCTCGCCTAATGTCAACGATACGCTGCTCCAGGTCAGCAATAGCCTGCACCTCCCTTGTGATCAGCACGTAGGAGCCACCCGTTGCTTCGAGCGGGTCCTTAAGGCTGTCAGGTCGGTAAAGGTATTGTTCAACGAACCCCTTCTTGGAGGCAATTCGTTTTGCGACGGTTTTCAATTCCGCCAAAGCTTCAGTAATGGTCATCTTTAAGCTTTCCTTTTTGTTGTTATTGGCGAGGACGGTGGGCCTTTAACCCACAACCACCGGCGCTCTCGCAAGGTCTACCCCCAGCAATGCCAGGCTCTATCTTTTGAGCTACGTCCTCTAGCTTGTGTTCCGTACTCCCCCGCCATATTAGCGGCTCAACGGTCGGCTGGTACGGTTAGTGCCGTCTCTCATACACAAGCGTTTGTTTCTCTCTCAGACAGTCTCGACCTGCACGGTCTTGACCTGCTCAGGCTTGTGCACGATGGCGATCGTCTTGAGGATCACCTGATCGTTGCCAGAACGCCACGCCTCAGAGCGGGCCTTCTCTTCGACCTTGGCATAGTCAGACTTGAGGTCCGACCAGCGATACTCTTCCTCGCCCTGAGCCGTAGTCGTGTAATAGAACACCTTCGCCTTGTCAGCAGCCATTTTCTTATTCCTTTTATTGGCTGTTAAAACAGAGGAGTAGTCGACCCTTCTAATCCACGAGCAAACTTCTCCTGATCCTCATCCGCATCTCTTCGCGGTTCGTAAGGAACTAAGTTATCAACTCTCACTGAATACAGTCTCGCTGCACAACCTTTACCACCCAGTGGGTGATCGTAAGTGTAGTACTCGAGCTTAAGAGCCCCATCACTACCATTCCCAATTAAGATTGTACACGGGGTTGCCCCATCTCGTTCGAAGACCATCGGTGGATGCAATGCTTGTACTTTACCACGGAACTCCTTGCTAGTCGCACGACTGAAGGTCATAAAATACCCGTCGTCGTCTTTCTTCAAGTCGTTCTTAAGCCCATTTGCTTTCATCTCTTGAATACGATCAAGAGACTTAGGTGTAGGATGCAAAGTTGCACACCACTTCCCAAACTTATTAGGGGTTACGGTCCTTACCCAGGATAACTTCCCCTCTAATACTATATACTCAGTCCTTGCCATCTTTTACTTCGGTTACCTCGTCAATTAAAATATCTTCAATATTTGTAAAATCTTCAACGGCCATTAGCTCGCCTTGGTACTCTGCGTCTTCTGCGTCAGTCGCATCAACGATGCCACTACCACGGACAACACCACTATAGTCAACCTTATACTTCATAACAATCTCCTAGAATTACTCACTTCGTTCGTAAAGGAAAAGTAGTGGAGCCCTAACTCAGACTTCTCGCCGAAGCTTACGTCGTTAAGGTTGACTTACGCCCTGACCTGCTAAGGCTCCACTATTGGTAATCAGTAGTACTTGCAGTACATCTCGGGTTCGCCGGTCCAATAGTCGTACGCGACTTCGTCCACCGGCTTCTTCGAGAAGTCCTTACGCTTGACCACCTTGGTCAGTTCCTGGACTGAATTGCTCACGCCATGAACTGCACCGATCAGCCACAGACCTAGGACAAAGCCTAGTGCTCCTGCGATAACTTGCAGGGTGGACGTATCCGTGGTAATCAGAAGTTTCCACTCCATAGTTTCTTCTCCTTATTGAGAGCGGGGAAATTCCCTAATTAATCGAGCAGCTTGAGGCTGCCGGTAATCTTTTCAATTGTCTTGTCCTTTGCAGGACCAACCGCACAGCACGTGTAGGTACCAGGTTCATTCTGTGTCAGCCCTGCATCCTGAACCAAGGACGCGGGTACTTTGTGTAAACGAGACCTTTCAATAACTTGGAATAGGGCAGCTTCGCCGTCAATCCCGACACAAACTTTCTTCATGCCGCCGCGATACCATTCTAGGAATACTTCTAACTGGTCCCCAGTCTTGTTCGCATTGTTTAGGACAGCCATCGTAACAGCATGCCCTGTCTGGGCGGCGATCTTGCCAGTACCCATCCCAAGATCGGTCCTTACAACCAACATCATCTTTGGTTTCTTCCTGGAAGGTGCCGGTTGGGTTAGGCCTGCCTTACAGAAGTCACACTCACAACCAGGAGCGTGAACTGTCTTCCCATCAGAGGTATTCATTAGGGTCCCCCATTCCTTGACATGCTGCGCCTTGAATTGGCATTGGACACACAAGTACAGGAGCACCTTCGTCATAATACTGGCATAGAGTCCAGCCACAACGAATACGCATGTACCCCACTTCGTTAGTAGCACAGTCACAAACCGTAGTATGCCCGCAAGTACACCACCTAGTGTGTGACGGCCCAGGTTGTTCCGATGGTGTAGTCTTTGGCATCTTCATTCCAATAGCTCCCTGCTAATGGGCACTTGAGCCCAAGTTCCTCACCAACAATTCTCAAACTATCTGCTTGCTTCTTAGCAATTCTGAGGGCAATTTCCATCTTGTTAGGAACCTCAGTTTGCCATTCATCGTGTACAAAGTCAACTAAAAACCAACGGTATTCCTTGAATAACTCACGCATCTCTGGATCGTCATGCCAGAGTATGCAAGCCATCTTCATAATCACGGCTTCGCCGTTCTGAAGATAACCGGAGGGCATAAGATGTTTACGACCAGAGATAGTGGCATCCGGCACAATCACCTTACGCCCATCCAATCCTATGAAGTAACCACGCTTAGCGTCTTCGACAACAATCTCTTGTTTCAAAGTGACTAAGCCAGGGTACTCTTGATACAAATTATCCCTGGCCTGTTCTCCCTGGGGAACTGTACACCCATTGAGTTCTGCGAACTTTTTGGGTCCACCTCCCAGGATCAGTGAGAATAGAGTACGTTTGGAAGCGTCTCTGCTAGGACAGAAGTCGCCGATGACTTTCATGTTGTATGAATGTGGGTCAGTTTTATCGGACTTCTTGCCATCGACGATCTTCTTAATTAGCGCGGGGTCCCCGATGTAATGCGCGGCAATCCTGAATTGGATACTGTCGGCATCTACACCTACTAGCAAGCGCCGTTTAGGCGCACGCCATAGGGTCCGCATCTCCTTTCCAAACAACTTATGTTCGGTAGGGATATTCGCAGTATTAGGGCGCTGATGCGCCATGCGGTGCGTCCATGCACCGATCCCGTAAAAGTCACCGTGTATTCGGCCTGTCTTCTCGTTGTACAAGCCTTTCCATTCAGTTAGTGTCTTCCGCCTGGACTCATACAAGATACGTCGGGCCAGAGTCCTGGCAGGGGCGGGGGCATCGTCAGGTAAAGTACTTAAGTTTTGTTCGTTTACTTTCCAACCTTTTTTCTGGAGCTTAACAAGTCTAGCTTCCAGTAACTTGATTGTTTCATCGACTTGGCTATCTCTTCCACGTCGGTACTTGAGCCTATTAAGGTCTCTCTCAGCCTCTGCATGTGTTTTAGTCTTGACCTCGGGGCGCCAATTAGCTTCATGAAGTACAGAAACGATCTGAACTGGCGATCCGGGATTGAACGGCACCAGTTTAGTGTGTCTGTAAGTCTCTCCAATCTCGTATTCATGTATCTTATCCCATAGGCTACGTGGCACAGATGTCTTATTGATCGTACCAAACTTGGTAGCTTTCGGTGTAAATTCTTTAATCAATACTTCTTTAGGAGGAAACTCCTTGAGTAACTGCTCGTCTAATACCCTGAGTTCCTCAGTGACTGTGCTGAGTAGATCAAGACAACCACTAATATTAAAACCAAAGCCATCGTCGTGAAGCGAATTAGTAATGAGTTGGAAACGTTGTTCAGTCTTAATACAACGCTTATTACCAGGATCGTTGATATAACCAAGATGATGGTTATATACCTTATGGCAGATATCACAATCTCGAACACAATACTCCTCCATCTCTGGGGTGTATTTGCTGAAGTCCGTGAAGGCTATCTTCTCCTGTCCGAACTCCACTCCGTATGCTTCAATGGAATGGCCTTCGTCTCGGGAGTAATCAGCTAACTTAGAAACAACCAAAGTATCAATAGAACAGGCATAAACCTGATCAATGTGTAAACCAACCAAGCGATTAAGGTTAGGGTAGTCATAGCCCAGAAAGTTGTGGCCAATCCAAAGTGTAACACCCTTAGCGAAGCTGAGAAAATCTTCCTTAGCGTTTGCATTGGAGGTTACCTCTCGGAATATGTAATGCTTTCCAGTGTCAATGTCCTTACAGACAATCACCCAGATTTGCGTTGGATTACGAAGCCCATTAGCTTCAATGTCGATAACAACCTTCAAGCTGCTTGCTTAAGTAAAGGTTCTAATAAAGAACAATAGATATTACTCTCCTTCTCAATGGCTACATCATAGCGGCCATCAAAGTTATTCTCTTCCATAAATAGAACACTACCCCTAATTGCTCTAAGAGTCAACCAAGTATCCTTATCAATAGGACCTATAACATTAGACATAATCAACTAATCTTTCCTTATAAGATACTTAGTATACTACATAGTATATACTAAGTATATATACATAGTATACTATGCTAGAAGAATTACCTAAGTAATCTGTTAGGTAGTCTATCCTTAGAAACTACGTAACTATGTACTCACTATCAATTACATAGTAGGGCTCAGTACCTCAACTAGGTAATTATGTTTACTGAAATCCTTACTATAGACCCAGGAAAACATCTCCTGTCCACTTAGGTTATGCATTAACTTCACATAACCTAATGGAGTCTTGAACATCACGTGTAGCTCGGTAGCACCGTAGTCCTTACTAAGGCTGTCAAGGTCCATACCACCTAGCTTACCCTTAGGTAGCTTGGCTTTGGTAAGGAAGACAGTTCCAACTGGTTGTTTAAGTAGCCAGTTGTCATCCTCAGCAGCACCGTCGTCTAGCCCCTTACGAGCTTTATCAAAATTAATTACGTTATTACTTTCAGTCTCAAATTCCACTTGTTCCTCTGTTTCTTCCGTTGTACCGCTCATTGGTGACCCTCCACCTCTAATAGAATGCCCGCCAGAGCCTCTAGGAAGCCCGTGGGTGCGTTATTCTAGGGGGGCCGCTACCCTACTAGCGCTGTGTGTACTTTTTACACTCAGGGAGGCTGGCGCCTGGTTTACGAAGACAGTCACATTCACCATCTAAGATAACACAGTTTTTGTCGTAAAGCCAGTCTCCGTAGAAAGGCTTACCCCTTTTCAAGATATTAATTGTTCGTTCATCGAGCACAGGTTTGGTCATTTCTTTCTCCGTTCCTTGTCGATGTCGTCGGCTGCACGCCGCATAAGGATGTGCGCCCATTCGATATCCGCTATCGCAGTTCCAATGCGACTAACTAGACTTGGCTCCGACTCCTTCAACTTCTCTAGAAGAGGGTCGAAGCTCTGCGCTAGACTGTTCACCTTCAACCACAGATTGTACATCGGGTTGGGTTTCAAGTTGTTCTTGGGGTTCTTGTTCATTGTTTTTGCTTTTGTTATCCCAGAGCTTCCAGTCTACAGGGGTTACCCCAATCTCTGCTAACATGTTGTTAGCTCGGGAGAATATTCTCGAACCAAAGAATGGAGTGCTCGCGTTCTTAGCTCTAGGAGATGGATGTGCTGTTTCTATACAGTCACAGTCTTTAACGTACTGGCGGTATGCCTTTGAGACACCGCCTACAAAGATAAAAACAACGTTCTTTTTCTTGTCTAGCTTCTCTACAATTTCCTTGGTCAGGTACTCCCACTCGGGCCAGCGATGTGATGCAGATTTCCATGCCTCGCATGAGGGTACTGCATTCCATAGAAGTACCCCCTGGCGAGCCCACCAACTCAAATCTCCAAGTCGCGGTTCTGGCCACAAGAGATCATCTTGGTACTCGCGAAGCAGGTTGACCAAGGTTGGAGGCCACTCTTCCCTAGGTACATCCCTAGGTATACTAAAAGATAAACCAGTAGCGAACCGTGGGTTAGGATAAGGGTCCTGACCCATTAACACAACCTTAACATCTCTGAATTTTGTAGCTTCTAATGCTTTAAACAAATCCTCACGCTGAGGGCAGTGAACCTCCCCTCTTTCTCGTAGATCTTGTAGCTTTTCACGGACAACATCCCACTCCCCCGAGTGGAAGAAGTCCAGGTTCCAATTCATCATTTTAATTCCGTAGCCTTTAATAACTTGTACACTGTGCCTGCCACAGTCTTGACAATCCAATGGTCACCGAACTCAGATATAGATGCAACTTGAATACAATTAAGTTGATGCCCTTCGTCCCAAATAGGGTGGCCGTAGACCTTTCCCTGTGCGAGGTAAGAAGTGGGGAATGTCCAGTCACGCAGTTCAGCAGTGACTGTCAAAACACTAAGCTTGCGGGTCATACCACTGCTCCTCTTCGCCTTTGCTGTGAACCCAGACGGGCCTATACCGCAACACAGGCTTCAACCTCTTTCTTCCCTTCCCCCTCGATCGTGGGACTAACACCCACACTTTCTCGTAGAAGACGTAGCTGTTCCTCTTGACGTTCGAAGGTGGCTGCTCCTCCACTGAGTGCCTTTTGGATAATTTCTTGAACTGCTTCCTCCCTTTGGGGCGGAAGGGTACTTGAAGGAAGTAACCGTTGCGTTTCCTCTTCATTGTCCCTCTCCTCTTTGGTCAACAGGTCGTTGACCTGTTTGAACGAGTAGGTAGGCAGGTCGAAGATGATCTTGCCTGCCGGACCAGTAGCCCCGGAGAAACGATTATAAGCAACGTTCAGGTGGATGGTACACCTCTCAATGGGATCGGTGTGTTGTTGGTCTCTAGTAGCGTCGATGCGGATGTCGCACACCTTGCTAATGTAACGACTACCACGTGTCTTCCCCTCATCGTTGACATGAGAGACCAGTATCAGAGCTATGTTCAGCTCTTTAACCAGCATCTCTAGCTTGGTAGAGAGGTAGTCGAGCGTTTGCCGTTCATCCACACCTGAATTCCCGCTAACAACCATGCTAATATGGTCAAGCAGAATGTAGTCGCACTGATAACCAGCGGCAAGAACTCGTATGGTGTCGACCAGTAGATCTGGGTCAAGACTCCCGAAAGATGCATAAACGAACAGCCGGTCATCACGCCCAACAAGAGCGTCGACTGCAGAAATGATTTTATCCTCGGAATAACTGCAGTCTGGAAGGTGGACTGGAGCGCCGAGTGAAATTCCTGCCAAAGCTTGGAGATGCCTTCGCTTTGGTTCTTCGAGGTAGATGGCGCCGATGTTTGCATCTGTCTCTCTCAACAGTTGGTGCTCAATGAAGTGCATCAGCTCAGTCTTGCCGACCTTCTCCTGAGCGGTGATTAAAACTGACTCACCCTTACGGATGCCGTACGTCATCTCGGTGAGCTTGGACCATGGGTACGGTACCCCCCAGGCGTTACCGCCTCTTAGAATAGCGTGGAAATCTTCTCGCCTAGATACGATATTGTCTGGGAGATATCGTTTAGCATTCTCCCAGATATTACGTAGTTCATTAGCTCCGTCAGGTGTCCCCAGCCAGTCATTAGGATCTTTTCGGGGGGCGAGTGGGACCACAAACACTTTATTGAACTCGAAGAGCCGAGCCACAGCTCGCGTAGCGTCGCGTCCTGCGGCGTCATTATCGAAGCAGAGATACACCCTCTCGAACGAGCCAAGCCAGGATCGACTGTGAGTGCAGTCGCGTAGAGCACTAGTAGCGCTATGAACACTAACGACAGGCGCACGTATCGCTTGGTATAGAGATAACGCATCGAGTTCACCCTCCGTTATGGTCACATATTTATGCGACCCTGCTGCGAACCTGTCTGTACCAAAGAGACCTTCCTTGTTGATCTCCCCGGACGTGTAGAATTCTTTAGCATCCAAACGTCGCACCTTATGGGCGCCATTGGGATACTTAAAGCCTAACGAAACGGGTACGCCCTCGGCGTCGATCTTCGTCTTGCAATCGTAGAACTTCATTACCTCCTTGGTAACTCCCCGCCAAGGGAGGTACTCATAGGTATACTTCACATCCTCCTTACCGGAGGGATGTTGGTAATAAGCACACGAAAAACAATAGCCGTGACCATCGTCGTATGTATGGAACGCATCAGACGACGTACACTGTGGACACGGCTGACGACTTTCAACAAGCTGACTTATTTGGGAACTTCCTTGTCACTAAAGAATTGAAATAGACCTAACTTCTTGTGCTTGAACCTTCGAACAGAAGTCAGAGTGGCTGATCCGCCAATCCTGGATGCAGTCTCGTAACCCTCTCGGTCCCAGTTCTTAACCTTGATACCATTAAACATCGGTTCCCAGTAATCGGGCTTGCCAACGTACATGAAAGCGGATACAGTGGGGGTTTGGAGCGAATGGGTGTACTTGTCCTCTGCTTGGAAGGCGGGCATGTCCTGAGCAGAGCCGAAAAAAGACATGTCACGGTAATGGGGGATCACAATACGGACACGTCTACGTTCGAATTGTACCGTATTCTCCATCATTCTGTCAAGGGTAAAGACCTGATGGGGGAGCATTGTGTGTAGTTCACCCTTGATACGATTGCTCGGAAATCCGGGGGTCGCCCCTTCAAGGGCTACCGGGTAGCTCTCCTTCCCCAGTTCCTTTTTCCACATCTCGTAGGGTTCATAGGTGAACCCATAACAGAGATACGCAGAGTTCTTGTCGCCCATCCACTTCTTGTGTTGAGGGCGTTTGCGCATCATCTGTCCGTAAACAAAGACATGAACCAGAGCTTGGGCCTCCAACGTAGCAACATCGGGGGTGTTCTTGGTTTCCCACTGGTCCTCTTCCAACCACTGGGGTTTCTTGCGGAACAGGTTGACGACACGTGCGACAGATACCTTGCGCAGATTAAACATGGGGGAAGCTCCCGCTATTAAGGTGGAGGGAGCCCCCTCTCCGTGGCGAAGCTAGGCTTCCAGTACCCTAAGGGGGCCTTGCGAGCCGTACCTATTGCAGGGTAACCACGAGAGAGGGAGCCGGAGGGAGAGGTTGTGTTCAGCTTTTGCTGAACGTCTTAGGCAGCGGCACCCTTCGCGCGATCGGCGAAGGATTTGCGCTTCTTGGTTGCAGCGGGAGCTGCGTCGGGTTTGAGTTCGTCTTTGGCCAGCTTGTGGACGGTGGCCGCGTCACCGACCTTCGTACCGGGGTCGGTCAGTTTGGACATGTCAAGCATAGCCTGAGCGTATAAGCCACGGTAGTTCGAGGCCAGACACGCAAGTTGTGCCGTGCTGTGGGTCCCCAATTTCCGTAAGCCCTTCTTGGAAATCCGCATGAATTCCTCCAGCGGAATACCAAGCTCCTCCCACAAGGTGGGTTCTTTGCCCTCCAGGTCGGGGATGGTGGCCGGGTCGATGATCTCGTCCTTGTCCTCCTTGCCCAGGTTGTTCATGAACTGGTTGAGGGACTTCCTGGTCTGTTCGCCCATGGGCACGTAGACGTCCTTGGCCACCTCCTTGGCCGACAAGGCCGCCCCCAGTTCCTTTGGGTCCTTGATGACCTCCGTCGGAATGTGGGCTTCCAGGTTCTTCAACACAGCACGAGGGAAGGTGGGTCTGCTGCGGTACCCATCGGGTACGTAACCCAGGTGCTTGGTGTACCAATGTTTCAATTCGTTCTTGGACTGCAGGTGCGCCGGAGGGCCCACCATATCCTTGGGGTCGACCTTGATGGCGGTCGATGTAGTGCCAGCCGCAGTCGCAGCGGCTAGGTCGGCCTTGGCGTCCTTCGCAGCGATGACGGTATCGCCCTTCTGTTCGGCGGGCGTACCACTGGCAGCCTTGGTGCGTTCGGCGAAACTCTTGCGCCGTCTGCCGGTACCGACGATGGGTTCGCCAGTCACAGCACCGACGGTGACGTTGGGGTCCCAGCCGCAGCTATCGCTGGCCCAGCCCCAGTCCCCTTCGAGACGGCGGTCGTTCTCAGCGTAGACGGCAGTGTCACCGTTGTAGGCAACGACCAAGATCACGCCCCGCCCACTCCAGTGGGTTGCGATCTCCTGCCTGATCTTGGACCCCTTGATGAGGTTCATGAACTGACCGATGTTGCGATCGCAGTCGTTGTACAGGCCTTCGTACCGCTCCTGCAGGTACTCCATCGCGACCAGGTAGTCCTTGGGCCCGGTCTTGTCGACGTCGTTGTGAACGAAATCACCCTCAAGAAAAACAACAACAGAAGGCAGCGGGTCGTCGGCCTCCTTCGCTCCCTCGACCTCGTCCTCCAACAGGAGGAAAGGCTGGAGGTACTCGTCGGACTCGATCGGCCCCTCGTTGTGGCCGAAGTGGAGGTAGACCTCCTTCGCGTGCATCTCGGGTGTGGCCTGAGCTGCCATGAAGTCGTCCACTGTCGGCACTTCGGCTTCGAGCTGACAGTCCAGGATGGCGTCGTCAGTGCCAGCATTGAGAATGGTGGCACTTCCCAGTGAGGACTGGTGTTGCTCGATCACCTTCTCCAGAAGTCCCCGGGGAATGTCATGCCCCGCGTTCTTCTTCAATATTACGCCCTTGTTCATTGCGGTAGCTCCGTTGGTTTGGATGACGGCTAAGCTTTGGCAGATAAACGGGCTAATAAAATAGAACCCTTTTTGGGTTTCTTTTCGTAACCGCCTTGAGCCCTCTTCAAGGCGATCTTCTCTAGGCCAGCAGGCGAAACGCGTTTCTCGATCTCAGCCTTGATACGCGCAGCCTTGTTTGGATGCAGGGGTTTTGCAGGCGTGGGCCCTCGGAATTTCCTGGGAACCAAGTCTTTGATCCCTGTTGAGCGGCCGATCTGTTTATAGTGCCAGTCGGCCTCGTCTCTTGCCATTTCACCAGAGTGGACCATGTCTTCGATCATCGTGGTGAAGCGATCGGCTAAGCGGGACTGGAAAAAGTTCCACTTCTTTTGCTTGCTCCTCCTTGACATTGTGGCTGTCCCTCGCCGGCGACGAATAATTGTCGTCACTACATGCATTATGAGCAGAAAGACAATTAGGATGATCAAGACAAAGGTAACGAAGGCCCCAAAATTGGGGTCGTTAAGCTTGTCCAACGCTTGCTCCATGTGTAGCCCTCCTCCTTTGCATGATGGTGCCCGTAACCGGACTCGAACCGGTATGAGGAGGGATTTTAAGTCCCTTGCGTCTACCATTTCGCCATACGGGCCGCAGGATACCTGCTAAGAAACCTTCACGGTAGCGCCGCTTCGCACGGACTTCTTGGTCATGACGTAGGTTGAAGAAAGTAAGTTCGTTGATGCACTGTTGACACACGTAGGTTACTACACCGCTCGTTCGAGGCGGGCCGACCGTCTGAGGATGCGTGTAGCATCCCTTTTGGTAGTACTGACAGACACGGATCATGCGAAATGCTCCGTTCAAAGGAAAATGGACAAAAAGAACCCCGACGTAGCTAATGCCACGCCGGGGCCACTGAACCCAACCGCTGCCGAGGGACAAATCCGTCAGCGATCAGGAACTTGGATCTCAACACCTTCGTTGGGGTTGTCCGGGATTGCGTACTCGGTGATGTAGTTTATTGGTTTTATGTGTGTGTTTTCCCAGGCGAACATTGCATCCGCCCTACTCGGGTACACAACGGACTGTAGGATAACTTTGGTTGTGGTCAGGAACTTCAGGAAGAAGTACCTTTGACCACTGAACCACATGCTGAAAGAGCGGCCTCTTTCCTTGTCCTCGAACAGCTTTACGCCGTGCCACTCGGAGATGCCCTGATGTCTAGGACCTTGCCAAGTGTTGCGAGGTTGGAGAGGAACGGTTAGTTCCTCATTCCAGATTTCGTGCTGACGATCAACACGATCAGCCTTCGCTGTCTGGGAAGTGTGCTTCACACCCAGATCATCCACGAAGACGAGTTTGCGGAGCGACCCCTTTTGATCGGGTATCGCCCACATAAAGGAATTAGATAAACGGGGTTCCATGTCCCAACGTGCACCAGACGTGGTTTGTACGCGGGCATGGTACTCACCAAGGGCCGCACGATTAGGGCCTTGGTAAACATTGATGTAGTCTGCGCTGTGTCGTCTGGGAAACAGGCGCTTGTTCTTTCCCCTAGGGGGTCTCTTGCGCGCCATAATCTTGGTCCCTCTTTCTCATTGTCCCTATAGTATGACACCCCTAGGTTGCTAAGTCAACAGGGTATCCCTTTACTATTGAAGCTAATGGGCTGACCGACCATGTAGCATCCACCGAACAGATCGCACCACCCATCTTGGATGTCCTCCCACTCGTAGGATTCGACCTCCCCACCATCCTCGAAGCGTACTATGACCGATCGAGGATATTCCCAGTTGATTTCGATGATCCTACCGTTGGGCTGCTTGCCTTCGGCTCTTCGGTCACCGTCCCAGAATAAGTCACGAAGACGTGGACGTTCAGAGCCCATGACTTAGGTCCCCGTGTCGCCCTTCCTTGCATAAATCAGAAGGGGTAACAACAAAGGCACCAATGGCGTGGAACCCCCCTAAGGACCCGACGATGTACCACCCCTCGACCTCTTGGTGATCAACGACTCCCATAGCAGGAACCATGTCGATGCACATGATCGGGCGAATAAACTTGATCACCGCTACCTCCCTTTGCTGGCGTCCCATTGTGGCGCCCGAAATAGGTGATAGGAACCATCCTTGGCACCGTAGAACAGGAATGCCAGGACGACCCCCGCTGCTATTGTGAAGAGTACCAAAGGTAAGTGCTTCATAGGGCTAGCCTCCTTCTCTCGGATCAGCTTTGAGTGTGCGGTGTAGACCTGCTAGCTTTGCTTCAAACTCAGTCCTTAAAAGCGTGGGTCCATCACTGATACGCACCCATACCCCACCTTGTCTCTCGTAGGTGGGGCGGTCCCTGAACCCCGGAGGGACAAAGCCTATTTTGCTACCGTAGTAATTCTTAATGGAATTCTTGCTTAGGTAGTTTGACGGCGCACTGACACGCTCTGGTGTCGGCTCGACCAAGGCTACATTAGGTCGATCGTACATCTCGTGTTCACTCACCCGTTGAGGGTGTGGTATTTGGTGGGCTGTTACTTCGACAGGAAGTTGAGGACGTTTTAAAGGTCCATGCCCATCCATCTCTTCCTGATCTGCGTCGAGAACCGCAGCATCGGCTGCGTCAGAGGCTTTCTCTAATTCATTGGCAATGGCGGTCAAGCCCTGGGTCTCGGCGATCCGGGCGTCCTTCTCCGTCTTAGGAACCTGGGGATCGACGGGTTTCTCAGTGGCAACGTCGTTGATAATGTTCAAAACAATTGACAAACGTTCATGTAACTTAACGTGCATATCCTGGTACTTGTCGGCGCGTTCGCAATGATGATCGCGCTCATTCCTTATTTCTTGGGCCACTATGGTAAGTGCCGCAAGCTCACTCTTGTAGAAATCCAATTCACCTCGGAGGGAATTTCTCTCCAGTTCCACGGCCTCCACTTCCGCCTCTATTGTGGCGGCACGCTGCCCCAACGTTCGTGGCCTCGGCACGTCCACCCTCGGAGGGATATAGTCCCTCGGAGTTTTCTCGTTGCCATTGCCACCACGAAACATCGAACCTATTCCCATAACACCCTCCGTTGTAGTTAGGCAGCCATAGCTGCGGATGTGAGCTCGTATTGTCGCCCGAACTCAGTTAGCGGTACGACCTTAAGTATGAAGTCGTACATTTCCCAGTACGCCTCTTCACTCAAGGCTTCCTCTTGTGTGAAGGTAGCAGGTTGAATGTTGCCCATGTGCTGGACGTGGAGGAAGCACTGAGCACGGGGCTTCATCAGCCACCCGTACCTGGGGTGGAACAGGACATACCTTACTTTGGACATGGCCTTCCTCCGTTGGATTACTTGTCCTTGCCGTCGATGTCCCTTACGTACAAGGGACTGCTTGCGTTGGTGAAGTTGGCACGGTAGTGCTGCATGTTGAAGTCTTTAATAATATTATGTAGTACCCGTTCAGCTTGGTCCCGAGAGACGTAGGCCGCAGCAAAATAGCCCACGGTCTTTGAAGGCTCACAACGGATAGCGTAACCTTCGATACCCCGTACCTGCCGGTCTTCGATGAAGAAATTAAAATCCGGTATAATGACGTCGGGCTCGGGTTTTGCACGTTCGTCTTCGAATACTACCTTTGTGCCCTCCAAACGTATGCGCGTGGCACATACGCCGTCAACGTTGATGCGGATTACCTTGTCCGCACCTATGTAGATTTGAACCTCATGCTTAGAACGGTGGTCTTCCATGTGTCCCTCCATGTGTGAAAGCTGGGGCCTGACAGTAGTGCACGAGCGGACACTCATGACCACCACTGTCAGGCATCCAGGACTGCAGTCCTAGATAGCACACCCACTTAGCGTGGGTATAACTCCCGGCAGGGACACCTACTACGTACCGCTAATAGGAGTAACCCTAGCTAGCAGTAAAAACGCGAAGTAGGGGCTCAACCCTGCCGGGGCCGGCGCTACGCGGCCGTCGAGGCAGGTGCCTCCTGGGGTGTGGCCTCGGGCGCTGCGCTGGTATCGGTGGTGGCGGTGAGCTTGTCCTGCTCTGCCTGCACCATCAGAGTGACGAACTCGTCGGGCTCGACGTCGTCGTCGAGGAACCGCTCGATGTTGAGGATGTCGTCGTCGGTCAAGCGGGTATCGTAGCCCTTGAAGGTCAGATACGCAGTCTTCCTCTCGGCGATGTTGATATCGCCATCGTTGGACATCCCACGGGCCTCGTCCAACGTGTAACAGGCTTCGCTCTCGGGTCTCATGTCAAGCTCTCCGTTGTTGTTTGAAGAAACGCGGGACCTCTCCCACGTTAGCGAGGTACCAAGACTTTAGCTCGGCCATCTGCCGGGCCTTAGCTTGGCACCCTTCAGCGTAACCATTATCATAGCTACGCTGATCTGACCGGCCGTTGTATGGACGGCCATTCCTGTGGGCTAGTTGATGGATACCCATGTACCCATGCTGCTTGCCCTTGCGATACTGCAAAACACCCATCTTGTCCCTCCATTGCTAATAGAAGGCCCTTAGGAGCCCGTAGGAAGCCCACTGATGCGTTTAAATGAGTACCCCGCTACCTATCTACCGGGGTAGATTTAAACTCACCAGTGAGGTCCTATGTGGCTAGGTCAGGCCCCCTGATGTGAAACGGTCCATGAGAATGGCTATCTCACGCTTGCGCAGCGCGACGGTGACGGTGACCACACCATTGGTGAACTCAATGGTGTCACCTGAGGGACTGACAACCATTTCCATGGTTGCCACGTCCAATACAGGGTGTAGACCCTGTGATGTGACTGATGCCATGACTAGTCATCCCAACCATTGCCGGGCAGGGGATCATGGCCACGCCTTACGCGTGACTCGTTGACCTCTACCTGTATGGCCTTGCAGAATACCTCTGCGGCGTTGGGCTTCCCGGTCCAGAGCGGAGCGGGTTTGGGGGAGGGATTGTCAGCCCATGACTTGCGGAGTTCGCCGTTGCGTAGGCCACTGGTACGCATGAGTACCTCGTACTCGTGCAACTCAGACAGCGTCGCCGGTGGGCTGCGTTCCCCGAGAATGTGCTGTGTGGAGTCGATGTCGATTGCGGTAATCTCGATCTCGAATGGAAACTCAGGGTCCGCTAATGGATCAAAGTAAAACCACTTGCCGTTCTCTTCCCATGTAGGATTCTCGTCGGGAGCAGGCGGGGGCTCAACTTGCGCGAGTATTTGTCGCGCGAAGTTCTGAGCATTTGTTCTGTCAGCAGGGCCGTTGATGGGGAATGTGGTATTCAGCTCCTGCTGAATAATTACCAGGAACCCATACGCACTTATGGTCTTGTTGATAAGGAATTCGCGGGCGGCCAGCGTGAGCTGGGTCTTGGTGTCCAACGTAATCATGGCTTGTCCCTTCAGATTTAGTGGTCGATCAATAGAACCTCTGTCCCATTGTTCCTATAGTATAACAGGTTAGGTTGCCAAGTCAAACGCACTTCTCTTTCCCCATTATGTTATGACCTCTAGTCCTTATCCGTATGTACCCCATGTTTTACACCTCTGCCGTACTGTTCTCCCGTGCCCTGCCCTACTTCGAGCACTGATGATAGGAAATAGCACGTAAAACGTGTGCTATGCGAGACATGCAACCTAGGGTGCTACCCGTTCTCGCTCTGTTCAATACGATCATATTGCACAAAGAGAGAACAAACCTAGTTATTCAATGATTTCAATGGCTTAATCATACTTTGTAGTACAAAGTGATCGTTGCATGCCCTATAGAGGTATGTGCCATAGACATAGCAGGTATGCGTGTTATGATGGACATAATGAAGCCACATTGTTTTCCGAAGATGTAGTTTCGACCCATAGGAGAAAGGGACAAGACAATGACCATTCCTACGTTCGGGGATGTGACCAAGATCACTCGTTACAATTCCCTATTCAAAGAGTGGTTTACTGGCACGCCCTACAACTACGGTATCGGCGAGCCACACTATCCCGTGCCTGCGATACCGACCGAAGTACACTACAATTACGATAGTCCGGGCAGCCTGTTTAACGGTGTTGTTGTTCGGGTTAGGGGTGTCGCAAAGGTCGGGTACTGGGATGACGGCACCCCATTCGAACCTCTGCCGGAATGGGTATGCCAGTTTTGCGGCGGAGGTGACCACAAGGAAGAGAATTGTCCGTTAGCTTGATTGCGCTCGTTGCCCTATCATCAATCCGGTAGGGTAACAGGGGCGATCATGCCCGCGAGTAGCCCGACACTCACTTACTCCACGCTCGGAGTAGACAAGACGGGAATAGGAGCAAGCTATGGCTAACGGAAATCGTAGGCGTGGCAGTGGCGCCGCCGCTCGTAACGTCATTCTGCCAACGTTCGTTGCGTCCGTCGATGCAACGGACTTGGAGGTAGACGGCAAGGCTTTCAATGTGAAGGCAGGTGAAAGCCTGTCTATCATGGGACAGGTTGTCGCCTATGCTCGGGATATCGCTTCGGACGATGACTATGAAGTGGACCCCGCGACGATGACGGATGCCGATGTTTACGCGGTATGGTCAGCCGCGACCATTCCCGACGGGACATCGGCCGTCGATGCAGACAGCCTTCGTGTCGACGCAATCCATGACTGGATTGACGCAAACGTGGGCGAGCGTGAAGACGAGGTTAGCGAGCCTGCCTCCTCTATGGCCGTCGAAAGCAGGGAACACAAGACGGCATCCGCCCTAGCCGCCAAGCTCGATGACGCTGTCATGGGGCATATGCGTATCATCACCCATAGTCGGGAGGTGACCAACATTGCCCCTATCATGATTGCCTTCGATCTTGTCGAAAGGTTCGGCGCGAAGACAATCGCTGAGGAATGGGCCTTACCAGGACGCGGCGGAGACAAAGACCCTCTGGGTAAGACCAATCGCCCTGAGAAATACGAGCAAGTCTATTACGATGGCGGCGAGCGCAAAACCCGCCAAGGCAAGGTATACGAGGACATGTGGGACGCCACGAAGGACGGCAAGGCTCAAGCCGAACACATCCGCGATATCAACCGGGCCTTGAAGGACAACACCGGCCCGTTGTTGGGTACCGCGAAAGCGGTACTCGTGCGCTGGAAAGGCAAGTGGAACCAGCGGCGGAATACTTCGGTCAACACTTTGCGCAAGTCCGTGCGCCTTGTGCAAGCGGCGGAGGGCATTCGTGCTTACCTGCCTGCATTGCAATGGCAGTTCGCGCCCAAGTCCTTCGATGAAAAGACCCATGAACCTTCTATCGGTCTCATGGAATACGGCGCCAAGGGCAAGGCCGTCCTCGATCAAGTGGACAACACGCCCAAGGTGATTTCGATCTGGCACAAGAATGCCCCTGTTAACGCAGAGGCGTTCACCGTGACCAGCTTCATTGCGTTCAAGCCCGATGTGGCCCGCGACAACGGCGGCACCCTGGAGGCGTTGCGTAAGACTGCGGCACGCAAGGCCAAGAAGGGACAGAAGGACAGCCAGAAGCTTGCTTTGCCCGATGTTCCTACGGCCGTTGCCATGATGGGCATTCTTGCCAATGCCATGACTGGCGACGAATGGTCCGGCCTGTTGCGTAAGAGACTGGAAGGTTCGGATAGCGATGACGCGGTCCTATCATCGTTCGA
>Ga0214473_10000531_pt1 | contig 53624 bp, 53 predicted proteins | sample RVTome_7_FD_203509 | JGI IMG/M metagenome (GOLD analysis project Ga0214473, IMG submission 203509) | Soil microbial communities from uranium-contaminated site in the Upper Colorado River Basin, Wyoming, United States - RVT98D197 | ecosystem: Environmental > Terrestrial > Soil > Contaminated >... | reverse complement strand
TTGTCCGCGGGATGTCGATCTTCTCAGTCTGGGTCAATTATTCACGTTCCGATATGTTCCCTCCCCTCAGACCTTATTCAAAGGCATTAGGAAGCTCCCACCGGGCCATTGGATGCTTTGTGGGAACGGGACCCTGGAGGTGAAGCGGTATTGGGAATGGAGGCCCCGAATCATTGAAAACCGTCCCGAGTGCGAACTGATCGAGCAGTACCATGATCTCCTGGAGGATGCCGTTCGGTTACAGTTACGCAGCGACGTGCCGGTGGGGCTTTTCCTCAGCTCAGGGATCGATTCGGGGACTCTTCTGGCCATCATGAGAAAGTACCACCCGGGTTCGCTTTACACCTTTACCATCGGGTTTGAAGACGGAGAAAGGACGAACGAAACCGAGGAGGCCCGGAGCCTCTCGAGGATGTTTGAGACAGATCACACCGAGGCGATCGTGGGTCCGGCGGATTATGAGAGATACTTCGAGCACTACCTGTGGGATATCGAAGAACCCGTCGGAAACGAAACGGCGGCTGCTTTCTATTTCGTGAGCAAGATCGCCGGCGAAAAAGTTAAGGTGGCTCTGACGGGACAAGGGGCAGACGAACCTTGGGCAGGATATCACCGCTATATCGGGGTCAAACTGTCAACGGTTTATAGTAAACTTCCTGCATTCTTGTCAAATTCTGTAAAGAGAATTGTAAATGGGCTTCCGAGAAATGAGCGGTTGAAGCGTGGAGTTGAATCCCTTCACGAGCCGGATATCTTGACCCGTTTCGCAAAAATATATTCCTTCTATAGCGGGGAAATGAAAGAGCGGCTTTTTCAAGACTGGGTAAAGGACGAGATGGCTTCTTATGGTTACGAGCCAAAGGAAGTGCTCCGGCCCTTGCAGTCCGATGTCGAGCATTTGGACCCCTTAAGCCAGATGTTATATATTGACACCCGGGCTATTCTTCCCGATGACCTGTTGATGGTGAATGACAAGACATCGATGGCCAATTCGATTGAGGCAAGGGTTCCCTATCTTGATTACCGAATAATAGAATTCATCGAAAGCATCCCTCCCCAGCTCAAGTTAAGGGGCCTTGAGGGTAAATACTTGCACAAGAAGGCTGTAGAAAAGTGGTTGCCGAAGGATAGGGTGTACAAGAAGAAGAAAGGATTTGCCCATCCGATCGATAAGTGGTTACGGGGCAAAATACGTCCTTACGTAAACGATTGTCTGCTCAGCGAGCAGTCATCGGTCAGCCATTATTTCAACAGACAGTATATCCAACGATTAATAAAGCTCCATGAGACAAACAGAGAGAACTACTTGAGGCATATTTATCTATTGATCGCATTCGAATTGTGGCATCGGGAATTCATGGACTAATTAGAGTCCGTTTATAAATGTCTTTTTCCGTCATGCCGGACTTGATCCGGCATCCAGAGACCCTCGAAAACACTGGATTCCGGCTTTCGCCGGAAAGACGACTTTTTATAAAAACCGCAGTTTATGGACAGACTCTAATTATTAAGCGAATTCTGGGAACCTGTCGATTGAAGGGGGATCCAGACATGGAGGTCGACTGGAATTTATGGTTCGAGTTGCATCGGTAGTATTTTCCCATTATCCAGGTGATCCAAGGCCTCGGCGGGAAGCCGAGGCCTTGGTCGAAGCGGGAATGTCAGTGGACATCCTCTGCCTCAGAGGAGATGGGGAAAGAAGGGAAGAAGTGGTAAACGGGGTGCGCGTATTTCGACTCCCCGCCATGCAAACCCGGAGCGGAAAGATTCGATACCTGTGGGAATACGGGTGGTTTGTCTTACTGGCCTTCCTCAGATTGTCGAGGCTTCACTTGTTCGAGGCCTATCAAGTGGTCCATATTCACAATATGCCGGATGTACTTGTCTTCTGTGCCCTTTTGCCGCGGCTGGGGGGGGCCAAAATCATTCTTGACCTCCATGACCCCATGCCGGAGGTCTATATGGCGAAATATTCAGTGAGTGCCTCCCATTCGGCCATCCGGCTTCTCCGTCTCCTGGAGAAATGGAGCGTCTCCTTTGCCCACATAGTATTGACACCTAATTCAGGCTTTCGGGATCTTTTCCTTTCCCGCGGGTGTCCTGCCCAGAAGATGCACATCGTGATGAATTCTCCTCAAGAAAAGATTTTTCATGGGGAGACCGAAGAATTGCGGCGAAAAGGATGGGGGAATTCGGATAAGTTTGTCATCATGTACCACGGTCTGATATCGGAAAGAAACGGCCTGGATACCGCTCTTGAAGCGATTGCGCAGGTTCAGAGGGAAATCCCAGATCTTGCTTTTTGGGTTTACGGGGGAGGGGATGGCGTCAAGCATTTTTTAGAGAGACGGGAAGATCTGAACCTGGCGGATGTCGTCGAATACTATGGCTATGTCTCACAGGAAAAGATTGCTTCCCTGATTCCTTCCATTCATGTTGGCATTGTTCCCAATAAAGTGAATCCCTTTACGAATTTGAACATGCCTACCAGGATTTTTGAATATCTGTCTATGGGAAAGCCCGTCATTGTACCCCGAACGAGAGGGATCCTCGACTATTTCGACGAGGACTCGGTTCACTTTTTTGAGGCGGGAAATCCCCGGAGCCTTGCAGAGAGAATCGTCGACGTGTCTCGGAATTCAGTGCAGAGTCGGGAGAAGTTGTCCAGGGGGATGGAGGTTTATCGGGCTTACCGCTGGGAACTACAGGGAAAGCATTTCGTCGAAGTGGTCGGAAGTCTTGCGGGGATGGACCTGCCTGCCGAAGCCTCGGCGCAGGCAGGCGGATGGAGATGCACTGAATATGAAAGCGGTCATGAGCAGTCAGAAGATTCCCCTTCGTGCCAGAATTGAGTCGTCTTTATCCCTGTTGCAAACTCACAGGAAGGAGAGGGTGCAGAATGCGAAGAATGTTGTGGCGGACCATCGGATTCTAATGGGTTATCTGACCAAGTACCTCGGTCTTCCGGTGGAACAAACAAGGATACTCGAAATCGGTTGCGGGCAGACCGCGATCCAGACGGCCCTGTTCCACACGGACGGTGCCAGAGTGACCGGGATCGATGTGGAAGTTCCGACATTCAGAATGGGGTTCTTCCTCCTCCTCCAAGTCATGCGGTCCAACGGGTTCGAGCGGGCGTTAAAATCGCTGGCCCGGCATCTGCTTTTCGATAAGCGCTATTTCGGTGAAGTATCGAAGGAGTATGGTAAGCCTATTCATTTCGAAGGAATCGATACCCGCATCATGGATGCAACGGGAATGGCGTTTGGGGAAAGAAGTTTTGATTTCATCTTTTCGAGGTCCGTTTTGGAACACGTGGAGGATGTGGAGTCTGCCGTCAAAGAAGTCAACAGGGTTCTCAGCACAGAAGGAATCGCTGTGATCACCGTCCACCTATTCCCAAGTCTATCGGGCGGGCATTCTGCTGAATGGGGTGACCCGGATAGGGCACCTTCCAGAAGGGTCCCGCCCTGGGATCATCTTCGTGACAATAGGTTTCCCCAGAATACCTACCTGAATAAACTTAAGATCACCGATTACAGGCATATTTTCTACGGAAATACCGGCGTCCTGAATGAACAGACCTTGAGGGGGGGAGAGAAGGTATTGACGGCGGAGCTTGAGGAGGAATTGGGGAGCAAGGGGTATACAAGAGAGGATCTTTTAACCAGCACAATTATTTTTTGTATCAGGAAAAGACACAAATCCTGATTGTGAGTCGTGGTTGATTGGGGGGCCTCGTCGATCTTAAAGCCCCTTGGACCTGATTCGCTCATGGAGCGAATCTGAAGCTTTTGGGCGGAGTCAAAGGACTACGAGATTCGAACGCCCCGATGTCATGATTGGCACCCTGAGGCCTTGAGAGTCCGTCGAAATCGTTTGTAACCTCGACAACGTTTGTTCCCCCATCAATCAGAGGGGAAGCTGCCTGGAGATGGAAATCGTTGGCTCCGATATCGACCAGCTTCGGATCGACCTGCCACAGATCGTTTGGCCGGGGAGGACCGGCCGGCGGATTTCCGTTGCTGGTGTAATGAAGGTTATAGCCGACTTCCAACCCGGGCTGCGATCCCTGGGTATGCCAAAGATAGGGATATTCATTTTGCCCTGAGTCGTAGAAAAGATTGTTTTTCACCTTGCTATTCGGGCAGTCATGAAGTTCGATCGCGTAAGCACTCCCGTTTTGGTAGAAGAGTTCACTCTTGAAGGTATTGTTTACAATGACCAGATGCTCGCAATTCCAGACGTTGAGAAATTGAAATGCCTTAACAACGTTGTTCATAACAATGATATCCCTGACAGGGGGAGTGAGGGCATTCACCATGAAGGCCTGCATCCCGTCTGCCGGGATGTCGCAGAAATTCTGTTCAATGACGATGTTGTAAGCAGGTCCCCACGTCTGAAAACAATCGATATGGGGATTCACGTTCCCAGGATCACTCAGCAAGATATCATGAATATGATTCTTTCGGATCACGTGCCCTGATCCGAAGAAGCGCACGCCATCCGCATCGACCCAGCTCGGAGGATTCGTCCATGTGGGAGGGTACTGTAGCGTATGGCTCATATCATTGCCCTCAACGAGGTGGTTTCTTCCATAGATTTCCATGGCTGCAAGGCCGGCCCTTTCGATACGGTTCTCAGTCACCTTGCAATGAGCCGTATCAGGCGAGTCCTTGTCTCCTGCCCATACCTGTATTCCCACACGTGTGACGTCGTGGATAGAGTTAGATCTGATTTCCCCGTATTTGCCCTGGAGGTGGATGCCGGCGCCGTCTCGCCAGTCGTTAATCGTATGGGTAACTTCGAAGCCCACCACATGGATATAGTCCGCCACCACGGTAAAGCCGTGGGTGACGACGGTACCTTCGGCCTGGTAGGTGATCGGTTGGCCTGATGCCCCTGATCGACTAATCCGGACTCTTTCGTCATAGGAGCCGGGAAGGACGAGACATGTATCGCCAGGAACCGTTCGATCGGCTGCCTTCTGAATGGTTCGCAACGGAGCATTCAAGGAAATCCCTGTATTCGCGTCATTTCCCGAAACACTATTCACATAGTAGATTGCTGCCCAACCTGAAGAGCCTATCATATAGGAGGCCCCAAAGGCTGCAAAGAGAGAAACCAGCCTCCAAACCATCAGGGCTCGATGTCCATTCCTGTACATGGTCTCCTCCTTCTCAATTCTAGTTGTCAATTCTTCTTGAAGGAAGTTGCCTTTTGGCTTCCCAGTTCCTGAATCTCTGGTACGGTTAAAGCGTAGTCATAGACTGCGACATCGTCAATGGCGCCTTTGAAATACCATTGTGCCAAGCCGATGGTGAGATCCAGACTATAGTTGCCCCAGTTGATCTTCCGAGTTTCGGGGACCGCCTGCACAAGCCGGCCGTCTTGATACAGTTTTATATTTTGATGATCGTAGGTCAGAACAAGATGACACCATTTATTTGTGGAGAAAAGATTTCCTGAAATCCATCTCGGAGAATTTTCTCCGACGTTTATCTGAAAGAGAGGTTTATTAACATAATCGAGTATCCTGAAGCCTCTGCTATACCCATCCCCAAAGGGTCCCTTAAAAATCCCTCCGTAAGACGAACTTGTATTATTGATATGTTTCACCCACAGAGAGACGCTCAGGCTCGAAGATTTGAGAGTCTCGAAGGACCTGTTTCCTTTCACCCCCACGTAATCGTTGATTCCGTCAAAGTAAAGGGCGTAAGGTCCCACTGCGCTGGAAGTGGTGGGGAAGGCTCCATAAACCGTCCCATGATTCCCGTTTCCGGAACTATCTAAAGCTGCAACTCCAGTTCCTTCATCAAGTCTGAGCCGAATGATTTCAGCAGGTGGGCTCTGGAGTTGCGTGATGGTGAAGGTTTGTTCGGCCACAGTGATTGTGCCTGTCCTTGTGGCGGTACTGGGATTGTCTGATACTGCGTAGTTTACTGTCCCACCTCCCGTAAGGCTGCCGTTGGAAGTGATAACCACCCAGGGAGCATTGCTTGTTGCAGTCCAGTCGCAGTTCGCCTGTGTCATGGCGTTGACCGTTCCCGAGCCGCCCGTGGCACCGAAGGACTGGTTGGCAGGAGAGATCGTATAACTGCATTCGGACGGAGCAGTATAAGTGATTTCGTCTGAAAAATCGCTTTCAACCCCGTTCGTATCATAAGCGGTGGCGGCCAGATAATAGGTCTTTCCATCCTGAATATCAGCTAATGTGTAGCTTGTGACCTTACCGACATTAACATAAAAGAAGTAATTTTTGCTTAAGGTCCCGTAATAGACTTTGTAGCCGGCAGTATCCGGTTCAATGTTTGGATCCCATTCAACCCTCACCTGGGCAGAAGAGGCCATCGGAGAATAATAACCACTGATAAGGACTAAAACGGTAAGGAATAGGAAGCATAAGATTGAGGACATCCACCTAGGAAAATTATAGAATGATAACATCTCGGCACCTCCCTCACTGCCGAGTGGCACAGCCCAAGAGGTGCTGCTCACGCCCGGCAACCCTGCTGCCTTATCCCGGTATGTCCGGGACTTAGGCCAGAAGCTTTGCGTCCCATCCTTTCGGATGGTTTGCCTTTGTCAAGCTGTTCAGATTGGTAACTCGTTGTTCATATTTGCAGCAATAAGAATGCCAAGTGTAATTGATTGCGTATCGTTTGTTCCAAATTGAATAGCCCTTCGATATCAGTGACTTGGAATGGATCAAGATAATCCGTCGCTGGTAAGCGGAGGTCGGATTCTAGCAAATTTCTAAAAGGTATGAAATTAGTTCAGACCCTTCTCCCAAAGATTCAAAATGAGGTGAGTTAAGATTTGACAAGGGCTTGGGTTTATTATAATTTTAATTCAGATGTTCATGTGATCCGAGAGACATCCTATAAAGAATAAGGAACAGGATGTCTGATTACAGAGAATAAAAAACAGATTACAGTGATTAAGGGGTTATCCTATCTAAGAGCATCAGGATACTAGGGAGGGCTGTGAATAAACTTTGGCAATAGGAGTTATCAAGTGAGGAGATTCATGGTTTAATCTCCGTAATCTAAAAGAATCTTAGTAATCAGGGATAATCCGTAATTTTGCCTTAGGATTATACCAGGAGAATTGGTGTGGAATACGAACCTGTGATCGGGCTGGAAGTTCATGCCCAGCTTCTTACGAGATCGAAGATTTTTTGCGGCTGCTCCACGCGATTCGGAGAGGAGCCGAACACCTCGACCTGTCCGGTCTGTACCGGCCAGCCTGGTTCTCTCCCGGTCCTGAATCGGAAGGCTGTTGAATTTGCAATCAAGCTGGGATTGGCCACATCCTGCCGCATCGCACGCTATAGCCTCTTTGCGCGGAAGAACTATTTCTATCCGGACCTCCCCAAGGGATATCAGATCTCCATGTACGAGTATCCTCTCTGCGAAGAGGGGGCCATCGGGATTACTGTTGATGGCGAGAAGAAAGTCATAAACCTCATCCGAATCCATCTCGAAGAAGATGCGGGAAAACTGAAGCACGGCGAGACACCTGAGGCCGCTTCTTTCAGCTATGTCGATTTCAATCGGACCGGGGTCCCCCTTGTTGAAATCGTCAGCGGACCCGATATCCGCTCTCCCCAGGAGGCCGGGGACTACCTGAGAAGACTTCGCTCGATGCTGCAGTATCTTGAGATCTCGACGGGAAATATGGAAGAGGGGAGTTTCCGATGCGATGCCAACGTTTCGATCCGGCCGAAAGGCCAGAAGGAGTTCGGGACCCGGACGGAGGTAAAGAACATGAATTCCTTCCGGCATGTTGAGAAGGCGCTCGAATACGAGATCAAGCGACAGATTGCAGCCGTGGAAGAGGGAGAGCGGATCGTACAGGAGACGCGGCTCTGGGACGCAGACCTGGGGATCACCGTTTCAATGCGGGGAAAAGAGGATGCCCATGACTATCGTTACTTCCCTGATCCCGACCTTGTTCCACTGAGGGTCGAGGAGGCATGGGTTGAAGAGATACGAAAGAGCCTGCCTGAGCTTCCGGGAGAGAAAAGGGAGCGCTTTCTGAAAGAGTACGGAATTCCCGATTACGATGCGGAGGTCCTTACCTCAACGAAGACCCTGGCCAACTACTTCGAGGAATGCATCCGCCTTTTCCCTGAGCCCAAGACGGTGAGCAACTGGGTGATGGGAGATCTCCTGAGAGAGCTGAAAAGGGATGAAAGGGAGATCGACCGGTGTCCGGTGACTCCTCGGCATCTTGCAGAGATGCTCTCAATGATCAAGGAAGGAACGATCAGCGGTAAGATTGGAAAAGACGTTTTTGAAGAGATGGTTCGAACGGGCGATCGGCCTGAAAAGATTGTACGGGAAAAGGGCTGGGTCCAGATTCTGGATGTTTCTGAAATTGAGAAGGCCGTTAACAGGACGGTGGAGGGAAATCCGAAGCTCGTGGAAGATTATCGTAAAGGGAAAGAGAAACTCTTCGGCTTTTTCGTCGGAGAGGTGATGAAGGAGACGAAAGGAAAGGCCAACCCCAAACTATTAAATGAGTTACTCCGCAAGAAATTGAAAGGTTGAGGTTAAGGTTTATTCTGAGTTAACCTTAACATTGGTGCGCCGGTAAAGACCGGTAGAAAGTAGTGGATGAAGGTTCCATACGATGAAGGTCTAGCGAGCCACATCGGCCCCGAGTCATGCGCAGGCGACCGCAAGGTTGCAGGCGAAGCGTTGACAGGGGAAAGTGCGGGCCGGGTATTGAGCCGCGAAAGAAGGTACTGCTTCGGGGTGCCGACGGTGTCAATAATCACGGAAGGCAACACGAGATGTTCCGATAAAGCGAGGGACAGCTTGGCCCCGCGTGGTCGAAGACCCCGCGCACGCATGGAAGCTTTCTGCACGGGAACCGGGAGATCCCACAACCTCCCTTGGGAGATGGCCTCAAGGGACGCGCCATGAATCCGGAAGGAGCACGATGGCGATGAACGGAAGTGGGAAGTCGGACAGGTCCGTAGATACCGAGGAACCCTTTGAACAAAGGCGGGTGGGAATCCCGTTGGCGGAAAAGGGGGAGGGAAGGGACCTGACCAAGGAGAATCTGTTCCGGCAAAACAGGTACCGGACACTGGGCCGGGCAAGGGGCGGATATGGAGAACCCTAAACGGGCACAAAGCGGGAAACCGGGGAAACAGCCAAGGGGAAGGACCTACGTCAGTTCTTTGGACTTGCAAAGTGCGTTGGAACGGATACGGCAGGCAGCAAGCCGGGATAAGAAGCTGCGGTTTACCGGGCTCTGGCACCACGTCTATGAGGTGAACCGACTTCGGAAGGCTTATTACAGTTTGAAGCGGAAAGCCGCACCGGGAGTAGATGGGGAGACGTGGAAGCACTACGGAGAAGACCTGGAGGAAAATCTTCGGGAACTTTCCGGTAGGCTGAGGCGCGGGGCATATCGGGCGAGGCCAGTCAGGAGAGCGTACATACCGAAGACGGATGGGCGGCAGCGACCGCTCGGAGTAACGGTGTTGGAGGACAAAATCGTCCAACGGGCGACGGCGGAGGTGATGAACGCGATCTATGAAGAGGACTTTCTCGGTTTTTCGTACGGATATCGACCTGAGCGCAGTCCACATGATGCATTGGATGCGCTGTACGCAGGAATCATGACGAAACTGGTAAGCTGGGTGCTTGAGGCAGACATCCGGGGGTATTTTGATGCCATGGACCACGGGTGGCTGGTAAGGTTTATCGAGCACCGGATTGCGGATCAGCGCGTTGTGCGCCATATCAAGAAATGGCTCAATGCAGGCGTGCTGGAGGATGGGACGAGAACGCATAGCGAAGAAGGGGTGCCCCAGGGAGGCAGTATCAGTCCTTTGCTGGCCAACATCTACCTTCACTATGTGTTTGACCTCTGGGCCGACCGATGGAGACGGAAGCAGGCACGGGGTGAAGTGGTGATCGTGCGTTTTGCGGACGACTTTGTGGTTGGATTTCAGTACCGAGCAGATGCCGAGCGATTTCAGAGAGAGCTTCGAGAGCGTTTCCGTAAGTTCAACCTGGAATTGCAGGACGACAAGACGCGGCTGATGGAGTTTGGGCGGTTTGCAGCCGAAAACCGGAAGCGGCGTGGCGACGGCAAGCCCGATACCTTTGAGTTCCTTGGATTCAATCATGTGTGCGACATGACGAGGAAGGGGAAATTTATCGTGCTTCGGCAGACTCTTCGGAAACGGATGCGGGCGAAACTCCAAGAGATCAAAGGAGAACTCTGGCGTCGCCTGCATAATCCCATCCCGGCGGTGGGTCAATGGTTGCGGACTGTGTTGCTTGGACATTATCGGTACTATGGGGTGCCATGCAACGGACGCAAACTTGATGCGTTTCGCTATCAGATATGCCGATTGTGGTATCGTACCCTCCGGCGACGGAGTCAACGGCATCGGCTTACAAGCGAACGTATGGACCGTTTGGAGAACAAATGGCTTCCACTGCCGCGCATCGTGCATTCGTATCCCGATTTCTGTCGGTACGTCACTATCTGAGGTAGGAGCCCAGTGCGGTAACTCTGCACGCTGGGATCTGTGGAGGGGGTTATGAGTAATCATAATTCCTACTCCGACCGTTGAAAAGGCAGTCGAGTGTGCTTCCAGACCTTTAGAATGCGGGTTCTTGGCATGTTTTATGGGTAACATGGGTGTCACCGAATGTGAGGTTTGTCATTTGCTGGGCGGCAGAGCAGCCAACCGCTTAAAGGTGCCGCTCTAAATCTCTTCCGGCACACCCGACTGTCTTTTCGATAGTTTCTATGGGACTGTGAGGTTAAATCTGTGTAATCGGGTTTTGGTAATCGGTGTAATCCCATTATGAAATTCAAAACGATCGAATGGAAGGAAGACTGTGTCAGGCTTCTCGACCAGAGAAAGCTTCCCGTGAGTCTTTCCTACCTGGAATGTCGAGATGCTTCATCGATCGCACGGGCCATTACGACCATGGCCATTCGGGGTGCCCCTGCGATTGGAATCGCAGCAGCCATGGGGATTGCCCTTGCCGCGAAGAAATTCAAAACCCTCGATCCCTGGGTTTTCAGAAGTAGGGTCGAAAAGGTTTGCGAGCAGTTAAGCCGGACCCGTCCTACGGCGGTCAACCTCTTCTGGGCCGTGAATCGAATGAGGAGGGTATTGAATCAAGGTCACTCCGTAGGTACGGAGAGGCTCAGGAGAAGGCTGGTAGAGGAAGCCCTTCGAATTTATGAAGAGGATTTAGCTGCGAATCATAAAATCGGCGAATACGGAGAAAGGTTGATCCGAAACGGAGATGGAGTGCTTACTCATTGTAATGCGGGGGGGCTAGCCACGGCTGGATACGGAACAGCCCTGGGGGTCGTTTATGCGGCCTGGAAGGAGGGGAAGCGATTCCAGGTTTTCGCGGGTGAGACGAGACCGTTGCTCCAGGGGGCCAGGCTGACCTCGTGGGAACTCGTTCAAGAAAAGATACCGGTAACCGTCATCACCGACAGCATGGCAGGATGGGTGATGAAGAAAGGAGAGATTAGCCTCGTTCTGGTCGGCGCAGACCGCATTGCCCGCAATGGAGACACGGCGAACAAGATTGGGACTTATAGCCTTGCCGCTCTTGCGAAGTGCCATGGTATCCCCTTTTATGTGGCTGCCCCGACTTCCACATTTGATCTGTCTTTGCCGTCTGGAAGAGATATTCCTATCGAGCAAAGAGAGGGCAGGGAGATTACTCATCTCACGGGAAGACCGATCGCTCCCGCTGGAGTAAAAACCTTCAATCCCGCCTTCGATGTTACCCCTCATTCCCTCATCCACGGGTTCATTACCGAAAAAGGGATCATCCGAAAGCCTTTTAAGAGATTTCTGAAAAAGCGCAGAAATCTCTGATTATACAGATTATGGAACGATTACACCGATTAGAAATGCATTGAAATTAAAGAAAAATCTGTGTAATCCTTCTTGGAAATCTGCGTAATCAAGAGAGCGATAGGTAGTTTTTCAAGATCTCTTTAAGAGAGAACTGAGAAAGATCAAGCGTTGATGAGAGATCGAATCATTACCCTTCTCACCGATTTTGGGACAAAAGACCATTATGTTGCCACGATGAAGGGGATCATTCTGGGTATCAATCCCCGATGCACTCTGGTTGATATCACTCATCACATCGCTCCCCAGGGTATCGAGGAAGGAGCCTTTATCCTGGCCCATGCTTATGCTTTCTTCCCCAAGGGGACGATCCATCTCTCCGTCGTCGATCCCGGAGTGGGAGGCCCGAGGAGACCCATTCTCTTTGTGACTGGGAGTTATTTTTTCGTGGGGCCGGACAATGGCCTCTTCACGATCGCACTCCAGAGAGAGAAAGTGAAGAAGGCGGTCGTTCTTACGAAGGCGAAATATTTCCTTTCTGATGTAAGCGACACATTCCATGGAAGGGATTTATTCGCTCCGGTGGCGGGGCATCTCTCGCTGGGAGTCAGCCCCATGAACTTCGGGGAGAAGGTAGAGTCGTGGACGGAACTTTCTTGCCGAAAACCAAGAATGCTGGAAGGGAAACTGGTCGGGGAGATCATCTATGTCGATGCTTTTGGAAATCTGATTAGCAATATCGATAAGACTCAGCTTTCTGAATTTGCCAAGGGTCGCCATTTTATTGTCAGAATAGGGAAGAAGTGTATCGGGGGATTAAAGATTGGATACTGGGAGGGAAAGAAGAATGAGCCGATCGCCCTCGTCGGGAGCGGAGGATTTCTGGAGATCTCGGTCAGAGAAGGAAGCGCCCAAAAGAAACTGAGGGTTAGTAAACGAAACAGGATAGAAATTATTAGGCAGTAAGCCAAGTCTAATAAACCTTCGTCGCCGGTTTCTGATTGCGAAGCTAACCCAACTTCCGCACTCTGGAATACGAAATTATGGAATTTCAATAGGTTATAAATTTTTCGGTCACTATAAGGCTATTAGTCACTATTTTCGTTGTTAAAAAATTCGCTCCCTGAAATCATTGGAGAAATTTCCCGTTTTCTCCTCAAAATGGCCTAATTTTGGCAAAAAATGAGATTGAGGTGCGGAAGTTGGGCTAAGAGAGCTTGGATTTGGCATTACGGTGGAACCCACCGGCGCTTTCTATATCCTTGCCAATGCGAAACGATTTTCATTCGACTCGTATGCCCTCGCCTTCGATATCCTGGAGGAAGCAAAAGTGGGGGTGGCGCCGGGAATCGACTTCGGAACGAATGCAGAAGGATACCTGCGATTCTGCTATGCCAACTCCCTGGAGAATATCGAAGAAGGAATGAACCGCCTCGAAGAATACCTGCAAAAATATCCCAGATAAGCATCCATTCAATACCCGGTACGTTCCAGTCCTAATAGGTGATTAAGCCCGGCAGGAAAGTAGCAATCTGTGGAAAGAGGAAGAGGATGATCGTCATAATAATGAGAGCAATGAGAAATGGGACGATCCCTCTGAAGATGGTATAAAGGGGTATATCAGGGGCAATGCCCTTGATCACAAAGACATTGACCCCCACCGGCGGCGTGATGACGCCCATCTCCCCGGTCAGGACGATAATCACTCCGAACCAGATAGGATCGAATCCAAGTTTCTGAACAATGGGAAAAAAGATCGGGAGGGTAACGACGATCAGGGCCATGGAATCCATGAAGAAACCGCCGATGAAATAGATAAAGGTGATGATGACCATGATGACCATTCTGTCAACGGAGAGGCTTGTTATCCAGTCAGCCAACAGAAAGGGGATGGTTGAAACGGCGAGGAAATGACCGAAAATAATGGCCCCGGTGATGATAAAAATGACCATGCAGCCTGTGAGGAGACCGTCTTTTCCCGCGTCAAGAAACCTTTTCCAGGTAAGCTGGCGGCGAATCAACCCAATGACAAGTGCGCCCCCTGCACCGATGGCGGCGGCCTGTGTGGGGCTGAACCATCCCAGAAACAGGCCGCCGATGACCAGAAGGAAGAGCAGGAGCGCTTCGATAATCCCCCCTGCCGACCTGATCTTCTCCGCCCAGGAGGTCGAATTCCCGGGAGGACCGAGCGAAGGATTCCGGAAACAGAGGATGGAGACCGTTGCAACGAACATCAGGCTGAGAATGATTCCGGGAACGATCCCGGCCACAAAGAGTTTTCCGATCGATTCCTCCGCCAGAAGGCCGTAAACGATGAAGACCGTACTGGGTGGGATAAGGATGCCGAGGGTTCCGGCCGCCGCCACGGTGCCGGCGGCAAAGGAGTTGTCATACCTGTACCTCTTCATCTCCGGCAAGGCGATCTTGCCCATGGTTGCGGCTGTCGCAGCCGTGGATCCGCAGATGGCGGCAAAGCCGGCGCAGGCAAGGACCGTGGCAATGGTCAGGCCACCGCGGAGGCCGCCCACCCAGGTGTAGGTGGTCTTGTAGAGCCGCTCGCTAATTCCGGAAGCATAGGCAAAGGCACCCATGAGGATGAACATAGGGATGACCGACAGGGGATAGGAGGAAAAGGTATCCCAGATGTCCTGCGAGAGGAGACTGAGGGCCGGACCCAGACCGGATTGATAGGCAAATCCGGCAAACCCGACAAAGGCCATGGAGAAGGCAACCGGCACCCTGAGAAGGAAGAGGAAGAGAAGAAGACAGATACCGAGAATGCCCGCAGTTTCAGGAGTCATTTTTTTGTCACTTTCAGGATTGAACTTAGAAATCTTTGAAAAAGCACGAGACAAACAGGAATGATGGCCAGGGCAGAGGCATAGGAAAAAGGAGCCAGGGGAATACGGACCGTGGCCGTCTCCTCTCCGCCGGTCTGAAGGTGATACCCATGAAAGAAAAGTCGCCAGACGATCAGGACGAAGAGGCACAGACTGAGCAGTTGAACCCCGCAATCAACGAGAACCTGAGCACGCTTCGGCAGGAGAGGCACAAAAAACTCCACCTGGATATGCCTGTTCTGGATGAGTGTCGTGGCTGCGGCAAAGGACACGGCAATGAGCTGTGCCAGCATCATCACGTCGAGGGCACCGGGTACGGGCATACGTAGAAGTTTGGCGCCCAGGACGTCCACGCAGGTGAGGACGACCATAAAAAAGAACGCGCCAAAGCCTATCCAGGTGGCCCATTCGCCGACCGCTCGATTGAACTTTTCAAATCTCTCTAACATGATCACATTACCGGATGCCCTCTGCCCAACCATTGAAGGCTGGGTAGGGGCATTTATCCATTCGAGTGAGCTCTGAAAAATCCCCTTTCGCTTTCTTGATTACATAGACCCTTCCTTGTTTTCAATCCATTTCTAATCGGTGTAATCGTTCCATAATCCGTGTAATCAGAGATTTCTGGGCTTTTTCAGAAATCTCTTCGATATTATTTGACAACGTAAGCCTCTGGCCGCATTCCGGTAGGGCCAGTGGGAGAAGGAATCTTATATTCTATCTGTTTGGCGGTCCAGTACTTATTCCGTTCCTTCATGTAATCAATCCAGCCCTTTACTTCTGACTCCGGGTGTCCTTTGCCCACCATCATCTTGGTATAAGTCGCGATGACGGGCTCCACGGCCTTTTGCCACCTGGCTCCCTCCTGCTCGGAAAGCTCGATATACTTCACCCCCTTCTCAATGCTGAAGGCTTTCCCTTCCAGTTCGATCTCATTCCACATCAGGGCATACCGTTCCTGGTACTCCCCGCTCATGACGTCCACGAGGCCTTGAAGGTCCTGGGGCAGCTTATTGTAGCTGTTCTTGTTCATGGCGAGGTAGAAGGGAAAGACAGAGCCAATCTGCCAGCACACGGTCACATATTTGGCGACCTCTGCAAATCGGAAAGTTTTGAGGGTTTCATAAGGGCCCCAGACGCCGTCGTTGACTCCCTTGGAAATGGAATCGTAGACTTCCATCATAGGCGTGGGGGTGGGGGTTCCGCCGAGGCCCTTGATGATGTCTCCCACAAGGCCAGGGGCTCTTATGGTCACACCTTTCATGTCTTCCAGTTTTTCAATGGGTTTCTTGGTGATGATCATACTGGGGGCGTTGCCGTGTATGGCGAGGATTTTCGTATTGCCAAATTCTTTCGGCTGAAATTTCTGGTAGAAGTCGAACCCCATATGGGCGCCGACCCAGCCGCTGGGGGTGCCAATGGGCAGTCCGATGAGTTCAGTGACGGGCATGCGGCCGGGGGTGTAGTAGACGTGGGAATAGCCGATATCGGTGATCCCCGTTTCGATCCCTTTGTACATGGCGGGCGCCGCAACCAATGAACCCCCTGGAAAATATTGGACTTTAATTCTGCCCCCTGACCGCCTCTCAAGCTCTTCTGAAAATTCCTGGGTGATTTTTGACTGCTTCGAAGGCGGTGGAAAGAAATTGGCCACTTTCAGGTTGATCACTTTTTCTGCCGCGCCGGCCCTGTCAATGGGTAGAGTTGAGAAGATGAAGACGAAACAGATTATTCCTAATACGATCACGAAGCTTCTCTTTTGCATCATCTTTACCTCCTGTGAGATTAGTTTGTGAATCCCTTACTCCTTCCTCTTCTTGACCTATTTCTTCCCTCCGGGCAAAACTAAAAAGATCTCTTTATCCCCTCCCTTCAATAATAATTTGCGGTTTCTTGATGATGGTTCGAATTCCTTCCGGGGCATTCTGGAAATTTTAGTAAACGACAATACCATAAAGAAGAATAGGTTGCAATAGTAATTTATTCAATTTATTCAATTCTTTAAATCTTTTCACGCCTTCAGTTTCACGGCCATGGCAAAAACACTTGCTTTCTCTTTTTTCTCACCCAAAAGCCAACGTTCCAGGGCAAATCGCCCTCTCTTCAGATTGACTGATCTTGGATGATATTTCTTAGGGCCTTCTGCCGCAGCAATGAAGCGACTTGATGTGCCAGCCTCAGGGGCTCTGGAATTCGGAATCCCCGACAGGTTGCAAGAATAAACTGGATGCTCGTCAGAAGGTCAATCCGGTGGCCCGGGGAGACAAAGACGGGCTTTACATTCTTCCTGGTCCTGAGAATGGCACCCACCTCTTTTCCTTCCCTTCGAATCAACTCGCAACTCCCTTTGGAAGGTTTCGGAAATCTGAATTCCTTGGATGAGAGAGGAGTCTTGGCGCAACCGATGGAGGGAAGATCGAGCCACAGGCCCATGTGGGATGCAAGACCGATCCCGCGCGGATGGTTGATCCCGTGGCCATCGAAGATCATTAAATCAGGTTTCACCTTCAGTTTCCGAAAGCACTTGATAAGGATGGGACCTTCCCGAAAACTGAAGAACCCCGGGATGTAGGGGAACTTAATCTCCCCGTTGGCTGTTGCAACATCGACTCTCTCAAGCCTGGGAAAGGAAAGAACCACAATCGCCCCAAAGAAGAGATTCTCGTCTTTTGAGTAGGCTGCATCTCCTGCCCCAATGGTCCTCACTTCGGAGAAGGTTTTCTTCAGGAGGATCCGTTTTCTCAAATCCTCCTGAATTCGAAGGGCTTCGTCAACGTCAACGCTCCAGGGGTGGAGAGGATTCATATAACATCAATGCAAATTGGAAATTTATCAGTGCAAAATTAGCAATGGTTTGAACTACGGTACGGGATGAATAATACCCGGTTTGTCATTCCGGCCTTGCGGCCGGATCCAGAAATTGCTAATTGACCATTGTTAATTGATCATTTTGCAATGATTATTTTAGGGTCCCGCCACCTGTTCGATCTGACCTTTATTCACCCTCAGGACAGAGAGGGTTCGGATCGCCCTGCCATCTTCTCCAAAACCCTTCAAGCCCGTAATGCCGTTATAATTTCGAACCTGTCGAAGTTCCTCTTTGAGCTGGTAAGAAGAGGTGACCTGTTTGGATAAGACGATCTCTGCCAGGAGCCTCGCTCCATCGTAGCAGAGTGCTTCGAGGGTCTCAGGTTCTCGCTTGTAGGCCTTCAGAAATTCCTCCACAAAGCGGGCCACAAGGAGGGAAGGGCTCTTCTTAAAGAATGCATCGACAAAGACGGCTCCCTCTGCTGCATTTCCGGCGATGGAGAGGAGTCCTGGCCCATTCCATGCATTCGTTCCAAGAAAAGTTAATCCTTTGATGTCATAGTAGACCACCTGTGAAAGGATTGGCCCTACACGATCATGAGTGTCTGGAATGAAAAGGCCGTCCACGGAAAGACCTGCGGTGAATTGATCACCCTTCTTAGCGAGGGATTCGACCCCTCGACTCGGGCCTCGGCCTTGGCGGGGCCCTCGCTCGGGATGTCGCCTTGGGATCGAGGGGTCGTCCTGAGCGAGGTCGAAGGGCGACGAAGTGGAGCCCCGGGGTTGCCCGGAGGGCTCCACTTTAAAGAGCCCTTTGAGCTCCTTTCCGAAGTCGGTCTGATCCTCGTCAAAGGCCGCGACTCCGAGAACCTTTCCTCCTCTGCGAGCCACCTCCTGGACGAAGAGGTTTCTGAAGTGAAGCCCATAAGGTGAGTTTGGATAAAAGACGGCAAAGGTGCGAAGGTTCAACTCCCTCATGGCGAATTCCAAAAGAGCCCGGATCTGGCCTGAGGGAGTGAGAGAATTCTGAAAGACAAATTCGCTTTTCCCATCAATGCCCTCCTTCTGGGAGAAAGCCATGACCGTGATTTTCAACTGTTGGGCCTTCTTTAAAGCCCCACCGGCGGTCACCGTGAGAACAGGGCCGAGGATGGCAATAACCTTTTCCTTCATCGCCAACTCCACGACCGCCTTTTCTGCTTCCCCCGGGTTCCCTTTCGAATCGCGGATGATCAGTGAGATAGGACTTTTCCCTCTTTCCATATCCCTCATGGCGAGTTGAATCGCCTGAAGGGCTCTCTCTCCAAAAGGCTGGTAGGGCCCGCTGAGGGGAAGGATGACACCCACCGGGTATCTGGGTTTTTCCGGGAAACGGGTCGGTTCGGAAGGTTCTTTGGGCAGCGCCCCATACTCCTTTTCGAATTCTGTCAGGATCTTTTTTGACAGGAGATCGTTCCCATGGCGTTTCGCGATCTGGGCCAATCTCAATTTTGCATAGCCGCCTCCATAGCTTCCTCGGTAGAGAGATTCAACCCGGTTTAACTCCTCCTCCTTATTAAGGCCATCGATAATCGACCTCACTTTGGCCTTCAGATCATCGTGGGGTTGACCGGGAACCAGGATCCCTTTTCCATACCAGTGGAGAGCCGTGAGGGGGTCCTTCAATTCAAAGTAGTTGTCGCCCAAAAGAGTCAAGACATGGATCATTCGTGCCGGGGAGAGAAATGTGGAAAGAAGCTCGTTGAAAATTCGGATAGCCTCTTTATGCCTCTTCAACTGGGTATAACAGACTCCCATCCTGAAACGGGCCTCGTTAAAAAGGGAACTTTGAGGAAAATCGTCGATCAATCTTTTGAAGCGCCAGAGGGCCTTTTCAGGCTGCCCTTTTGAGAGCAGGATCTCTCCTTCCCTGAAAAGGAGAGTATCCTCGGGTTGGGTCTCGGAAACTGCGGGGCTTTGGAGGACGAACAAGAGGAGGAGACAAAGAATCAGCCTCCATCTCTGCTTCGAGTGATTCAGAATCTCAAGCTTCCGAATGGAGGGACTAATTCCTTTCATCTTCATCAATGGGAGTGACATAATAGATTTCAGGAAGGTTGCGGTAGGTTTCGTTAAAGTCAATCCCATATCCAACAACAAAAAGATCATCCACCTCCTTGCCAAGGTACTCCGCCTCGATTTTCACCTCTCTGCGGGCCTTCTTGTCTAAAAGGGCACAGATCTTGACGGAGCGGGGGTTCGAAAGGGCAAGGCGATCCTTCAAAAACTGAAGCGTCCGGCCACTGTCAACGATATCCTCGACGATGAGGACATCTTTCCCTTCGATAGGGATTTCAATATCCTTGGTGATTTCGATCATGCCGAAGCTCTTCATTCGGTCACCATAGCTGGCGAGCCGTACAAAATCGACCTGAACCGGAATGTCAAGGCTGCGCATCAAATCGGAGAGAAATACGAAGGCCCCCTTGAGGATACAGACGAGAACTAATTCGCTCCCATGGTAGTCTTTGGAGATCCGATCTGCCAGACGCTTGACGATCGCCGAGATTTGCTTACGGGAGAGGAGCGGATTGAGGCGATATTGCCCCATTCTTTTCACAGGCCGTGTTCCAAGACCAGAATTTCCGTTGCCTGGGGAAGGCTCGATTTATCGATCGTCGCTTCGCTGACGCCGGGGCGCTTCACCCTGGGTTTCCCTTTCAGAAAATCTTCGACGGGGCTAATGGGGAATCCGCACTTCTCGGTCTTGAAATGCATGGGGATGAGAATCCTCGGTTTGACCTGATCCGCGATCTGGGTTGCTTCTCCGGCATCGATAGTAAAATATCCCCCCACCGGTATGAGAAGGAGGTCGACGGGGCCGATTTCAGCCAGTTCCTTCTCATTCAGGATGTGCCCCAGGTCTCCGAGGTGACAGATCTGGATTCCATCCACGTTAAAAGCAAAAATCGTGTTGACGCCGCGCTCGTTCCCTTTAGAACGGTCATGGAAAGCGGAAATCCCCTTGACCGGGATTCCCCTGACCGTCTTTGACCCGGTTCCCTTTACAACCTGTGGAGGTCCAGGCAGAGTTGCCGCATGATTATGATCGCCGTGATCATGGGTGACTAAAACGAAGTCTGCTGTGTCCCCGATTTTCCCGTAGGAGAGCTGGCCCATGAAACCGGGCTCATAAGGATCGGTAATGATCTTCATCCCTTGATCCGATGTAATCAAGAACGCTGCATGACCATACCATTTTATCTTCATAAGAACCTCCTTCGTTCTGGAAGTATCTTCAACAAGTATAGCGATTGGGGATAAAAAGTCAATTCATTTGATTTTCGAATTACTTAGGTTAAGGTTACGGTTTCGAAGCCCGTTTCGTTCAGGGTCGAATGGTTACGTGAACTTCTTAAGACGAAAACCGTCGCCGAATCCTGTCCTGAGTCGCCGTTCATCCTTCGAGAACCTCAGGCCTGCCCTGAGCCGTGAGACCATTCACCCTTCGACAGGCTCAGGGCGAACGGTCGAAGGGACGAACGGCGAGTCGAAGGGGACGATACGGGCGTCGTTACCGTGACCGTTACGAGGCCTCTATTTCCTTCCTAATTTCTCCTGTACCGCTTTCTTCTTTCCCGATATCGTTCCCTTCTTGTCGCGCCGATCATCGATCTTAAGGGTTGTGACCACTCTTGAGACTCCTTTTTGAAAAGGGACCTCGTGCATCTTGAGGGCGACTCGGATGAGATCCTTTAAATTTCCTTCGATGTTTGTCCCCATCGCCGTGAGCTCATAGTCTACCTTCTCTCCCTTTAAGATGCGGATGCAATCCGCTACGAAATAACTCAAGCTCGGATCCTTTGTGCCGATCGGAACGACGCTAATTTCCAAAATCGCCATGAGCCACCTCCTGAGAACTCTTAATCTCTGAAAAAAATATCACTGGATGAGGCGGTTGTCAACCCCGGCAAAAAAAGAGATCTCTGAAAAACCACTTTTGGCTCTCTTAAGATTTCTGTTTTTTTTCCGAAATCTCAAAAAATATTTCTTCATTTTAGCGATGTTGTTGTATAATGAAGATGTTAAAATGAAGCAGCCTCATGAGATCTCAATCCTGATCGCTTTTTCAGCAGGGTTTCTATCCTTTGTCTCTCCCTGCGTCCTTCCCTTGGTTCCTTCCTATATTACCTATATCACCGGGGTGTCGTTCAGGGAGCTAACCGGAGAGGAGTCGAAAAGGAAGCTGAGATGGATCACCATCTCTCATTCTTTGTTGTTTATCATCGGTTTTTCAACGGTCTTTATCCTCATGGGCGCCTCCGCCTCTTATCTGGGGCAGTTATTTGTCCGGTACCAATACTGGTTGATGAAGGCGGGGGGAATACTGATCATCATTCTTGGAATCTATTTCACGGGAATGATCAACCTGCCGTTTCTTCAGATGGAGAAACGGTTTGAGTTGAAGAAAAGACCTCTGGGCTATGCGGGATCCTTTCTGGTTGGAGTCGTTTTCGCTGCCGGATGGACCCCGTGCATCGGCCCCATACTCGCCACCATCCTGCTCTATGCGAGCACCTCTCAGAATTTTGCGACGGGGGTCCTCCTTTTAAGTGTCTATTCAATCGGCTTAGGGGTGCCGTTCTTTTTGTCTTCCCTTGCGTTCAATTCGTTTCTCGCGGCCTTCGAGAAAATAAAACGGTTCATGAGGATCATCACGGTCGTCAGCGGTCTTTTCCTCATCCTCATTGGGATTCTCTTACTCACCGATGTGCTCAGCACATTCAACAACTACCTGATGAACCTCATCAATCCCTGATCTAACTTTGCAAAGACCATGGCGTCCCTCACTCAGCCCCTCGCCCCTGAGACTGTGTCGTAATGTCATTCTGAGGCGTAGCCGAAGAATCTCATATTTTCAATGTGGTGTACTGATGTGGTGTACTGATTAGGTTCTTAGGGAATCGATATCGACAAAACTTTGTCGATATCGGGAAAAGGACATTGAAACGCGCCGTTGGCGGGATTCCGGGCGGAGTGCCGGAAGAAGTGTAGATTCTTCGCTTCGCTCAGAATGACACTCATGGTATGTCCTCCATGACGGTAGAGTTTCCTTGGGCGGGAGAGGGAAGGGGCAGGGGGGGCAAACTCTGTTTATTGGGATTTGTTTAAGAGGTGCTTGGGATTTGGTGCTTCTGCCTTATTGTCTGACGCTCATCAGCGTGAAGATCCCTGCCAGTCCGAAGAGCAGGGTGGGGGTCCAGGCGGAAAGGAAAGGAGACAATATCCCCGATCTTCCGAAAGAAAGAAAGAGGTAGAAGGTCACTCCGTAAGTAAAACCTATTAAGACACTGAGACCGATGCTTAAGGCGACACCCCCCGAGCGACTGGTCTTCAGGGCGAAAGGGACGCCGATCAGGACCATGATGAGGTTCAAAAATGGGAAAGAGTAGTTGGCGTAAAGGTCGACCAGGTACCGGGTGGCATCATAACCCGCGGATTGGATCTTCTGAACGTAGGTGCGCAGTTCCGAGTAACTCATCTCGCGGGACTGGCGCTCCAATGCTTCAAAAGACTCCCAGGTCTCTTGCAGAGGAAAATCCTTCTCCTTAAAAGGAGCGTTCTGCATCTCTCCCTCTTCTCCAAAAATGCGGATCACTCCATTGTAGAATCTCCAGGCTCCGTTATTCCACCTTGCTTCCTGGGCGTCGGTGCGCTGGGTGCATCGAAAGCGATTGTCCAGTTCATAAAGGGTGAGACCTTTCAAAATCTTCTTCTCTGGATCGAGAAGCTGAATATTGAAGATATGGTGATCGCCGTGATACCAAATTTTGTAATTCTTGAAAAAACTGGTAGGTTTCTCTTTCCTCACCTCAACATCGAGCAAGTACTTGGTTTTCTGATTCGTATAGGGAACAAGGTACTCATTGCCGAGAAAAGAGACAAAGCTGATGATGAAGGCAGCAAGAAGCAGCGGCAGGGTGATTCGATAAAGGCTGACCCCACCCGCTTTCATTGCGGTGATCTCGCTGTGCCGGGAGAATGTGCCGAGGGTAAGGAGCGTGGCGACCAGGACGGCATAAGGAAGGGTCCACTGGAAGGTCACCTCGGGCAACTTGTAGAAAATATATTTGAAGATCGTAAAAAAGGGGGCTTGATACTTCATCATGAAATCCATTCTCTGAAAGAAAAGGATAACGACATAGATTAGGATGAGGCTGCTCAGGCTCAAGCCAAAAATCTTCAGGTATTCGGAGAGGACGTACCGGTAAAGGGTGCGGTGTTTATCAAACATCTTCGAAGAGTCGCCTCCACTTCCGTTGAATGCGATCGAGAGTTTCGTTCAGCAGCAGGACCGGCTTGAAAGGCTGTTCTTTAGCAGCTTTCACCAGGAGGTAGATCCCAAGGCATCCAAATAGCAGATTGGGAGCCCACCCCGCCAGGAGGGGGGGGATCGATTTCTTTATGGCAAGGAGCTCAAAACCCGTAAGGGAAATATAGTAGGCCAGCAATAGGATGATGCTGAAGACGAAACCATGGGACCTGCCTGACCGACGGGGTTGTATGCCCAGAGGGACGCCAATGAGGCCGAAGACGATGCAAGCAAAAGGGATGGCGAATCGCTTGTGGAGCTGGACTTCTTGGGGAGTGGTGTCCTCTCCACTCTTTTTCATCGTCTCTATCTTCGCCTTAATTTCGTCGGCCGACATTTCCCGTTCTCTAAGCTTCCTTCCCAGCGCTGCAAAGGCCTTGGCCAGTTCAAGCTTCAGATCATAGGTGCTAAATGCAACCTTTCGATAGACCTTGCCCTTTGGCTCCGACTGGTGGATATCTCCGTCAACAAGTCTCAGTATGATTTCTTGGGATCCGGGATTATTGAGAAGAAAACCCTCTTTGGCGAAGATCGTGTTGACCTTCGTTTTATCCCGTTCGTCATAAATCAGGATCCCTTCCATCCTCTTTCCGCGGATCGGGATCTTGTCCACGTAGACGACGAGGCCATCGAAAACATCATTGAAGACCCTCTCTTTGATCTCGATGTCCGCCCTCGATTGGGCGATGAGGTAGAGCGTTGCCTTAAACCCGCGGTTCCCCCAGGGCAAACCATAAATGACGAGAAAGGTGGTCAGGAGGTAAGCAGCCACGGAGAAAAAGACAACCGGGAAAAAAAGCTGGTAAAGACTCATTCCCGAGGCTTTGAAGGCGGTAATCTCGCTATCTCCGGAAAGTCTTCCGAAGCTCATGAGGATGGCCAAGAGAACTGCCATGGGAATGGTGAAGATGAGGAAAGAGGGCGAGATAAAGAGGAGGAGCATCAGAATCTGACCAAGACTCGCTCCCCTGGAGACAATCAGCTCAATCAGTTTAAGGATCTTATCCATCAAGAGGATGATGGTAAAGGTCATCAGACCGATCAGGAAGACAGGGAGCATTTCTTTCAGGATGTAAAGGTGGGTCGTTTTTGTCATTCCGTAGTCATCCTCGAGCAGACGTGCACGGGACCGGGACACACACGTACGCTCAATTCTAAAGGAGGGGTGGGGGGATGTCAACCCTTCGGCTCCAGGGATTGTAAATCGTAGGAATGCTCAGGGTTGACCCTGAGAGGGCGGGATGCATTGCTTCTGCAAAAAGTGAGCTTAGCCGTGTCGAAGGGTCAAGAAAGGGCTCGAAAAGCTTGACAAAGTTTTTCGGATGGACTATAAATAACTTGATCGCGGGGTGGAGCAGTCCGGTAGCTCGTCGGGCTCATAACCCGAAGGTCGCTGGTTCAAATCCAGCCCCCGCTACCAAATAATCCAAGGGGTTACGGCGTTAGCTGTAACCCCTTTTTCCTTGAGGCCCTAGACCAATTTCAAAAACTCCTCCTCTGCCAGTCCTGCTCTCTTTATCTGATCTTTCAAGAGTCCTATCTTGACCGGCTTCCCTTTATGAACAGGAATTGAAAGGATGTTTGGATTCCCTTCTTTCGTAAGCTTCACGTGACTACTCTTGAACCCTCTGTTCACCCATCCCGCCTTTTCAAATGCCTTGACCACTTTTTCAGGTTTCAGGTTATAGAGGCTCACCATCTTAGGCAGCCTTCCTCTTCAGGTTTTTCTCTTTCTTTACCTCTTCCTCTACCTCAAGATGCCCTTTGATAGCATCCTTGATCATATCCAAAGCTTCTTCAACGCTGTCCCCTTGAGAAGAACAGCCCGGAAGCTCCGGACATTCAACCCAATAACCTCCACCCTCAAGATCGGGATGAAGAATGACTTTAAATTCTCTCTTAAGGGCATTGACCATGTAGTTTCTTTCCGTTGCGATCTTGGAGGTTTTCCCGCGCAAATCGTTGATCAACTCTTCAATCGCAATGGCCAAAACATATTGCCCCCTTTTAAGCGTATCGAGAATCTCTTTATCCCTATTCGTCAGAACAAAGATGGTTTCCCCATCTGTCAAAAATCTCAATTGAGCAGGGGGATTTTCCACTTCAGGAAGATGTTTTCTCAGATAGTTAAGACTCTTCCTGATCTTCTGGAGGGATACCCCCTGGTCCCGGAGAAACTTCGCTACCCTGAACTGAATGAGGTCCGTGAAGGAATAAAGCCTTACCGAACCATACCCTGATGCTTCGCTGACGGAGGGTTTAACGAAGTTGGTCCGATCCCAGTAGTCGATCACCCTTGTTGGAATTCCAATAAGTTTCGAAACCGCCTTTGAATTGAAGGAGTTTATCATGTTAACTGCCTCCATGCTTTATAAATCCATTGATGTAATTATTATCCTAAAAAAATATAAAGTCAAGAAGAATTTGGACCCCCGCCAGATCTTCACATGGTCAGGACCAATTTCGAGTACCTCCAACAGAACCGATAATATCTCCTGGAATAGAAGCGATCACCCATCCTCCTCTGGTCTGAGACTGGCCAAGGGTTTTCCGCCTGCTCCTCACCATCGAATGTTGTAACCCCTCAGAAGCTGTGAAATTATTCGGGGATAGGAGACCGGACGGGGGAATATCTCCAAAAATGTAGAATGCGGACATTTGATTTTATGGCGATGAGCCCCTCCAAGTTATCTATCTTCTATGGTATTCGTGGGTGCGTGTGTGAAATGTGATAAGGCAGCCGCTCTACATTTTATCCGATATCCCCCCATCCGGTCTATGAGTCTTGGATTTTTTCACAGCCGTTCCCCATACTCTCAACGAACCCGCCTTCTGAAACGTGAGGAAGGAGCGGATCGATCTGCGGGACGAGTGTCCTACGGAAATCTTGCACCGTAACCGAGAGGTTACCGAATGTTCTCCTTGACAATTGAGAGAACCTTGGGTAAAAAGGATAATTCCAACCCAGCCGGCCTGAGGGAAGGATGAAAGATCATGTGTAAATTCAAATGTTCTAAGAGACTGTAAGGAGAGGGTTCATGAAGCCTGTGGAAGACTATTGTAAAAAGGCCTTAGCGACAGGGATCGGTGATGCAAAGGTCATCTCCCCTCGTTCCGTTGCCACCGCTGAGTGGGTGAGGATGAAATGCCAATTTGGATGTCACAGATATGGAACCAGCCACTGCTGTCCTCCCCACACCCCTACACCAGATCTGACCCGGAAGGTGATCGATTCCTATGAGAAGGCCATTTTGTTACACCGGAGAATGACGGGGGAAGAAAGAAGCAAGGGTTTCAATGAAGCTCTTCTCCGACTCGAAATAGAGATCTTTCATGATGGCTACTATAAGGCATGGAGCATGGGCTCTGGCCCGTGCCAGCTTTGTACGGAGTGCGATCTGACCCGCCCCTGTAAACAGGGAAGTGGGGCAAGGCCTTCCATGGAGGCCTGTGGCATCGATGTCTTCAAGACCGCAAGGAACAATGGATTTCCCGTCGAAGTCGTGCGGGCCCACGGTGAGGAATGGAATATTTACGGATTGGTCTTGGTGGAATGAACAGAAACAGCCTGGTTGATTATCGCCATGATGTTCGGTGCCGTATAAAAGGAGGATGACATGGCTAAAGATCCCCATGAGTTATTGATTGAGGAGTATAAGAAGGTATTTGATGCTCAGAATGAGCCCATGGATGGGACAGCGGGGAAAAAGTTGATCATCAATGCATGTGTGTCTGGCGCTTTTGACACTCAATCACATAATCCAAATATTATGTATACGGCAGAGGAGGTGGGCAAGGAGGTAGGCAGGGCCCGCAATGCCGGAGCAGCCATGTGGCACTTCCATCCAAGGGACCCTGCGAGCGGGGTTACCTTTTTACCCGTCGATCAACGCCTCAAGGTTCATAAAGAATGGTGTGACGCGGCGTTTAAAGAGGCGAGGGATATCATCACCTGCGTTGGGGCCATTTACGTCAAACCCATCGTCATTCTGGGTCCACCGATCGTCGATGAAGCTTCCGTTTTGGCCGAGAACAGGATGGCTCCAGTGGTTGAGCCTATGATCAAGTTTGGCCCGAATAACAGGTATATTGAAGTTGCGATTTCACTCTGCCATGTCGCAGCACTGGGTCGGGGTACCAATCTCATATCGTATAATAATCGGGCAGGGGTCGTTTCGGACCTAAAATATCTGCAATCAAAAGGAATCGTCGCTGAGTTTTCTGCATTCAAACATTCAGACCTGCAAGACCTGAAGGATTGGATTGTTGAACCGGCGGCATTTAAACCCCCGATCATTGTGGATACACTCATGGGGGTCCACAACAGCCCATGTCCGAGATCGACCCTGGAAGCGCTCGAATGGCTATTCACCTATGTGCGAATGCTTCCCAAAAACAAAGGGGTCCTCTTGCAAATGATATCAGGAGGGCGATTCTGGTTACCGCTAACCATCGCCTCGATTATGCTCGGTTATGATATTGTGAGAGTGGGCTTGGAAGATGCCATCTACATGTACCCTCACAGTGACGATCTGATAAAGAGCGCGGGCAAAGTGGTTGAAACCGTGGCCGGAATAGCCAACTACTTTGGAAGAGAAGTGGCTACACCAACCGAAGCGAGAAAGATGCTGGGTCTTCCACAAATTACTTAGAAAAAAAGTGCATCGTCTCACGGCAACGGTGGGGTGAGTTTGAAAAGGTCCAGCCCGAGACGCGCCAAGATTTATTGTTGCGCATATTCCTGCACCTTGATAAAATGGAAACCAACCGGTCAACGAATTGACCTAACTAAACCATTCCTGGAGGTAACAAGATGAAGAAAGAAAAATTGTCGCAAATCAGTCGTTTGGTTCCCTGTTCGGTCGCGCTCTTAACCGTTGCAACAAAGGGGAAAAAAGATGCGATGACCGCCTCGACCATGTTTGTCTCTGAGGATCCTCCTTTATTAACCGTGAGTGTTGCAAAGCATATTGTCTCTCATGACCTCATAGAGCAGGCAGGAGGATTTGTATTGAATCTAGCTTCGAAGGGTCAGGTAAAGCTGGCCAGGCAGTTGGGGTTCACCCACGGGAGGCAAGTGGATAAGTTTAAGAGATTCGGGATCCCCAAGGCTAAGGCCAGCCAAATCGGATCTCCTTTGATAAAGGGATCCTTTGCCAGTCTTGAATGTAAGGTGATTACTTCCCTTTCAGCGGCTAATTACATTGTGTACTTGGCAGAAGTCGTTGACTATAAAGTCAATGATGACCTCACCCCGATCGCCTGGTTCTCGAACAAATTTTTTGCTCTGGACCAAGAGGTCAATTAGAGAAGGCTTTTTTATTTTCTTCAGATTTTCTGCAGTAGCTCTCCCCGCCCGTCCCGCCACCGGCTGGACGGGCGGTTCACTTCCTCATTCCCCACCATAGACCGCCTGCAGAGGAGGCTTCAACCTTTCTTCTAAATCCGCTTACCTCAATCTGTTTCCGCGATTGATCTCCGCTGACCGTAACCTTTCCGATTTGAAGGATGAGATCTCTTGACCTCTCTCCGATACCCCTGATGACCCGATGGGGAGCAATTTCCCGAAACTTCTGGACAGGCAGGCGGAAAATCTGGTAAAAGTATTCATCCTTCTCCATCCATGACAGAGGAAGAAGGCTCAAAAAAATAGAAATTGAAAGGCGGCATCTATGTTTGAGCTTACCGAAGAACAGAGCTTAATTAAGAAAAGCGTTCACGATTTTGGAAAAAAAGAGCTGGCTCCGAAAGCCTCTTACTGGGATATCCATGAGGAGTTTCCATGGGAGAGCGTAAACAAGATGGCCGAAATAGGACTCACCGGATTACGGCTGCCCGCCTCTCACGGCGGCGCGGGTGCCGACATTTCCACTACCGGGGTGGTACTGGAAGAAGTTGCCAGGTTTGATCATAACTGTGCCATCATTCTTTGCGCCTGCAACATTACGGCAAGGGTATTATTGAATGCCTCTGAAAGTATAAGAGATGCTTATTTGCCCGGTGTTGTGAAAGGGAAAAGCATTCCGGGGTTTGCCGCTATGGAATCTGAGGCTGGTTCGGATATCAGGGCAATCAAGACGACTGCCAAGTACGAAGAGAAGGCGTACTTTATTAACGGAGAGAAGTCGATGATCACCTTTGCTGGAGTCGCCGATGCTTTTGTTGTTCTTGCTAAAACAGATCCAGAGCACAGAGAGGAGATAAGCTGCTTCTTTGTCGAAGCGGACAGACCGGGTATAGACATCCAGCTCCTTCAGGGCTTTGGCTGGAGGGCCACGAAATGGGGAAACATTGCTTTTAACGAAGTTAAGGTTCCTTCAGAGAATCTCATCGGCAGCGAGAACAATGCGCTGCCCATGCTGAAGGGCACCGTACAGGAGCAGCGGGCCCTAACGGGATTAATTGCTCTGGGGACCGCTAAGGCGGCCCTTGAAGAGGCCATCGAATACGCAAAGGTGCGAGAGGTTTTCGGAAAACCCCTGGGAAAATTCGAGGCCATACAATTCCGATTGGCTGAGGATTACACTTCACTCGAGGCTGCAAGACTGGTATGTTATCAGGCCCTTTCCCTGATCGAAAGAGGCGTTAATGAAGCGAATCATTGGGCGGCCATGGCAAATCTAATCGGCGGGGAGACGGCTTACAAAGTGGTCAACGATGTCATGGACGTGTACGGAGGCCCCGGATACTCGAGAGAACTTCCTGTCGAGCGCTATCTGAGGGATGTGAAAGCCACGCAGATTGCCAACGCGACCTTAAAGATGGAGATCGGCCGGGGACTATTGGGGAAGGAATTCCTGCCCTACGCGTAGGCATGGAGGCATCCCCACTTTGGCGAGCCAACTAAAAGACTGGTCGGGGAGAGCAGATTTGAACTCGATGGGGAGCGAAGTACCCCGCAGCAGAGCTGCGGGGCAGCCAATTCTCTAAAGAACTTTCCTCCTCCTTGAGAGACTGTGTCGTAATGTCATTCTGAGGCATCAGCCGAAGAATCTCTATGATCGATTCAGTTGCCTTTTCTTTTCCTCTTCGCGGAGTGGATCGTCTGCGTCATCCAGGCTTCATTTCCGGTCTGTCGCCCAGAAGAAATCCCGGAAGATCCAGCTACGTTGAATCTGTTCTTTAGGTACTCGAAATCCAGAAGTTATTCCCCCATCGAAGGGGGAGGGAATAAGAAAGATGCCCTCTCCCCTGGTGGGAGAGGGTTGGGTGAGGGGGTACAATTTGAGTCAATACTATTATGAGACCGTTAATAACATCCCCCACCCCAATGAGTCGTCATACCGGGTCTCGCGATAGAGAAACGACACCACTTTTCGGAACGTCTCCAGTCCTTCTTCCTCCACTCTCGTTAAGGTCATGCAGTTCCCAAGGATGGCGGCCATTTATGATTGCCAAATTCCTGATAACACAAGTCATTGCTGGGGACCATATTCAGGAATCGAAGATTACGGCTTGAAAGTGAGCATTAACGTTTGAATTCACTGGACGCAGTAGGCAGTCCGGTGCAATGAGAATTATGCGGCCGCTTCAGCGCTCGGACGTGCGATCGCCTCTCACCCTGCCCTGAGCCGGCTGCTCCTTCGTTGACTGGGAACGTGTTGAAAGGCGTTACGGCATCTTGCCGATAATCTTCCTCATTTCCTCCAAAGAGAAGCCACGCAACGTTTCCGTCCGCACGTTGCCGAGCGAACCCACCTTCAGCATGGCGGTCATAGCCGCTTCATCGCTCCCTTCCACGATCAGCACCATATCGTAGTGCCCGATGGTGTAGTAGATGCCCTTCACCGTTACTCCCACCTTTTCAGCCATCGCCCTGAACGCTTCGTACCGATCCGGCGAGTCCTTAACGTTCCGGATTCCCTGATCAGTAAAGTTCACAAGACTAATAAACGTTGCCATGGTTTGCCTCCTTCGCTAAGCGATTCGGTACTGGCGGTCGCCGACTTATCGATCTGGAAGAAGACCGCCATTCTTCCAAAGCTCCGTATGCCACAACGTCTGCAAGATTCCAACTTCCGCACCGACCGGGTAGGGCGCTCCTCTATTGCCTTGCCAATGTTCTTGGCTAACCACGGAAGTTTTTTGGGCGCAAAAACAATCAAGGCCATCGTTTTAGCATTATATGTCGTGTTACGCAGTAAATGCAACCACTTTCCTTGCTTTGGGAATCTGAGAGAAACGTAACTAAAGAAAGATTAAACGTCATTAAATGTTGAAGGAGAGTTTCTTGTAACCTTAAGAAATAAATCTACACCACGTAACTGGCTTTTTTATTCCGTCTTATCGATTACTGTTTGGAATGTTGTATCAGGGGATGAAATTCAAAAATCACCATTACAGGAAGTACTGTGCGCCACCATCCAGGGGCTGTCAACCCCCTTTTGGCGGGAACATAAGGTCCCACAAAACCCCCAAACACGCACACATGGGGTTCCCTGCCAAGAAAATTTGAAGAATGGCAAAACCGAAAAAAGGGGAAATCGTTTTTCTGTACAGAAAAGGGCATGGTCAAATCGGCTCGCTTCTACCCCCGGAATAAGATTGGCCAAAGAAAAGTTGTCTTGACAGGGCCTTGGTTATTTGGTAAAAAGTTACCAACCGATAGTCGAACGATGAAAATGATTTTAGGTTCTTATCGTTTCGTTACGCCCTATGCCCTATGCGATTTCTGACTCATCTTTATGGAGGAGCATGGAATGGTCGAGTCGCCCAACAAGACATCACAGATTCATGTTCGGGTCCCCCCTGAATTCAAAAAGGCTTTAAAGATATTCTGTGTCCGGGAAGGAACGACCGAACAAGCATGGCTCTCGGAGTTGATTGAAACCGAGCTAAAGAGCAAAGCTCCTGATCTGTGGTCTAAAAAACTTCTCAACAACAAGAAGAAAATTGGGTAACTTGCGGGGAGGAGGTCCCTCCCATAGCACTCGTGAACGACAATGGCCAGAAAAGTATTTAATCCAGAATCAGTCAAGCCTGCGTGGGTGGCTTGGGTTGAGATCCTGAAACGGCTTGAAGATGAGCCCTACCATTGGCCGGTCGGGAGGATGAGATTTCAGAAGGTAGCATATTTTGTCCAGCATCAGGGGCTTCCTTTAGGTTTGAGTTTAAGCAGGATGGGTTGTCGTTCAATCTCTACAGAATTGAAAAACCTGATGGATCATCTGCTCGATAGCGGTTTGATCCGTGAGCAGAGATTAGGCAAGATGTTTGCGGTCAAGGTCGGCCAAACCTATCAGGATGCATATAAAGCTTACGCCACCTATCTCAAGGAATGGGAACATATCATCGAAAAGACCTCGGATCTATTTATGCGAATGGATACAAACCAAGCTGAAATAGCTGCAACCGTAGTTTATGCAGCCCGCTCGATTTGCGATAGCAGGACCCGTATCCTGTCTGAAAGGGATATCCTCACCTGCGTCATGCAGTGGAAACAGCGACGGAAACCCACCCTCGATCAAGAGGAGGTCGGATTGACCATCCGTAACCTCGCCGCACTCAATTGGCTGAATGTCAAAGCAAGCAGCGATTTACCCTTACCAGCGGAAGAAACAGCGGATACCTGAGATAATTGGGTATCAAGGCAGCTTGTGGTAGTAATTATGGAAGAGGTTGAAAGTCTCCCTGCTGACAAGAGCTAATATGAAATCAGATAGAATTAAGAACTGGCCTGCAAAAGAGAGACCTCGGGAACGCCTGATCGCGGAAGGAGCCGAACGGCTCACCGACGCAGAGTTACTTGCAATCGTACTGCGGGTGGGGCGAGGGACATTTACTGAAGGAGTCCTTGGGCAGAATGCAACAGACTTCGCAAAAGAGCTTCTAACCGAGTTCAAAGGGTTACGAGGATTAGATAGAGCGCACACTGAGGATCTTCGAAAAGTGCCTGGCCTCGGTACTGCAAAAGTGGCTCAGATTAAGGCGGCCATAGAACTTGGCAAACGAATCCAAAGCAAACGTCTTACCGCAATTTCCTTCGAATCATCTTCTGACGTTGCAGCCCACTTTCGTCCACGTTTCACCGGCAAGCGGCAGGAAGTCGTAATAGGCGTTTTTTTGAACGGACAAAACCAAAGCCTGGGAGAGAAAGAGATAACAGAGGGCACCCCGACCCAGGCGACTGTTTATGTTCGGCGCATCCTGGAGGAGGCTCTCCACGTTTCCGCTGCCGCCATCGTCCTGGTTCACAATCATCCCTCGGGGAATTCGGAACCATCCGCTGGTGATGATGATACAACCTGTCGTTTGTTAGCAGCGTGCAAACTGGTCGAGCTTGTCCTCCTCGATCATATCATTGTCGGCGAATCTGACCACTACAGCTACTCTGACTCCGATCGGCTTAAGGAACTTGAAGAGACATAATTGGAGACTGATTATGGCCAAGAAAGCCACACCTCAACCTTACGCGAAGCCGGATCAAGTCCAGATCCGGGGCAACCAGATTCTGAGCATCCTTCGCCAGAAGTGGGTCGCACTCACCCCCGAGGAGCGAGTGCGCCAGGAGTACCTGCGCGTTCTGATAGAAGAATATGGGTACAAGGCCGAGCAGATTGAAGAGGAAGTGTCTGTAACACACCGCGGCAGTGGTGATGCCCGCGCCGACTTCCTGATCTGGCGCACACCCGAGGCCAAACAGAGCCAGAAACACGCATTGATTGTGATTGAATGCAAGGCCGACAACGTGACCATCTCTTTGAAGGACTACGGGCAGGGCGCAAACTATGCGCAGTATGAACACGCCCGGTTTTTTGTCACCCATAACCACCGTGAGACCAAGTATTGGAAAGTGGATGACACCCGGCGGATGCCGAACTACGATGAGATTGCAAACATTCCACATGCCGATGCAACAGACAAGGACATCAACGAGTTACTGGCACGCCTGAAGGTTTTTAAGGAGGACGAATTTGCGAAGCTGCTCCACGAATGCCACAACGTCATCCGCAATCGTGAGAAGCTCGACCCCGCCGCCGCTTTTGACGAAATCGCCAAGATTCTCTTTGTGAAGGTCTATGTCGAACGAGAGCTCCGGGCCAAACGCTCGCGGAAGAACCTCTTTAGCGTCGAGTATCTTGACGACCAACTTGGCAAGCACCCGCTCAACACGCTCTTTGGGCAAACCAAAGAGGCCTACGCGGATGACAAGATTTTTGAGAACGATGAGGAAATACGGCTCAAAGCCGCCACGGGTCGGGAAATCGTCAAGTTGCTGGAACGCTACAATCTTTCCGAAACCAGCGAGGATATCAAAGGCATTGCCTTCGAGCGCTTCCTTGGCCGAACCTTCCGGGGCGAGATTGGGCAATTCTTCACCCCGCGCACAATTGTCGGGTTCATGATTCGGATGGTGGAGCCCAAGGAGGGGGACGTGATTTGCGACCCCGCCAGCGGTTCCGGGGGGTTCCTGATCCGTTTCTTCGAGATCGTGCGGCAACAGATTTTGGCCGATGCCGACCGCCAGTACCAGGAATTCAAGACCAAGGTGGAGGCCGACAAAAAGCTCTCGCCGGACAAGAAGGCGACCATGCTGCGGGAGAAATTCGACACCATCCAGACAACCCTTGACCACGACAAACCCGGCTCGCGCCTGTGGAAGTTAGCTAACCGCTGCATCTTCGGCACCGACGCAAACGACCGCATGGCTCGCACCAGCAAGATGAACATGATCATGCACGGCGACGGTCACGGAGGCGTGCATCACCATGACGGATTCCTGAATGTCAATGGCATCTTCGAAGGCCGCTTCGACATCGTCCTCACGAACCCGCCCTTCGGCGCGAACGTCGAGCCTTCCGACGTGGTGCATGAATCCGATGCGACGGCGGGCCGCGAGGCTGGGAAACGCTATGCAGAAGAGTACGGGGACCTCTACACGGAAGCGCTGGCCCGCGTTCACGCCGCCGCGGGCAAGCCGATCGCCAGCCTCTTCGAACTTCCCAAGGGCAACGGCACCGAAAAGGAACGTGACAAACGGGCCAAATCGTCCAAGATCAAAACCGAAATCCTTTTTATTGAGCGCTGTCTTTCCCTGTTGAAGCCCGGTGGGCGGCTCGGCATCGTCCTGCCCGAAGGCATCTTCAACAATCCTTCGCTCGCCTACGTGCGCGAGTTCTGCGAAAACCGGGCCTTCATCCGCGCCGTCGTCAGCCTGCCGCAAGAAACGTTTTTCTCTTCCGGTGCGAGCGTAAAGGCATCGCTGCTGTTCCTGCAGAAGTTCACCGAGAAAGAACAGGCCGAGTATGACGTCAAGCATGCCAAAGCCAACGCCGAGGTGAAAGCAAAGCACGCCGACGCCATCGCGACAGAGATCACGCGGCTTGAGGACGCGATAGCGGCGGCCAAAGAAATGCGGGATGCCGAGAAGCGGAAGACTCTGCAAAGGGAATTGGCGGACTATGAGAAGAGGATGTCCGAGACCATCGCAAAAGAAACCCGCGCTTTGCTCAAGGAGCGCTTCCCGTATCCCGTCTTTCTCTATGAAGGCGAAAAGGTAGGCATTACCGCCACGGGCGAACAGGACCAAAACGAGCTGGTTCCCAACGACAACCAACCACCGGGAATTACGAAAACGTGCCTGGAGCTTTATCAGGATTTTCGGCTTGACCCGAAACCCTTCTTCCTCGCGGGGGTGGCACAATGACCATAGCCAGCACAACCGCGCCGCGAGCCTTTGCCGTTTGGTGGATGGATCTGGAACGCTGGCTCATCCCGTCCAACCTGCTACTTCGCCGGAAATTGCCCGCCGGATGGACGCGGGTTCGCATCGGAACCATAGTCAAACAGGTCACCACGCGAGTCAAAGTCGGGCCAGAATCCGAATACAAGATGGCTGGTGTGAAGTGGTATGGCGAAGGCGTATTCCACCGCGAAACGGTACGGGGCGATGGGATGAGCGCCAGCCAAGTCACGCCGGTTGTTGCCGGCGCACTGATCTACAATCGACTCTTTGCCTGGAAGGCGTCGTTCGCCGTCGTTCCGCCCGAGCTTGCGGATTGTTATGTCTCAAACGAGTTTCCGCAATTCATCCCGGACTTGGTTCGCATCCTCCCCGAGTACCTCTATCTCTTCTGCACTCGTGAAGCAACGATTCGTGCCGTGAACGGCGCTTCGACCGGCTCTTCTGCCGTAAGTCGAAATCGTTTCAAAGAGGAGGAGTTCCTCAACTTTGAAATCTCACTTCCACCGCTGGCGGAGCAAGAGGCCATTGTCGCGCGCTGGCGCAAGGCGCAAGATGAAATCGCCGCTGCCCGTGAACGCGTGAAGGTGCGAAAGCACGCTATTGAGGCTCGATTCTTCTCCGACTTGGGCTTAAGATCGCCAGATCAGCTTTCCATGCGGAAAGCTTTCGCAGTTGTATGGAGGGATTTTCTGCGATGGGGAGTCAGGTTTAACCAGTTGAGCCAAGCCGGGGCGGACATCACTCAGGGGACATTTCCAGTAGTTGAACTGGATTCGCTTCTTGAAGTCGTCCAATACGGAACAAGTGAAAAGGCCAATAGCACCGGCGAGGGAGTTCCTGTCCTGCGGATCGGCAACATCAAGGAACGTAGATTAGACCTTTCCGAGTTGAAACATATTTCGCTACCGAAAAAGACCCTTGAAGGGTTGCTGCTTCAGGATGGAGACGTCATTATCATCCGCACAAGCGGTAGCCGTGATTTGGTCGGGACTTGTGCCGTATTTCGTGAAGAAGGCGACTTCGTTTTCGCTTCATACCTTATCCGCCTTCGTTTCGACGCTTCAAACGTGGTCCCTGAGTTCGTTTCGTGGTTCCTGAACTCTCCATTGGGCCGACAACAGGTGGACGCCGTGAGTCGCCAGATCATGCAGAACAACATTAACAGCGAGGAGCTACGCGGCCTGCAAATCCCGCTTCCACCGCTGGCCGTGCAAAAGCAAATCATTGAACGTGTAGCGGCAGGCCGCGAAGAAATTGCCCGGGAACGAGAAACCGCCCATCGCCTCGCTCGCGACATCAACGCCGAAGTCGAAGCCATGATCCTTGGAACGAAGGACGTGGGGGAGAGATGTCCCAAGGATGGCCCGCGTGTAGCGAGCGGAGATCGATATTGAACACTTGATTTGGAGGAGAAGTCATAACTCCACTTGATCGCGAGCGATTGAAGAAGATTGAAGAACCAACTGGAAGTTCCATAAGAGACGACCGTAAAAACCTGGAAGGGCTGGCAAGATGAACTGGATAACCCTACTGGAACTAGTGATAATACATGAACGAGTTATCGAGGAAACAGAGGAATACAACAATTCGGTTATAGGCAGGTATTGAAAGGTGTATGATCCACCGGGGAGTACCCCTTTCAACCATATGACTGAAGGGATTGCAGGTAAGCATGGGCAAAGTGGTTGATTTCGTCGTGGTTTTTAATGAAGGGGTAAGAAAACGCCATTATCATGAAACTGAAAAAGGCAAAGTCATGTATTTTGCTGTTCAATTAGAAGTAAAGATTGGAGGCGAATGGAAAGTGGTTATAAGATATGACTGTTCTCATCGGGTTTCACATATCGACAAATATGATCAGAAAAGCAACAAAACGAAGATTCCCTTGGACCTGAGTTTTGAGAGTGCCTTAACCTTTGGAGATTGGGATATCAATGAAAATTGGCTAAAATATAAAGAGGAATTCCTGAAAGGGGTGCAACATGAGTGATTACGCAAATTTTTTAGCAATGGTGTCAACAGAGTTCCATAGGTACTTAATGGAGAATGAGGACTTTGCAGAGAAAATACCTGCCAATGCCTTGGTCATATTTCAGATCGACGGAGAGAACGATTTTAACAGGTGGCATAAAGAGACTTCACTAAGAAATAAAGAACCAGAACAGGCGGTGATTCTAGTTAATGTAAGAAGGTGGAGGAAGCACTCCTCGATAGAAGAATTAAATCTGGCTGAAGCACCAAGCTAAACCAACCACACCCCGTCCGAGAGTATGGAGTAAGGGGTTTATTGCCCTAGGGAATCTGAAATTCCTCTAAATAAGGATGGCAAAGGAAAGGAGTTCTCAACTGGTTTTGATAGGAGGTCGTAATGCTTGGTGACAAAAGACTCATCCAATCGATTAAACTGCAGAATTTTCTTTCCTTTGGTCCAGATGCTGAAGAAATAGAGTTGAAATCTCTTAATGTCTTAATCGGGCCGAACGCATCAGGGAAATCGAATCTCATTGAAGCCGTCGGTTTCCTGCGAGCATCTCCGATTGACTTGGGACTCCCTATTCGCGAGGGCGGGGGAATATTGGAGTGGCTTTGGAAGGGTTCCATGAGAACACCAACAGCAGAGGTTAATGCTACCGTTTATTACCCGGAAGGAATCATGCCGCTGAGGCACAGGATTTCATTTACCATGGTGGGCCAGCGTTTCGAATTGGTCGACGAAGCCGTAGAGAATGAACATCCGGAAGCGCCGGAGTTAGGGGAAGTCCGCTTCTATTATCGTTACCGTAAAGGGCATCCGGTCATAAGCTCGTATTCCGAGCAAGCAGGAGGCGGAGGCATCAGGAGCCGTTCGGAGCGTAAGCTTCGGAGAGAGGATCTTGCACTCGACCAATCCGTTTTATCGCAGCGGAAAGATCCCGACCAATATCCGGAGATCACATACTTAGGAAACCAGTACTCGAAGATCAGGCTGTATCGGGAATGGAACCTGGGGCGCTACACGCTTCTAAGACGCCCGCAGAAGGCAGATTTGCCGGGGGATTTTTTGCTTGAAGATGCAAGCAACCTGGGGCTGGTGCTTAACAATCTGGAGCACCAAGGGGGAATTTGGAATTTACTACTCGATAAATTGAGACAATTTCATGAACCATTCAGGCATATTTCAACAAAGATCGAAGGTGGGACTGTTCAAGTTTTCTTACACGAGGATGGACTCCATCAACCTATCCCGGCAACGCGGCTTTCCGATGGTACCTTGCGATACCTCTCTTTGCTATCAATCCTTTGTCACCCCTCCCCCCCACCTCTGATTTGTATTGAAGAGCCTGAGCTTGGTTTGTATCCGGATATACTACCAACTGTAGCGGAGCTACTGATGGATGCATCACATCGCACGCAGCTTATTGTCACTACTCAATCCGACATTTTGGTCGATGCTCTGAGCGAGACGCCGGATGCAATTCTTGTGTGCGAAAAATATGATGGGTCTACAACGATGAAAAGGCTCAAGAAGGAAGACTTATCGGAGTGGCTTAAGAAGTATGCCCTGGGAGAACTCTGGCGCATGGGCGAGATCGGAGGAAAGAGGTGGTAAGCGAGATCCGCATTTACGCAGAGGGAGGCGGGGACCAACGCTCTGGAAAGGCTGCTGTCCAGGAAGGGTTCAGCAAGTTTCTCTCATCGTTGAAAGATATGGCCAGGGAGCGTCATATCCGCTGGTATGTCGTTGCCTGTGGATCCCGTCAATCCGCCTTCGATAATTTTGAAATTGCCTTGAGGCAGCATCGTGATGCGTTCAATGTCCTTCTTGTCGATGCGGAAGGCCCGGTTACCCGATCTCCTTGGGAACATCTACAGGATCGTGATCACTGGTCAATACAAGGAATCCCCGGTGACTATTGTCACTTGATGGTCCAAGTCATGGAGGCGTGGTTAGTTGCAGATTTAGAAACACTCAAGAGATTCTATGGGCAAGGATTCAATGCGAATCCTATCCCTGGGCAAGAGGATGTCGAATCGATCGCTAAGGCCGATCTTGAGCGTGCATTGATACAAGCCACGCAAAATACCCAGAAGGGCGAATACCATAAGATTCGGCATGGACCTAAGATTCTTGCACAGGTGGACGTCAATAAGATTCGAAACCGAGCTCGACATTGCGACAGGATGTTCACAACCTTAAGTAACAAAATAGGAGAAACATAGCTGTCCGATCTGCAAAGGCTGGTTGTGGCCTGGCTGAGGGATTGACCCCGGAGGAAATCATCGACCATTATCCTTCCCAGACCCTTGATGACATTCGGGCGGCAGTGGCCTATGCAGCAGAACTTACACGGGAAAATGTTTGGAAAATCAGCGCCTAATGAAAATCAAACTTGACGAGGACATTTCGCGCCATTTGAAGCCATACCTTCAGCAGGCAGGTCATTACGTCTTCACTGCTGCGGACGAAGGCATACTGGGAAAGTCCGACGTTGAAGTCGGAGCTGCCGCAAAGCCCGAAGGATTGATTCTTTTTACCCTTGACCTTGACCTTGAATTTGCAGACTTCCGGAAATTTCCCCCCTTGACAGCCCTCTTTTAATTTCCTATCATGGATACAGAAACACATAATCTGTAAAAACGTATAATAGCTAAAAAGGAGATACAACCATGCCATACGTCAAAGTTTTAAGAGGCGGCCAAATCACCATGCCCAAACCCCTCCGCCAGGCGTTAGAAATAAAAGAGGGGGATGTTTTGGAAGTCCTGATGGAAGACCACAAAGTGATTTTAAAACCAAAAGCTCTGGCAGACAAAGATCAGGCCTGGGCGAGGCTTAAACAGATAATGGATAAGGTGGGCAAAAGGCACCGCAAAATACCCGAGGAAGAGGTTGAAAAAGACGTCTTAGAAGCCATCAAGGCGGTTAGGTCCAGATAACATGCTAAAGGCCGTCCTTGATACAAGTATTTTAGTAAGTGCCTTCCTCAGGCAGGACGGGATCAATGCCAAGGCACTTTACCATGGAAAGGACCTCTACCACCTTTATCTGTCAGAGGAAATTCTTGAGGAAACTGCCCGGGTCCTTTTTACATATGATCGGATCCGCAAAAAGTACCATTACAGCGACGAAGAAGCCACGGGATATTTACAGACCTTAATCACTACAGCCACAGAGGTTGTAAAGAAACTACCCAAAATAGAGGTCGTCAAAGAGGACCTTAAGGACAATCATGTCCTGGCCTGCGGCTTGAAAATTAAGGCTGACTACATTGTCTCCAAAGATGACCACCTGACGGATTTAAAGGAATACCAGGGCATCAAGATTGTCTCCAGCCAAGGGTTTTTGGACACTCTAAAGAAAACTCCATGAAAAAGAAAAAATTGCAGCAAACGACGCTTGAAAAAGCCAAGGCGAAAATGGGACGAATCAAACAGGATATGGTTCATTCCAAAGGACTATCCGAGAAGGAAATTGCTGTGGCGGTGAAAGTGGGGCTCATCGATCCGGACCAGACCTGGTGGTGGACCGAAGAATGGCAGAAAGGGGAAAGGGAGGCTCAAAAAGAGATAAACGAGGGCAAGCTCCTGGGTCCGTTTAGCACAGTGAAGCATTTAAGAGCGTGATTGGCAGCTAAAAATCCGGTCCATGGAAATAAAACCCAGCCCGAAATTTGCCCATGACTACAAAAACCTGCCGCCCTTTTTCAATAAGTACCCGAAGGCGCTTAAAGCACGCTCTATATCCATCGCCGTTTTCCGCCCTAAGTTCTTTAATAACATCAATGCTTCGAAATCAAATTCCGTTACCCCCTCGGGATTTCCTGCCTACCGAAGTCCAATTTCTCATCCAATTCGATGGCCCCTTAGTTTGCTAAGGGGGAGTGGATGTTCTGCGCATTTCATGCATTTGCTCATGATAATACCTTGATACCTCCTCCCGACGGCAGGACCGCAAGGTCAGAGACCCGCCTTGCGAAGCCGTTCGATGAAGCCGGGCTTGCGGGTTTGGGCCAACCGGATCGTGTCGAGCCTGAACCGGAATTCGTCGGTCTTTCCCTTGCTCGCCGCTAGGTCGCGGAGGTCCACGAGCAGCTCCACAGCAGAATCGTAGCTTTTCGGCTGCTTCTTCGAAATCAGGTTCTCGACCTCGTTCCACAGCTCCGGCTCCCGTCCGGCGATCTTGTCGAGGTGCTTCGCCCGCAGGATCGCTGCCTCCCGCTCACGTCGCGCCTTCTCCTCTGCAGCCTTTTTGGCAGCAAGCTGGCGGCGTTCCTGGGCATGCGCTTCGGCTGAGCGGCGAAGTTCGCCCACGGTTCGCCTCCGGGGCAGTTCGGCAGTTGGCTGGCCATCCTGGTCACACTCCCTGATAAATCGCCTGAGCAGTTCGGTGGCAGGAGAAAGGTCCTCGCCAGCGATAAGCCTGGTAAGCACAGCGTCCTTCTCGTCGGCTTGAAGCTTCCCGACCCATTTACGAATCTCCTCTTCTTTTTCCCTCACATCCACCATCGGACGGCTTGCCTGGGTTGCCACATCGAGCAGGTCCGCGTCGATCCGAAGAAACTCAACCAGGCTTTCAAGGGATGCGCTCAGCTGACCGAGCCCTGGCGGCACCGGCGGCTCGATATCTTCATCGTCAAGTTCGCCGGTCTGCGCGCAGAGGAGCCAGCCTATATAAAGACAACGCAGGTCCCCACGGCTGATTTCTGCCCGGACTGAAATAAGCGAGGAAAGCGAGCCTTCGCCCTCGACCCACTCACCCTCTCCCTCGTCATCGGAAAGGAAGGTCAAAATGACATTGCCACTCTTTTCTCGGGCGGATCTCCGCTTGCCCGGAGAGTAAAGATGCGCGGTCTCCAGATCCAGCAGGCGGGACGGCACACGCAGCTTGAGCACACGGGTGCCCCAGTTGGCAACGTAGAGGAAAGCGTCGAAGTACTTCTCCATCCACGCGTCTTCGTTGCCCTTAAAGTTTCCCCACGAATAGTCGTTAACGAAGCTCGTCGACGTTATGCGGGCGCGCGTCGAGTACGTGCGAAGCTCGTGCATCTCCTTCTCGGTCAGCGGCCTATCAATGGCCTGAAACTCATAGTACTGGTACTCGCTCATCGATCCACCTCTTAATTCCTCAGCTTCAACTCCTCAGAAGTCTCGCCAGCCTGTTCTCCTGACGTTTGCTTCCTTGCACGCTTGGCCAGCTTCTTGCGACGCTCCATTTCGACCTTTTCCTCGATGGATATCACGACCGCCGGACGGTCCCTCCCGTACTGCTTGCGATAGAGGTGCTCGATAAATTGCGGGAGAGGCATTTTCCACGGTTCCTGCTTGTGGTTGGCGATTTTCCCAAGCTTCTTCGGGTTGAATCCGAGCTCGCGGGCCATCTGGACCTGTGCATGTGACAGGTGGAACTTTTTCCGTGCATCCACCCAAACCTGCAAATGATCGGGGGCACGTTTCCTGAGCATCGGTCATCTCCCTTGACGATCTGTCATGGGACTGAAAAGAGTTTTGATTGTTTTGGTATTTTCTGTAACTCTGTTTTGAAAGCTGAATGGAGTAGTGTTCATCGTACACGAATGATGATGTGTTTTCAAGGAGGGGTGCTCTTCATGCCTCGGTCGGAATGATGAATCGGTCAGGGATTTTTGGGATATATGAAAATAGTGGGGCTTGCGGGGAGGAGTGGCGTCTTTGAGGTTGGAATTAGGACTGCATTCTATTCTTCAAGAAATCGATTATTTTTTCAGCAAGTTCCAGGACTTTCCGGGCGCCCTCGGGCGTAATCTCGGCATGGAGATCATACCGCGCTCGATTTCTGAGCTCGAGATAGCGGTTTAGACTTCTGCCCAGGTCCTTTGAGGCATCACCGCTTTGTATGTACAGCTCCCCGAACCTATTGACGACACCTCCATGGGAGCCTGGGATCTCCGCGCCTTTCAGGCAAATAAGCCCTTTCGTGCACAGTTCAGCAGAGTTGTAAGCAGCGTCAATGGCCAGCCGGAGATCTCCCCCTGAAAGACTCCTCGTAGCGCCTTCTAAATATTCCTCTGCCAAAGATAGGTAATCCCCGGCTTCCTCTCTAATCCGCTCTTCCTTTCCCACGCTGAACACCTCCTCCCCCGTTCTCATGGCCTGTTTCAAAAAATCCGAATGGCCAAACCTCAAGATATCGACACAGTAAATCAAGGGTTCAATCCCTTGATGGCATCTCAGCCAGGTCTGAAAAGAGGCGTCAGCAGAGGCATCTCTTACTTTTTCCAAATTCCCCGTGGCAATCAATAGGAGGTCGATATCACTTTCCTCATTTGCAGTGCCAGTGGCCACGCTCCCGAAAAGGATCACCTTTATCAGCTGCTTTCCAGCTTCACTTGCCAGGAGGGCTCTTGTGAAATCCTGAGCTGCGTCCTTTTTTGCTTTTAGGGTGGCAGGATTTATTTCTGGCATTTGCTTCTCCCCGGGGAACAAAATACACGGTGCCGGAGGTCGGAGTCGCACCAATACGTGGTTTGAGCCCGCGGGATTTTGAGTCAATACCCAATCAGTGACGCAGCCACTTCTAACCCGCCGATCATCCACAACAAGAATGGTCGGGGAGAGGAGATTTGAACTCCCGGCCTCTTGGTCCCGAACCAAGCGCGCTACCAAGCTGCGCTACTCCCCGACAACCATTTCATGCTAAGCGCAAAGCGTTTCCAATCCTACCTATACGACGTCAAAAACAATTGCGCAAACCGTGCCATTCCCGGGCGAGAATCGAGGAATCCAAAGACTGGATTCGTGCTTCCGTAGGAATGACGGTCCTGAAGGAAAATCACACCTGTTTAAGATACAAGATTTGTTTTGAAATGTCCAGCATTTTAAGCGATTGACAACTTTAAGGAGGATGAGTTAATTTAGTCTTTAACAAATTTGCGGGAGCGAGGGAACGGTGAAAATCGAGTTTATTCAGGCGAGAGATCTGGCGGATGCGTGGTTTCAATGTCTCTACAACATTTTCGAAAAGGGACACGAATACACAATCGACAGAGGCAGCTTCCAGGGACATAAAAGATTGGAGTACGACTATATCGTCGTCCACATCACCCATCCCGGGACAAGACCTCTCATCCCTGATATCCCTCCGGGATGCAGCGTCCCTCCTCCTACCTCCATGGAATATGTCGAACAGTATTTAGAGAAGCTGATTACTTCCAGGAAGGACCCCAACGAGACTTATACCTACGGGGAAGACCTGGAAAGACAGATAGACGAAGTGATCAAAATGTATCGTGAAGAGGGCCCCAATACCAATCAGGCCTATATGGCCGTTGGGAACGCGAGTTCAATCCTTCTCCAGGATCCCCAATGCCTGCGCGGCATCGATACCCGGATCCGCTATGGAAAACTCCATTTCATGCTTTATTTCCGGTCCTGGGATTTATGGGCAGGATTCCCATCGAACCTTGCGGGTCTTCAACTCCTCAAGGAGTACATGGCAAAGGAAACCGGTGTGGAGGACGGAGAGATCATCGCATCGAGCAAGGGACTGCACATCTATGACTATTGCTGGGATCTGGCGAAGACAAGGATCGGGAAGAACTAGAGGGGATGTATGGATTTCGCCCTTTCAACCGAACAACAAATGATCCGAGATCTATGCAGGAACTTCGGAAAGAATGAGATCGCTCCCATTGCCGAAGAAATGGATCAAACCGGGGAATTTCCCTATGAGGTATGGAAGAAGATGGCCCATCTGGGCATTACCGGGATTCCCTTCCCCGAGGAATACGGTGGAGGAGGAATGGATTGGCTTTCCACGATTATTGCCATCGAGGAGATCAGTCGAGGGGATGCCTCCTTAGGAAACTCCCTTTTAGATTCTGTTACCCTGCCAATGAATCTCCTCTACACCTTCGGAACTAAGGAACAGAAAGAGAAGTGGCTCATCCCGCTGGCAACAGGAGAGAAGATCGGGGCCTTTGGATTAACAGAACCTCAAGCCGGTTCAGACACAAGTGCCATTCAAACGAGAGCGGTTCTGGAAGATGACGAATGGGTGATCAACGGAACCAAACAATTTATCACCAATGCGGGGCTGAAACATAACAGCCTGGTTATCATTGCCGCTGTGACCGGTGACGGAGAGAAGGGAGGAAAAAGGATCTCCAATTTCGTCGTCCCCACAGGAACGGGCGGTTATAATTTTGGGCAGAAGTATAAGAAGATGGGGTATCGGTCCTCCGAGACAAGAGAGTTGATATTCGATGATTGCCGCATTCCAAAGGAGAATGTCTTGGGGAGTCCTGAAAAAGGGATCGCCCAATTCCTGATGGCCCTCCAGACCAGCCGAATTGGTTTTGCTGCCCACTCCATTGGATTGGCTCAGGCGGCCTTCGATGTCTCATTGAATTATGCGAAAGAGAGGGAACAATTCGGAAGACCGATCGGCAAGTTCCAGGCGATTCAATTTAAGCTCGCTGACATGATAATGGAGATCGAACTGGCGCGACTGATGGTCTATAAGGCTGCCTGGCAAAAAGACCAGGGAGAGAATTACTTCGCGACGTCTACCTTTGCCAAAATCTTTGCTTCAGAGACTGCAAAACGATGCGCCGATCGAGGAGTCCAAATCCATGGTGGCTATGGACTGATGGATGAATACCCCATCTCCCGATACTGGCGGGAGGTGAAGTTTGAGGAGATCCTGGAAGGAACTTCGGAGATTCAAAGGATCAATATTGCGAAAAAGGTCCTGAAACTCTAGCAGGATCCTGAAAAACGCCCGCCCGCTCCCATCCCCCTATTTAATCGAGCTTCTCTCAACGAAGGCGTAGGCACTGTGATTATGGATCGATTCGAAGTTTTCGGACTCCACCGTAAACCAGGTGATATTTGGATCTTTGTTTAACCTCTTTGCAATTTCCCGGACCATGTCCTCCACAAACATCGGATTTTCGTAGGCCTTCTCGGTGACGAATTTTTCATCGGGCCGTTTCAGAATGGAATAGAGATCACACGAGGCACAATCCTCAACGAGTTGGATGATATCCTCGATCCAGATAAACTTCTTAAATCTCAGGTTAACGGTAACCAGGGACCTCTGATTGTGGGCCCCGAACTCGCTGATCTCCTTCGAGCAGGGGCAGACCGTGGTGACGGGGACGACAATCCCCACGTAGAAATCCTCCTTCTCGTCGCTGGAACCGCAGAATCGGCAGATATATTCCATGAGGCTCTTCGATTTTGTGACAGGAGCTTCTTTTTCGATAAAATAGGAAAACTCCACCTCCAGGTTAGCGGTTTTTGCCTTCAGCCTCTTCTTCATCTCCGTCAAGATTTTTGAGAAATTCTTGATCGCAATGTTCCCTTTGTGCTCATTCAGGATCTCCACAAAGCGGCTCATGTGGGTACCTTTGAAACGGTGAGGGAGATCGACGTACATATTGACACTCGCCACGGTGTGCTGAACGCCTTTGGCCTTATCCAGTACGGTGATCGGGTAGCGGATGTTTTTCACTCCTACCTTCTTAATCTCGATTTGCCGATGATCTTTGCGATTCTGTATATCGTTCATCCCTGCCTCCCGAAATAGGTGGCACAGGCGGTCTCCGATTCCCACGCACTGACCTTCTGAAGGGCGGCCGGATGTCCCTTCAGCTCTTCATTCATCCTTTCGAAGATATATCGGGCAATATTTTCGGAGGACGGTTCCCTCTTTGAAAAATAGGGAAGCTCGTTGAGATAAGTATGATCCAGCTGACTTAAGACCTCCTCCACTTTCTTTTTCAGGACCTTAAAATCGATGGCCACTCCTTCTTTATTCAACCGCTTCGATACCACGGAGGCCTCGACTTTCCAGTTATGTCCATGGAGGTTTTCGCATTTTCCATGAAGATGCCGCAACCGGTGGGCCCCGGCGAAGTGGGAGGTAACGGTAATCTGATACATAAGGAATCTCCATCTTACCCATCATTCCATCGTTCTACTACTCCGTTGTTCCATCATTCCAATATCCCATTGTTCCCAATGTCTTCTCCCCACTATTTCATCATTCCAATGGGTGAGTCCGTCAAACGACCAGCAGAATTCTCACATCCATGACGTTTGTGTAAGTCGGTCCTGTAATCAGGAGATCTCCCAGACTCTTAAAAAATGGATGGGCATCGTTATTCTCAAGAGTTCCTTTCGGATCCAAGCCCTTCAGCTTTGCTCTCCCAACGGTCGTATGATCCGCAATCGCACCCGCTGCATCGGTAGGGCCATCCGTTCCATCCGTCCCCCCGCTGAGGAGGATCACTTTCTCAAGCCCGCTAATCTCAATGGCTCCCGCCAAAGCGAACTCTTGATTCCTTCCTCCCAGCCCACTGCCCTTGACGGTCACTGTTGTTTCACCGCCGGAGATGATGCAGGCAGGCCTCTGGACGGGATTTCCGCTTGAAACCAGTTCTCTAGCAATGGCGCCATGGAAGCGGGCCACCTCACGGGTTTCGCCCACAAGTGAAGAGGAGAGGATGAGTGTGTTGAATCCGCGAGACAAGGCTTCTGCCCGTGCAGCTTTGAGAGCAAGAATGTTTGATCCGATGAGAAAGGTGGTTACCTTGTCGAAGGCCACATCACCCGGCTTGGGTGTTTCTTGAACTTTGCCTTCTTTCCCCCAATAAAGGTAATTCCTGATGGAAGGAGAAATTTCCTTGAGGAGGTTGTATTTTTCCAGTATTTCTAAGGCCTCTTCGAATAGGGAGGTATCAGGAACAGTGGGCCCGGAACCGATGACGTCAAGCGGGTCCCCAACGACGTCGGATAGAATGAAGGCGAGGACCGTAGAAGGATAGGCCCATCGGGCAAGCCGTCCCCCCTTTGCCTGAGAGATATGTTTCCGGACCGTATTGATCTCCCTGATTTCTGCACCGCAATCGAGAAGGAGTTGGGTAGCCTCCTGTTTTTCTTCGAGTGCAATCCCGTCAGCAGGGAGAGGCAGAAGGGATGATCCCCCCCCTGAAAGGATGAAAATCACCAAGTCATCATCGCCGGATCCTTCAAGGAGGCTCCGGATCTTTTTCGTCCCATCGATTCCGTTCCGGTCGGGGATGGGATGGCCCGCTTCGATCGTTTCGATACGTCTCAGCGGGAGGGTATGGCCGTATTTTGTTATGATGACTCCTTTCGTCAGCCGATCGCCGAAGATCGCCTCCACAGCCTGTGCCATTGAGGCAGAAGCCTTTCCGGCGCCAATGAGAAATATCCGCTTAAAGACATCTAAATCGAGACGGTTCTCCTCCCCGTTCTCCATCGTGATCAGGAAACGATTTTTCTCAAGTCGGAGTATGTCTTTCAACCTCTCATAAGGGTTGACCGCCTCCATGGCTTTAAAGAATATGGCCTTGGCCGTGCTTCTCAACTCGTCTAAAGAAGGATTGAGCAAACCAGAAACCTCTTAAATTTATACGTAAATTTTATAACTAATTCTCCTATCCGTCAACCATGCCAACATTCATTTACAGACCAAGATCTTTCTGCTATATATAGAAAACAAGGGGGGTAATGATGGAATGTCGCTCTCGAACCAAGAAAATAATCCTGCTTTTTGGGTTAAGGTTTTGGCTACGTAGCCTGTTTAGTTTTAGCGTCAAAGGGTAACGTCAAGTTTCAATAATCAGCAACGTAACCGAATGACGATACGGGCATCGTTACCCTTAACGTCGGACGAAACTTATTTTCTAGCTAATTTGACAAAGGTATTGATATGCTTCAGCTCCGTTACGTCCTTACAGTCTCAGAACTGACAGGACAGATCAAAGGTCTTCTTGAAGTCAATTTTTCTCAGATCCTCGTTGAAGGGGAGATTTCAAACCTTCGGATTCCTCCTTCGGGTCACATGTACTTTTCTTTAAAGGATGATTTAAGCCAGATCAGAGCTGTGATCTTCAGAATGGAAGCGCGGACCCTTAGGTTTCTACCCGAGGACGGTCTCCATGTTATCGCCCGGGGGAGGGTGGGCCTTTACGAAAAGAGGGGAGAATACCAGCTCATTCTCGATTCGATGGAGCCAAAGGGGATTGGGGCACTCCAACTTGCCTTCCTACAGTTGAAAGAAAGGCTTGAGAAGGAGGGACTTTTTGATGCTCGCCTCAAAAAGCCGATTCCTAGGATACCTGAAAGGATTGGAATCATCACCTCTCCGACAGGGGCAGTGATCAGAGATATGATCCAAATCATCGAAAGACGATTCCAAAATGTTCATATCCTTCTCTATCCCGTTCGGGTTCAGGGCGAAGGAGCTTCGTTGGAGATTGCCGAGGGAATCAGATATTTCAACGACCAGATGAATGTGGATACAATCATTGTTGGAAGAGGAGGGGGGGCCCTGGAGGATTTGCAGGCTTTCAACGAGGAAGTGGTCGCCCGGGCGATTTACCTCTCGAGGATTCCTGTGATTTCCGCCGTGGGCCATGAGACCGATTTTACGATTGCGGATTTTGTGGCTGATCTGAGGGCCCCGACGCCGTCCGCCGCCGCGGAATTGGCGGTCAGGGACAAAAGAGAAATAAAGAGTGCCATTGAGCATCTGATGAACGGCCTGGAAGGGAGGATGGAGCAGATCCTTCAAGGGGAACGGACAAATTTATCTCATCTTGCAAAGGTTCTTGTAAGCCCTAAAAAGAGGATCGAGGACTGTTTTCTCCGGGTGGATGAGATCCTCAGCCGTCTGTCCAATGTCGTTGTCTGGAGCTTCAGGGGAAATAGAGAAAAGTGCTTGCATATGAGTGAAAGGGTCTATCTTAGAAATCCCGTCCAAAGGATAGAAAACTTGAGGACCTTCGTTTTTCAATCCGAAAAGCGGCTCAAGCGGAGCCTCGGGTATTCCATTGAAATCCAAAGACAAAAGGCGAGAACAATTTTCGGAAAATTGGAATCCTTGAGTCCTCTCTCCATCCTTGGAAGGGGATACAGCATCACGCGAAAGCTTCCCAATCTCGAAATCCTCAGAGACGCGGCCGCCGTCGGAGTAGGAGCAAGGGTCGAGGTGACGCTCCATAGGGGAACCTTGCACTGCGTTGTGGAGAAAACGGAAAGGTCTTGACTGGGCCGGAGGAAACCATTAATATTAAATGGTTTTCCCCGGATGGTGCATAGAGGGGGCTGCGGTGTTTGCTTTTTGAGCTTCAATGAAACAACTGGGTTTGGTGGAAGAGGGATGGCAAAGGAAAGGTTTGAAGATTCCCTGAATAAGCTCGAAAGAATCGTCGCAAAGTTGGAGGAAGGAGAGATTCCTCTTGAGGAATCTCTGAGACTCTTTGAAGAAGGAATCCGGCTCTCCCGCTTTTGCAGCCAAAAGCTGGACGAAGCAGAGAAAAGGGTGGAGATCCTGTTGAGAGGAAAGGAGGGGGCTTTGAGCCCGCAGCCATTCGATCCTTCGACAGGCTCAGGACAGATCCCTTCGACAGGCTCAGGACAGATCCCCTCGACAGGCTCAGGACAGGTCCCTTCGACAGAAAACGTTAAGATCGAACTTGACGGTGAAGAATAGACATGTTGGATGTCGAGAGATATTTGGCGGAAAAAAAGGAGATCATCGACTCAGCTCTTGAGAGATACTTTCCGGGAGAAGAGGAATTCCCAGCGACCCTTTTGAAGGCGATCCGCCACAGCCTGTTTGCCGGGGGTAAACGGATCCGTCCCATCTTATCCATCGCGGCCTATGAAGCAGTGCGAGCGAAGGGAGATCAGATTCTTCCCTTCGCCTGCGGCTTAGAAATGATCCATACCTACTCCCTGATCCACGATGATCTTCCTGCACTCGATAATGACGACTATCGTAGGGGAAAACCCACCTGTCACAAGGTATTTGGAGAAGCCATCGCTCTGTTGGCCGGAGACGCTCTTCTCACAGAAGCCTTCCACTTGATGACGAAAGAACCCTTCCGGAAGGATGCGCTTGACGATGGGTGGCTGATCATCGAGATCCTGAATCGAGTCAGCCAGGCGGCTGGAATCTCAGGAATGGTTGGAGGTCAGGTGGTGGACGTTGAATCAGAGGGCAAAGAAGTGGATCTTCCAACGCTCCAGTATATCCATACCCATAAGACCGGAGCGTTGATCCTGGCTTCCGTTCAGGTAGGAGCGAAACTGGGTCGGGCGAAAGAAGAATCCTTCAACTCTCTTACGCGGTACGGAGAGAGAGTTGGACTGGCCTTTCAAATCGTGGATGACATCCTGGACGTAAAAGGAAAGGCTGCCTTGCTCGGTAAATCAACGGGAGGCGATCTCTCCAAGAAAAAGGCGACTTATCCCGCACTACTGGGAGTCGAGGAATCGAAAAGAAGAGCAGGGGAGTTGATCGAATTGTCAATTGAAGCCTTGAGCTCCTTTGGCTCGGAAGCCGACCCCCTGAGGGGGATTGCCCGCTTCGTCACATCGAGAGAATATTGAGGCAATACGGATACAGAATGAGGTCTTCGGACAAAAAACCACGTCCCGATAACCGAGGTTAAGAAGGTTACGAATTCATGACAAGGTTGCTCGATCAAATCTATTGCCCTTCCGATGTCAAAAGATTGAAACTGGTGGAGCTTGAAGAACTTTGCGCCGAGATCAGACAAGAGATCATCGGCACGGTTTCGAGGACCGGGGGACACCTTTCCTCTAATCTGGGAGTGGTCGAGTTGACGGTTGCCCTTCACTGCATCTTCGAACTGCCCCGGGATAGTGTGATATGGGACGTGGGGCATCAGAGTTACACCCACAAGCTTCTGACCGGACGAAAGGAACGCTTTCGCACCTTGAGGCAGCACGAAGGAATCAGCGGGTTTCCCAAAAGAGAGGAGAGTCCCTACGACGCGTTTGATTCCGGTCACAGCGGAACTTCCATCTCTTCCGCCCTTGGCATGGCTGAGGCTCGAAGGCAACGGGGAGTGGAAGGAAAGGTGATTGCTGTGATCGGGGATGGGTCGATGACCGCGGGCCTTGCCTTCGAAGGCCTCAATCAGGCAGGACACGTTGACCGGGACCTCGTCGTCATCCTGAATGATAACGAAATGTCGATCTCACCCAATGTTGGAGCCCTCTCTTCTTATCTAAACCGCTTGATGACCGGGCAGTTCGTGAACCGGTTCAGAGATGATA
>Ga0214473_10000530_pt1 | contig 53634 bp, 50 predicted proteins | sample RVTome_7_FD_203509 | JGI IMG/M metagenome (GOLD analysis project Ga0214473, IMG submission 203509) | Soil microbial communities from uranium-contaminated site in the Upper Colorado River Basin, Wyoming, United States - RVT98D197 | ecosystem: Environmental > Terrestrial > Soil > Contaminated >... | reverse complement strand
TCGCGGCCGGCGACGACCACGCCTACGCCCTCGCCACCCCACCCGCCTATTCCGACAAGCACTTCCTCGACGAGGACGACTTCGCGCGCACGATCCACAGCATGGGGACGAGCCTCCTCGGCTGGGTGCAGGATCTGCACACGCGCGGTCTCTTCGCGAAGGATGCGCGCGTCCTCGGCCTCACGAGCGAGGGCAACGAGGTGGCGTGGAAGGGCTACGCCGCCGTGGCGGCGGCCAAGGTGGCCCTCGAGTCGCTCGCGCGCTCGATCGCGGTCGAGTACGCGCCCTTCGGGGTCCGCTGCAACGTGGTGCAGGCGGGGATCACCGAGACGCCGGCCCTCGCGGCGATTCCGGGGTCGACGCATCTCAAGGCACAGGCGCGGCTGCGAAACCCCTTCGGCCGGCTCACCACGCCGGGCGACGTGGCCAGCGTGATCTACCTGCTCTGCCGCGACGAGGCGGCCTGGATCAACGGCGCGATCATTCGCGCTGACGGCGGCGAGCACATCTCGGGAGCGCTGGGGTGAGCGGGGATTCCGCGGCACCGCGCTTCGCGCTGGTGACCGGCGGCGGGACGGGGATCGGCGCGGCCTGCTGCCGTGCGCTCGCGGCCGAGGGGTTCCGCGTCGGCGTGCACTACCGCTCGAGCGAGGCGACGGCGCGGGCGCTCGCGGACGAGCTCGAGGGCGCCCTGCTGTTTCGCGCCGACCTCGGCGTGCCCGAGGAGATCGACGCGCTGGTCGGCGAGCTCAAGGAGCGCGCCGGGCGCATCGACGTGCTCGTGAACAACGCGGGCTACAACGTGAACTCGCCGATGCTCACGATGAAGCTCGACGACTACGACGCCGTGGCCAGGGTGGCCCGCGGCACCTGGTACCTTACGAAGGTCGTGCTGCGGCGCTTCATGTTCAGGAGCGGCGGCCGCATCATCAACATCTCGAGCGTCGTCGGCCACACCGGCAACCCCGGTCAGATCCCCTACACGATGGTGAAGGCCGGGCTCGACGCCTTCACGAAGTCGCTCGCGCAGGAGCTCGCCGGGCGCGAGGTCGCGGTGAACTCCGTCGCCCCCGGCTTCATCGATACGGAGATGACGAGCGAGCTCCCGGAGGAGATCCGGCAGGCGATCCTCGCGCGCATCCCGATGCAGCGCATGGGCCGCCCCGAGGAGGTCGCCGACGTCGTCGTCTGGCTCGCCACCCGCGCCGCCTACGTGCACGGCACCGTCATCCACGTGAACGGTGGAATGTTCGGTGGCTGAGCAAGGCCGCGATGCAAGCGAAGCGCGCAGCGAGGCGCAGCCGAGCGAAGGCCCGGCTGCCGGCGCCTTGCCGGCAGCCGGGCCGCAAGGCCCCGAGGAGCGGGGCGTCCACAACCCACGGATCGTGGACCTGATCCGTCTCGATGGCGCCGCGGACGAGGTCGAGCTCCTGATGCTCGAGGCGCGGCCGTGGGGCAGCGACCCTCGGCAGCTCGCGCAGCTCGAGGCGAAGTTCAACAGCTACCTCGGCTACGTGCAGACCGGTGCGCTGGCGCGCGACTACCCGCAGTACGCCGGCAAGACCGTGCGCTTCCGCCTCGAATGCGCGTCGCCGCCAGCGGGCGAGGTGGCGGCAATGCTCGCGGCGATGCGCGACTTCTCGGGACGCGAGGGGATCGGATTCTCGGTCGCGGCTACGGCCTAGGCCGCGACGAGCTCGAGCACCGTCTCGACCCCCGACCAGAGGTCGTCCTCGGGGATGTTGAGAGCCGGGAAGAAGCGCACCACGCACCCGGCGGTGACGTTCACGAGCACGCCACGCTCGAGCGCCGCGAGCGGGAGGCGTCCGGCGCTCTCGGCGTCGCGGAGCACGAGTCCGCAGAGCAGGCCGCGTCCCCGGGCCGCGACCGCGAGCGCCGGGTTCTCGCGGGCAAAGGCGGCGAGCCGCTCGAGCAGGCGCCCGCCGAGCTCGGCTGCCCGCTCGGGCAGCTTCTCCTCGGCCACGATGCGCAGCACCGCGTTGGCCGCGGCGCAGGCGAGCGGGTTCCCGCCGAAGGTCGTGCCGTGATCGCCGAGCTGCACCGTCTTCGAGATGGCGTCGGTGACGAGGAAGGCGCCGACCGGGAAGCCGCCGCCGAGGCCCTTGCCGAGCGTGATCACGTCGGGCACGACGCCCTCGCGGTGTACGGCGAGCATGGTCCCGGTGCGGCCGATCCCCGTCTGCACCTCGTCGGCGACGAGCAGGGCTCCGTGGGCGTCGCAGATCTCGCGCAGCCCCGCGAGGTAGCCCTCGCGCGGGACGCACACGCCGCCCTCGCCCTGGATCGGCTCGACGAAGAAGGCCGCCGTCGTGTCGTCCACGGCGCGGCGCGCCGCTTCGAGATCGTCGAAGGGGATGATCGTCGTGTCCGGCAGTAGCGCCCGATAGGGGTCTCGGTGCTTCGGGTTCCCGATCAGGCGCAGCGCGCCGAGGGTCCGGCCGTGGAACGAGTTCTGCGTCGACACGAACTTCGTCCGCCCCGTCGCGCGGTGGGTGATCTTGAGCGCGCCCTCGGTCGCCTCGGTCCCCGAGTTCACGATGAACGAGTGCGGAACCGCCCCGTTCGTGAGCGCCGAGAGCCTGCGCATCAGCTCGAGCTGGGGCTCGTTGTAGAAGACGTTGGTCGTCTGCATCAGGCGCCCGGCCTGCTCCGAGATCGCGCGCACGAGCCCGGGGTGGCTGTGGCCGAGGCAGCAGACCGCCCAGCCGGCCATCAGGTCGAGGTACTCGCGCCCTTCCGCGTCGCGCAGGCGGGAGCCCCTGCCCTCGACCAGCACCGCCGGTTGGCGCTTCACCACGGGGATGAAGCAGGCGGCTTCGAGCTTGCGGGCTTCGTCGACGGATCGGGTGCTCATCGGGCTCTCCAGCGGGTGGCTGGATGAGGTTCGAGGCTCGGGGCGCTAGCGTCAAGCGGCGCCCCTCCCGACGCTCGCCGGGCGGGCCCGCCCGGGAGACCCGATGAAGGACGTGATCCTGCTCGAGGGGATCCAGGTGCCGGCCGCCCTCGGCGTGACGGCTGCCGAGCGGCGCGCGCGCCGGCCCGTGCTCCTCGACCTCGAGGTCGAGGTCGACCTGCGCGCGGCCGGCGCCTCGGATCGCATCGGGCAGACCGTTCACTACAAGCGAATCTTCGAGGTGGTGGAGGACGTCGCCGCCAACCAGCAGCACAAGCTCGTCGAGGCCCTCGGCGAGCGGATCGCCCGCGCCGTGCTCGATCGCTTCCCGGCCGAGGCCGTGACCGTGACGGTGCGCAAGCCCACGCCCATCGCGGGCGTGCTCCGGCACGCCGGCATCCGCATCCGCCGCACCCGCGCGGAGATCGGCTGAGCAAGGACCGGGCGGCAAGCGGAGCGCGCAGCGAGGCGCAGCCGAGCGGAGGAGCCGGCGAGGCCAGACCGTCCATTCCCCTGTGCTGCGCGGTAGAATTGGGTTCCCCAAATCACGCGGTGCTATGCTGGAATTGCCTGGGGCGTGGCCCGCCGCCCCAGAGGAGAAGCCCCCCGGAATGGCCGAGGACCGGTCCCTTCCCGCGCCCGTGAGCCTCCGCTCGGGGGAGCTCGCGGCCATGTCGAAGAACGAGCGCCTCAAGGTCGAGAGCGAGGGGCTCTTCTGGGTCGCCTCGCCCGGCAACCGCCACAGCTTCCTCGACGAGGTGGAGACCCTCGAGCGGGGCGAGCGCGAGACGCTCTCGGGCGAGGCCAAGGAGCTCTCGAAGTTCTTCGGGATCTACAAGCAGCAGACCCGGGGCGAGCGCGGCCGCAAGACCCACGACTACATCTTCATGGTGCGGATCAAGGCCCCCGGCGGCGGCGGCTTCGACGCCCGCCAGTGGGCGGCCCTCGACGACGCGTCCGAGCGCTTCGCCGACGGCACCCTTCGCATCACCTCGCGCCAGGGCGTGCAGTACCACGGGGTCGTGGGCGGAACCCTCGGCCCCCTCGTCCGCCACCTGAACCGCGCCTACCGCAGCGGCGCCACGCTCGGCGCCTGCGGCGACGTGAACCGCAACGTGATGTGCTCGCCGGTCGAGGGCCTCGATCCCGGCTTCGCCACCGGCGGCCGCGAGCTCGCGATCGCCATCGCCGAGGAGCTCGCGCCGCGCTCGTCGGCCTACTTCCAGGTCTTCGCGTCCGACGATGCCGGGCGCAACGTCGGTCCGATCAACGCGGACGAGCCGCTCTACGGCCCGCACTACCTTCCGCGCAAGTTCAAGATCGGGATCGCGCACCCGACCGACAACTCGATCGACGTGCTGACGCAGGACGTTGGCCTCGTGCCGGTTGCGACCGACGAGCGTGCCGACGGCTCCGTGTGGGACCTCTACACCGGCGGCGGCCTCGGCCTCACGCACAACAACCCGCAGACGGCGGCGCTCCTGGGACTCTACCTCGGCCGGATCCGCCGGGAGCAGGCCGTGCTTGCGGCCAAGGCGATCGCGATCCTCCAGAAGGAGCACGGCGAGCGTCGCGACCGGCGGCTGGCGCGCTGGAAGTACACGATCCGCCGGCTCGGCCTCGACAAGGTGAAGGCAGAGCTTCGCGGCCGCTTCGGGATCGAGATCGAGGACTCCGCTCCCGTCCCGCTCCCGCCGCTCCAGCTCTTCCTCGGCTGGCACCGCCAGCGCGACGGCCGGCACTTCTACGGGATCTCCGTCGAGAACGGCCGGATGCAGCCCGAGCTCCGCCGCGCCGTCCGGGCCGCGGTCGAAGAGCTCGGGCTCAGGGTCCGCCTGACGGCGCAGCAGGACCTGCTGCTCTGCGACGTGGCGGAGCGCGCGGCCCTCGAGCGGATCCTCGACGCGCACGGCGTCACGCGACCCGAGTCGATCTCGCGCGTGCGGCAGCTGGCCATGGCCTGCCCCGCGAAGCCGACCTGCGGGCTCGCGATGACCGAGGCCGAGCGCGTCCTGCCGAGCTACCTGGACGCCATCGGACAGGCCGGTCTCGGCGACGTCGACGTCGTGATCCGCATGACCGGCTGCCCCAACAACTGCGCGCGCCCGTCGACGGCCGAGATCGGGATCTACGGCTACGGAAAGAACGATCACGTCGTGCTCGTCGGGGGGTCGCGCGAGGGAACCCGCATCGCGCAGACCCTCTACCCTCGCGTTCCCGAGGAGAAGATGGTGGCCGTGCTCGTGGGGCTCCTCCGGGCGGTGCGCGAGCGCAATCCCGAAGGGCTCCCGGCCGGAGAGTTCCTCCACCGGACGGATCCCGACCATCTGCGCGCCTGGGTCGGGGTCGGCGACCTCGTGGTATAGTTTCGTTTCCGGCCGCGCCGACCAGGCCGGGCGAGAGAGCGACGTTGAGCCTGTCTCCGCATCCCCCCCTCCCGCTGCGCGAGGCCGAGCGCCTCGTGGCGCGGGCCGTCGACGAGGGTCGCATCGAACGCGCGCCGGCCGAGCGCCTGGGCGATGCGCTCGACGATCCGCTCGTTCGCGAGGCGGTGCTTGCCGCGGCCTTCGAGAGCAAGCAGCGGGGCAAGGGAGACCTCGTCAGCGTCTCGCGCAACGTCTTCATTCCCCTCACCAACCTGTGTCGCGACCGCTGCGGCTACTGCACCTTCGCGAAGCTCCCCGACGACCCGGACGCGAAGACGTACACGCTGGCAGAGGTCGCGGAGGTCACGCGCGAGGGCGTGCGCACCGGCTGCACCGAGGCGCTCTTCTGCCTCGGCGACAAGCCCGAGAAGGCGTACCCCTCGCACCGGGCGTGGCTCCACGAGCGCGGGCTCGCGACGACCGCGGCCTACCTCGAGCAGGCGTGCCAGGTCGCGTTCGAGGGCGGGCTCCTGCCGCACACGAATGCCGGGATCCTCTCCGCGGCCGAGATGGAGCGGCTGCGGCGCTGGAATGCGTCGATGGGGCTCATGCTCGAGACGACGAGCCAGCGCCTGCGCCAGCGCGGCGGCGCCCACTACTGGGCGCCGGACAAGGACCCGGTCGTGCGGCTGCGTATGCACGAGGAGGCCGGCGAGCTCCGCATCCCCTTCACGAGCGGGATCCTGCTCGGGATCGGCGAGAACGCGGCCGAGCGCGTCGACACGCTGCTCGCGATCCGCGACGTCCACGCGAAGTACGGCCACGTCCAGGAGGTGATCGTCCAGCCCTTCCACCCGAAGCCCGGGACGCCGATGGCGGAGCTTGCGTCGCTATCGGACGCCGCGGTGGCGGGCTGGGTGGCGCTCGCGCGCCTCGTGCTGGGCCCGCGCATGAACGTCCAGGCCCCGCCGAATCTCGCTCCCGAGGCGCTGCGTCTGCTCGCGCGCTCGGGGCTCAACGACTGGGGCGGCGTCTCGCCGCTCACCATCGACTTCATCAATCCCGAGGCGCCCTGGCCGAAGCTGCGCGAGCTCGCGCGCGCCACGGCCGCCTCCGGGCAGCGCCTGGTCGAGCGGCTGCCGGTCTATCCGGAGCACCTCCTCGAGCTTCCCGATCTCTTCGATCCCGCGCTCCGCGAAGCCGCGCTCCGGCTCGTCGACGCGCGGGGCTACCGGGCCGCCCCGAGCCCCTGGGAGGAGGCCGCATGAGCCTCGAACGACTCTTCGCCGACGTGACCCCGCGCGTGGCGCGCAGCCTCGACGCCGCCCTCGACGGGCGCGAGCTCGAGGCCTTGGAGGCCGAGCTGCTGCTCGGCGTGACGGGAGCCGACCTCTCCGCGCTGCTCCGCACCGCGGACCTCGCGCGCCGCGAGGACTGCGGCAACGACGTGTCCTTCGTCGTGAACCGGAACATCAACTTCACGAACGTCTGCTACGTCGGCTGCTCCTTCTGCGGCTTCTCGCGGCACAAGGACGACGCCGACGCCTACGACCACCCGATGGAGGTGATGCTCGCGAAGGCGAAGGACGCGGTGGCGCGCGGGGCGACGGAGCTGTGCATCCAGGGCGGGATCCACCCGAACAAGGACCACACGCACTACCTCGAGATCCTGACCACGCTGAAGGGCGCCTTCCCCGACCTGCACATCCACGCCTACTCGCCGGAGGAGCAGGACTTCGCGCAGCGCAAGAGCGGGGGCATGGCCCTCGCAGACCTCCAGCGCGCCCTCGTCGCCGCCGGTCTCGGCACGATGCCCGGCACCGCCGCGGAGATCCTCGACGACTCGGTGCGCCAGGTGGTGTCCCCGAACAAGATCGGAAGGGATCGCTGGGTCGAGGTCGTGACGAGCGCGCACTCGATCGGGCTGCGCTCGACCTCGACGCTGATGTACGGGCATATCGAGAGCGCGCAGCACGTGGCCGGGCACCTGGCACTCCTGCGCGAGATCCAGAAGCGCACGGGTGGCTTCACCGAGTTCGTTCCGCTCGGCTTCATCCACGAGCGCAACATCCTCTTCAACCACCTCGGCGCGCGCCCGGGCTCCTCGGCGCCCGAGGATCTCCGCCTGGTGGCGGTGGCGCGGCTCTTCCTGCGCCCGTGGATCACGAACATCCAGGTATCGTGGGTCAAGATGGGGCCGAAGCTCGCGCAGGTGGGCCTGATGTCGGGTGCGAACGACTTTGGCGGGACGCTGATGGAGGAGTCGATCAGCCGCGAGTCGGGCTCGCAGCACGGCGAGAACCTCCCCGCGGAGGACCTGCGCCGGCTGATTCGCGAGATCGGTCGCACGCCGGTCGAGCGCAGCACCACCTACCGCGTGCTGCGCCGCTTCGACGATCCCGCGCAGGACCCGCCCTCACTCGAGCCCCGATCGGCGCGCGAGCTCTCGGGCCCCACGCGCTGGCGCCTGGCCGAGGAACGCACCCGCCGCCCCGGCGCCGCCGCAAGCTAGGGGCCCGACGCTCGCGCCGGGCTTCTAGCCCGATGAACTGCGCTCGCCTCCGGCTCGCTGCGCGCTTCGCTTGCGCTCGCTCAGCCGCGACGCAGGCGCTCGAGGCGGGCGGCGAGCTCCTCCACCTGGTAGCGGAGCGGGGCGCGCTCGAGGATCGCGCGCTCGACGCGGCGGATCGCGTTTGCGGCCGAGGGATGGTCGCGGCCCAGGGCGCGCGCGATCGCGACGAGCGGCGCGTCGGTGTACTGGCGGCAGAGGTACATCGCGAGCTGGCGCTGCGCGAGGATGTCTCGGCGGCGCGTGCGCGCGGCCAGCGTCTCGGGGGTGGTGCCGAAGAAGGCGGTGACCGTCCGCACCACCGTTCCGACGTCGAGGCAGGCCTCGCGCGGGTCCATCGGCGCGATCTTGTGGAGCGCGCGGCGCGTGAGCTCCAGGTCGATCGATCGCTTGAGCAGCGAGGCGCTCGCGACGAGCTGGATCAGCACGCCTTCGAGGTCGCGCACGCTCCCGCGCAGGGACTCGACCAGGAGGTCGAGGCATTCCTCGGGAAGGCGTACGCCCCCGTGCGAGGCCTTGCTGCGCAGGATCTCCCGGCGCAGCGCGGCGTCGGGAGCCTCGATCTCCGCGACGAGACCCGCGCCCATCCGCGAGCGCAGGCGCGGGTCGAGGCCGTCGATGTCGCGCGGCAGGCGGTCGCCCGTCAGCACCACGCGCACGCCGGCATCGATCAGGTGGGAGAGCGTGTGGAAGAGCTCGAGCTGGGTCGCGTTCTTCGCGCGCAGGAACTGCACGTCCTCGAGTACCAGCATCTCGCAGTCCTGGCGGTAGCGCCGCTTGAAGCGATCCATGCTGCGGTCGCGGATCGATGCCATGAAGTGGTTGGTGAAGCTCTCGGCAGACTCGTAGACGCAGCGCTCGCGGCCGCGCCGGAGCGCCTCGCCTTGGACGGCGCGCGCGAGGTGGGTCTTGCCGAGGCCGGCGTCGGAGACGAGGAAGAGCGGGTTGAGCGGGCGCTGCGCGTCGCGTGCCACCGCGAAGGCGGCCTCTCGGGCGAGTGCGTTGGCCGGGCCGACCACGAAGGTGTCGAAGGTGTGCGGAAGCGTGGCCTGCCGCGGCGCCGGCCGGGGAGGGGGTGCCGGGGAGCGCGCGCTCGCGACCGCGGCGGGGTCGGCGGTGCAAAGCTCGCCCGCGGCCGCCTTCGCGCTCGCGACTGCCGAAGCGACGCTTCCCGCCGCGCTCGGGCGCGCGAGGCCGCGCTCGAGTACCTCGAGGCAGACCGTGACGGGCCGGCCGGCCTCCGCCGCCGCGCAGCGCTCGATCCGGGCGAGCCAGCGCGCCTCGATCCGCGCCCGATGGAAGGCGCTCGGACAACGCAGACGAAGGCCCTCGGGGCCCGTCTCCGCTTGGAGGGGGTGCACCCAGGCTTCGAGCGCGTGGCGAGGCAGCTCTGCCCCGAGACGGCGCAAGACACCATCCCAGAGCTCCGGGGGGAAGCTCATCTCGATCTTCGATTCTCGGCGGTTCTAAGCGTATCTAGGGCGCCGCAGCCCCATCAATCCACTGCGGCGCGGGCGGAGTAGACCAGCTTCGCGGGTCTCCCGCAAGCTCAACGGCAGACGATCGGCGCCTCCGGCCTACACCCGGATGCACCATCCGAAACATCGTCTCCACCGACGGAAAACCGGTGTTTGAGAGGCGGATCGCAGCGTAATTCCGGGCACTTCCCGAGTCGGAACTCAGGCGGCTTCCACCGCTGCGCGGCGGTGTCGCCCGGCTTCGCGGCGCCCTGCTGTGAACTCGCGATTTCATCGATTTACGCCTGATTTCGGATTTTTTCGCCGATTTCCGACGTGGCGAAAGCTTCAGTGCAGACGGCTCGCCGGACGGGCTCCAGGGAGCCCCACCTCGGCCAGGCGAAACGCGAGCAGGCCCTCGAGCCGCTCGCAGCGCTCCGGGATGCCGGGGGCCTCGAGCAGCCCCTGCTTCTCCGGCGCCGCGAGTGCCAGGGCCTGGGAGAGGGTGTTCACGAAGACTTCGTCGTGCATTCCGTCGAAGAGGTCCGGGGTGAACTCCTGGGCCCGCTCCCGGTCGGAGAGCGCCAGGAGTCGGTGCACGAGCTCGAGGATGCGGGAGCGAAGCCCGGAGACGCGGTCGCGCTGGCTCGGGTCGTAGGGCTCGGACAGGCGCTCCACGCGCGCCACGCGGTAGAGCTGCTCGGCCGGTCGCGGCGACTCTTCGAGGATGCGGAACCGCCAGGTTCCATCGAGCACGATGTGGAAGCGCCCATCGGACAGGCGCTGCGCCTGTGAGATGTTTCCAGCACAGCCGATCGGATACAGGGGCGGGTCTCCGCCCATCTTCGAGACCTGGTCGGGGTGCACCGTCGCCATGCCGATGCGCCGGTCGCTCGCGAGCGCGTGCGCAACCATCTGGCGGTAGCGGGGCTCGAAGATGTGGAGCGGTGCCCGCACCCGCGGGAAGAGGACGACGTTCGAGAGCGGGAAGAGAGCGATCTCCTCGCCCATGGACGAAGAGTACCATAGGGAGCCGCCCGGCCGAGCGACGCCTTGACGGACCGACGGGGCCCCGGAAGAGTTCCCCGGCGAGCATGGATCCGCGAGAGGCGGGCGCCCTCATCGATCGTCTCAACCGCGACGCGGCACGCATCGCCCTGCGCTTCGCGCTCCGCTACCGCGCGATCGAAGCGGAGCGCCCGAACGTGAAGAGCCGCTACGGCGTCTGCTACGCCGACGGCAGGATCCGGATCCGACTGCGCCACGCGGCGACGGGTCGCTCGCTCAAGTACTCGAGCCTGGTGAACACCCTGTGCCACGAGCTCGCTCACCTGCGGCACTTCAATCACGGCCCGCGCTTCAAGCTGTTCTACCTGCGGCTGCTCGACTTCGCGCGGGCCGAGAGGATCTACCAGCCTGGCCCGGTGGCGAGCGTGGCGGCGGAGGTGCGCAGCGTACTCGCCGTCGCGCGCGCTGCAGCGCCGAAGCGGCCCACCGCCGCTGCGGACCAAGCCGCGGCGGCTCCGCTCCAGCTCCAGCTCTTCTAGGGTTCGACGTGGACCGCGGCGACGCCGCGGGTCAGCGCTTCATCGCGTCGAGGTCTTCTAGGGTGTTGGGACCTTCCTCGACGTGCACCGAGACCTCCTCGCACGCGATCGCCTTGTCGATCACCTCGCGCATCAGCCCTTCGACGGTGATCTCGTCGTACTCGGCGAGGGCATCCTCGAGCGAGCTCTCGGATACTTTGAAGGCGATGGAGAGCTTGATCTTGACGTCCATCCCGGCGCGCCCTCTTCCCTGCGATCCCGAGCTCGGCCGGGGGCGCCGATTGCTCCGGAACTCGCGAGATCTGATCTCGTAACTTGCCGAAAAATAAGGGAAATCGGCAAACGGCGCCAAGCATACACCAGCGCTCCACAAACGGCACGGAAATTTTCGTGTTTTTCCGAGGGTCTGGAGCAGCTCGGCGCGGGGCCCCGACGGGGGTGCCCTAACGAGCCGAATCCGCCCTGGCGTAGAGCGCGACGAGGAGAAAGCCTGCGAGGCCCACGGCGGTGTAGATCCCCATCGAGAGCTGATGGAGCAGCTGGAAGCGCGCCGCCATCTCGGGGCTTCCCTCGGGGCCGAAGGCGAGGGGGCGGATGGCCTCGATCTGGGCCGTCACGCCGAAGTGCGACACCAGGCAGAGCGCGCTCATCGCGAGCGGTAGCCAGATACACACACCCGTGCGGGACAAGCCCCACGCCAATGCCGCAAGGGCGACCCCGGCTGCCGCACCGGAGAGGTGGAGGGTCGCGAGGACGGGCCCGATCAGCTGCCCAGCGATCTGGGTCGAAGGCAACACCCGGAAGGCAGTCGGGGCGACCACGAAGGCGAAGAACACCCAGGCCCCGATCCAGCCTCCGAGCAGCAGCCACGAGATCGCGCGCAGCCAGAGGCCGCCGGCCCCGCGCGCAGGCGTGTGCATCGTCAGAGCTCCCCCCGGCGAGTCGGGGGGATTCTGGACGAGCCGAGGGCCGGCGTCGACGACGTCGCTCCCCGGCCCAGCGGAGCCCGGCCAGCGCGGGGGTGCGCGGGGGGCCCACCGCGGTCCGCGGGTTCTGCCGGCGCACGGACACGCACCCCCGTCGAAGGAGAAGGTCTCAAGTCCCCGTCCCCGATGCCGAAGAAGAAACCAGATCTGGGCCCATTTCGGGGGGGGTGAGGCTCGGACGGGACGCCCCGGAGCCTCGCGCTCCGGGGCTTCTTGTTTCTACGGGCCGTCGAGGGGCTCGAGCGTCACCGGGTCGAGGCGCGTGTCCTGGAGATGGCGTGCGGTCTCGTCGTCGACCCGGTCGCTGTGGCAGGAGGCCCTCGCACCGCGCCGCGCTCCCATCGCGCGCCGAGTCTTGGTCGCGAGGTGCGTGAGGTCCTCGGGGTCGAGGACGCCGCGCGCCTCGAGGATCGCGCGCTGCTCGTCCGTGAGCGGGTCGCTCACGCGCGGCCCCTCCCATGCGAAGCGCGGGTCCTTGCCGCTCGCGAACTCGACGATCTCCTTGCTGATGCGCACCGAGCACCAGTCGTGCCCGCACATCGCGCAGAAGTCCGTGTCGACGTCGAGGTCCTCGTCGTGGAAGGCGCGCGCCGTGTCCGGGTCGAAGGACAGCTCGAAGTGGCGCTCCCAGTTCAGGGCCGCGCGCGCACGCGTGAGCTCGTCGTCGCGGTCGCGGGCGCCGGGGATGCCGAGCGCCACGTCCGCGGCGTGGGCCGCGATCTTGTAGGCGACGCAGCCCTGCTTCACGTCTTCGCGCTTCGGCAGCCCGAGGTGCTCCTTCGGCGTCACGTAGCAGAGCATCGACGCGCCGTGGTAGCCGGCGGCCGTCGCTCCGATGGCGCTCGTGATGTGGTCGTAGCCCGGGAACATGTCCGTGACCAGCGGGCCGAGCACATAGAAGGGAGCGCCGTGGCAGAGCTGGCGCTGGAGCTTCATGTTGTACTCGATCTGGTCGAAGGGAACGTGACCAGGGCCCTCCGTCATGACCTGGCAGCCATGGCGCCACGCGCGGGCCGTGAGCTCCCCTTGCACCGCGAGCTCGGAGAGCTGGGCGTCGTCCGTGGCGTCGGCGAGGCCTCCCGGCCGCATGCCGTCGCCGATCGAGTGGACGACGTCGTGCCGGCGCATGATCTCGCAGATCTCGTCCCACAGCTCGTACATCAGGTTCTGCCGGCCGTGCTGCAGCATCCACTTCGCGAGCAGCGAACCGCCGCGGCTCACGATCCCGATGAGCCTGCGGCGGACGAAGGGCAGGTGCTCGCGCAGCACGCCCGCATGGATCGTGAAGTAGTCGACGCCCTGGCGCGCCTGGTGCTCGAGCGTCTCGAGCACGGCCCGCTCGTCGAGCTCCTCGATGCTGCGCCCGATGATCATCGAGTAGATCGGGACGGTCCCGATCGGGACCGTCGCCGCTCGGATGATCGCCTCGCGCGTCGCGTCGAGGTCGCCTCCCGTCGAGAGGTCCATCACGGTGTCGGCGCCCCAGCGCTCCGCCCAGCGCAGCTTCTCGACCTCCTCGCCCGTGTCGCTCGCCACGGGCGAGGCGCCCATGTTGGCGTTGATCTTGGTGAGCCCCGCGCGTCCGATGCACATCGGATCGAGGTGGCAGCGCAGGTGGTCGGGATTCGACGGGATCACCATGCGCCCCGCGGCTACCTCGTCGCGCACCTGCTCGGGGGTCAGGTGCGGCTCGCGCTCGGCAACGCGGAGCATCAGCGCCGTCACGACGCCGAGGCGCGCGAACTCGAGCTGGGTCACGGGCTGGAATCCAGAGGGGGGCACCCAGCGCCCGCCGACCTGCTTCCAGTCGGGCGGCATGAAGTCCCACGCCGTCTTCTCCGACGGAGCCGGCATGCCGGGTGCGTCGGGGGAGCTGAACGGCAGCGGCGAGCCGATCCGGGGTCGGGCCGCGAAACTGCCCGGCGTGGTTCCCTGCGCTGTGCTCGAAGGGTTGCCGCCGAGGGGCGGCAGCTGCCAGCCTCGCGACGCCTCTCGAGAGGCCTCTCGCGAGGTTCCCAGCGTGGCTCCTGTGGACATGGGGGGCTCCTCGGGGCGAAGCTACCACCGGCCCGGGTACGGTCAACGGGCCCGCGCAGCGAGACCCCGCGGAGCCCCCCGCCCGTGCGTCGCGCGCGTCCTCGCGAGTTGCCGCTCGAGCAACGTCCCCTAAGTTCCCCGGATGCAGCGCTCGCTGGTGATCGCGTTCGTCCTCGCCGGGTGGCTCGGCTGCGACCGGAACGTCGAGCCCTTCGATCCGAACGAGCAGCCGGCCGCGCCGGACCTCTCCCGCATCTTCCCGGCCGGCGCCGAGCAGGAGGAGGCGGGGCCTCCGAGCCTTCCGCCCACTCCGGGTCGCGGCGCGCCGCCGCTCGCCACCGAGGCCTCCGGGGCCGACGGGCCGCCGATTCGAGGCACGGTCTCGGTCGCCGACGAGCTCGCTGGGCGCGTTCCGCCGGGCGCTGTGCTCTTCCTGATCGCGCGTCGCGGCGGCGGCGGCCCTCCCCTCGCCGTCGAGCGCACCCCCTCGCCCCGCTTCCCGCTCGAGTTCTCGCTCGGTCCCGAGGACCGCATGATCCAGACGCTCCCCTTCGCGGGCGAGGTCCAGATCACGGCGAGGCTCGACGCGGACGGCAATGCCATGTCGCGGCAGCCGGGCGACCTCGAGGGGCGCGCGCCCACCGCCGTGTCTCCGGGCGCGACGGGTGTCGCGGTCGTCCTCGACGAGGTGCTGGGGGAGTAACCGATGCGCTCGCGCATGCGGCTCGGCGACTTCCTCGTCTCCTACCTGCGCCGGGCCGGCGTGGAGCACATCTTCGGGCTCCCCGGCGACCTCGTGCTCGGGCTCTTCCACCGCTTCGGGCGCACGCGCGGTCTCGAGATCGTGACCTTCTCGCACGAGCCCTCCGTCGGTTTTGCCGCCGACGGCTACGCGCGCAGCACGCGTCGCCTCGGCGTCGTCTGCGTCACCTACGGGGCCGGCGGCCACAACGTCGTGAACCCCATCGCCGCGGCCTACGCCGAGCAGGTACCGCTGCTCGTCGTCTCCGGCGGGCCGGGCGAGGCGGAGCAGAAGCTCGGCGGCATCCACCACCAGGTGAAGGACGTGGAGGGTCAGTTCCGCATCTTCCGCGAGCTGACCTGCGACGCGAGGATCCTGCGCCACCCGAAGCTCGTCGCGACCGAGGTGCACGAGGTGGTGACACGCATCCTCACCGAGCACCGCCCCGGCTATCTCGAGATCCATCGCGACATGGTGGACGTCCCGATTCCCGTACCCAGGGAGATCGCCGAGTGGGACGGGAGCTTCCCGCGCCCGGGCTCCGACGAGCGCAAGCTCGCCGAGGCGGTCGCCGAGACGGCCGCGAGGCTGCACCGGGCGAAGCGACCGATCCTGATCGGCGGCGTCGAGCTCTTCCGCGAGCGCGCAGAGAAGCACTTCCTGGACCTCGCCGAGAAGCTCGGTGCGCCCGTCGTGACGACGATGCTCGCGAAGGGCGTGTTCCCGATGGACCACCCGCTGCACATGGGGATCCACATCGGCCCCTTCAGCCCGGCCGAGATCAGCCGCCGCGTCATCGGCGCCGACCTCGTACTCTCGATGGGCAACCAGCTCACCGACATGAACCTCGGCGCCGCCGCGCCGCAGGTGCGTCGCGAAACCTCCGTGTGGGCGGTGAACGAGCGCGTGAACGTGTCCTTCCACACCTACACGGACGTCCAGCTCGGGGACTTCGTCGCGCGCCTCGGACGGGAGAAGCTTCCGCGCTTGCGCGAACGGGTGGTCTACCGCGACAATCTGCGCCGGACGCGCTTTGCAGCTGGCGAGGCGACGCCGCTCTCGATCAACGACCTGCTCCTCGAGGTGAATCACTTCCTCGCCGGGCACGAGGGCTACGACGTCATCGCCGAGTCGGGCGACATGCTCTTCGGGGGGCTCGAGGTCCGCCAGCCCGCCGGCGGACTCTACTTCGCGCAGGGCTACTACGCGTCGATGGGCTTCGCGGTTCCCGCGTCGATGGGTGCCCAGATCGGCACGGGGCGCCGGTCGATCGTGCTCTGCGGCGACGGGGGCTTCCAGATGACGGGTCCCGAGATCTCCTTCGCGCCGCGGCGTGGGCTCTCTCCGATCGTCGTGCTCGTGAACAACTGCGGCTGGGGGATCTTCCGGGCGGTGTCGCCGCGCCAGGACCTGCTCGAGATCCCGCCGTGGCCCTACGCGGAGCTCGCGCAGAGCTGGGGCGGCGTCGGGATCCGCGCCGAGACGCGGCAGGAGCTGCGCGAGGGGCTGCGCGCGGCGCACGAGGTGCGCGACTTCGTGATCGTCGAGTGCATCGTGCCGCGGCTCGACGCGTCCCCGATCAGCCGGCGCTACATCCGCGCGAGCGCACGCAAGGCAAACGCTCCGACGGCCAGAGAACGCCGGCCCAAAGCCCGGCGTCGATGAGCTCCGAGCTCGCGCCGCGGATGCGCGACGGGCCGCCCGCCCGCCCGACCGCGCCGCTCGTCGCCGGGGCGGCGGTTGCATCGCTCGCGGCAGCCGCGCTCTTCTGGCTCCCGCTCTGCCTCGGCGGCGCGCTGCACGCCGAGGACTGGAGCTCGCACCACTTCCACTACTTCGATTGGGTCCGCACCTCCCTCGTCGGCTACGGAACGCTCCCACTCTACATGGCGGACGCCTGGGTCACCCCGAACTTCCTGGCGAACGCAGAGTCGCCGTCACTCGGCCCGCTCGTGTGGCTGCTCGCGTTCCTTCCGACCGACGCGTACATCAAGCTCCTGATCGTCGTACACACGGCGGTAGGTCTGCTCGGAGCCTTCCTGCTGGTGCACGAGCTCGGCGGGTCCCGCCTCCCCGCGGCGCTCGTCGCCGTCACCTTCGCGTTCGGCGGCTTCTTCGTTTCGCATCTCACGATGGGCCACCCCTGGGCGATGGGAGGGATGTGGCTGCCGCTGCTCCTGCTACTCTACCGGCGCGCGGCTCAGGGCTCCGACGCGGCCCTGGTCGGCGCCGCCGCCGTCGACGCGGCGGCGCTGCTCTCCGGCCAGCACCAGCCCTTCGTCTGGCAGAACCTGCTCCTCGGGGCCTTCGCGGCGCTCTGGGCGCTGCGCGCGCGATCCCTGTTCCCGCTCACGCGCGCAGCACTCGTGGCGCTGCTCGCGGCGGGCCTCGGCGCCGTGAAGCTCCTGCCGATGCTCGGCGAGTTCTCGGACTACGCGCCGACGGCGCGCATCGTGGGGCTCCCGCCGTCGCTGCTGCTCACGAGCCTCGCGGCAAGGGCGCAGGATCCCGGGCTCGCGCCCACGGAGATCCGCTACGCGCACGGCGCGGGCTGGTGGGAGTACGCCTTCTACACCGGCGTGCCGGCGCTCGGCTGCATCGCCGCCGGGCTCGTCGCCGCACGCCGCGTGTGGCCGCTCGTCGTCCCGGGCCTCTGCTTCCTCGCGCTCTCGCTCCAGTGGGGGGGCGGCAGCGGGGCGTCGGGCGCCTGGTCGCTCCTCCAGGACCTTCCCGTCTGGCGCACGCAGCGCAGCCCCTCGCGCTTCCTCTTCCTCGCGCTCTTCTGCCTCGCGGTGGCGGCGGGTCCGGGGCTCGGGCGTCTGTGGCGGGACGCGAGCGCCCGCTTCGGAGCGGCGGCGAGCTTCGCCGGTATCCTGCTGCTCGCCGCGGTCGCCGGCGACCTCTTCTCGGCGAGCCTCGCCTGGCAGCGCGCGGCCGTCGGCGAGCCGATCGCGTCCGTCGATCACCGGCCGAGGCCGCTCGTCGTACGCGTTCCCGGAGCGGCGGAGGCGCGCCTCTCCCGTTTCGAGCCGAACCACCTCGCCTACGAGGTCACGGCGCTGCGCCCTGCGCGCGTCGTGCTCCCGCTGCGCTTCGGACCGCGCGCGGGCGAGTGGGAAGCGCATCCCTTCGCTCCGGTCTCGCACGAGGGGAAGGTCGCGATCGAGGTGCCGGCCGGCCTGCACGAGCTCGCGCTCCGCTACCGGCCCCCGTGGCTGCGCGAAGGTCTCGGTGTCAGCGCCGCAACCTTCGCGCTCCTGCTCGTGCTCGGCGTGCATCGCCGTCGCGCGCTCCGGTCGGCACGCTGATGGAGGACGGCCCGGCAAGGGACTCCTGGCTGCGGGCGCTCGAGCGCCCCGGAGCCTGGTTCTGGCTGGCCCTGGCCCTCGGAGCGGCCCTGCGCGCCTGGCTCGTCCTCGCGACCGAAGGGACCTTCGACGTCGCCATCAAGGCGGTGCACGGCCACTCGGTGAACGCCTTCGGCGTGCTCGGCACCTATGCGCGCTCCGAGATCTTCAACCACCCGCCGCAGATGGGCCGCTTCTTCGCGGGGGTCGAGTCGCTCTCGGCGTCGAGCGGAATTCCCTTCCGCGTGTGGCTCCGCGCGCCCTTCGCCGTGCTCGATCTCGGGACGGCCCTGCTGCTGCTGCATCTGCTGCGCCCGTCGCGCTGGAGCTTCGCGGCCGCCGCCGCCTACTGGCTGCACCCGCTCGCCCTGCTCTTCTCCGCCTACCACGGCAACACGGACACGGCCGTCGCCTTCTTCTGCCTGCTCTCCATGGCCGGCGCGGTGGCGGGGCGCTCCGCCCTGGCGGGCGCGGCGCTGGGAGTCGGCCTCTGGGTGAAGCTCCCGGTGCTGGTCGCGGCCCCGGGCCTCTGCCTCGCCTTCGCGACGTGGCGGGAGCGCGCGATCTTCGCGGCGAGCGCGATCGCGGTCGGCGCCGCGGGCGCACTTCCGGAGATCGCGCAGGACCCGGCGCTCCTCTACCAGCGGATCGTCGCCTATCCCGGGACCGGGGTGGTGACGCCTCGCGGTGTCGCCGTGTGGGGCCTCCTGTACGTGCTGCGCCTCTCGGGGACGCCGCTCGCGGAGGTGGCCGCGACCTGGAACACGGCCCTGTGCTTCGCTCCGATCGTGGCGCTCGCCTGGCTCCGGCGCGGCCGGCGCGAGCCGCGCGCGCTCGGGGCGACGCTCTGCGCGAGCTTCGCGCTCCTCTACGGGACGACGAGCTTCTGGGCCTTCCAGTACCTGGCGTGGTCGCTCCCCTTCTGGTTCTTCCTGCCCGCTCGCATCGCGGCGCCGGTGACCCTGCTGCTCGCCGCGTACGTGTACGGCGTGTACGCGCTCTACACGGGGAGCCCGCTGCTTCTCGGCCGCTGGGACTTCGTGCGCCACGCGCCCTGGCCGCCGGCGCTCTCGTGGCTGCGCGATGCGTCGGTCCTCGCCTGCTTCCTCGTGGGCTGGGGTTCGCTCGCGCGTGCGGCCCTGCGCCCGCGAGCGCGCGCCGGGGCGCGCGCGTGAGCGAGCCTGTGCCGCCCATGCCGAGACAATCCGGCGACGGCATGCTCGCGGCGCTCCCGATCGCCGCGGCCGCGGCCCTGCTCGCGGCGCAATGGCTTCCGATCCGCTTCCCGTACCGGCCGAACGCGCTCGGAATCGTGAGCGTCGCGACCGAGGAGCGCTACCCGCTCCAGCAGGAGACCTTCTGGCTCGGCTTCGCGCTGGCCTTCGGAAGCCTCGTGGCCCCAGCGCTCGCGCGCTGGCTCGCCCGCGAAAGTCTCGCGGCTCGTCGCGTCGTCCTCGTGGAGGCGTGCGGAGCCGCGAGCCTTGCCGCCGTGCTCTTCCTGCCGACGGCGGCGGGCCTCGCCGCGGCGCTCGCTGCCGTGGCCCTTGCCCGCGCCGCGGCCGGGCCGAGGCTGCCCGCCGCCGCCGTCGCCGACGTGCCCGCCGCGGCCGCGCGATCGGCGCGCACGCGGGGCACCGCCCGCGCGCTCGCCTGGGGCGCCGCGCTCCTCGCGCTCGCGGTCCTCCTCACGCCGGGATTCTTCGTGAACGCCTGGAACGTGGCCCACGGCGTCGCCGACGAGCGGCGCACGCTCGACGCCTTCACCTTCCACGGGGAGATCGGCCAGCATCTGGCCTGGGCCGATGCGCTGCGGCGCGGTCGCTTGCACGGGAAGGACTTCTTCTGCCTGTACGGACCGCTCTACGACCTCGGGGCGGTCGGCGTCTGGGCGCTCGTCGGCCGCTCGATCGCGGCCTGGGAGCTCAGCTTCTCGATCACCCGCGCGCTGGGACTCGCCGCGCTGCTGTGGCTCGCGGCCTCGCTCTGCCGGCGTCGCGCCTTCGCGCTGGCGATCCCCTTCCTCGTGCCCTGGGTGAACCTGCGCATCGGCCTGGCACTCGGGGCCCTCGCGCTGCTCTTCGCGTGGCTCCGCTCGGGCCGGCGCGTGCTCGCGGCCGCCGCCGGCTGCGTCACCGGAGTCGCGCTCCTCTACAGCCAGGAGTTCGGACTCGCCGTCGCCGCGACGAGCGCCCTGGGCTTCGCCCTCCGCCGGGATGCGCGCGCCGCGCTCGCCTGCTTCGCAGCGGCCGCCGCAACGGCGGCACCGCTCCTCGCCTGGTACGCCGCTCACGGGGCCCTCGGGCCGATGCTGCGCGACCTCGTCGCCTATCCGCGCAGCATGCTCGCGGGGTTCGGGAAGCTCCCGTTCCCGTCGCTCGCCGCGAGCCTGCCGCTCGACGTCGGGAGCCTGGGAGAGCAGCACTCGCTGCTGCTCCGCCTCGGCTACGCGGTGCCCGCCGTCGCCTGGGGAGCCGTCCTGCTCGCGCTCCCCGTCGCGAGCCAGGGTCCGCGCCGCCCCCTCGCGAGCGCCGCTCGGATGCTCGAGGCGCTGCGCAGCGACTCCGCGCGCACGACGACGCTGCTCTGCGGCGTCTTCGGTCTGCTCTGCTTCCGGACGGCGCTCGGGCGCAGCGACCTCGTCCACGTCGTGGCGGCGCTCCCGCCGGCGGCGCTGCTGCTCGCGCTCGCCTGCGACCGCCTGGTCGCGGGCTGGCGCGAGAAGCGCGAGCCCGGAGCCGTCGTCGCCTGGCGCGCCGGCGCGCTCGCATTCTTCGTCCTGGTCGCAGGGTGGACCCAGGCGCCGCGCCCGCTGCGCGAGCTGGCGCGCTCGGTTTCCGACGCGGCGACGCTCCAGCACCAGGGCCACCAGCCGCTCGGGAGCCGCGAGGTGATGCGCGTCGTGCGCTGGCTCCAGCTGCGGGCCGCTCCCACGGACGCGATCCTCTTCCTCCCGAACGACGCCGCCTACTACTATCTACTCGATCGGCCGAGCCCGATCCGCTTCGTGATGGGTCACCAGATCGCGACCGACGCCGACCGCGCGGAGGTTCTCGGTGCGCTTCGGCGCGATCCGCCGCGCTTCGTCGTGTGGGACCACGGCGCGCTGCGCGTAGACGACCTCCCCGACGAGCGCGTCTTCGGCCCGGAGCTGCTGCGCTGGATCGACGAGGGCTACGCCGAGCAGGCCCGGCTCGGCGACGTCTCCGTCCTCGAACGCCGCCCTCCCGCGGGTCGTTCATGAAACCGCAGACGAGCGATTCGAGAGAGTTCAACTATCAGGCCGCGACGTGGGGAACAGATCGAGTCCGTCCCGGGGAGCGCAGCATCGCCGGCTACCGCCTCGCCGAGGCGCTCGTGCACCTACCGCAGCGCGGGCGCCTGCTCGAGGTGGGCTGCGGGGCGGGGCGCTACCTGCGCGCCCTGCGCGAGCTGCGGCCGGAGCTCGCGCTCGTGGGCTGCGACGTGAGCCGCGCGGCGCTGGCCGCGCTGGCCGCGAGCGCGCCGGAGATCGAGACGCGGCTCGCCTCCGACGACGCGATCCCCGCCGCCGATGCGGAATTCGACGCCGTGCTGGTGATCGACGTGCTCGAGCACGTCGGCGATCCCGAGCGGCTCCTCGCCGAGGCCCACCGCGTGCTCGCGCCGGGCGGCGTCCTCCACCTGCACGTCCCTTGCGAGGGGGACCCGCGCAGCCTGTGGCGCTGGCTTCCGGGGCAGGCTGGTCCCGCCGGGCTCAAGCGCCGCTTCGGCGGCCACCTGCACCGCTTCCGTCGCGACGAGATCCTGCGCCGCGTCGGGGCGGCGGACTTCCGGGTCCTGCGCATTCGCAACAGCCTCCACCTGATCGGCAACGTCGCGGACGTCGCCGTCTTCGCCGCTCTCGCCTTTGCGAACCGGCGCGCCCGCGCGGGCGGTCCGGCCACGACCGGCGACGTCGTCGCGAGCCGCAACCCGCTGGTCCGCGCGGTCGACGCCCTGATCCACGCCGAGGCGGTCGTTCTCGGGCGCCTGCCCTCGTGGTCGCTTCACGTGAGCGCGGTGCGCGACGCCGCGTCGCCCTCGTCGGGCACGAGGGGCGGCCGGTCCGGCGGCGGCAGCGCGAGCGGGACGAGCGCGGCGAGCAGCAGCGCTCCGAGCCCCCCCGCGACGTAGGGAGCGTCGGGCCCGACCCGCTCGAGCAGCCAGCCCGAGGCCAGGGTCGACGTGATGCCGCCGAGGCTCGCGCCGAACATCGTGAGCAGCCCCTGCCCGGTCGAGCGCAGGCGTTCGGGCACGACCGCCTCGACGTAGAGCGGGGCCCCGAGCACGAAGCCCGCGACCGCGATGCCGTGCAGGATCTGCACGGGGTAGATCCAGTCGAGCCCGGATGTGAGACCGCAGGCGAGCCAGCGCGCGCCGCCGGCCGCGATGCCGATCGCGAGCAGTCCGCGCGCTCCGACGCGCGCGAGGCTCGCGCCCGAGAGCGCGACCAACGGGATCTCGAGCAGCAGCATCGGGATCCACATCTCGCTCACCGAAGCGAGGCTTCCGCCGCGCGCGCGCACGAAGACCGGGAACAGCGTGAGCGGGCCCTGGAGACAGACGTAGCCCGCGAAGGCGAAGGCGAGCACGCGCAGGTAGGGCCCGTGGCTGGCGAGCCGCGTCCAGTCGCCGCGCGGCGCGCGCATGGCCACCGCCCCGCGGCGCGGGAGCGCGAGCGCCGCGAGCCCGCCGATCACCACCGCTCCGCCCGCGAGCGCGAACATCAGCTCGAGGCCGGGCTCGGAGGCCCCCCCCGGCACCGGGACGAGGCCGCGGGCGTGCTGTGCGGCGTCGAGTGCGCTCGGGAAGGCGACCACGAAGCAGAGGAAGCCGACGGTTCCCCACACGCGCGAGAGCCCGAACGCGTGGGGGCCGGCGTCGCGCGCGAGGGCCAGCGTGACCGAGACCGCCGCGGGGACGAAGGCCGTCTGGAACGCGGCGAGGAGCGAGGTCGCCGCGAGGAGGGCCGGGAAGCTGCGCGCGGCGTAGAGGGCCGCGTAGCCGAGCGCGGCCCCGGCGGAGACCGCGACGAGGACGCGGGCGCGCGCGCCGCTGCGGTCCGCGACCTGCCCCCAGAGCGGCTGCACCGCCATTCCGACGAGCGGTACGAGCGCCAGCACGATCCCGACACGCGTACCCTGGAGGCCCGCGTTCTCGTGCAGGTACAGCCCGAAGAAGGGCAGGAACATCCCGATCGCGCCGAGCCCGAAGAACCAGACGAGGGCCATGGCGACGCGGTGGGGCACGCCGGGGCTCAGGCCGAAGCGAGCCGCTCGAGCAGCACGTCGACGAGCCGCTCGTCGAAGCCGAGCGGCGCGGCGCACTCGATCCGCAAGCCTGGATGGCGCCGCGCCGCCTCCTGCGCGATGCGCGGAAGGTCGCGCGCCGTGTGCGCGCCCGGCGAGAGGAACCAGGGAGCGAGCACGATCTCGCCGGCGCCCTCGGCCGCGCAGGCGTCGATCGCCTCCGGGATCGACGGTGCCGCGAGGTCGAGGTGCGCGGTGCGCACGAGCCGGTCCGGCAGTCGCTCGCGCATGCGCGCGGCCACTGCCTCGAGCAGCTCGCTCGCCTCGGGCAGCCTGCTCCCGTGGTCCACGATCAGGACGGCGCGCTTCATGCGCGCGCGGCGCGCTCGAGGGCCTGCGCGAGGTCCTCGCACAGGTCGTCGGGGTGCTCGATCCCGACGGACAGGCGCACCGTCGCCTCGGTGATCCCCTTGCGGAGCTTGTCCTCCGGCGGGAAGGCCGCGTGGCTCATCGTCCACGGGTAGCCGACGAGCGACTCGACGCCGCCGAGGCTCTCCCCGAGCGAGAAGAGGCGGGTCGACTCGCAGAATGCGCGCGCCGCCGTGGCCCCGCCGGCGAGGTCGATCGTCACCATCCCGCCGAAGCCCCGCATCTGGCGGCGTGCGAGCTCGTGCCCGGGGTGGTCGGGGAGCCCCGGGTAGTACACGCGCGCGACCTCGCGCCGCTCGCACAGGAAGGACGAGACCCGCTGTGCGTTGGACTCGTGCTGGCGCATGCGCAGGGCGAGGGTCTTGGCACCCCGCAGCGTGAGCCACGCGTCCCAGGGGCCGGGCACTCCGCCGGTCGCATTGCGCGTGAAGCGCAGCTGGTGACAGGTCGCCTCGTCGTCCACCACGACCGCGCCGCCGATCACGTCCGAGTGTCCGCCGAGGTACTTGGTCGTCGAGTGGACGACGAGGTGGGCGCCCTGCGCGAGCGGATTCTGGAGGAAGGGGGTCGCGAAGGTGTTGTCGACGACGAGCCTGGCCCCGTGGCGGCGGGCGATTTCGGCGCAGGCGGCGACGTCGACGAGGCGCAGCATCGGGTTCGTGGGGCTCTCGATCCACACGAAGCGGGTCGAGCCCTCCATCGCCTTCTCGATCTCCTCGGGGCGCGTCGCATCGACGTAGGAGAAGCGCACGCCGAAGCGCGGCATCACCTTCGTGAAGAGCCGGTAGCTCCCGCCGTACAGGTCGTCGGCCACCACGACGTGGTCGCCTGCCTCAAGGAGCTGCGTCGCGCCGTGGATCGCGGCCATTCCGGAGCCGTAGGCGAGCGCGAAGCGACCGCCCTCGAGCGAGGCCAGGCAGGCCTCGAGCGCGGCGCGCGTCGGGTTGTCCGTTCGCGAGTACTCGTAGCCCCGGTTGCTTCCGATCGCGTCCTGGGTGTAGGTCACCGTCTGGTAGACGGGGACGATCGTGGCGCCGGTCGCCGGGTCGGCCGCCTGCCCCACGTGGATCGCGCGCGTCTCGAAGTGCCGGCGCTCCTGCTCCGCCATCGCGTGCTCGGACCTAGGCGCGCGCGAGCTCGCCGAGGAGCTCGTAGGTGCGCAGCACCGACCCCTTCGGGTCGCTGCCGTGGGCGAAGGCCGCCGCGTGGAAGTCGCTCGTGCCCGCGTCGGCGAACGCGCGGATCGCACGCTCGATCTCCGCCGCGTCGCCGGCGATGGCGAGGTCGCCGGGGCCCGCCACGCCCTCGGCGTCGAGCATCGCCCGGTAGGAGGGGAGCGTTCCGTAGATCGAGAAGGCCTTGCCGGCCGCCTCGCGCGCGCCGGCCGGATCGTTCGTCAGCACGACCGGGATCCCCGCGACGATGCGCGGCTCGGGGCGTCCCGCCTCGCGGGCCGCAGCGCGGACCCCGGGGATGACCTGCTCGGCGAGCGTGCGCCGCCCCGTCATCCAGGTGATCGTCCCGTCGGCGATCGCGCCCGCGATGCGGCGCATGCGCGGCCCGAGCGCCCCGATCAGGACGGGCGGCGGCGAGCCGCAGCTGACCTTGAGCGAGCCGTTCACGCGGTAGAGCTCGCCCGCGAAGCTCGTCTTCCCGGTGCGCGTGAGATCGGTCACGACCCGCAGGTACTCTTCGACATGTCGCGCGGGGTGCGCGTACGAGAGCCCGAGCATGTTCTCGATCACGATCTTGTGGCTCGGGCCGAGGCCCAGCACGAAGCGACCGCCGCAGGCGGCCTGGGTCGTGAGCGCCTGCTGCGCAGCGTAGAGGGGATGCCGCGAGTGCGTCGGCACCACGGCCGTCCCGATCTCGATGCGCGAGGTCCGGCATCCGGCGATCGCCGCGAGCGTCATCGCGTCCATGCCGAAGATGTTCGCGATCCAGACGCTCTGGAAGCCTCCCTGCTCGGCCGCCTGGATCTGTCCGACGAGCGCATCGAGGGACGCACCGCCGGAGTCCGCCACGCTCGCGCCGATCCGGATTCCGCGCATCGAGACCTCCTCGCCGCGGGGGCCGCGGCTACCAGTACCCCGCCGTCACCTCGACGTCGCCCAGTGCCGCCGCCCGGCAGGCGAGCCGCAGCGCCGGATCGATGCGGTTCCTCCGCTTCTGGCGCTCTTCCGCCTGCGTCTCGGGAGACAGGGCAAGGGCGCCTGCGAGCACGCGCACTCCGCAGCGCGCGCAGATCCCATCGGCGCCGCAGGCGCTCGCCATCGGCAGGCCGGCCCGGCGGGCGGCCTCGAAGAGCGTCGTTCCGCGCTCGACTCGAAGCGTCCTGCCCGACGGCTGGAAGCGGACCAGGGGTTGAGAGCTCGGCGCGGCGTCCACGGCACGAGCATAGAGGAGCGTGGCCCGTCCTGGAAGGTCGGACCTATACTGGGCAGGCGATGCCCTCCGCCGGGATCCTCATCATCGGAAACGAGATCCTCTCGGGGAAGGTCGCCGACGCCAACTCGCCCTACTTCTGCCGGGAGCTGCGTCCGCTCGGCGTCGACGTCGAGCGCATCGTCACGATTCCCGACGAGATCGCGACGATCGCGCGCGAGGTGCGCGCGATGAGCGAGGCGTACGACGTCGTGCTCACCTCGGGCGGGATCGGTCCGACGCACGACGATCTCACGATCGAGGGCGTGGCGGCCGCCTTCGAGCTCGCGATCGAATACAGCGAGTCGATCGAGGCGCGGATCCGCCGCGCCACGGGCGAGGATCTGAACGAGAGCCAGCGCAAGATGGCGCAGGTCCCGGCCGGCGCGACGCTCCTCGACGCCGGGGATCTCTGGTTCCCGCTCGTGGTCGTCCGCAACGTCTACATTTTCCCCGGCGTTCCCGAGCTGCTGCGCAAGAAGTTCGAATCGGCGCGCGACCTGTTCCGCGGCGTGCCCTTCGTGCTCCGCCGCGTGTACGTGAAGAGCCGCGAGAGCGACATCGCGGCGTCGCTGCACGAGCTGCTGCGCGAGTTCCCGGAGCTCCTGCTCGGCTCCTATCCGCGCCTCGACGAGGAGTCGTTCCACGTGATGCTGACGCTCGAGTCGCGCGACGCGGGCTACGTGGAGCGCGCGCTCGGCTCGCTCCTCGCCCGCCTCCCGGCGACGGCGATCTTCAAGGTGGAGTGACGCCCGAAGAACCGGACGCGCTCGTGCGCGCCCTGGCCTGGGCGCATCCGACCTGGATGCTGCTCTCGATCGGCGCGGTCGGGATCGCCCTGCGCCGCGGCCTGCGCCTGCGCCGCGCGCGCAAGGCCGGCGTGCGCCGCGCCCCGGAGTGGCGGCGCCGCCACCTGCTCGTGGCGCGGCCTGCCGTCGCCGCGATGCTCCTGGGCTTCGCCCTCGGGCCCGTGTCGGCCGTGGCGCTGCGGGGCTTCGAGCCCTTCGATACCTTCCACGGCGCCGTGGGCGTCGCGGTGGCGGCGCTCTTCGCGAGCACCGCCTGGCTCGGACACCAGCTCGCGCGCGGACGCTCGCGCGCGCAGGACCTCCACGCGCTGCTCGGCGGCCTCGGCGTGCTCTTCGCGGCGCTCGCCGCAGTCGCGGGCTTCGTCCTGCTCCCGTGACCGATGAACTCCTCTCGGCTGCGCCTCGCTGCGCGCGGTCTGCAGCCGCTTGCGGGCGATGAACTGCGCTCGCCTGCGGCTCGCTGCGCGTATCGCTCGCCTAGCGCTTCCGACGCGGGCCGCCCGTCTGGCCGGGCCAGCGGGACCCGCCGATCGTGTCGACGTGGGGCCAGAAGGCGTCCGGATCGAGCGGGGTCTCGAGCGTGATCTCGCGACCCAGGAAGACGGGCGTCCACAGGTACGCCGTGACGAGCTCGCGCATCGGCAAGAGCTCCGCGATCGGATCCCACGGGCTCTCGCGCAGCGTGAGGGTTCCCTCGACCGCTTCCTTGTAGGCCGTGCGGTAGGTGCTCTTCACGCGCACGACGTGCGGCGGGAAATCGTAGCTCTTCTCCGCGCCCCCGACGGCGCGCGAGACCTTGATCCACCACTCGTGCTCGACGTGTTCCGGCGGGTTCGGGACCGCGCCCTTCACCACGCCGCGGAACTCCACGAAGGTGTAGCCCTGGTGGCTCGCGCGGGCCGTGACGTCGTTGCCCATCCGGTAGTAGGTGGTCTTGCACGGGTACTTCGGCTGCCCGTTCATGTCGCGGCTGATGAAGATCGCCGACTCCTGGTCGATCCCGTAGCCGAGCGTGTAGCGGCCCGGCTGGCCCTTGTAGTTCGCCGCGACGCCGACCACGACTCCGTACTCGGGCTCGTCCGGCACCGGGACGTTGTAGACCGACAGGTACACGGTGGGGCTAGCGCCGGGATCGATGCCGGGCGGAAGGAGTGCTTTGATGCGCTGCGGGTCCGTGCGGTACTCGATCTTCAGGATCGGCCAGCCGGCGATGTCGGCAGGGGTGATCTTGGGTGCGGCTAGGCTCGCGTCGCTGGGCATCTTCGCTCCTCCTGTTTGGGGGTCGTCCGGGCGACCACTGTACGCGATGGGCGCCGGCACGTGCAATCGGGCCGACGGCCGGGCCTCTCCGGGTCGCACGAAGGTGCTCCAGGTCAACTCCGGCAGGACGTCGCGCGTCTCGCGCAGCTCGTGCGTCGCGAAGACGCCGTGCACGACGTACGGGTCGCTCGCGGCGATGGCGCGTGCCGCGGCGAGGTCCGGCGCCTCGAAGACGACGAGGCTCCCGACGGGCGCGCCGCCCTCGAGGAGCGGCCCGGCGAAGCGCACGCGCCCGGCGCGGGCGAGCGGGCGGAGCTTCTCGAGGTGCTCGGGCCGGTGCTGCCGGCGCAGCTCCGGCGCACCCGGTCCGTCGTGTCCGACGAGGGCGAAGAGCGGCACGTCGCGACTCTATCCGACGGGTCGCGCGGGGGAAAGCGACCGCTGCGAGGGTCGTCCCCTGCAAGCGGCCGCAGGCCGCGCGCAGCGAGGCGAAGCCGAGCGAAGCCCGGAGCCCGAGTGCGAGCGAAGAGCGAGCGCGAGGCCCGGGTATGGCAAGCGGCCGCAGGCCGCGCGCCGCGAGCCGCAGGCGAGCGAAGTTCATCGAGCCTGCGCTTTACTCCCGTCCGCTGCGCGGGCAAGCTATCCGCGTGGAGCCCTCCGAGATCGATCTCACCGACCTCGCGCGCTGGCGCGACGGGTTCCCGCACGAGGTCTTCCGTTGGCTGCGGCGCGAGGCGCCGGTGTGGTGGCACCCGGTGACGGAGACGACGCCGGACGGCGTCGGCTTCTGGGTGGTGAGCCGCCACGCCGACGTGCTGCGGGTGCTGCTCGACCCGGAGATCTTCTCCTCGGTGGGGGGCGGCGAGCGCAAGCGCGGCGGCACCACCCTCGCCGACACCGCCGGCGCCGGGATCATGCTCAACATGATGGACGATCCGCGTCACCGGCGGATCCGCGAGCTGATCCACCGGGGCTTCACGCCGCGGCGCGTCGGCGACCTCGAGGCGAACCTGCGCGCGCGAAGCGTGGCGATCCTCGAGCCGGTGGCGGAGCGCGGCGCCTGCGAGTTCGTGCGCGAAGTGGCGCGGGAGCTCCCGCTCCAGGCGATCTGCATGCTACTCGGCGTCCCGCAGGAGGACCGCGGCATGCTCTGCGACTGGGTGGACCAGGGTCTCGAGCACGCCGACCGCGAGGTCCCGGGCTCGAAGCAGGCCTCGGCCGACGCGAACGCGAGCCTCACGCGCTACGGGGCGGAGCTCATCGCGAAGAAGCGGGTGCGTCCGGGCGACGACGTGCTCTCGGCGGTGATCCACGCCGAGCTCCCGAGCGAGGATCCGCCGCGCCTCGGCGACGACGAGCTCCTCTACTTCTTCCTGCTGCTGATCGCCGCCGGGAGCGAGACCACGCGCAAGGCGATCGCCGGGGGACTCCTCGCGCTGATGCAGAACCCGGACGAGATGGCGCGCCTGTGGGCGAACGCCGCGGAGTTCCTTCCGACGGCGATCGAGGAGTTCGTCCGCTGGTCCACGCCCAGCGTGTACAAGCGCCGCACCGCGACGCGCGAGGTCGAGCTCCACGGTCAGAAGCTCCGCCCCGGAGACAAGGTTACCTCGTGGGAGATGTCCGCGAACCGCGACGAGCGCGTCTTCCGCGATCCCTTCCGCTTCGACGTCGCGCGCGACCCGAACCCGCACCTCGCCTTCGGTCAGGGCGTGCACTATTGCCTCGGCGCCAACCTCGCGCGCCTCGAGATCCGCGTGATGTTCGAGGAGCTGATCTCCCGCTTCGCCGGCTTCGAGCCGACGGGTCCGCACAGCTGGACCCGCGACACCCGCCTCTTCGGTCTGAAGTCGCTCCCGGTGCGCGCTCTGTCTCGATGAACTCCGGTTCGAGGACGCTGCCAGGATCTGAGCGGTGGTGGCCCACTCCGCTCGCCTGCGGCTCGCTGCGCGCTCCGCTTGCTTCTTAGCTCTGGAGGGGCGGGAGGACGTCGACGCTGCGCTGGCGCAGCCAGTGATCGGCGAGCACGAGGCAGACCATCGCCTCCACCATCGGGACGGCGCGCGGGAGCACGCAGGGATCGTGGCGGCCGCGCGCCTCGAGGACGGTCGCATGGCCCTCGCGGTCGACGGTGGTCTGCGGCAGCGAGATCGTCGCGGTGGGCTTGAAGGCCACGCGTACCACGACCGGCTCGCCGTTCGAGATGCCGCCCTGAACGCCTCCCGAACGGTTGCTCGCGGTGCGCGGGCGCCCGTCCGGGCCCGGGACGAAGGGGTCGTTGTGCTCGCTCCCGGTCATCAGCGTTCCGGCGAAGCCGCTCCCGATCTCGAAGCCCTTCGACGCGGGGAGGGACATGAGCGCCCCGGCGAGCTCGGCCTCGAGCTTGTGGAAGACCGGCTCGCCGAGACCCGGGGGCACGTTGCGCGCCACGCACTCGACCACTCCGCCGAGCGAGTCGCCGCGGCGGCGGGCGTCGTCGATGCGCCGGGCCATCTCGGCGGCCGCTCCGGGGTCCGGGCAGCGGACGGGGTTTGCTTCCACCTGCGCGAGCGACACCAACGCCGGATCGACCTTCGCCTCCACCTCGTGCACGCGCCGCACCCAGGCGAGGACCTCGACCCCGGCGACCTCGGCGAGCAGCTTGCGCGCGATCGCGCCGGCCGCGACGCGCCCGACCGTCTCGCGCGCGCTCGCGCGCCCACCGCCCTGCCAGTTGCGGTGGCCGTACTTGGCCTCGGTGGTGTAGTCGGCGTGCGACGGGCGGAAGACGTCCTTCATGGCAGCGTAGGCCGAGGGGCGCGCGTCCTCGTTGCGCACGAGCAGCGCGATCGGCGTGCCGAGGGTCCGGCCCTCGAAGACGCCCGAGAGGATCTCGACGCGGTCCGCCTCCTGACGCGGCGTCGTTAGATGGCTCTGGCCCGGGCGCCGGCGGTCGAGGTCGCGCTGGATCTCCTCCGCGGAGAGAGCGAGGCGCGGCGGGCAGCCTTCGATCACGACCCCCACGCCACCGCCGTGGCTCTCGCCGAAGGTCGCGATCTGGAAGACCTGCCCGAAGCGGCTGCTCATCGCTCCCCCCTGCGCAGCAGCACGTAGGTCGCCCCGACGCCGCCGTCGCGGCCGCGTGCGCTCGTGAAGGCCAGCACCCGCGGACCGATCGGAGGCTCCGCCAGCCACTCGAGGAACACCTCCTTGAGCACCGGCTCGTTCTCCGAGTGGCGACCGCGACCGTGGACGACGAGCACGCAGCGCTTGCCCTGGGCCGCCACCCGCTGGATCGTCTCCTGCACGGCGCGCCGCGCCGCCGGGACTTGCAGGCCGTGGAGGTCCACCCGCGCGTCGGCCGGGAACTCGCCGTTGCGGAGCTTGCGCAGCAGCGCGTCGTCGGCGCCGGAGGCCTTGCCCTCGACCTGCTCGCCGATGCGCTGGATCGCGAAGACGCCGCCCTCGCCGGGGACCGCTCCCTTGCGCCGGCGCACGGTCTTGGGTGCCGCCGGGGGCTGGACCTTATCCTGGCCCTCGATCGGGGTGGCGCTCTCGACGGTCGCCCGCCACGCGTCGCGCTCGGCGTCGCCCGTCGGCTCCTTTCCGCCCATCGCGGACATCGATCGACTCCTCCGGCGCCTGGCCTGGTTCGAGCAGGGCCAGCGCCTTGCGCATCACCGCGCCGTGGGGGAGGCGCGGAATGGCCTCCAGCGCGAGCCAGCGATGCGCGTCGAATCCGTCGAGGCGCACGCGACCCGAGCCAGTGTCGCACCGGTATAGGTGCAGGCGCAAACGGCGGTGGGTGAAGAGGTGCAGGAGCGTGCCCTCCGGCCGCGGGCGAAGCACCCGCAGCCCGACGCGCTCGCGCAGGAGGCGCCGGAGGCCCGCGCCCGGCGCCTCGCCGGGCAGGAGGTCGCCGCCCGGGAGCTCCCACAGACCGCCGAGGAGCCCCCTCGGCGGCCGGCGGACCGCGAGGGCGCGGCCCCGGCGCACGAGGAGCGCGGCGACGGCCTCGACGTCGCGGGGCGCCGCACGCGGCCCCCGCACCGGCAGCGCCTCGGGCTCGCCGCTCGCGAAGGCCGCGCAGCCGCTGGCGACGGGACACCCGGTGCAGCGCGGAGCGCGGGGCGTGCAGAGCGTGGCGCCGAGCTCCATCAGCGCCTGGTTCAGATCTCCCGGGCTCGGCCCGCGCGCGAGCTCGCCCGCCGCCCGCCAGAGGCGGGCCTGCGCGGCCGGACGGCGCACGTCCTCGCGGATCCCGAGCAGCCGGGCCAGGACGCGTGCGACGTTCCCGTCCACGACCGGCTCCGGACGGTCGAAGGCGATCGAGGCCACCGCACCCGCCGTGTAGCGACCGATGCCGGGGAGCTCGCGCAGGGCCTCCGCGCTGTCGGGAAGCCGCCCGGCGTGCTGCTCCACCAGCGTGCGCGCCGCGCGCTGGAGGTTGCGAGCACGCGAGTAGTAGCCGAGACCCGCCCAGAGCCCGAGCACCGCGTCGGGCTCGGCGCGCGCGAGGCTCTCGACGTCGGGGAAGCGCGCGAGGAAACGCTCGTAGTACGGGATCACCGTCTCGACGCGGGTCTGCTGGAGCATCGCTTCGGAGATCCAGATGGCGTAGGGATCGCGCGTGCGCCGCCAGGGGAGATCGCGGCGGTGGGCGCGGTACCAGTCGAGCAGCCGCTCCCGCAGTTTCATCGGCCCCTTGCAAGCGGCCGCAGGCCGTGCGCAGCGAGGCGCAGCCGAGCGAAGTTCATCGGGCAAGCCGGCGGAGCCGGCGCGCAGCGAGGCGCAGCCGAGCGAAGTTCATCGGGCTATGACGGCGGCGGGGCGAGCTTCTCGTCGATCTTCTCGCGCACCCACTTCTCGTCCCACCACTCGACCGGGTCGACGTAGGCATCGCCGACGAGGACCGCGAAGTGCAGGTGATCGCCGCCCGCGAGCCCGGTGGATCCGGAGCGCCCGAGCACCGCGCCCTTCTCGACCGCGTCTCCCTCCTTCGCCTCGAGGCTCGAGAGGTGGCCGTAGAGCGTCACCACGCCCATGCCGTGGTCGATGATCACACAGTTGCCGTAGATCCCGAGGTCGCCGGCGAAGAGCACGCGGCCGGAGTTGGCGGCCGTGATCGGAGCGCCGGCCGTCGTGGCGAGGTCGTAGCCGAAGTGGGTCGCCTGCGAGACGTCCTTGCCGCCGACCCTGTAGGTCCGCCGCTCGGCGAAGCGGCTCGTGACCTGCGAGTTCGCCCACTGCGCGAAGGGCCCAGTCCACAGGCGCTCGGGCCCAGTCTTCGCGGCGATCTCGCGGATGCGCTGCTCGTTCTCGCGGCGCACGCGCGTGTTCACCTCCTGGAACGCGGCGGTGAGGTCGTCGGTCTTCACGTTGGCAGCGCGCGCGAGGTCCGGAACCTTGTTCTCGAGGAAGCTCGCGGGCAGGTCGACGCTCGCCTCGGGGAGCACGCGCTCCTTCACTTGGAGCGGCCAGCGGGCGGTGCGCTCGTTGCCGGCGAGGTCGACGGCCACCACCTCGGGCCGCGGCGGCGAGGGGGCGTCGGTCGGCACCGCGTAGAAGGCCGCGCGCCGCCCCTGCCAGGGGTAGCTGCGGAAGAACGCCGCGCCGACCCGGACGCCGTCGCGCTGCGTCGGCTCCGAGACCGAGTAGACGACGACCCCGGCGCCGCCGCGCTGCGCGTACGAGAGGCCCGTCTCGATCGAGAGACGCGGGGGCGAGAGGTCCAGGCGGACGGGGATCTCTACCAGGGTCGCGTTGCCGGAGAGCAGGCCGCGCAGCGACCAGTCGCGGGCGGTGACGCGCAGGAAGCCTTCGGCCCCGTCGCTTCCGAGCCGCTTCGCGTCGATCGCAACCGAGACGCTGTGTGGCGCGCCGCCCGGTCCGCCCTGGAGCAGGCTGCCGGGGTACTCCTCGTGCAGGAGCGTCTCCTCGCCGCCCGGAAGCGACAGGACGATGTCGATCGAGCGCAGACCCGAGCGCGCGTCGTCCGCCTCGAGCGCGAGCGTCGTGCCCTCCGCGCCGAGCAGCAGCGACTCGGGGGCACGCACGCTCGGAGGCTCACCCTCCGAGCGAACCCACACGTAGCCCCCGACTCCGAGCAGGATCAGCAGCAGGACGAACCAGGCCCGGCCGCGTCGCGTCACGATCCACCCCCCTTCGGACGGTGCGCGTTGCGCTCCGGGACTCTAGCCCAATGAACTTCGCTCGCCTTCGGCTCGCTGCGCGCTTCGCTTGCGCTCGCATTTCTCCCCGGGGCGCGGTGGATTGACGCCGCGATGCCCTGGGGCCATCCTGCGGGCCCGCAGGCCGGTGTTCGTCGCAGGGGAGGGTCGTTGTCGCTGCGTCGCCTCGTGATGCTCCGCCACGGAGAGACGGTCGGGAACTCGAGCGTGCGCTTCCACGGCGCCGGTGACGTGCCGCTCTCCGACGCGGGTCGCTCGCAGCTGCGGGCGGCGGCCCGCGGGATGCGGCAGGAGGTCTTCGACCTCGTGGTCGCGAGTCCCCTGCGCCGCTCGTGGGAGGCCGCGATGCTGGTGGCCGGCGGGGCCCCGGTGCGCATCGAGGACGGGCTCCGCGAGATCCACTTCGGGCGCTGGGAGGGGCTCACCGCCGGCGAGATCGAGCTGCGCGACCCGGTGCTCTATCGCGAGTGGCGGGAGCGCGCCCCCGGCTTCGAGTTCCCGGGCGGCGAGATCCGCGCCGAATTCCGCGCCCGCGTGCTCGCGGCGTTCGAGCGCATCGCCGGGAGCGGTGCGAAGAGCGCGCTCCTCGTCGGCCACAAAGGCGTGATCCGCACGATCGGGGAGCACCTGCTCGGAGAGCCGCTCGCGGACGACGAACCGCACCTCGCCTGCGCCGCGGGCCTCTCTCGCGACGCCAGCGGCAAGTGGTTCCTCGGCCGGCACGGCAGCAACCCGGTGCCAGCCCGATGAGCTTCGCTCGGCTCCGCCTCGCTGCGCGGCGGCTGCGCCGCCTTGCGTTGGCGGGGGCCCACCCTCCGCTCGGCTCCGCCTCGCTGCGCGGCGGCTGCGCCGCCTTGCGCCCCGAGCCTGCCGCGTCGTCGCGCCGGATTGGGATCAGGCCTCCTCGCTCTCGCGCAGGTGGGCGAGGACGCCGTAGTCCTCGAGCGTCGTGGTGTCGCCGGCCGCCTCGCGGCCCGAGGCAATGTCGCGCAGCAGGCGGCGCATGATCTTGCCGGAGCGGGTCTTCGGCAGCGCGTCGGTAAAGCGGATGTCGGCGGGCTTCGCGATCGGACCGATCTGCTTCGAGACGTGCTGGCGCAGCGCCTGGCCGAGACCGTCGATCTTCGAGCCCGCCACGGGAGTCACGAAGGCGACGATCGCCGTGCCGGTGATGTCGTCGGGACGGCCGACGACGGCCGCTTCCGCCACGAGCTCGTGCGAGGCGAGCGCGCTCTCGACCTCCATCGTCCCGATGCGGTGCCCCGAGATATTCATCACGTCGTCGATGCGACCCATGATCCAGAAGTAGCGATCCTTGTCGCGGTGGGCGCCGTCGCCCGCGAAGTAGGCCGTCTCGTAGCGGCCCCAGTAGGTCTCCGCGTAGCGGGCCGGGTCGCCCCAGATGCCGCGCAGCATCCCGGGCCACGGCTTCTCGATCACGAGGAAGCCGCCGTTCGGCGGCTTCACGGGCACGCCGTTCTCGTCCAAGACGTCGGCCGCGATCCCGGGGAAGGGCAGCGTGGCGGAGCCCGGCTTCGTGGGAACGGCGCCGGGGAGCGGCGTGATCATGATCCCGCCCGTCTCCGTCTGCCACCAGGTGTCGACGATGGGACAGCGCTTGCCGCCGATCACCCGGTGGTACCACATCCAGGCCTCCGGGTTGATGGGCTCGCCCACGCTGCCGAGCAGCCGCAGCGAGGAGAGGTCGTGCTTGGCCGGATGCTCGTCGCCGAGCCGGATGAAGGTCCGGATCGCCGTCGGCGCGGTGTAGAAGATGTTGACGCGCCAACGCTCGATGATGTCCCAGAAGCGATCGGGCCCCGGCCAGGTGGGGGCGCCCTCGTACATGAGCGTCGTCGCGCCGTTCGCGAGGATGCCGTAGATCACGTACGAGTGGCCGGTGATCCAGCCGATGTCCGCCGTGCACCAGTAGGTGTCCTCGTCCTTCAGGTCGAAGATCGCCTTCGCGGTGGTCGCGACGTGCACGAGGTAGCCGCCCGTCGTGTGCAGGATCCCCTTCGGCTTTCCCGTGGTGCCGCTCGTGTAGAGGATGAAGAGCGGGTGCTCCGCGTCGAGCTTCGCGGGCTGGCAGACGGGCTTCTCGTCGCGCACGACGTCGTGCCACCAGTGGTCGCGCCCGGCCACCATCTCCACGGCCTGCCCGGTGCGCTTCACCACGACGACGTTCTCGACGCCTTCGCACTTTTGCAGCGCTTCGTCGACGGCGGGCTTGAGCGCGTTCGGCGCGCCGCGCCGGAAGCCCCCGTCCGCCGTGACCACGAGCTTCGCACCGGCGTCCTGGATGCGGTCGCGCAGCGACTCCGCGGAGAAGCCGCCGAAGACGACGCTGTGCGGCGCGCCGATGCGCGTGCAGGCGAGGATCGCGATCGCGAGCTCCGGGATCATCGGCATGTAGAGCGCGACGCGGTCGCCCTTCCCGACGCCGAGCTTCTTCATTGCGTTCGCGAAGCGGCATACCTCGCGGTGGAGCTCGCCGTAGGTGAGGACGCGCGTGTCCCCGGGCTCGCCCTCCCAGACGATGGCGGCCTTGTTGCGCCGCCAGGCGTTCTCGCCCGTGAGGTGCCGGTCGAGGCAGTTGTAGGAGACGTTGAGCTTCCCGCCGACGAACCACTGCGCGAAGGGACGCTTCCAGACGAGGGTCTTCGTCCACGGGGTGAACCAGTCGACGTGCTCCTTCGCCATCTTGGCCCAGAAGCGCTCGGGGCTCTGGCTTCCGAGTGCGCGGTGCGCGGCGACCTCGCGGCGGCTCCAGTTCGCCCGTTTCGCGAACTCCGGGCTCGGCTTGAAGACCCGCTTCTCCCGGAGCAGCGACTCGATGTCGGACAATGCTTCTCCTCAGCCTTCTGCGACGAGCGCCTCGAGCTCCTCGGGTGCCTTGGGGATGGCGGCGGTCAGCACCTCGCAGCCCTCTACCGTGACGACCACGTCGTCCTCGATGCGCACGCCGATCCCGCGGAAACGCGGGTCGACGCCCTCGAGCGACGGCGCGAAGTACAGCCCGGGCTCGACGGTGAAGACCATCCCGGGCTCGAGGCGGCGCGGCTCGCCGCCCTGCCGGTAGGCCCCGGCGTCGTGGACGTCGAGGCCGAGCCAGTGGCTCGTCTGGTGCATGAAGAAGCGCCGGTGCGCCTCCTTCGCGACGAGCTCGTCGACCGAGCCGGAGAGAACGCCGAGCTCGACGAGACCCAGGACGAGGCGGCGCACCGCCGTGTCGTGGATCTCGGGCAGCGTCGTACCGGGGCGGCAGCGCGCGAGCGCGGCCTGCTGCGCGGCGAGCACCACGTCGTACACGGCGCGCGCGGCCGTACCGAAGCGGCCCCCGATCGGGTAGGTCCGGGTCACGTCGGAGGCGTAGCCGGAGAGCTCGCAGCCCGCGTCGATCAGCACCAGCTCGCCCGCGCGCAGCTTCTGGTCGTTGCGCACGTAGTGGAGCACCGTCGCATTGGCACCGCCGCCCACGATCGTCGTGTAGGCGGGGCCCCGCGCGCCGCTCCGCCGGAAGGCGCACTCGAGTGCCGCCTCGAGCTCGTACTCGAAGGCGCCCGGGCGGGCGAGGCGTGCGGCCACGCAGTGGGCCCCGTGGCTGATGGCCGCGGCCCGGCGCATCACGTCGAGCTCCGCGGGCTCCTTGTGCAGGCGCATCTCGTGGACGATCGCGCGCGGGTCGATGATCGCCTCGGGCGGAACGCGGCCGAGGCGGGAGCGCAGGCGCATGCCCTCGCAGGTCTCCACGATCTTCGCGTCGATCGCCGCGTCGCGGCCGAGCACGTGGTAGACGCGCTTCGCGCCGGGGAGCAGGTCGGGGAGGCGCGTCGCGAACTCCTGGTTCGGGTAGGCCTCGTCGGCCTCGTGATCGCGGCGGGCGCCCTCGACCCCGGGTCGGTAGCCGGTCCAGGTCTCGGCGTCCGGGTCGCGCGGCTCGACGAAGAGCGTGTACTCGGGTCCGCCGTCGGTGCGTAGCACGGCGATCGCGTTCGGGTGGTCGAAGCCGGTGAGGTACCAGAAGTCGCTGTCCTGGCGGAAGGGGAACTGCGAGTCGGCCGAACGGGTGACCATCCGGGCGCCGATCAGGATGGCGACGGCGCCGGGCCCCATCTCCTCGCGCAGCTTCGTCCGGCGAGCGGCGAACACGGCCCCGGAGCTTACCGCACGGGGGCGGGGCCGGTCGGCTCCGCGGGCGCGCAGACGACCGTGACGCCGCCGCAGTGGGTGGCGCAGACGCGGTCGCCAGCGAAGACGCCGCTGTAGTAGAGGCCGCGGGGCTCGAGCCGCGGGAGCACGAGCGTCGCGAGGGATTCCGGCGGCTCGAAGACGTGGAGGACGCCGCTCCAGCGCGTCACGACCGCGCGTCCGTCCTCCGCGAAGTGGATGTCCTGCACGAAGTCGAGACCCGCCGCGAAGGCCGTGTCGGCGAGGAGCACCCGGTCGGGTGCGTCGGGCGTGCGGACCCGCAAGTCCAGGCGGGAGCCCTCGACCTCCGCGAGGAGTCCCGTCGCGTCGGGTCCGAAGGCTACGAACTGGACCTCGGGACTCTCGATCCGGCGCTTCTCGCGTCCGGAGCGGTCGAGCACGTAGGCGTCGTGTCGGATCGCGCCCTCGGCCAGCGGGAAGAGATCGGTCGTCACCCAGATCTCGTCGCGCGCGGGGTCGAAGGCCACCGTCTTCGGTCCGACGCGGTAGCCTGGCGGGGCGGCGAGGGGAAGCTCCGCCAGGCGCTCGCCCTCGAGGCTCGCGACGAGGATGCTTCCCGGGCCCGGCCCTCCGTCAGGGCTGCCGTAGCGCGAGACGAGCAAGGTCGCGTCCGGCCCCAGCGCGATCTCGTTCAGCGCCTGCCCGAGTGCGTCGAGGCGGCGCACCGCGCCGGTGCGGGTGTCGACCCAGCCCATCGAGTCGAACCAGGTCGTGAAGTACACGCGCCCGTTCGGATGCGCGAGCACGTCCCACACGCCCGTGGGCCACTCCCCGGGGCCGGCGTCGAGCGCGGCCGCGAGCCTGCGGGTCGCGAGGTCGAAGCGGCCGATGCGACGGGGCCCCGGCGCCAGCCGGTCCGCCAGGGGATCGCCATGGGCGCGCTCAGCCGACCAGAAGGCCGACTCCCCGAAGAAGAGCACCCCGTCGCGAGCGTCGCCGTACCAGGCGCAGCTGCGCTCGGTCCCCTCTCCCTCGGGGGCCGTGGCGATCTCCACCCCCGGGGCCACGGCCTCGCGGCCGGGCAGGGCGCAGCCGGCGGCGAACGCAGCCAGCACCAGCAGCGGCGCGAGCGCACTCTGGCTGCCGCCGACTCGCGCGGCCCTGCCGCCAAGCGATGCGGTAGATCCAAGCGTCTGCCAGGAATCGGGTTTCCGCGTGGATCCCATTCCGGGACCGGGCTCCGGCGGTCCTTTCCGCAGCCGGCGGAGGCAGAGGCCGGCCCCGCCCGCCCTCGCCCGCTCCCCTGCGATTCCGAGGGGTTGGCCCGGGTCCGACGACCGTACGCCGATGGCACGCATCCTGCTCTCTCGAGGGATCGAGCGAAACGGCACGGTTGGGTCGGATGTCAGATTGCGGGCGCGCACTTTCGACCCGGTCGGCTCTTCGGGAGACCGAGACCAAGCAAGGCGCTTTCCCCCAAGAACGGCACCCCGCCTTCTCGGTCTCTCGCTAGACCGGTTCGCATCGAGCCCCCCGGCCGGAAGGTCCGCGCCGGGGGGCAGCTGTTTCTGGCCACGGGGTTCCGGCCGCGCCGGGATCAGGGCTTCGCGGGCGGCTCGTCGGCGGGCTCGGTCGCGCGCTGACACACCCCGACCGCCTCTTCGCCGAACTCGCGCACGAACCAGCCCTTGAGCTCGTCGAGCTCCTCGAGGTCCGTCGCCGTGCGCGGCGCCCTCCAGGCCATCGCCTCGAGGGCCGAGTTCGGGCACAGGACGCCCGGGTCCATCTCGAGCTCCTCGGCGCGCCGCGAGCGCCACTGCTTGAGCACGACGAGGCGCCGGTCCCCGGCTCGGTCCATGCGCCGGCGTCCGGTTCCCAGGCGCGGGAGCGGACCGTGTTCCCGGCTGCGGCCCTCGCGCACCGCCGAGAGCGTGTGGCGCCCGAGGCGCCGCAGCAGCAGGTCGGTGATCCCCTTGATCTCGGCGAGCTCCGAGAGCTTCCGCGGCTTGCGCTCCGCGATCTCGAGCAGCGTCCGGTTGCCCATCACCTTGAACGCCGGGCGGTCGAGCTCCTGCGCGCGCGCGTCGCGCATCATGTAGAGCTCGCGCAGCACCGAGAGGCTCCGCGGGTCGAGCCGCCGCGCACCCTTGATGCGCAGGTAGCCGTACTCGTCGAAGTGCCGCTCCGGCCACTCGCGCCCGGCGAGAGTCTCGAACTCCTCCTCGGCCCAGGCCAGGCGCTTCGCCTTGCGAAGCTCGCGCGTGAGCCGCTCCGCGAGCTGGATCAGGTAGAGGACGTCGGCCGCCGCGTAGCTCATCTGCTGGGCGGTGAGCGGGCGCTGCGACCAGTCCGAGCGCTGCTCGTCCTTCGGCAGGTCCACGCCGAAGTGTCGCTTGGCGAGGCTCGCGAGCCCGACAGACGGGTAGCCGAGCAGCTGAGCGCTGATCATCGTGTCGAAGAGGTTCTCGAAGCGGAACGAGCAGTCGCGCTTGAGCACGAAGATGTCGTACTCCGCGGCGTGGAAGATCTTGCAGATCGAGGGCGAGGCGAAGACGGGGCCGAGCGGCGCGAGCTCGCGCGGGCCTCCGAAGGCGAGCGGGTCGATCAGGTAGATCTGACGGCGGGTCGCCACCTGCACGAGGCAGGTCTTGTCGAAGTAGTGGTAGAAGCTGTCCGCCTCGGTATCGAAGGCGATCACCTTCTCGCTGAGCAGCTCCTGCGCGAGGGCGTCGAGGTCCGCCCGCGTCGCGATGATCTCGAAATCAGCCAACTCGCTGGCCTCGTCGCGTTCCATCCGCCGGACGGACGACCGCTTGGGGGGCGGTGCTGGGAGGCGCGACGCCGAGGAGGGCTGGCCAACGCCGCCAGCCAAAGCTAGCCGACGCAGCGGGCGTGCGAAAGCTCGGCCGCGAGCCGAGCGGTCCACGGACGCCGGTTCGTTCCGGAGAGGGCTCCTCGGGTAAGCTCGCCGCGTGCTGCGCGCCGGAGTCGGCCTCTCGACCCTGGAGGAGCCTGGACGGGCCGCGGAGCAGGCGTGCGAGGAGGCTCTGGCGGGGGCCGGGCGCTGTGACGCCGCGATCCTGCTGACGGGGCCGGGCCGCGGCGCTTCGATGCCCGAGCTCCTCGACGCCGCGACCGGGGTGCTCGGGAGCGACGCCGTGGTCGGGACGACGGCTCACGGGGTCCTCGCTCCCGATCGCGAGCAGGTCGGGGACGGGGCGCTCGTCGTCCTCGCCGTGTCCGGCATCGAGGCGCACCCGTTTCTGATTCCGGACGTGGCCGGTCGCGAGGAAGCCGCGGCCGAGGAGGTGGCGGCCCGGCTCGCTGCCGCGGGCCGCGAGGAGGATCTGGTAGTCCTCTTCCCCGACCCCCGGACGCTCGACCTCGGGGCACTCCTTGCCGAGCTGGGCCGCGCGCTCGGCGACGCGCGGATCGTGGGGGCCGGGTCCGCCGACCCGGTTTCCGGGGTGCCGCTCCAGTTCGAGGGCCGGGAGGTCGTGAGCGGGGGGCTCGCGGGAATCGCGCTCCGTGGGAAGCGCCCGGCTCGGATCGGGGTCACGCAGGCGTGTAGGCCAGCGACCGACCTCTTGACCGTGACGCGCTGCCGGGGGCACTGGGTTCTCGAGCTCGACGGCCGGCCGGCGCTCGAGGTCTATCGGGAGGTTGCGCGCGGCCCCCTCGCGGCGGACCTCGCTCGCGCGGCTGCGTTCCTGCTCGTGGCTCTTCCGATCGAGCGCGAGCCCCAGACCCTGCGGCCCGGCTCGTATCTCGTGAGGCACGTGATCGGGTTCGATGAGAGAGCGAACGCGTTCGCAATTCCCGAGGCGCCGCGGCCGGGCCAGCGCGTGGCGCTTGCACAGCGCGAGCCCGAGGCCGCGCGCGAGGACCTCAAAGCGATGCTCGAGGGGCTCGGCGCGGGCTCGCCCGCCTTCGGCCTCTACCTCGACTGCTGCGCGCGCGCGATGCCCTTCTTCGGGATCCCCGGGCTCGAGTCCGCCTACCTCGCCCGCGCCTTCGAGGGCGTGCCGATCGCCGGCATGCTCGGTTCCTGCGAGATCGGCCCGATCGGCCGCTCGACCCAGCTGCTGACGTACACCGGGGTCCTGGCGCTCATCGACGCGTGAGGCGCGGCTCGGCTCTTGCGCAGCGCCGGGAGCCCCGATAAGGTTGTTCCATATATCAAAAGAGCGTTCTGAGATATGGAACATACTGCCTCCGCCGCCGAGCCTTCCCCGAGCGTCGCCACCAGCATCGAGAAGGCGCTCGACGTGCTCTTCCTGCTGCACCGCGAGGGCGCGCCCCGCGGTGTCTCGCAGATCGGGCGCGCACTCGGGCTGCCGAAATCGAGCGTGCACCGCCTGCTCGCCGCCCTGTCGAGCCGGGGCCTCGTCGAGCGAGACGAGCGCGGTTGCTACCGGACCGGGATCGCGCTGATCGCGCTCGCTCGCGGAACCCTCGAGCGCGACCCGGTCGTCGCGGCGGCCCGCCCGATCCTCGGCTCGGAGGCCGAGGCCCTGGGGGAGACCGTCTTCCTGGTGGCGGCGCGTGCGGGGCGACTCCTCGTCCTCGACAAGGCGGAGGGCACGGGCTTCCTGCGAGCTGCGCCCGAGGTGGGGTCCGCCGTCCCGTTCCACGCGACGGCCGCCGGGAAGCTCCATCTCGCCTTCGGGGATGGCCAGATCGAGTGGCCTGCGGGCGCGCTCGAGCGGTTCACGCCGCGCACCGCGGCGAGCCGCGAAGCGCTCGAGCGAGAGGTGGCGCGCGCGCGCAGGCAGGGCTTCGCCGAGAATCGCGAGGAGTGGGTCCCGGGGCTCGCGGTGATCGCGGCCCCGGTGCTCGCGGGCGGGCGCCTGTGCGGCGTCGTCTGCGTCGCCGCGCCCGCGGCGAGGCTCGCATCGCTGGGGCGTGACGCCGTCGCCGCGCGCCTGCGCGCGGCCGCCGCCCGCGTGGCCGACCGCCTGGAAGGGAGGGCCGCATGACCGCAAGCGAAGTTCATCGAGCGAGCAAAGCGCGCAGCGAGGGCAAGCGGAGCGCGCAGCGAGCCGCAGGCGAGCGAAGTTCATCGGGCCGGCCGAGCGGAGTCTGCTGGCTGGAGGGTCGGATCGTGCCCGCCGACGAGGCGCGCATTCCCGTCCGCGACCACGGACTGCTCTACGGCGACGGCCTCTTCGAAGGCATCCGCGTGCGCGGCGGGCGCGTCTTCCGCCTCGACGATCACCTCGCCCGCTTCGCGGCCGGCGCGAAGGCGCTCGCGCTCGAGCTCCCGGTTGCGCTCCCGGACGTGCGCCGCATCGTGCTCGAGACCGTGCGCGAGCACGCCACGCCCGACGCCTACGTCCGGCTGCTCGCGACGCGCGGCGAAGGCCCTCTCGGTGTCGACCCGATTCCTTGCGGTCCGGCCCGGATCCTGTGCCTCGTCGACTCGATCTCCCTCTTCCCGGAGGAGAAGCGCCGGCGCGGCATCGATCTCGTCACGTCGAGTCTGCGGCGGCCTCCGCCCGACGTGCTCGATCCCCGCGTCAAGAGCCTCAACTACCTGAACAACGTCCTCGCCAAGCTCGAGGCGCGAACCCGCGGCGCCGACGAGGCGCTGCTGCTGAACGCCGCCGGGCTCGTCGCCGAGGCGGCGGTCGCGAACGTGTTCGTCGTGCGGTCCGGCGAGCTCCGCACCCCTCCCGCCACCGACGGCGCGCTCGAGGGCATCACGCGCGCCACCGTGCTCGAGCTCGCCCACGCCCTCGGCATTCCGGCCTGCGAACGCAGCCTCGGCCGCTTCGATCTCTTCGCGGCGGACGAGTGCTTCCTCACCGGCAGCGGCGCCGGGCTCGTCGGCGTGCGATCGCTCGACGGCCGCCCCATCGGCGCGGGCACGCCGGGCCCCGTGCTCGCGAGGCTCGAAGCCGCCTTCGCCGACGCCTGCGTGTCCCTGGGGACCCCCTTCGACGCGGCTTGACCCCGCTTTGGCGGTTCGCCCCTTCAAGCCTCCGCGTCCCATCCTGCGCTAGCTTCGCTCGCCGGGCATGGTCGACTATCACCCGTTCTCCGATGCGATTGCCACCGATCCCTGGCCCAGCTATCGGCGGCTGCGCGACGAGGCGCCGGCCTTCTACCTTCCCGAGTTCGACTGCTGGTTCCTCTCCCGCTTCGAGGACGTCTGGAACGCCTGCGCCGACCCGCGCTTCGTGGCCGGGGAGGGCGTCACGACGATCGAGCTCCTCCTCGGCCAGGACTTCTCGGAGCGAGGCAGCTCGCTCGCGGTGCTCGACCCCCCGGTCCACACGCGGCTGCGCGAGCGACTGGCCCCCTTCTTCATGCCGCACGCGGCGCGCGCGCTCGAGCCGTTGACCCGCGAGCTCGCCGGGGGTCTCCTCGACGAGGCGCTCCCGCGCGGCGAGCTCGACGTGATCCACGATCTCGCCATGCGCGTGAGCGTGCGGGTGGCGTGCAGGATCCTCGGCATCCCGCTCGAGGACGCGGATCTCCTCGCGGGCAACGTGAACGCGAGCTTCCACCGCGAGCCGGGCTCGCGGGGACTGACAGCCGCCGGGCAGGCGGCCGGGAGCCTGCTCCGGGACTACCTCACGAAGTGGGTCGCCGAGCGGCGCGTCCGCCCGAATGGCGACGGGATCGTCGAGCGGCTGCTCGCCTTCGAGGTGGACGGGCGCCCTCTCGCGGACGAGGACGTGCTCTCGAATCTCACGCTCCTCGTGGTCGGCGGGACGGAGACTCTCCCCAAGGTCTTCGCCGGTTGCGTCGACCAGCTCGGGCGGAACCCGGAGCAGCGCGCGCGCGTCGTCGCCGATCCGGGCCTCGCCCCCGATGCCTTCTGGGAGGCGCTGCGCGTCGAGATGCCGACGCAGATGCTCGGACGCACCCTGCGCGCGGAGGTGGTGCTCCGCGGCCACCGGCTTCGGCCCGGGCAGAAGGCGATGTTCCTCTGGGCGTGCGCCAACCGCGACGAGCGCGAGTTCGCCGACCCCGACCGCTTCGACACCCGGCGCCGCGCGCAGCGCATCCTCTCCTTCGGTCACGCGACGCACCGCTGCCTCGGCCACAACGTGGCCCGCATGGAGGGGCGCGTGCTGCTCGAGGAGCTCCTCGCGCGCGTTCCCGAGTACGAGGTCCTGGTGGATCGCGCGGTTCGCATCCGCTCGGAGTTCTTCCGCGGCTTCGCCGCGCTCCCGGTTCGCTTCAGGCCGGCCTGAGCCTCCGCTCGCAGGCCCGGCAGGGGCCTGGCTTCGCTCGCCTTCGGCTCGCTGCGCGCTTCGCTTGCGGCTCGTTACGTGGCGGGTTCGCGGTGTTGCGGCAGGTGTCGCGGAAGCGGGCTAGCTTGGCGGCGTTCCCCCCCGGAGCCATGCGGAAGGAGGGTGTTCCGTGCGCTGGTCCCGGTCCTTCATCCCCACGCTGCGCGACGACCCGGCGGACGCGGAGGCGGTGAGCCACCGCCTGCTCGTGCGCGCGGGCTACGTGCGCCAGCTCACCGCGGGGGTGTACTCGCTGCTCCCGCTCGGTGTGCGCGTGTGCGCGAAGATCGGGCGGATCGTGCGCCGCGAGATGGACGCGATCGGCGGCCAGGAGTTCTCGCTCCCGGCGCTCCACCCGGCGGAGCTGTGGGAGCGCTCGGGTCGCTGGGAGACGATGGGTGACGAGATGTTTCGCCTCCGGGACCGCAAGGGCGCGCGCTATGCGCTCGGGATGACGCACGAGGAGGTCTTCTCCCAGATCGCCTCGGAGCTGCGCAGCTACCGCGACCTGCCGCAGATCTGGTACCAGCTCCAGACGAAGTTTCGCGACGAGCCGCGCCCGAAGTCGGGACTCCTGCGCGTGCGCGAGTTCGTGATGAAGGACTCCTACTCGCTCGACCTCGACGGCGAGGGTCTCGACGCCGCCTTCCAGCGCCACTTCGAGGCCTACCGCAAGATCTTCGCCAGCTGCGGGCTCGACACGCTCGCGGTTGAAGCCTCCTCGGGTGCCATGGGCGGGAGCGAGTCGATCGAGTTCATGGTGCCGAGCGACGCCGGCGAGGACTGGGTGGCCTCCTGCGCCGCCTGCGGCTACGCGGCCAACGTGGAGAAGGCGCGCTCTCAGCTGCCCGCGCTTGAGGACGGTCCGGGCCTGGCGGCGCCCGAGGCCTTCCCGACGCCGGGCCAGCGCACGATCGAGGACCTGGTGCGCTTCGCGGGCGGAGCTCCCGCCGAGCGGCAGGTCAAGACCCTCGTCTACGTGGTGGGCGGCGAGACGGTCCTCGTGCTGCTGCGCGGCGACCACTCCCTCGTCGAGCAGAAGCTCAAGGACGGCCTCGGCTCGAGCGAGGCGCGCCCCGCGCACGACGAGGAGATCCGCGCCGCGCTCGGCGCCTCCGCGGGAAGCCTCGGTGCGGTGGGCGTCTCGGGCCTGCGCGTCGTCGCGGACCAGGCACTCGAGGGCCGGCGCGACATGCTGACGGGCGCCAACCGCGACGACTTCCATCTCCGCGGAGTCGACGTGGCGCGCGACATCCGCGTCGACGCGTGGCTCAACCTGCGCGGCGTCCGGGACGGCGAGGCCTGCCCGATGTGCGAGGCGGGCCTCTCCGTGCAGAAGACGATCGAGGTCGGGCACATCTTCAAGCTCGGGACGCGCTACAGCGAGAAGCTGGGGGTCGCGGTCCTCGACGAGGCCGGCCGCTCGCGCCCGATCGTGATGGGCTCCTACGGCATCGGGATCGGGCGCTGCATGGCGGCCGTCGCCGAGCGCTGCGCCGACGCGGCCGGGATCGCGTGGCCGCTCCCGGTGGCGCCCTACGAGGTGGTGCTCACGCTGCTCAACCCGAAGGACGCCTCCACCTCCGACGCCGCGGGAGGCCTCTACGACGCGCTCGTGAAGGAAGGCATCGAGGTGCTCTTCGACGACCGCGACGAGCGTCCGGGGGTCAAGTTCAACGACGCCGACCTGATCGGGGTTCCCTACCGGCTCACCGTCGGGCCGAAGGGCCTCGCCGAGGGCCGCGTGGAGCTCGTGCGCCGGCGCACCCGCGAGAGCCGCAACCTCGACCTCCAGAAGGCCGCCCGCGAGGTGGCCGAGCGCGTCCTCGAGGAGCGCGGCCGCGCCTAGCCCGAGATGCAGCCGCCCGTCGTTCACCTGATCGATGCCTCGGTCTACGTCTTCCGGGCCTACTACGCACTGCCGCCGATGCACGCTCCCGACGGAACGCCGACGCACGCGGCCTACGGGTTCACCAACACCCTGCTGCGCTACCTGCGCGAGGCGGCGGTCACGCACGTCGCGGTCTGCTTCGACCACTCGATGCGGAGCTTTCGCAACGACCTCGAGCCGGGGTACAAGGCGCAGCGCGGCGAAACCCCGGAGGATCTGGTGCCGCAGTTCGAGCTCGCGAGCCGCGCCGCGGAGGCGATCGGCCTCGTGGCCTGCGAGGCACCGGACTTCGAAGCGGACGACTGCATCGCGACGCTCGCGTCCGAGGTCCTGTCGCAGGGAGCGAGCGCCGTGGTGGTGACCTCGGACAAGGACCTCTCCCAGCTCGTGCGCGAGGACGGGCGCGTCGTGGTCCACGACTTCGGGCGCGGCGAGACGCTCGACGCCGACGGCGTCCGGCGCCGCTTCGGCGTCGATCCGGAGCAGATCCCGGACTACCTCGGTCTCGTGGGAGACGCCGTCGACAACCTGCCCGGCGTGCCGGGCGTCGGCCCGAAGAGCGCGGCGGCCGTGCTGGGGGCCTTCGGGCGCATCGAGGCGATCGCCGACGATCCCGCCGCCTGGGAGGGCGTCCCGGTGCGGGGAGCCACCCGGATCGCGCAGCGGGTGGCGGCGCATCGCGAGCGGGCGCTTCGCACGCGCGACCTCGCTCGGCTCCGGAGCGACGTACCCGGACTCCGGTCGGGGCTGGCGGAGCTGCGTCGGCGGGGCCCGGATCCGAGCCGGGTGGCGGAGCTCTTCGACCGGCTCGGTTGGGGGAGGATCGCCACGCGCGCGCTCGAGCCGCCGGGCTGATCGCGAAGAACGCTCCTGCATTCGATGCGATCGGGGGTACACTGGCGCCGCGCCGCCGACCGCTTGCGGCGCAGCACGGAGGAGGGCGCATGGAGATCTTCAGCATGGAGGGGTGGTACTTCCTGCTCCGCTGGTTCCACTTCCTCACCGGGATCACCTGGATCGGGATGCTCTACTACTTCAACTTCGTCCAGACGCCGTTCTTCGGGAGCGAGCTCGGTGGCACCGCGAAGGGCGCCATGACGCGCGGCCTCGTGCCGAGCGCGCTGTGGTGGTTCCGCTGGGGCGCCATGTTCACCTTCATCACCGGCTGGCTGATCGTGCTCACCAAGCTCGGCCACGAGGGGATGCCGCTCGGCAGCGGCTACATGACGCGGATCCTGACGGGCGGAATCCTGGGCACCTTCATGTGGGCGAACGTCTGGTTCGTGATCTGGCCCGCGCAGCAGGTCGTGATCGCGAACGCGAACACGGTCGCGGCGGGCGGCCAGGCGAACCCCGCGGCGGCGGCGCGCGGTGCCAAGGCCGGCATGGCGTCGCGCACCAACACGCTTTTCTCGATTCCGATGCTCTTCTTCATGGCCGCGGCGAGCCACTTCCCGACGCTCACCAAGGAGCTCGATATGGGCGGAGGGTCGCTCGGCGCCTACTGGCTGATCGCGCTCCTCGCGAGCCTCGCCCTCGAGGCGAACGCGCTGATCGGGCCCGGGGCGAAGACCCAGAAGCCGCTCACGACCGTCGCGGGGACGATCCACGCGGGGCTCGCGTTCACGATCGTGCTCTACCTGCTCCAGTCGGTGCTGCTGTAGGCGGGGCCGCGTCGGAGACGTTGGCTACGGGGACGGCGAGATGGTTGCCAGGTAGGCGGCGACGTCCCCCACGCTCGCGGCCAGGTACTCGAACTTCGGCATGGCCGCGCTCGGGAGCTTCGGCACGTAGCCGGGCGGGTACTCGCCGCGCAGCACCTTCGCCTCGATCAGCTCGAGCGGGGCCCCGGCCACGCCCGGGCCGAGGGCCCCGGCCTCGCGCGGATCCCGGTTGTGGCAGGCGGTGCACACGTTCTCGTAGACGGTCTTCCCTCGCGCGGCGGCCGCGTCGAGGCCCGCGCCCTCGTCTCCGCCACCGCAGGCGAGGGCCGCACTCGCGAGCGCGGCGAGCATGGCCGCACGGACCGCTCCCATCCCCGACACGCCTCCCTCGAAGGAGCGGCAGCGTAGCGCGGCCGCCGGTAGAGTCGCGCGACGATGCAGCCGGAAGGAAGGGCGGGAAGCAAGGACGGGACGCAAGGACGCGAAGCGGCCCCGCAGCGAGGCGAAGCCGAGCGTAGAGCGGGCTCCCGCGAGGGTCGCCCGCGCAGCGAGCCGGAGGCGAGCGAAGTTCCCTCGAGATGGTCCACCCTCGCAAACGCGCTGACCGGGCTTCGCCTGGCCCTCGCGCCCGCGCTCGTCGGCGCGATCCTCGCCGGGGCCCCGTCCGTCGCGGCGCTCGTCTTCGGCGTCGCGGTCGCCACGGACATGGCCGACGGCCGCGTCGCACGCCGCCGCGTCGAGGCCTCCCCGCTCGGAGGCGCGCTGGATCATGCCGTGGATGCGGTCTTCGTCACCGCGGGCACGGCGGCCCTCGCGTCGCAGGGCGTGCTCCCGATGCTGCTGCCCGTCTGCATCGCGGCCGCGTTCGTCCAGTACGCGGTCGACTCGCGCACGGAATCCGGCGGGCTGCGCGGGAGCCGCATCGGCCGCTGGAACGGCATCGCGTACTACGTGGCCGTCGGGGTGCCCGTCGTGCGCGACGCCGCCGCGCTCGGCTGGCCCGCTCCGCCGCTGCTCCGGTCCCTGGGCTGGCTCCTCGTCGGCACGACGCTCGTCTCGATGGCGGTCCGCCTCAGGCTCGCGCTGCGCTCCCGAAGAGCTCCCGGTTCGCCCGGCGCAGGAACAGGAGCCCGATCGCCGCGTTGAAGAAGATGAAGAAGTTGTGCTGCACCAGGCCGAAGGCTGCCATCTCGCCCGGTTGCTCGGGGAAGAGCACCACCCACAGCGTGATCGCGACGCTGCGCATCGGCCCGGGCGTGGCGGCGCCGAAGAAGATCACCGGCAGAGTGCAGAGCATCTCGAGCCACTCGGCGTGGACCCCGAAGAGGCGGAGCGCCAGCGTGTAGACCACGACGCCGGCGAGCAGCGCCGGCGATCGCAGCAGCACGATCCCCGCGTAGTGCCCGGCGCGCGCCTGGCGAAAGGCGTGGAAGAGCGGGCGATCGCGCAGCCCGGAGCCCGGAGCGATCGCGCCGCGGAAGTACGCGAGCCAGAGCGCGAAGAAGGCGAGCGCGCCGGCGAAGAGCCACGGGATCCCGTGGAACACGGCCGGAAGCTCCGCCCAGCGCAGCGAGACCCCGAGCGTCGCCCAGGCGAGCAGGGTGTAGAACTCGCAGAACATGATGAAGAGCATGCTCGAGCCGACCTGCCAGCCCGGGACTCCGTCGCGGCGGTGCAGGTACACGGCCATCGCGCCCTTGCCGACCTGCTCGTTCACGATCGAGACGATGTACGCGCTCGCCCGGATCGGGAGGATCCCCGCGAGGCTCACGCGGGCGTTGAACCAGCTCACGACCCGCCAGGTGACGAGCGAGTCGATCAGGAAGTAGAAGGCGGAGTAGGGGATCATCAGCGCGAGCCAGCGCGGCCAGCTCACGCGCGCGAAGGCGGCGCCGAGATACGCGACGAGGCCCTGGCCCTCGCGCGCGGCGGCGGCGTCGAGGCGGCCGTAGAGGAACGCGAAGCAGCCGAAGGTGACGAGCCACGGGAGCGCGCGCTGCCAGAGGGCCGAGCGCGGGGCGGGTCGCGCGTCGCTCATGCGGGGCGCAGCATAACACGCATTGACGCGGAGCCGGGCCCGGCGTCCAATGCGGGAATGAAGGATGGCTCGGAGCCCAGCTCGGCGCCCGCTTCCGAGCGCGCCTGCGGTGCGTGCAGCCTGTGCTGCACGCTGCTGCGGGTGGACGAGCTCGCGAAGCTCGGCGGCACGCCGTGCCTGCACCAACGGGCCGAGGGCGGGTGCGCGATCCATCCACGCCGGCCGGGGATCTGCCGGCGCTACCGGTGCCTGTGGCTGCAGGGGGGGCTCGAGGAGGGCGACCGACCCGATCGATTGGGCGCCGTCCTCGACCTCGCGAGCCGCGGCGGCTTCCCGGAGCTCGTGGTGCACGAGGCGGCGCCGGGCGCCTTGGACCGCTCAGCGCGCCTGCGCGAGATCGCCGAGCGCTACCGGGTCGCGATGCCCGTGCGGATCCTGGACAGCCAGGGCGTGCTCGACGCCGATCGCCCCTTCCGGGTGCTGCTCCCCAGCGGCGACGAGCAGCGCGTCGCGGGCGAGCGGGTCGAGGTCTGGCGCGACGGCGTCCGCGTCGCGGAGCTCCGGCTCCCGTGGCTCGAGCGGCTGGTCCGGCGTGTGCTGCTCGCAGCGAGCCGCCTGCGCCTGCGTCGCCACCGCCGGGGTCCGCGCACGGCGCCGGGCGAGCCTTCGTGAGCGGCCCCGGGGGCCCGGTGCTGTGCTTCCGCAACCGGGGGAGCGTGGGTAGAATCGGGTGGCGATGACGCAGGGCGGCCCCGAGTATCCCCTTCCCATCACGACGGACCCCGCGTCGGAAGGGCTCGTGCGGCTCACGCACATCCTCTACGCGCTCCACGCCTTCAGCGCCCTGATGGGCGTGATCTCGTCGGCGGCGGTGGTCACGGCCTTCCTCACCGGCTGGCCCTCGATCCTCGCCGTCATCCTCAACTACGCGAAGCGCTCGGAAGTGCGAGACAGCTGGCTCGAGTCGCACTTGCGCTGGCAGCTGCGGACCTTCTGGTTCGCCGTCCTGTGGGTCTCCGTCGCCGTGCTGCTCTTCGCGACCGTGGTCGGGATTCCCCTCGCGTGGATCATCGTGGTCACGACGGGTCTCTGGGTGCTCTACCGCATCCTGCGCGGCTGGCTCGCGCTCAACGACGGCCGGCCGATCGAGGTGTAGCCGAGCGGAGTCCGGGCCCCCGGTAAGACCAGCGCGAAGCGCGCGCAGCGTGGCTGAGCCGAGCGAAGCTGATTGGGTTATTCGAGACAGCGCCGCAGCGTCTCGTCGAGGGGCGTGAGCGAGATCCCGAGCCGGCGACAGGCGTCGGCGGGGTCGATGCGGTCGTCGTGGTCGAGGACGCCGAGCATGGCGCGCGTCACGGGCGGGTCGGCGAGGACCTGCTCGGCGAGCCAGGCGCCCGCGAAGGCGATCGCGCGTGGGAGCGGGATCACGCGCGGCGGACGCCCGCCGAGGAGCGCCGCCGCCCGAGCGATGAGCGCGCGGTGGGTCAGCGACTCGGGGCCGGCGAGGTCGAGCGCCACGTCGTCGAGACCCGGCGCCTCGAGGCCGCTCACGATGGCCTCCGTCACGTCGCCGGCGTAGATCGGCTGCTCGAGGCTCGCGCCGCCGCGCACGAGGACCGCGCTGGACGAGCGTGCACGGGCGCGCAACGCGAGCGCCGCGTAGTCGTCCTCGCCGAGTACCATCGGGACGCGCAGCACGAGGGCCGGCGCGCGCGCGCCGATGAGGATGCGCTCCGCACGGCCCTTCGATGCGAGACAGGCGTTCGGGGAGTCGGGGCGCGCGCCGAGGATGCTCGGGTAGACGATCCGGCGCAGGTCCGCGGCGTCCGCCGCGCGGGCGAGCGCCTCGCAGCTGCGCTCGTGCGCGTCGAGGTAGCGACTCGTCCGGCTCTCCCTCAGGATGCCGACGAGGTGCACCGCGTGCGTGCAGCCGCGGGCGGCCGCAGCGAGGCGCTCCCCGTCCGCGTAGTCGAGGACGAGAATCTCGGGGGCGGGCAGGGCACCCACGGAGCGGACCGCCAGCGCGGCACGCTCCGATCGCACCACGGCACGCAGCGCGTGCGTGCCGGCCAGCCTTCGCAGCACGCGGCGGCCGAGGTTGCCGTTCGCGCCGGTCACCAGGATGGGGCCGAGAGCCAGGGGCCGCGCCCTCCCTGTCCGATGAGCTTCGCTCGCAGGCCCGGCAGGGGCCTGCCTTCGCTCGCCTTCGGCTCGCTGCGCGGAGGCCGACTCTCGAGTCGGCCTCCGGCCGCTGCCCCCGAGGATGCATCACGGGGACGGTGTTCAGATCTTCTGGATTCTCCGCTTCATCTCACCGGGCG
>Ga0214473_10000529_pt1 | contig 53708 bp, 43 predicted proteins | sample RVTome_7_FD_203509 | JGI IMG/M metagenome (GOLD analysis project Ga0214473, IMG submission 203509) | Soil microbial communities from uranium-contaminated site in the Upper Colorado River Basin, Wyoming, United States - RVT98D197 | ecosystem: Environmental > Terrestrial > Soil > Contaminated >... | reverse complement strand
GGTGAAATGAAAACTTTCTCGAAGTTTTCATTGAACGTTTAAACGTCGGGTTTTCAGACGATATCAAGTTATTGCCATACATTGACAAGTATTGAGGGTTTCAATTAAAATAAAATAATATGAGTCTATCCTTATTTTTTGGTAAATTAAACAAAATTCCTCTTTATTTATTTTTGTTTTTAATTCCTATTCTCTTTTTGCCTTTTACTTCCAATGTTTCGGATTTTCCAAAGCAAGTTTTGGCTTCAATTTTGATCCTTTTGAGTTTAATTGGCTGGCTAGGAAAAGGGATATGCGCAGGAAAGCTAATTTTGAGAGGAAATAAAATTTTTTATCTCTCGCTAATTTTGATTTTTCTTTCTCTTTTGCTTTCTTCCGTTTTTTCTATTTTAGGAGGGATCTCTTTTTTCGGTTATCTTTCAGATATTACTGACAGTTTTTTGACCATTCTTTTATTTTTAATTTCAACCTTTCTCTTTATTAATTCTTTTGAAACAGAAACTGAGTTTCTTCCTTTTTTATTTTTCTTGCTTTTATCGGGAGCTGTTGCCGGAATTTTTAATTTGCTCCAAATTTATAAAATTTTTATCCTCCCTTTTGATTTTGCCAAGAATTCTTCTTTTAACACAATCGGCACGCCCAACAGCTTCGCCATCTTAGGAGCGGTCTTTTTGCCAATTTCTCTGATTTTAACTTTTTCTTCAAAGGGTTATTTAAGAACAATTTTAGGTCTGACTTCCTTCATCTTTTTTGCAAATGTTGTTTTGACGAATTTTAAAACCGCCTGGATGGTTTTAGTGGTTTGTATTTTAGTTTTGTTTATTTTTGGTTTTGGCAAAGAAAAGAAAATCAAGGTCAGTTTTGCGTTATTATTGATGATAGGATTAATTTTTTCCTTCTTTTTTTATTTTTTTCCTCTTTCTCTGCCGGGATTTCCTAATTTGTCTCCCGAGGTTTCTCTTAGTTTCAATTCCGAAATTCTTATTTTAAAAGGAGTTTTTGGAGAAGGAATTAAAAACTTAATTTTAGGGACAGGACCTGGTACTTTTATTTTTGATTATTCCAAATATCGTTCTCCTTTGCTTAATCAAACCATCTTTTGGGGAACGAGATTTGCCAATGGAAATTCCTCTTTTTTTGATTGGCTTTTAACTAAGGGTGTTTTAGGAGGGGCAAGTTTGATCTTTTTTTACCTTTTAATAACATATTCAGTTTTTAAGCATTTTAGTAAAAATAAAGATAAAAATTTAATTGAAATAAAACTTGGGTTATCTTCCGGAATTTTGGGTTTAATTTGCGCCAGTTTTTTTTATTCTTTTAATTTCACTCTTTATTTTGTTTTCTGGTTTTTGGCCAGCGTTCTTTTCTTTTCCTTCAGTTCAAAAACAACCGAAATAAAGATTGATTCTTCTTCGCGAACAATTTTGACCAACGGAATTTTAATGCTTTTTATTATTTTTACCTTGGGCCTGAATTTCTTTCAAGGGCAGAAATATTTTGCGGAAGTAAAATATTTAAAAGGAATTGAAGCCTTTAGAGCGGGAGATGTTGAAAAAGCTATAAATTTACTCCAGCAAGCAACGGGATTAAATCCGTCGTTAGATATTTATTGGCGCGACCTTTCCCAACTTTTTTTGGCAAAAACCAATTTAATTTCCCAGAATCTCAATTTGCCTTCCGAAGAAAAAAGAAGATTGACCAACTTAGCGATTGTCGAGGGAGCGCAAGCTATAAATCAAGCCACCAATATTTTACCCATAGATGTCGCCAATTGGAATGTTCGGGGGTTTTTTTACCGCAACCTGGTTGGCGTGGAAGGAGCCGGAGATATTTCTCTGGCTTCGTATCAAAAGGCGATTGAATTAGAACCAACCTCACCTTTCGCTTATGGCGAAAAAGGCCGGATTCACATTTTAATGGCTCAAGATTTTAGCCAAAAAGGCAAAACAGATAAGGCTTTAGAAAGTCTTGGTCTGGCTTTTGAAAGTTTAAAAACGGCCATTAACTTAAAGCCTGATTACGCCCCGGCCCATTATCTTTTGGCAGTAGTTTACGACCAGCAGGGAAAAGTGGAAGAAGCCATTTCCAAATTGGAAGAGACTCAAATTATTACTCCTCAAGATTCGGGAGTGGCTTTTCAATTAGGTTTGCTTTATTGGAGAAAAGACAAAATAAAAGAAGCTCGTCAACAATTTGAAAAAGCAGTAATTTTAAATCCAAATTATTCTAATGCCGGATATATGTTGGGTTTGGTTTACGATAAGGACGGCGAGAAAGAAAAAGCCAAAAAAGAATTTGAGAAATTGATAACACTTAATCCTCAAAATGAACAATTAAGGAAAATTTTGGAAAATCTTGAGAAAGGACTACCGGCGTTACAAGGAGTTATCTCTTCCCAGCCGCCTATTTCGGAATTTCCCTCTGAAATTCAAAAATCACAGCCCTAAAAATATTTTCACCTTGTTTTCGCTTACCTCCAGAACTCCTCGTTTGAATTGATAATTAATTTTTTTGTCAGGAGCGTGGATAACTAAGGTGTTAAAAATCAGAGAGATAAAATTGGCGTGGCCAGGTAAAATATCAAAATTACCCAAGCGATTTTTAGAAGAAATCGCTTTTACTTTTCCCTGAAAAGATTCTTTTTGGGCTGCCGGCGGCCATAGAATTTTTACTTCCAAAAAATTATCTTGTGGCATATTTTCCAATTATAACTTTAATTCATCCAAAGCGCCGATATTAAGAAGTTTTTCTTCTGGCACTGAATCCAATTCTCCTTCCAAAATTTTTCTTACCCCTTCAATAGTCTTTTCCCTCGGCACATATTGACCTGGAATGCCGGTTTGATCAGCCACCACAAAAAGATTTTGACTCATAAAATTTAAGATTTTTTTAGCTCTGCGATAGGCGAGCCGGTTGGTTATCGAGAGTTCCGCTTCTCCGATAATAGACACTATCTTTCTTAAATCTTGATATTTTTCCAAAAGTTGTCTGGCTGTAAAATGGAGTTCATAATGCTCTTTTCCCAAAATATCAGGATCTATCACAGATGAAGAGGATGCCAAAATATCAACCGCGGGATACCTTCCTTCTTGATAAACATCGCGAGATAAAACAACCACTGAATCAAAGTAGGGAAGAGCCGCCTGCACCGCCGGATCAGTAATGTCGTCAGCCGGTACATAAATTGCCTGAATACTGGTGATAGCGGCTCTTTGAGTGGAAACCAACCTTTCTTCTAATTCTCCTATTTCGCTTGTTAAGGTGGGCTGATAACCGCCTTCAGAAGGAATTAAAGACAGTAAGGTTGCCAATTCATTGCCAGCTTGCAAAAACCGATAGATATTATCAATAAAAAAGAGAACATCTCTCCTTTGTTCATCTCTAAAGTATTCAGCCATCGTGGCGGCCGTGGCGCCGACTTTAAACCTTACAGCAGCGGTTTCATTCATTTGACCGAAAACTAAAACCGTTGATGGCAAAACTTTGGTTTTTTTCAAAGTTTCATAAAGCTCATGACCTTCCCTAATTCTTTCTCCAATGCCGGCAAAGACGGAAATTCCTTTATGGAAAAAAGCGATATTATGCATTAGTTCTGTTAAGAGCACGGTTTTTCCCACTCCGGCTCCTCCAAAAATTCCCAACTCTTCACCTTTTCTCAAAGGCGTAAAAAAATCAATAACTTTAATTCCGCTTTCAATGATTTCTTTTCTAAAGCTAATTTTTTCATAAGGGATGGGAGGACGATAAATGGGCCATTTTTTGTCAATTTTAAATTTAGGCAGTCCGTCAATAGGATTGCCGAAGACATCTACTATTCTGCCCAGAATTGTCTCTCCGACCGGCACTTCAAGAACTTTTCCTGTTCTTTTGACTCTGGCTCCTCTATATAAATTTTTGGTATGGCTAAGACAAATGGCTATAAATATTTTTTCGTTTAAAGCGCCGTAAACTTCAAATTTAAGTTCCGGATTTTCTGGCAATTCCAAAATTTCTCTTGGAAAAGGACCATCCTCTAAAAACTCTACTTTTATTATTTCTCCCTGAATTGATAAAATCCGGCCAGTATTTTTAGTTTCTGCCGAAGATAAATCTTGCCCGAAATTTAAATTTTCACTTTGAGGCTCCATAATTTAAAACCGCTGAAAATTTCAACTTGTTTTTTGTCCAATGCCTGCCATTCTAATTTTCTTTTGTTTTTTTCCAATTCTTTTTTTGATTGTTTGATATTTTCCGTGGCTTGATACATAGCCATCATTCTGGCAGTATATTTTGCCAAAGAATGCTCTAAAATTGTTTGGCTAAAAAGATTACCGACAATTTCGGTTTCAAAAAATTCTAACACCGCTTCCGGCGACGGCTCAAAAAGATAATTTTTTATCTCGTCAGTTCGTTCTCCGGGAGATACGCCACCTGAAACATCAGTGATGGCTGGATTTTGGTTTAAAATCGTTTCAAATTTTCCGTGAAAAACAATGATTTTTTCGTATCTTTTGACAAATTCAATAATTTCCTTAATTCTTTCTTCTTCTGGTTTTTCATCGTTTAACTCAAAATAAAATATTTTATGGCCCAACCAGTAATTTTCAGCCAGAGATTTTCCCACTCTTCCAACCACCACCAAATCGGTTTTATTATTTTTCCAAAAATTATAAACCCTTGACCAGATATCTAAAATTAAAGTTCCATAAAAGAATTCGTTCGCCGATAAAAAAATCGCAACCATTCCTCGTTTTTTTGTAATGAAAGAAAATTCTTTAATCCCCTTCTTTTTAATTAATTTTTTTTTAAGGAAATTTAAATAAGACTTTTTAATCAAATGATAAATCTCAGCTAATTCGTCTAAAAATTCGCGCGTTTTTAACACCTCTTTTCTAATTTCAATCATTCTTAAATTGGCAATTTCTTGATAAACTGTGGTAATAGTATTGAGGGCAGAAATTATTTCTAAACGCTCCTTAATTTTCTTTAATGTGTCCATAAAATATTCTATTGATTTCCGAGCTGATTTTTGGAAAAACTTATAAGATCTTCAGTCTTTTTTATTTTTTCTATTTCTGTTTCTATTTTTAAGAAAACACCTTCTTTGTAATGTTCTAACATTTCTTTAACTGTAACCTCCATTATTTTTGGTGATCGTCCGTCCCAGAAACCTGAGAGCAAGAGGCCAAGCAGAAACAACTGAAAACCTCTGGAGAGCACGGTTTTCGGGTCTTGTTTGAAAAGAATGCTTAATTTTTCTCCAAAATCAATAATTTTCCTTGTTTTTTCGGGTAATTCCACTCCGAACCTGGCGATTTCCAAAGCTTTTTGATATTCAGCTAATTTTCTTCTAACTAGATTTGCCAATTCTTGGTCAAGTAGTTCTTTTGTTTGATTGCCAACCCTTGAGACGGATAAAAAAGCGTTAATAGCTGGCCTTTTACCCTTTTTAAATTCTTCAATATCAAAAAAAATATGACCATCGGTCATTGCCATTAGGTTGGTTTGAATGTAACCGGAAATATCATTTTCTAAAGTTTCGGCCACCGGCAAAGCAGTAATGCTTACGGCTTCTCCTTCTTTATTTATAATATTTCCAGCTCTTTCCATTAAAGCGGCTTGGATATGGAAAATATCTCCGGGATAGACAGTTCTGCCGGGCGCTCTCTTTAACAGTAAAGAAATCTCGCGATAGATTTTGGCATGAGTGGTGAGGTCATCAAGAATGATTAGAACTTTTTTGCTCTTTTGCCTAAAATATTCGGCAATGGTCATTCCGCTATAAGGAGCTAAATAAATAATTGTCGCCGGACTATTTGGAGTGGCTACCAAGATAATGGTATTTTTAAAAAGACCTGCTTCTTTTAAGTATTCTTCTACTCTTTTTACATGGGTGATTTCTTTTCCAATCGAAACATAAATACAGACCACTCCCTTTTTTGCTTGAGAAAGAATGGTTTGTAAAAGAAAAGTTGCTTTGCCAGTTTTGCCATCGCCAATCACTAATTCTCTTTGCCCGTACCCTATGGGAATTAATAAATCAACAATAGTGACTCCGGTTTCCAAAAAATTTTTTATTTTTGCTCTTTGGGAAATAGGAGGAGCCTCTCTTTCAACACTTAAAAAATTTTTTTCTCCTCTGATTGGCCCTAAACCGTCAATTGGTTGGCAAAGAGGATTGACTATTCTTCCTAAAAGATCTTGAGTTACTGGAATTTTAAAAATTTCATTTGTTCTGGTTACTCTTTTTCCTATTTTTAATTTTTCTATGTCAAACATAAAGACCTCAGCCAAGTTTTCATTTAAGCCATATGTCATTCCTTTTTCTTCGTCTTCGGTGATTATCATTTCCTTGGGTTTCAAATTTGGCAGGCCGGAAACCATGATTATTGAGTGAGTGATGGAAACAACGTGACCTATCTCTTTGGTTTTTTCCAGGTAATTTTTAAAATCAGTCATAATTTTGAGCGGTAGCGAGAAATTATAAAGATGGAATCGCTATAATTTTGAGCGGTAGCGAGAAATTATAAAGATGGAATCGCTATAACTTATAATTCTTTTGAAAATAATTCATCAATTTTTTTTCCTACCGAGAGGTTGAGGTATTTTCCTTGGTATTCTATAATTGCCCCTCCGACAACCTCGGGATTTACCGATAAATCCAAAATTACCTCCCGTTGGTTTTTTTCCTTAAACCATTGTTTAATTTTTATAAGAAATTCTCGAGACGCTTCAAAAGCTAATTCCAATTTAAGTTCAGGTATCTTTTTAAGATTTTTTTTGAGGTTTTGAAAAAAAGAAAATTGTTCGCTTGGAGAACGAAAAAGAGAATTTTCCTTTTCTAATTTTTCAACAAAACCCCTGAACTCTTCTCTTGTTTTTCCTTTTAATTTCTCGGAAAGAGGAGTTCTTATGTTTTTAAAAATAAAATTCTCAGTTAAGTTTATTTCTTCAAGTAAAACAATAAGGTCTTCTTTGGTAATTATTTGCCTTAACAAATCTTTTAAAAAAGACTCTTTCATCAAATGTAAATTAAAAAAATTTTTCTTTTTTACTTTTTTCTAACGCCTCTATCACTAAGTTTTCATGCAAGGAGAGGTCAATTGTTTTTCCAATCGTTTTTTTGGCTACCTGTTTTATGATTTCGTAAATTCTTTGATCTATCTCTTTAATTTTTTCTTTTTTATAATTATCAATGTTTTTTTCAACCTGAACAACTTTTTCACTTAAAGGTTCTAAAGACGCCTGGTAAAGCCAATGGATTTCATCAGCAATGTTTTTGCTTAATTCTTCGGTTTTATTTTTTATTTCTTGAAACAACAAGTCTTGGCCCTTAAGGTAAGTATTGCTGAATCCGGCAATTTTATTTTCTGTTTCTTTTAACAATTTATCTTGAATCTCATCAGTTACTTTGTTTATTTGAGAAAGCTGTTTTTCCATTTTTATCGGGAAGGCAGATATTTCTTTGCTGTAAAATTCTGTCAGCTGGCTGGTGAAATTCTGAATATTCTGGTTTAAGGTAACCATAGTTTTTTTTACTTCTTGTTCCATCAGTTTTTCTAACTTTTCAGAGGTTTTCAGGAAAATATATCGCTCTTGCTCTTCTTTGGTCGGACGAAAAAAATAAATAACCAAAATTAAAATAAAAAAAAGAATTATTATTGTTCCTAAAGCGAATAAAATAAAAAAAGGTTGATCAATTAAGTTAAACATATACGCGAGCGGGCGATGAGGACTTCGTCCTCATCTTCACCTTCGCTTCCTTCGGAAGCTCGGTAAGCGAAGCGTGAAGATGAAGGCAAACCCGAAGGGGTAAACTTCATCGACTTAATAAATGATAACAAAAAAAGCCAAACCCAGTCCAGCCAAAGTTAAAATTATGATTCCCGATAAGTTTAAGATCATCGCGAAGCGAATGCTGTTTTTGGCTAAGGGATTTCTTCCCGTTGCTTCCACTCCTTTATGTAAAGCCGTGACGAAAGCAAAAAATCCGACAAAGAAGCTACCGGCGGCTAACAAGATAGCAAGAATATAACGCAATGTCTCCGGCAGATTTTCCCCTGTTCCAAGCTGCCCGATTATATTTGTAAAAATGTTCAATAGCGAAACTTTACTGGGGCCAATATCCGCATATTGAATATTAATTTCGGCTTTGATTAATCCCTCTTCTTGATTAAAATCTTCCAAGGCTTTTCCGATTACTATTCCCGAATGGGTGGCTTTTTGTCCTATTCCTGGCTTTTCCGAAGAAGTAATAAAATCCCGTTTTTTTATTTCTCCATTTTTATTGCTGACCTTGACCAAGGCTTCACTCAAATAAATTACAGGCAAGGTAGTGGTGGTCGGTTTACCAAAAACCAAAAGAGGGCTTTCTCCAACTATCCCGACAATATCTCTATCGTAGGAGACACTTGAACGGAAAATTCCCTGGTCGGTTTTAGAGACAATATCTCCAATTTTTGCTTCTGGATCCGTGACTTCCAAATTTTTGGCAATTGACGGCAATTTTTGAGACAAAGCAATCCCGTAAAATCCAAAAAATCCTGAAAAAATTAAGATAAAAAATAATATTTTTTTCATCCTTTGCTCCTTCTTTATTTCATTGTAGCGAAATTTTAACTTTAATACAATCTTGTCGTATCGGAAGGGAGACAGACGCGAGCGAAGAGAGTGCCTATCTGGCTTTTGGTTCTTCCGCCAAGAGGCGATGAAGCTTGCCTTCATCACCGAGCTTCCATTTATGGAAGCGAAGGTCAAGAAGAGGATTTTATCCTCTTCGCCTTTACCTTCGCCTACCCTTCGAGTACCCGAGCCGCAGCGAAGGGTGGAGAAGAACGAATGTTCTTCGAGTAGGCTCGGTGTTGAAGGTGGAAGGAGATTTTGATATAATAATTTTAGAGATGAAACCAAGAATTCTTATAGTTGACGATGACGAATCAATCAGCATGCTTTTTAGAGAAGCTTTTCAAATAGCTGGTTTTGAGGTTGAGTTTTTGATTTCAGGGAAGGAAGCAATAAAAAGATTGCAGGACGTTCGTCAAGGAGAGAAAGAGAAACCGGACTTAGTCTTGCTGGACTTAATTTTGTCGGATATGAATGGCATTGAAGTTTTAAAAGAGGCGCGTAAATATTCCGAAACAAAAAACCTTAAAATCTACGCCCTGACAAATTATAGTAATCCTGAATTTAATGAAGAATTAATGAAAGAAGGAATTGATAAAATTTTAATTAAGGTTCAATATACCCTTGAAGAATTAATCCTCCTGGTTCAGGAAGCCGTCAAATCGAAGTGAGAAATAAAAATTAATTATGGAAAAAGAGTATTTAATTTTATCGTCTGTTTTAGTAAATTTTCTGATAGGTTTATTTATATTTTTGAGGGAAAAAAATAAAAAAATCGGAGCTCATTTTTTAGCCTCCGTTTTAATTTTAACTTTTTGGTCTCTCTTTTTACATTTTTATCATAGCCAATTTGGATTAAACCAATCGCAATGGCTAAAAGTAATCACTCTGCTGACAATTGTTTTTATTTTCGAGCTTTTATTTTTTATTATTGCTGTTTCAAAAAAACATTTAAAAGATTTTAAATTTTTTTTGATTACATTTGTTTTTTTAGTAACAATCGTAATCTTGGCATTTTTTTTCAACGGAAGAATACCTACCATAGTATCTTCTCCACCTTTAACAACTTTTTTTCTTTGTTTGTTTATCTACGGAGCCTGGCTGGGGATGATTTTATTTGAGAAAATGTTAAAAACAGCGGATATTGAACATTTGCAGATAAAATCTATATTGATGGGGTTTGGAGTTTTTATAACATTTATCGTTATTTTTAATGCTTTTGTTCCTTTAATTTCAGGCAAAAATTTTTCTTGGGTTAATTGTGCTTTGTCTGCTCTTTTGACAATTTTTATCGCTTTTACGATTAGCCGCCAATCGCTCTTTAAAAGCAAAGCAATTTGGCTGGGCCTTTCTATAGGAGTAATGGGAGCAATTTTATTAACGCTGCCTTTTTTGATACCAGATTACAGATTAAAGATGCTCACCGCTGTTGTTTTTTCTTCGTTTAGCTTTCTGGGATATTATTTAATTAAAATAATCCACAAAGAGTCCAATAGAAGAGAAGAAGTTGAAAGAATAATGAAGGAATGGGAAAAATTAAATCTGGCAAAAGACCAATTTGCATTATCGCTTCAGCATCATTTAAGGACTCCTCTGGTCCCGATCAAAGGGTACTTGGAAATGATTTTAAAAGGAACTTATGGCAGGGAAGAAAATCCTGTCATCAGAGAAAAACTTTTTGAAATAAAAAAACTTGCTGACACTCTCTATTCGTTAATTGAAGATCTGTTGGATATTCAGGAACTGCGAATAGGTAAAAAAATTTTAAATTTAGAAGATTGTCAGATTGATAATTTGGTTGAAAGCATTATTGAAGAATTAAAACTGTCGGCTGATGAAAAAGGGCTTTATTTAAATTTTGAAAAAACTACAATGCCTGCAATAAAACTGGATAAAAAAAGAATAAGAGAAGCAATCTGGAATCTGGTTGATAACGCGATCAAATATACGGAGGAAGGAGGCGTTGTTATTGCGACCAGAATTGAAGATGAAAAATTAAAAATTATTGTTTCTGACACTGGCATTGGAATGGAAAAAGAAGAAGCTGATTATTTTTTAAAGGGCCAACTTTTTGAAAGAGGAGAGGAAGCAAAAAAGCTTTATGGTCCGGGCAGGGGAATAGGTTTAAACTTGGCAATTGAATTTATTAAGGCTCATGGTGGCAGGATTTGGGCAGAATCAAAAGGCAAAGGTAAAGGTTCAACTTTTTTAGTTGAGATACCGATCGGATAAAACAATAATCGGGTAGGTTTTTTGAGTGTTACCTGGCGTAGGTACACTCTTTTTTAATTTTGTGAGCCAAAACATTGAAAAACAATGTTTAATAAAAGTTTTTCTTGTTCTTTTAAAGTCAGTTTTCTATGATTGTATCTCCAGACATATTCTCCAAGATAGAGGGGCAGTTTTTCTTTACGAATTCCTCCCTTAGCAGCCAGTTTTCTTTTTAGATATCCCCAGAATCCTTCCATGGTATCAAGCTGACGTTTTTTACCTTCCGGCGGAAATAACCTATAAAGAGAATCTCTAAATACCAGTCCAATATATTTTTGCCAGTCTTCCGAATAATTAATGGAATTTTTTGTCTTTTGGCACTTGAGGAAAAATTTCAAATCGCTGATTCCAAGATTTGGCAAAATTTTAGCATAAACCCATCCTTCTTTACAAAAAATACCAATAATTGGATGTTTAATATCGCTATTAAAATTTTCTAACTTTCTTTTTTGATTGTTTAAATAATCCTCTACTTTAATCATTTTTCGGAAAACTTCAGGAATATCTTTAGTCATTAATATCCTTAAAAGAGTCAGTATTTTTAAGAGTTTATATTTGGAAATATTAATCCTTTCAAGAATGATATTGGTTGAGTGTTCCAAGATAAATTCGGTAATAACCTCGTTTAATATCTGATTTGAGAGATTAAGGGGATTATGTTTTGGTTTAAAGAGCCTTCGACATTTTTTACATTTAAGTCGGTTGTCTCCAGTTTTCCAAAAATTTGACTCAAAACATTTTGGGCATTTTACCCCGTTAGAGTTAGATAATTCTTTATATTTAACGGGGTTTGTCTGAGAATGGTTCATTAAAAGAATTATAACATATTTGGTTCAGTTTTCAAACTTTGCCCTGTATTTTAGAGATATCTCTTTTTCCCGTGGCGGGAATTTAGGTGATAAATCTAAAGATTCATCTTCATCGAATGTTGAGCAATTTGCGTTATAAAAGAAAAAACCGCTTTAGGATAAATTTTTAATTATTAATGAGAGCTGTTTTACCCCGCACCAAATTTTATAATGGAGGTCATAGCCGACGGCCTCTCCTAAGAAACCCCTATTCGGGGCCGGCCGTCGCGGGAGTTTAACAAATTTATTCTAAATATCAACAATTTCTAAAATGAGAGGGCAAAATTGGTACGGGGCTTCGCTCACCCGAGTTGCAACGAAGGGTGGAAAAGAACGAATGTTTTTTGAGTAGCCAATGTTGTGGGCTGAGCTTGAGTTATCCACAGGCTTGATCGTTGACAGGCATTTTAGTAATTTATATCATATAATAATCTTATAATAATCTTGAAAATTTCCCGTGATCTTGAAAATTTCCCGTGACGGGAAGAACTTCTTTATTCTATTTTGATAATTTTTAGTGAAAATTCAAAGAAAAAGCAAAAAGAGATAAAAAGCATAACAAAGGCAAAAAAAGAAGGCTCGCCAAGCGACCAAAACCGGAAAAATTTTAGACGCTTTTTTTATCCTTCTGCCAAAAATTTTTGGTAGAAGATTGCGGGCCTTCTTTTTTGGATTTTAATAGATTAAGAAGATTTGTCAATCCCGTTAGAAGCAGCTTATGTGGCATATCTTAACATGAATAATAATAACAATGAAAAATTAATTAGCATTGACGAGATTATTATTCTGGCAAAAAAAATGGGAGTTGATTTTGGGAATGGCGATTCTCGCCACCGCTTGCGATATTACACAAAAATTGGCCTTTTGCCTCATGCACAGCGAAAATGTTTTAACAATCATTCTCCTCAAGGCGCTTATCCCGAATCAGTGATAGATCTGTTGATTGATATTGATAAGAAAATAAAAGCTGGAAAAAGTATCCAGACTATAAAAAGAGAAATAGAAGAAGAAAGAGAAAAAAGAGAAAAGACAAAAGAAAGATTGTTTGAAGGCTCTTTTGCTCTTTCTTTGCCTCGAGATATATATAATACGCCTCAGGCAGAAATTTCTGAAAGCAGAGAAGAGTTTGTGTTCAAAGAGGAACCAGCCTCTTTTCCACCTTCACTTACCGAGCGAGGCAAAGCCGAGCGAAGGTCAAGAAGAGATTTATATCTCTTCGCATCACGTGGCGAAAGTTCAGTGTTTAAAGAAAAACCAGAACCCTTTTTTAAGCATCCAAAATTAAAATTTCTTTTTAAAGCGTTATTAATCTTTTTAATTTTTGGTTCGGTCGTTTTTTTTGTAAAAGCAAAACCTGATATTAAAAATTTAATCGCTTATTTCCCGGCCGCCTTAAACAAAGGCGATGAACTTCGTTCATCTTCATCCCGCGCTAACGCTTGGATATTTGAAAAATTGAGCCAGGCGCCTTCTTCTTCACCTTTTGAAGAAAAAACTCCCGTCACTGCTATTGTTGAACCATATTACGAACCTTATCTTACTATTAACGCCGAAACTGCCATCAATGGGCCTTTGAAAGTAAAAGAACAAATAACCGCTCCTCTCTTGAGTCTGACAAAAGGTGAATTTGAAGGAAGATTGACTGCGACTGATTTAACAGCACATAGAAATTATATTTTTCCTGACCAATCGGGGACAGTCTGTCTTACTACCGGAAATTGCATAGAATTGGGAGGCGAACTTACCGGTGTAGGAGGTGTTCCCAACCGATTAGCCAGATTTATTTCAGCCGGTCAAGTAGGAAAGGCATCTATTAGTGATTTTTACAACTCGGGCGTGGCAGTTACCATAGACGCTAACGGCAGAGTTGGTATTGGTACCGGCACGCCGAAAGCTAAATTGGAAGTGGCCGGAGATTTAATCACTACTGGCAGGGTTGGGATTGGGATTGAAGGTCCGGCTTATCCCCTTCATGTTCAAGGAAGAATTCAGGCAACCGGTGATATTTGTACTAATTTGGCAGGAGGCAGGTGTTTGAGCACTTTGCCGGTCGGAGGAGGAGGAGGATGGGTGACCGCGGCCGCGGCCGCCGGTATTGGCGGCTCAGGTTCAACTAATTATCTGCCAATTTGGACTAGTTCTTCCGCTTTGGGAAATTCTATTCTTTATCAGGACGGCGGGAATATTGGCATAGGCACTACCACGCCAGCTAGCGCTTTACAGGTTTATGGCAGAATCATGATGAATGAATTTCAGTTAGGCGCCTCCACTACTTCAGGATATGTTTTGACAGCAGACGGTTTCGGTATCGGCACTTGGCAATCATTGCCCACCAGTACTCTTCCTTCAGCCACTGAAAATTATACTTTAAGAGGCAATGGTACAAACTGGTTGGCTGATTCTTTTCTTTACAATACGGGCTCGGCTATTGGCATTGGCACCACTTCCGCTGCTGCTGTTTTAACCGTATCAGGAGATGGCTATTTTTCCGGCCCTCTTACTCTGGCCACCTCAACGGTGCCTCAATTGGTTCTAAACTATGACGCTGGCAATTATTTAAGATTTTCCATTAACAGCACTTCAACAGAAATTTTAGCTTCCAAAACAATGATGCTAAATTCTTTGACCGGAGAAATCGGATTGGGAAACGATGTTACTCTTTTGAACGCCACTTCAGCCGCTGTTTGGGGCGAGACCTTTGTTTCTGCGGCCAATGACGCCACGGTAAGAAAATCAGGCGAATTAATTTTGCGGAGCAGCGTTCCTGTTTTTAAATTTCCGGTTCCGGCACAAACCACTTCAACTGTAGGGGTGGCTGTTACCAGACTGATTTCCACTTCAACTTTGAATGTCTCTTTACCTTCTTCTTTGGCGGGCGCAACCAGACAATTTGCTTTTCTTTTGAATTTCGCCGACGATATTTCAACCTCAGCTTCTTCTACATGGGTGATTGATTTGACAGCGGGCAGCGATGCTGAATTTTATTTTGCCGGTCAACAATTGTCACCGGCAGAACTTGAAGAAGGCGTTTCTGGTATGAGCGGACTTTTTTCACCGCCTGAAGTAAATTGGCAATTAAAAGTAAGCGTTCCCTCAGGGAACACCATCAGAGTTTTCAATATTTTTCTTTTGGTTTTTGACAGGGTGAATTAAAAATCCAAATGTCAAAATGTAAAATGAAAAAATAATTCAAAATTAAAAAGTCAAAATTACAATGCAAAATTCAAAAGTTAATAAAATCTTAAATGTGAAAGATATAAAGTCGAGAAAATTAATTTATAAAGGTCGACTCGACAATCAAATTAACAATTAACAAATTAACAAAAATATGACTAATCCGATAAAAAGATTTTTTGAGCCAAAGATGAAATTAATTAAAGGAACAAGGTTTATTTCGTTCCTGTTTATCGGTACTTCAGCATTGATTGCTGCCGGAATCATTTGGGGTGCAAGCGTTTATTACAATATTGACACTGCAGAGGTGGTGATGGAAGAAATACAAAGAGTGACCGGCGTTCTTAGAGCAACGGCGGGAGTAATTGTGGGAGGCACAGCTTCTCAAAACCCTTCTGCAGGTTATGGTTTTGAGGTAGCCACTTCAACAAAATTAGCCACGACTACGGTGGCGACAGGCACTTTGGAATTAACGGCTGCTGATCAAGTTTTAAAATTTACCGGCGGCACCGGTTATTATGTTGGATTTAAAGCGACGACAACTTTAGCGACGACAACCGTTTATACTTGGCCAGGAATTTATGCAACCACGACTGGTTATGTGCTGCAATCAACTAACAGAGGAGTGTTAAGTTGGCTGGATCTTGGAGCCGCAGGACTTGGAGATATTACAGCTATTGGCGATGTGGCTACAGGTGCTGCTTTTACTTCTGATGGAATTCAGGGAACAAGTTTATGGTTTTACGATTCTGATGGCAGAGGTCAATTAACTATTGATAACTTGAGTGCGGCAAGAACTTACACTCTTCCTGACGTGAGCGGAACATTGGCTTTGGGAACGAGTACGGCAAATTATGTTGCCTATTGGACTAGTACTAGCACTTTGGCTGGGGAGCAATATCTTGCAGTTACCAGAGGCGGCACTGGAGCAGGCGCCTTTACTTCATACGGACTGCTTTATGGCAATGGCACAGGTGCTTTTGGAGTGACAGCGTCTGGAACAGCAGACTATCTTTTGGCTGGCGCAGGTTCAGGATCTCCAACTTGGAAATACCTTGATCAGCTTTTGACTGACGGAACCAACATCAGTCTTTCAGGGACAACCAATGTGACGATAGCCACGGTAAACAACCCTACTTTCTCTACTTCAGTTACTTCACCGCAATTCCTGTCTACGGCTGGTTTATTGATTCAATCAGCAGGCGGTGATATCACCATAGATCCATCTTCGGGCAAGATAGTATTAGGTTCGGGCGATTGGATTGAAACTAATTCAGGATATCAAATTGGAAAGTCAGGCACACAAGTTTTAAGAGAAATGATTCCCATTTTGGGATTTGATTTGCCGGCCCAGACCGCCACCACCAGTTATGTGAAAATTTCTCGGACTTTGGAAAACTATCCGTTTTCAGCGGCGGCTACCGGAACAACGAGAGTGCATAAATTCGTTATCAGATACACGGACAATATTGTTTTAGCCGCTTCAACGACCGACTGGCGAGTAGCCACCACTACCGGCGCTGCTTATAGCGCCTTCACTTTGGGTAGCTCTAACAACTCGGCTTTGGATTCAGGGCAAGCTACAACCACTGGAACTGTTGCCATTCCGACTGATGGGACAGATTGGTGGTTAGAGGTTAAATCTCAAGAACCTTACGATACTAATAAAATCAAAGTTTTTGAGATCTTCCTGGCTGCCTACGACCAAATCCAGTAAAGCTGGAATACATAGAATTTAGAAAATTGTTTGGGACACTGGATATTCGGATTTAAACTTCAAAATTCTTGAGGGATTTATGTTTAAGGCCAAGCCAAAATCAGATAAGGCAAACCTATTAAAAAGGGTTGTTTTAGCTATTCTGCCAGGTTTGGTTGTTTTTGGCTTGGTTTTATCTGCCAATTATTATTATGATTTGGACACCAGCACTGTAAAATTACAAGAGAAAAAAGAAATTTCTGTTTCTTCTTCCGGGTCAGTTTTAACTGTTACTCAATCGGGCGCAGGTTATGCTGCGATTTTTACTGGCGGATATGTCGGCATCGGCACAACCACGCCTGCCACAACTCTTGGCGTCTACGGCACATCCACTTTTATGGGCGGTAACGTGGGCATTGGGACAACCACGCCATCTTACAAACTTTCTATTGACGGTGGTGCAGGTTCAGCCAGTGGCTTGACCATTGAAAATTTGGGAACAGCCACTTATGGCATTGATTTATCAAGAAGCGGATTGAGCACAGCAGGTGATTTCTATATTTATAATACCTCAAATCATTACTGGTCAGCTGACGGAAGAATCGTAGTTGCTGGAATAAACGCAGCTAATTATTCATATGTTGGACAGAGCAACGGCTTGGGTTCCTTGTCCTCTTCCGGCATCAGAAACTTAGCCACCTCTTATATGTTTTCCGTTGGTGACGGCGGAGGCGGTATTATTGCTGATTATGCTGGCTCGTATATCCTTATCAGCCCTTCTTTTACTGAGTTCAACAGCTACGCCAACAACCACTCTCTTATAGCTGGCATTGGCATCAGGCCAATCAATATCACTCCCGGGGTGGCCACTGTTTCAGACACCGCCACCATATATATAGAAGACGCCGCCACCACCACAGTAGTCACCGGCGGCAACTACGCTTTATGGGTTGATAATGGAATTTCCAGATTTGACGGTGATGTCGGCATCGGCACGACAAGCCCATCTTCGCTTTTTGAAATTTATTCTTCAACCGACAATACCAAATTAACCATTACCTCTGCTACTGCTACTGACCCCCAGATTGTTTTTCGGACAGCCAGTACAACAGCTACCAGGTTTGTCCTCGGCGTTGACTACTCTGACTCCAATAAATTCAAGATTGCCACCTCAACCATTGGCACGACAGATGTTTTAACCATAGACCAAAATGGTTATGTGGGGATTGGAACAACAAGTCCTTCTTACAAGCTTGATGTTTCAGGTGGCAGTGGTATTGTGGCTCAATTCTCAGGTCGGGTTATTGGAGCCAATGCTGTCAATAATAATGAATTTACAACATTAGCCCAATTGTCCGGCGGCGGCGGGCCATGGTCAAGAACTGGCTCTTATGTTTACTTAACAACCAGCACTGACAGCGTTGGCATTGGCACCTCTACGCCTGCTTATGCTTTGGATGTTTATGGCACCTCAAGATTAGGTTCTTCAACTTCCACCCAAGTAATCTTAAGAGGTTATGTCCAATCAGATATTATTCCATACTCTGACCTTACATATAATTTAGGTTCTTCCAACTTCAGATGGGGCAATATCTATGCCGCCACCGGCACCTTTGGGGGCACCATTACCGTAAACTCAACCGACATTACAGGCTCCGGTGCTTTAAACCTGACCGGAGCGGCTGGTTCAATCTGGAAAACAAGTTCAGGCGCCTTGACCATTCAATCTGCCGATATCTTAACTGCCACTTCTACCGGAGCTATGATTTTTGGCACGGCCGGCGCAGAAAGAATGCGAATTTTAGACACAGGCAACATCGGCATCGGCACGACAAGCCCATCTTCTCTTTTTGAAATTTATTCTTCAACCGACAATACCAAATTAACCATTACCTCTGCCACTGCCACTGACCCCCAGATTGTTTTTCGGACAGCCAGTACAACAGCTACCAGGTTTGTCCTTGGCGTTGACTACTCTGACTCCAACAAATTCAAGATTGCCACCTCAACAATAGGCACCACAGATGTTTTGACCATAGACCAAAACGGTTATGTGGGCATTGGGACGAGCAGTCCGCAAGTTCTTCTTCACATTGGCACAGCTTCTAGTACTCAGATTACCTCGCCCAGCCGAAGTGTAATGATTTCAGGAGAATTAGAAGTGGCAGAAAGCGCTTATTTCGGGCCAATGGAATTTCCGGCTGACAGCGGAGCGGTTTCTTGGATTGATATGGCAGTCAGCAGTACTACAGCCAGCAACACAATTGAAAGCTATACAGCTAGTTTGGGCGGCACAAATATTTTAACAATTTACGGCCAAGCGGTTGGCGCGGGCGGAGGAATCAAAAACCCGAGAATAGGAATTGGAATCACCACCCCCACTTCTACGCTTGAAATTTATTCTGCCACTGATAATACCAAATTGACCATCACTTCAGCCACTGCCACTGACCCCCAGATTGTTTTTCGGACTAGCACCACTACAGTTACCCGATTCGTGATGGGAGTAGATTTCTCTGACTCCAACAAATTCAAGATTGCCACCTCAACCATTGGCACGACAGATGTATTAACCATAGACCAAAACGGCAATGTGGGCATCGGCACGACGACGCCTGCGGCGAAGTTGGATATCTGGGGGACAGGAACTACAGATAATGGTTTGTATGTGAATATCGCCACCACCAGCTCAAGTTATTATGGTCTGGATGTGGTTTCAGGAGGGACAAGCAGGTTATATGTCAGAGCAGACGGCAACGTCGGTATTGGCACGACCACGCCTGCCTACGCCTTGGATATTTACGGCAATGCCAGATTAGGAACTTCTACTGCTTCGTCTTTATTTTTTAGAGGTTTAGCTAATTTTAATAACAATTTCTATGTAGATATTTCAGGAAATGTGGCCACAGGCACCTGGCAGGGAACGCCAATCGGCGTGTCTTACGGCGGCACAGGCACAAGTACAAACTTTACTACCGGTTCAATTGTTTTTGCCTCTGCCAACGGAATTTACTCTCAAAATAATGCTAAACTCTTCTGGGATAATACAAACTCACGACTTGGCATCGGCACCACTACGCCTGCTTCAACTCTCGGCGTCTATGGCACTTCTACCTTTATGGGTGGATATGTGGGCATCGGCACCACCACGCCTAATTATACTTTAGACGTAGATGGAACAGTGGCTTTGGGTTCAGGAGCAGAAGCAATGAGGATAACAACCGGCGGATATGTGGGCATCGGCACCACCACGCCAGCCACCACTCTTGGCGTCTATGGCACCTCTACCTTTATGGGTGGATATGTGGGCATCGGCACCACCACGCCAAACCACCTTTTGACTGTAGGCAAAGTTGGAGATGCTACTTCTACTTATAGACTTGGCGTTTATGGTTCAATTAGAGCTACTGGTGGTATTGACCCACTTCAAAGTTTTGATATTGCTGAAAGATTTCCAATTGATCCCCAATGCCAGACAGATGATAGCTGTCCAGAACCAGGAGATTTGGTTTCTGTTAGTGAAAATTCGGTTATTAAAAAATCCTCACTTTCTTATGATTCAAAATTGATTGGAATAGTGGCTGAAAGTTCAGCTATTACCATGGGAGGGTTGGATGCTTCCACTTCTCGGCCGGTAGCCTTGGCTGGCCGGTTATTGGTCAAAGTATCAACAGAAAATGGCCTCATTGCCATTGGCGATGTTTTGACCTCTTCGTCTTCTACCATGGGAGTGGCAATGAAAGCAATCCAAACAGGAAGGGTGATCGGAATTGCTTTAGAGCCCTTTACGGAGAACAGTTCTCCGCCAACTGGAAAGATTATGGTTTTTGTTAATCCCCATTGGTACGGTGGTCAGCTTTCCGCCGATGGCTCGCTCGCCTCAACACCCGATGTTAATTCACCAACCTCGGGTGTTGAAGAAACTTTTATTCAGAAAATAAAACAAGCCCTGGCTTCGCTCGGGCTGACGATTGAAAATGGTGTGGCGCAAATTAGAGAATTGGTTACCGACAAACTCTTTGCCAAAAAAGCCAGAATTGAAAAACTGGAAATGGTTGACAAAGCGACGGGCGAAATTTATTGCACCTGGGTTGAAAACGGGGAATGGCAGAAAGTAAAAGGCGAGTGTGATGCGGTGAGCAATGAGCAACCGAGTGAGCAGTTGCCAGATGAAGAATTGCCAACAGAGGAAACACCAACCGAGCCGCCGCCAGTTGAAGCTCCAGCGCCAGTAGAGCCGGCGCCAGTGGAGGAGCCAGCCGCGCCGCCAGTCGAATCACCTATAGCAGAGCCCGCGCCGTCTGAAACAGCCGCCGTAATGCCGTAAGTTGCTAAAACGTTGGGTGAAAAATGGGGTCAGACATAATTTCATTTAATTAAAATTAAAAATTTTAAAATTATGTTAATAATTTTTATATCAGCATTCGGAGGAGGGTTTTTTAGAGGTCTTGTTGGATTTATTAAGCACCAGTTTTCCTACAAAAATGTGCCTTTTAAATTGAATTATTTTTTAGGGATGATGTTTGTTTCGGGAATCATCGGTTTGGTGACGGCGACAGCCATGAAAGAATTAGGACTTACTCTTTTTGGCCAATTTACTCCGGCTTTGGCTTTTGTCATTGGTTATGCAGGAGGTGACTTTGTGGAGAATATTTACAAAATTATAATCAAGAAATCAAACCTTTTTGAAGAGTGAATTGATCGTTCAATCATTAAACGAATCCTAGAAATGGTGTCTGACACGATTTTTTACTCCCTCCTTCGCCGCCCAGCGGAGTTACAATACAATAGCGATATTTCAAGGATTATAACTCCTTGAAATTTGACAATTTCAAGGAATGTAATAAAATGGAATTATGATAAAAATACCTCGCCTCTACAATTTAAAAAATCATTTGCAACCCAACAAAGTTTTAGTGATATATGGCTCCAGGCAGGTGGGAAAGACGACTTTGCTTAACGATTTCCTTGCTACGACAAACTTAAAATATAAATTGGATTCCGGTGATAATATAAGAATTCAGCAAATTTTAAGTTCCGAAGATTTTTCTCAAATCAAAGATTATGCTTCCGGATACGACCTTATCGCTATTGACGAGGCCCAAAGAATCCCTCGCGTGGGCACGGGATTAAAAATAATGGTTGACCAGATACCGGGAATAAAAATTATCGCTACCGGTTCTTCCTCTTTTGAACTTTCGGGCCAGATTGGAGAGCCACTGACGGGCCGAAAGAAAACATTGATTCTTTATCCCGTGTCGCAACTGGAACTTTCTGAAATATATAATCCGTATGAAATTAAAGAAAAACTGAACGAATGGCTTATCTTTGGCAGCTATCCGGCAGTCATCACCACCAAGACCAAAGAAGAAAAAATTAATATTCTCAGAGAAATAGTTGATTCTTATCTCCTGAAAGATATTTTAGAATTAGAACGCGTAAAAGGCTCCAAGATTTTAATTGATTTGTTAAGACTTTTGGCTTTTCAAGTCGGCAACGAAGTTTCTCTTTCGGAATTGGCGCAACAACTGGGAATTGATTACAAAACCGTGGCCAGGTATTTGGATTTACTCCAAAAAGCTTTTATCATCTTTATTTTATCGGGTTTTTCCAGAAATTTGAGAAAAGAAATCACCAAGAAAAATAAATATTATTTTTATGACAATGGCATCAGAAACGCAATTATCTCTAATTTTAACGGTCTTGAATTGCGCGACGATATCGGCAAACTTTGGGAGAATTTCATTATTTCAGAAAGGATTAAAAAGCAAACATATAAAAAAATTTCAGCCAATAATTATTTTTGGCGGACTTGGAATGGCCAAGAGATAGACTGGGTGGAGGAGCGCGGGGGAAAGCTTTTCGGCTATGAAATTAAGTGGAGCAAAAATAAAATAAAATCGCCCAAAGGATGGTCGGCCTACAAGAAAGCAAAATTTGAGATAATAGGCAGAGAAAATTATTTTAAATTTATAATTTAATAATTTTTTAATCTCCACCATTTAGAGCGGTTGGTAACCTCTTAATTAATAAATTCACTTAAAATTAAAAATTTAGACTTTAAAATTAAGAAATAATCTATCCTGCTGTCAAATCCGCAAAGTCGCGAAGAGATAAGAGGACAAAAATAATATGAAAACAAAAACATTTTCAATCATAATTATTTCTCTGATAATTTTTGCTGGCCAGTCTTTAAATGCCTTAGCGGCGCCTTTGGTCAATTCAGCATTAGGCAGTTTCATTCACGGCCAAGATATAACGATTTCGGGTTCCGGTTTTGGCACAAAAAATCCGGCTGCGCCGCTTTACTGGAATGATTATGAAACGGGCACTGTAGATACTCCCGGTTTATCAACTGCTTCAATTGCAAGCGGTGGAATGGGTTTTAATTATATTTGGGATGCTTGGTCTGGGGATGCAAGCCTTAATATCTATGGCGACCCGCGGTCAATAATAAGGAATCAAAGCTCGGCTTTCCCTTGGCCGGGAGTTCCTCATTCAAGAAGCACAAAGTTAATTTCCGGTGCTCATGTTGACACTTTGTATCTTGCACGTAAAAATTCGGATCATCTTCTTTGGACTGTCTGCGCCCCAGCCAAAAGCAAGAGGTGGTTCATGTCGGCTTATTACAGATTGGGAAGCAACATGGAGCCCGCAGATATTTATAGTAATAGAAATATTTTGTCTTATTCTATTCAGTTGGCTGAAGATGTTGATGCAACAGAGACGCAGATAGATATTACCGGCACTCACGCTGTCAAGGTTTCTGGCGCTTATTCTGGCGACACGTTGTTAATAGACAGCGAGTATGTTCATGTTACGGGCAAGACCGGTAACACCATAACAGTAGAAAGAGGCTGTGATAATGTTGGCTCGGGGTGTACGGGAACCGGAAGCGCTCATAGCAATAATGCAAATGTATATATGAGAGGACAGGGATGGAACCACAAAATTGGTTCAGCCTGCGGAGTAGACGGTACTGGTTATAATGGCGCCCATTTCCAGAGTTTTGGTTTGGAAGCCAATACTGCTAATACTACAGACTGGAATCCATTTTGGGCTGGCGGCGGGGCAATGCCCTGTGCGGGGTGTACATCCGATCCTACCCGTTATACAAAAGATGCTCATGGAAATTGGCTTCACCTTGAAACGAGACTTTATGAGGACGCCAACCCCGGAAAATCACTTACTTCTATAGATAACCTGGTTTCACAAAATTGTACCTGTACTTCTGGAGAATACTGGGCGGCTGATGATGTTAAATGCATTAACATTGGCCATTATGCCTCCAGGTCTTTTTGCCAACCTTTAAGCGGATCCAGCTGTGGCGATGCTGGAGCAAGGGCAACAGATGAGGCATGGGTATATATGGATGATGTCTATATTGATAATTCCCTTTCCCGTGTTGTTCTTGCTAACAATCAGAATTACAACCAAGCAACCATTACTGAACCACAAATCCCTTCTGCCTGGGCAGACGGTTCTATCACCGCTAAAGTCAATTTAGGCAAACTGCCTGATTCCGGCACTGCCTATGTTTTTGTTTTTGATTCTAATAATCAGCCTAATTCTGTCGGATATCCGGTGACGCTGGGGTCATCTGGCGGGGACACGACACCGCCAGCCGCGCCAACAGGTTTAAGCGTAATTTAAAAACCATGAAATTAAAAAAAATATTCATTTTATTTGTCATTTTGTTCTGGGTAATCTCATTATCGCCAGTTTATGCCCAGACAAAGCTTTTGGGCTGGGATTCTGATACTTATGCCAATGGCTGTTGGGCCTATCCGTCAACTTCAGTTGACAACTACAGTTGGAAAGCGTCAAGGGTTCGAGCCGACAGTTCAGGAACGATAAGTTTTTTCAAAGTGCGGGCTAACGAGTTTCCGGCAGGATGCACCAACGATAACGGCTGTTGGGCCATATACGAAGACGGAGGCGCCAGCACTAATGTCGGAACCTTAAAAGCCTATGGTTGTTTTTCAGGATATGATTGGACAAGTGTTGGGATAGGCAATCATACATTTCCCGTAACAAATACAGTAACAGACCTAAGTATTGTCGCCGGGAATTTCTATTCTTTGGTATTTTATTCAACCGCGATAGACAACACACACTATGCTAATGCCGGATGTTCGGCTGCGATTTATCAATACCGCGGGAGAAGTCAAACGGGGTGTATAGGAACTCTCGATGGCATGACTGCAGCTATCTACAGTTCATTTCCTCCTCCGCAGGCAGGTTCAGCTTATAATGTTCCGGTTGCGTCTTACTTCGCCTGGTCTATATGGAGTTCGGGGGCAACGCCGCCCGATACCACCCCGCCCTCTCCGCCCAGCGGAGTGGCAGTTATTTAAATTAATGAAAACAAAAAAATTATCAATTATAATTATATCTTTGCTGATTTTTTTCGGTCTGCCTTTAAATGTTTTAGCGGCACCTTTAGTTAATTCAGTTTCCGGCAGTTTCATTCATGGCCAAAATATCACGATTTCGGGTTCGGGTTTTGGCGCAAAAAATCCGGCCGCGCCGCTGATGTGGGATGATGCCGAAGATAGAACGGTTAATGATGAATCATCTGTTTTAAATAAAGGATGGGTTGATCCTTGGCCAAGAGCAGGCGTTTCATCTTTAGAGCATAGAATAAAATACAGGAATGTCGGATATCGCAATGTTGCAGGCCCGAATGCGCGCAGTACAAAGTTTCTTTCGGGCGGACATTATCAGACAGTTAATAATAATCCACCGTATATCGGGACGGGGGCAGAGGATTATCGAAATGTTTCCATCACGGCTGACGCTGGTTCGGGCAAGTCAAGGTGGTACGCGAGTTTTGATTATCGCATTGATCCTTTATGGGATTATGGCGGTTCTTCTTATTTAACCTGCCTTAATCATAAAATTACCGTAGTTCAGGATGCCGGCGCTTCTTATACCGGAAATTTTGAATACAACGTTTTTAGAGGCGGAGTCAGTTCGCCTGATTATGGCGGTGTCAGTACCTATATGCTGGCTGGCAACCTTGGCTGTTCAATGGGTACCTGGCCGACAAATTTTCCAGCGCTGAATAATCCAAAAAACCAATGGGTGAAAATAGAACAGATTACTGCTAGCGACGCGGCTCTTGGAATCATGGATTTTTATATTGACAACGTTAAAGGCGTCGGTTTCCTTTCCAATTGTCCCAATTGGTGGGCAAATAAATATCCGGCATCTGGCGGACTTAGGAGTTATACCATTGGCGGCTATTGGAGAACATGCGCAAACATTTCAGACACAAGCACTTATAGAGGAGGCGTTAATAATTTTCGTTATTATGATGATATGTATGTTGACGGTTCGCTTTCAAGAATCATTTTGGCCAACAACCAAAATTATTCTTCCGCTACTATCATTGAACCACAAATTCCATCTGCCTGGTCGGACGGTTACCTTACCGCCAAAGTCAATTTAGGCAAACTGCCTGATTCCGGCACTGCCTATGTTTTTGTTTTTGATTCAAATAATCAAGCTAATTCTGTCGGCTATCCGGTGACGCTCGGGTCAGGTGGCGGCGACACTACCCCGCCTGCGCCGCCAACAGGAGTGACGGTTATATAGAAATTAAGAAAATTATGATGACAAAAAATAAAAAAATTATAATTCTATCTTTGATTGCTTCAGTTGCGATATTCTTTGGTATCTATTTTGGCATAATTCGCAATAACGCCTCCTCCAAATTAGCCGAGAAATTTAATCAGGCGCAGGAAATTAAAAACAGATACCAGTTAAATCAAGTTTCTTTAATTTTACCAGCTAAAGATAAAAACAGCGTAGAGGTTAAGCTTGGCGAAAAAGACGCACAAGAATTTATTCCCAATCTTGAACTAAGCAAATGGGAAGGTGAAGTGAAAATGAAAATCAAGCCGCAGATTGCTCAAGCAGCGCAGCAGGAAAAAACACTGGAATTTGAAAATGAAAAAATAAATTTCAAAACCGCGAAAGAAGACTATCGCTTTTATGATATTGCCTCAAACCAAGAACACCCCGAAGGCGCGTATGAATTTGAGGTTATCTTAAAAGAAAAACCCCAAAGCAATGTTGTTTCGCTGGACATTGAAACCGAAAACTTAGATTTTTTCTACCAGCCGCCTTTAACGCAAAAAGAAATAGACAGAGGAGATATAATGCCGGAGAATGTTATTGGTTCTTATGCGGTTTATTACAAAGGCGGAGTATCAGGCGATTTTTCAAAAATAGGCGGCAAAAATTACAAAACAGGTAAAGCATTCCATATTTACAGGCCAAAAGTCATAGACGCCAGCAACAACTGGGTTTGGGGAGGGTTACAAATAGATGAGCAAGCAGGTAAAATGACGATTACCGTTCCCCAAAATTTTCTTGATAAGGCGGTTTATCCGGTTATTGTTGACCCCACCTTCGGATATGAAGGAATAGGCGCTACCGTGGCAAGTCTTGCCAATGTCATCACTTGCTGGGTGGCTTCATCTACAAACACTGGCACGGCAGATAATATTCAGGCGCATCTTCGGGAAAGTACCGAAGCTAACGCGCATCAGTTCAAAGGCGCTTTATATGCGAGTTCAACCTCTGCTTTGTTGACGAATGGCACGACCACAGAGAGACAAGATGTAAGTACTACTGGCTCTTGGGTGACCTTTTCTTTTCCTACGCCTCCGACTGTTACCAACGGCACTAATTACAATATTTGTATGTGGTCGGGTAACGCAGCGGGGAGTCCTTATGTAGCCAGAGATGTAACTACACCAGGCGGCGTAACAGATTCTGAAACTTATGGCACCTGGCCTGACCCCGGAACATTTGTGGCTTCAGATATAAGATATTCCATCTACGTCAACTATACGGCTGGGGCTATCTGCGGGGATGGGACTTGCAATGGTTCGGAAACTTGCGTTTCCTGCTCCGCGGATTGCGGCACCTGCATAGCTGTCTTAAGACGCGACGTGATTTTGAAAAGAAACGTCATCTTCGGCCGCCCGACGGCATGTTCAAGTCCATCTTGCCCGACTACCTGTAAAATGACTGCGACTGAAGCATTTGAAGATGGGTCTAATGCTTGTTACAGTTCTGGACCGACAACCTGTATTAACTCCTGGGTCAGTAGTTCTCTTTATGGCACGGAAAGTATTTCTGTGGTAAATAGTCCGGCTGGCGCATCGGAGGGAACAAGTTGCACAAAGTCATTACAAGTCTATTTTCCTACCGACAACAACAATAATTCGGTTTACGCTTACTGGGACAACGGAGCATTCATAGACCTGAGCACGACTAATACAAATGTTGTTTCGTATATATATATTGACAGTGCTTCCCTTACCTTGGCTCCTTTTGCCGCGATTTCTCTTGTTCATTTTGATACACAAAGCAACTGCAATAATAGCACTCCCGGCAACTTATTATTTAGAAATGGCGATGGTGAATATGAATTTTATATTTCGGGGTCCGCTGTTAGTGGGTTTCTTGTCATAACTCTCAACACTTGGTATTTGGTTACTATTCATTATGATACGACTGCTGCCAATTCGTATGTAAGTCTTGCAGGGGATACAGCCTGTGCCGGAGGCGCCGCTGATACGACTACCTGCAAGAAGTTCACTCGATATGCCATGAATCCCCGGTATCTCTGTATAGGCGCCGCTTATGGAAGCGTTACTACGGCAAAAGCCGCAACCATTTATTATGGATACACTTATGTTTCTACTCCTTAGCAAAAAGTATAAATTTTAAAAAAGATATAACTCATGATACACGATTCATCATACACAAAAAAATTATTAATTTTTTTGATTGTCTTTTTTGGAGTTTTGGTTCCATCCTATTCGCTTGCTACGACTTATTGGGTCAGCCCAACCGGTGCCGCTGCCAACTTAGCGGCGTGTAGCGGAGCAACGCCCCTTAGTGGAACATCGGCCTGTAACTATGCAAGGGCCAACGGTTTAGGGGTTGTCGCAGGAGACACCGTTTATTATAGGACGGGAACATATAGCGGGATAACGGGTTCGTTCATCAGTCCATACAATAGCGGCACATCTGGCAGCAGAATCACATTCGCAACGTATAGTAATGAAGTGGTAACTGTCGTTGGAGCAAATAATAATACAGGTTGGGCTATAGTTTTATCAAATAAAAACTGGATTAAGGTTACTGGGTATGATGGCTCCACAGCCGCACGTAATTTTAAATTCTCCAATTTCTTCGTCAATTTATGGGTTTATGATGGTTCTTCAGGTTCTTATGTAGGGCCAGGAAGCAATTACAATGAAGTATCCTACTGCGATTTTGGCGCTTATACTACCGCAGCTTTTAACCTTGACGTTTATCGTGGATCAACTATGTTTCATAGCTCAACGTACAACTGGGTGCACCATAATACCTTTCATGATTGCGGTGGTCAACCTCCAACGCAGTATGATGTATGCTCACCGCTTGAAATAGGTTGGGATGATAACCCAGCAAATTCAGGGGATAATACTAACTACAATGTCATCGAAAATAATAAAATCTATCATGGAGGACACAATGCTTTAGGGGTTCACGCCAAGTATAATGTAATTCGTAACAATATCGTCCATAATGAGCAGTGGTATCAGGCCACGGGAAATACTAAATGTACGGCTTCAGCAACTCCCTGGCCTTGCTGCACAGGATCGGGTACAGGAACTTGCGCTCAGGATAATTTGTGGTATGCCCATGCCGGTCTAAGTACTGAGGGGATGTATGGAAACGCTGGGTTTTCTTTGTACGAGGGAAATAGTTTCAGTCATGCAGCATTGAAATGGGGGAGTAGTGGTGGAGGTTCAATTAATAAACTGGGCAACTCTTGGAATATTTTTCGTTATAATTCTTTGTATGCTAATGGTGCCGCTGCTCTTTATATCGAGAATCATACCCAAGCTACCACGGGGCATTCCAAACATAATCATATTTACAACAATACGTTCTTTGCTAATGGGTATGGTGCTTTATTCCCTGATGCCAATTATCCGCCTGATGCTGGTCAGCCGGGAGGATCGCCGGGAAAGCCATATACTAATCCTCCGGACAAGGGGCCAATATATATTGTTGGAGATGATTATGGAACTAATGTATTTGCAAGCGAAGCGGGATTGTATGGCACAGTTATAAAAAATAATTTGTTTTATAAGAATCTTGGAACTGAGATTGCTTATTCACATAGATACAATCACAGTTGGGGTTTTAGTGGATGTTCAGGGCAGTCAGTCTGTGGTGATACTGAGATAACAAACAATTATACGGATGCCAATGGAGATCCAAAATTCGTATCTGAGGGCGATTATGGAAGCCCGTCTATCCTAAATGCAAACAAGGACTGGTATTGGGGAACTTCCAATCCTGATGGGTCAGATATAACTGTGTTCAAAGTACAACCTACGTTTACATTACAATCAGGTTCACCGGCGATAGATGGAGGAACATATCTTACACAGGCAAATGGAGCAGGTAGCAATAGCACAACTCTTGTAGTTAATGATGCCTATTATTTTCAACCAGGATGGGGCAATGGCGCGGGGGGAGGGGCATCGGTAGCCGCCGATTGGATCGCCATAGGCACGAGGACTAATGTGGTGCAGATCAGCAGCATAAATTATTACACGAACACGATCACTCTGGCTTCCCTGATGACTTGGGCGGACAATGCAAATATTTGGCTTTACAAAAAATCAGACGGAGCTCAGGTCTTATATGGTTCTGCGCCTGATTTCGGCGCCTATGAGTATATTGGCGCTGCACCTTCGCCCGACACCACCCCGCCCAGCGCTCCAACAGGAGTGACAGTAATTTAAGAATTCAAACCAAGTCCATTTAAACCTATCAAAATCTAAGATAGCCGCATCGGAGGACAGTCCTCCGTAGAAAGTTAGAAAACCTATGTCTATAAAACGGCCACAATTAGTCAATAACGAGATTTATCATATTGTTTTGCGTGGCGTCGGCGACTCTAAGATTTTTAGGAATAATGATGATTATTGGCGCGCCATTTTCTCTATCTATGAATTCAACACAACCGCCCCCATAGAAATTAGAATTCAACGGCAAAAACGTAAGCAAGCCAAAATCGGAGGACAGTCCTCCGATGCTCGGGAGTTATTGGTTGATATTTTGGCCTTTTGCTTTATGCCCAACCATGTTCATTTACTGGCAAGACAAAGGAAAGAAAACGGTATCACTCAATTTATGAGAAAATTTGGCACTGGCTATGCCTATTATTTCAATAAAAAATATAACCGCAAAGGTCATCTTTTCCAGGGAAGATTCCGAGCAGTCCATATTAAATCCGATAAACAGTTAGAGATTGTCTTTGTTTACATTCACACCAATCCAATTTCTTTAATTGATTTTGAATGGAAAGAAAAAGGAACAGCGAACGTTCAAAAAGCTATTAAATTTTTGGAAAATTACAGATGGTCAAGTTTTCTGGATTATATCGGCATCCAAAATTTTCCCTCAATCACCGAAAGAGAATTTATTACTAACGTCTTAGAAGGTAAGAAAAAATGCAAGGAAGTTGTTTTTGATTGGGTAAAGGGCAAGAAAATAGATTTTAGGAAAGCAGGATTAGAATAACGGAGGACAGTCCTCCGTAAGATAAACAAAAAACCGAGCTTTGCGCTCAGCTAAGAAACAAAAACATATCGAAATCTACATTGCACTGATTTCTATTCCCAACTTTTGCTTTAAAACTTTCTTTACTTGCCGCATTTCTTCTTTCATGATGACAAACTCCTGCCTGAAATCTTCCTGCGCTTTAACATAACCGTCCAGAATTTTCCACGTACTATCAAATTTTGTTTCAAGAGTATCAAAGCGTTTATCATGGCTAATAAGCTTCGATTCTATGACATCGAAACGCAAGTCAACTTTTTTAAGGCGTTTTTCTAAAACACCGTCAACAGCCGCGACAATAACTTGCGCATGTTGATCAAGCCTTTTGTCTAAATATTTTTCTGTGATGAATTTTTCTTTCTTCATAGTTATATTGTAATTCCGGCGGCAATATATTGTCAAGCGCCGCGCCGCCTGACACCACCCCGCCAGCGGCGCCGAGTGGAGTGACAATACAATGAAGAATGTATAAAGTATAATGTATAATGCAAAACAAAAAACAGCCCTTTAAAAGCTGTGGTAGAGATAAAAACTAAACGATAATTTATAGTTTTTCCCATTCCTGCTTATTTATCCCTGCTTGTCGTAGAATTTCGTTGACTAACCCTGCGCTGATATCACCTTTGTGTTTTGACGGAATATGAATCTTGAGAGAACCCTTTTTCATAAACAGATGTCTGCCACCGCTAAAAGGACCTTCAAACCCGAGCTTTCTGAAATTCTGAACTAGCTTTCTCCAAGAGATGGCTTTAGGCATAAACCTTTTGTTTCATTTTCAATTTAATGCTTGGGAAATCGGGAATTTTATCGCCGTCCTGCAATTTTAAAATCAACCATTCTTCCAAAACTTCTTGAAGGGTTTCCCTGCATTTTTCCAGCGTTTTTTCCGAAGCCCAAACACCCAGAAGCCCCGGAATTTCGCCAAAGTAAGTCCCGTCCTTTAAAACCTTATAACGGGCCTGAGCCAGTTTTTGACAAATATAATCCGTTAGCATATTTATATTTTAGGATTTTAATAAAATTAAGTCAAGTCTCGCCACCTTTAATAATTATATGTCTGGCACATGAATTTTGTGTTAAGCCGCCGCCCGACACTCCCGATTTCACAATTTTAATTTTTCCGATGTATTATACATATATCCTAAGGTCGCTAAAAAATAATAGATTTTATATCGGTTCAACCGATAATTTAAACAAGCGATTATTAGAACATAATATAGGTAAGGTTATTTTTACAAAGTTATATCGTCCTTGGGAAGTATATCATTTTGAAGAATATCTGACACGTTCCCAAGCTTTCCGTAGAGAAAAACAAATAAAAGCTTGGAAGAGCAGACAAATGATTGAAAAATTAAAATTGACATAAAATCGAGGATCCTCGTCCCGATCCGAAGGATCGAGGACGGGACACCCCGCCCGTCCCGCCCAGCGGAGTGGTTATTAATTAAACCGCTCATAACGGATGATAATTCTCTGTAAGAGATTATAAAACTGCAGCGGTTTGTTTAAATTACTTGCGTTTATTGTTCCAAAATGATACAATAAGGTCATAATTATGAAACAATAAAATTATGGAAAAATTAACCCAAAGACAACTGGATATTCTGGATTTTATCCGGAAAAAAGGCCAGGCCGGCAACCGGGAAATCAGGGAACATATCAAAAAAAAGTTCGGAGAAATATCCAGAATTACCATTGTTCGCGAAATTGATTCATTATTAAAAGCGGGTCTGATAAAAAAAGAGGGTAAAGGAAGAAACGTTGAATATTCCGAAGCGATAGAGAATAAGCTTTTGACCTATTTTGACCCGGAATCGTATTTTGGAAAAGGCCCGGATGAGCGGGCCGCGGCTTTTAAGCGTTTCAATTTTGATGTTTTTGAAAATATACCAGGTATTTTTGCCAAAAACGAGACGGAGGAACTGACGAAAATAAATTCGGAATATGAAAAAAGAATCAAAGAACTTCCGCCAACGATCGTCAAAAAAGAGATAGAGCGCTTGACGATTGAGCTTAGCTGGAAGTCTTCGCAAATAGAAGGCAACACCTATACGCTGATTGACACCGAAATTTTGATCAAGGAACGCCAAGAGGCCAAGGGACACAAAAAAGAAGAAGCCATTATGATCCTTAATCATAAGGAGGCGCTGGATTATATTTTCTCAAAAAAAAGCGAGTTTAAAAAAATCAGCTTGCGCGACATTGAAAATATCCACGCTCTGGTAATCAAAGATCTGGGTGTTGTTAGGGGGCTCCGTCAAAATATCGTTGGTGTCACGGGCACGACATATAAGCCGCTGGATAATCAGCATCAGATTAAAGAAGCAATGGAAAAAACGGTCAGCGCGATCAATGAATTAAAAGATCCATTTTCTAAATCGCTGGCGGCCATGCTTCTTATTTCTTACATTCAGCCATTTGAAGACGGCAATAAAAGGACTTCTCGGCTTTTGGGCAACGCTATTTTGGTCGCCTACGGGGTTTGCCCTCTTTCTTTCAGAAGTATTGATGAAAGCGATTACAAAAAAGCTATGTTGATTTTTTACGAACAAAACAGCGCTCGGTTTTTCAAAGAATTATTCGTCAAACAGTTCAGGTTTGCCGTGGAAAATTATTTTTTAGTTAAATAAAATTACCCCATAGTTGGCTGGAACACGGCTAATGTCGCTGTCCCAAATCCACCGACATCTATTACCGACTACTGGTCGTCCTACGCGACGTTAAATACGGAAGCCGACACCACCCCTCCGGCGCCGCCCAGCGGAGTGACGGTTGATTAGATTGCTTAAATGTTGATTTCGATTATAATAGAAATGAAGCTATAAATATTATATCAAAATCGAAAATATGACCAAAAAAGAGATAATTTGGAGAACAATTTTGCAAAAATTCATAGAATCACGGCAACTGGAATTCACCCAAAAAAATTTGGCGGCTGATTTGGGCGTGTCTTTAAGTACTGTCTTTAATGCGCTCAAAATTCCCCGCCAAGCCGGAGCAATCAAAGTCACGGGCCGGAATTTTTCGCTGATCGATTTGGAAAAACTTCTCTATATCTGGTCAACCCAGCGGAACCTTGAAAAAGAGATAATTTATGAAACAAACGTTAATTTAAGCGTTAAAGAAATTGAAGGCCTTATGCCGTCAGGGATAATTTTTGCCGCCTACAGCGCCTATGTAAAAAAATTTGGAGAAGCTCCTGCCGATTATGATAAAGTTTATATTTATGCCGATTCGACGACATTACCTGAAGTTAAAAAAAGATTTCCAATACAAAAAGGCCGCGCCAATTTATTTATTTTAAAAGGTGATGAGGGACTTTGGGTTTATAATTCAATTTCTCCCGAAGCCCAAATTTTTTGCGATCTCTGGAATCTCAAAGATTGGTATGCCAAAGATTTTCTTCGAGCGCTTAAAGAAAAAATTATTCCAAGCTAAAAGTATGCAGTATTACCATCAGTTAATCACTGAAAAAAGCTTCCAATATCTTCAAGGGCTCAAAAGAGAATTCCGTTTTATTTTAATTGGCGGCTGGGCTGTTTATATTTATACTCAGGCTCTCAAATCCAAAGACATTGATATTATCGTAGATTATGCGGAATTAGGAAAATTAAAAGAAAAGTATAGTTTTTCCAAAAACGAGCGGCTGAAAAAATATGAAATCAAAGTCGGAGAATTTGATGTTGATATTTATCTCCGCCACTATTCCGATTTAGGAATAGATATTTTAGAAATTGAAAAAAATACATACATTCGGAACGGCTTTTTGGTTCCGTGGCCAGAAATATTATTTTTGCTGAAACTTTTTGTTTATAGTAAGCGGCGGGGTTCGAACAAAGGGCAAAAGGACGAGTTGGATATTTTAAGTTTGATGTCTCTACCGGAATTCAGCTGGAAAAAATATTTAAAATTAATAAAGGATTATAAATTTACTGAATATAACGAATTATTTATTGCGCTATTGAAAAAGACGGGAGCCGTAAAAGAATTAGATATAAACGAACAAAAAATGGCAAAGATAAAAAAAGAGATTTTTGCGCAAATGGATCAATAAAAACTTCACCGCCTAGCGGAGTGATGATAATTTAATGCAAAAATCAAAAATAAAAATGCAAAATTATAGTTCAAAATTAAAAATCGTAATTATATTTTCAGTAATTCTTTTCGGGGTTTTGGGTTTGGCAAAAATTTCTTGGGCGACTATTGAAACTGAGAAAATGTTTGCGTGATTGTTTGCGTGATTATTGTGCGATAGTATATGGTTTGTTATAATTAAATCACATTAAGTATATTTGCTAAACATAATATAAACAAAAAGGAATGTTCATTCCCCAATATAAAATCACCAATAAAATAGTCAGTCTTTTGACTGCCATAACCGAGGCAAAAGCGGTTATTGAGCGCGCCAAATTAATGCCCAAGCACGAATTACGGCTAAGAAGGCAGGCTTTAATCAGAATGACCCACAGCTCCACGGCTATTGAAGGAAATATGCTAAATACTTTGCAGGTGGAAGCATTGCTGGCTGGCAAAAAGATTGACGCTCCGGCACGAGATATTTTTGAAGTCAAAAATTATTTAAACGTTTTAAAATATATACAGCAGGCGGTAGAGAAAAAACAGATAATTACTGAAAAAACGATACTGACGATTCATAAGCTGGTAACGGCCGACACCTTGCCAAAAGAGCAAGCCGGTTTTTACAGAAAAAGCGCGATATATGTCGTTAAGCGCCGTCCCGGTTTTCCCGACGAAGTTGTTTATACCGGTCCGTCAGCCCAAAAAGTGCCGGGATTAATGAAGGATTTAATTGAATGGATTAGCCAAAGCCAAAAAAAAGAAATTCACCCTATTATTGCGGCCGGCATTGTCCATCAGGAATTGGCCGCCATCCATCCTTTTTCAGACGGCAATGGCCGGACCGCCCGGGCTTTGGCTACTCTAATCCTTTATGAAAGGGGATATGATTTCCGGCGGCTGTTTGCCTTGGAAGATTATTATAACAAAGACCGCGCAAAATATTACGAAGCCATCAATATCGGTAAAAATTACGAAGAGCGAAAAACCGATTTTACGCTTTGGTTGGAATATTTTGTGGAAGGATTCAAACAAGAAGTTGATAATGTTAAAGAAAAAGTTTTATCGCTGTCTTTAAAGAAAGTTGACGATAAAATCCAGCAGCGGGTCTATTTGGATAAAAACCAGATGCAGATTCTGGAGTTTTTGGACCAAGTTGGCAAGATCACGGTTTCTGACGTGGTTGATATTTTACATTGCCCAAAAAGGACGGCTCAATTCCATCTGCAAAAACTTAAAAAACTGGGGACGATAAAATTAGTTGGCAAAGGGCCGTCTTCGGCATATATTTTGGCTTAATTTTCCGCCTCCCGACACCACCCCGCCCGCGCCGCCCAGCGGAGTCACAATAATATGAATAATGAAATTTACAAAAAATATTTATTTCTCGCGATGATTGTTTTCGGGGTTTTGGGGGTGGCGAAAAGTTCTTGGGCGACCGCCAGCATGGCAATAACAAAGAATGACAAGTTCCATTAACGGGGAAGACCAGCCCTTGACTCTGTTTTTAGTCAGCTGTATGCTATAAATATCTAATTCATATTTACTACATTATGGTAGAGAAACTGAATCGTATAAAAGCAGAAGAAAAGCTGAAATCAATGCGAATTTATCTTTTTACCCCGCGAGAATTCAGGGATATTTTCAGGGTAAGCCAAAAAACCGCTTCGACCTTCATAAGCCGCAATCTTAAAAGCGGTTTATTCCTTAAAATGCGAAATAGGTACTATCTGCTTAAAGACAGCAATCCTTCTTTTTATTTCATTGCCAATAAATTATATCAACCGTCTTATATCTCTTTGGAAACAGCGCTATCTTATTACGGCGTCATTCCAGAAGTAGTTTATACTGCCACGTCAATAACCACCAAGTCCACGCGCGAATTTGAAACGCCCAGAGGCGTCTTTTCCTACCAGAGGATAAAAAAAGAAGCTTTTATCGGTTACACTTCCAAACAAATAGAAGGCGATATCGTAATGTTCGCAGAAGCAGAAAAAGCCTTGGCCGATTATCTCTATTTTGTTAATCTTAAGAAAATTTCTTTGAACGACCGGTTGAATTTAAAGGCGATTAAAAAAAATAAATTATTTAAATATGCTAATCTTTTTAATCGGCCTGGCTTGCTAAAATTAATTAAAAAAGTCTATGTTGAGCAAAGAAAACCTCGAAGAATTTACTAAAAAAGAGCAGACGTCGCTGGAAAATATTGTCCGGGAATACTGCCAGCATCTGTTTTTATCTTTTCTTTACCAGCAGCCCGACTCCGAGAAATTGCTTTTTAAAGGCGGCACGGCTTTACGCATTATTTTCAAAAGCCCGCGCTATTCCGAAGATCTGGATTTTACCGGCTATGGCCTTGCCGCCAGACAAGTGGAAGAATTATTTATCAACGCGCTTTCTCAGATACAGAAAACCGGCATAGACGTGGAAATTATAGAAGGCAAGCTGACCACCGGCGGATATTTGGGCATTGCTGTTTTTGACGCGTATGGCCGTAAAACCAATGTACAGATAGAGGTTTCTTTAAGAAAAGGCAAACCTCTTAACGGAGAAAGAATATTAATCCAAAATGAATATTTGCCGGCCTATACTTTGGTCAGTTTGTCCCGTGAAGGCATTATTGAGGGCAAGATCGCGGCACTTTTGGGCAGGCAGAAACCCAGGGATTTTTATGATTATTATTTTTTATTGTCAGGCAATTATCCCATAACTAAAGACGGAGAAAATTTATCAGCCGTTTTAAAATTGCTGAAAAACACAAAAATCAATTTTAAAGCCGAGCTAAAAAAGTTTTTACCCAAAAGCCACTGGTTGATTATTCGTGATTTTTCGGCAGCACTGGAGCGCGAAATAAAAAGATTTATATAGCCAGGCATTGATAAAAACCATATAGAAGCCTGTATAAATTATTAATAAAATTAAAACAATGAGTTTCAACTTAATTTCTAAAAATTTCTATGAGTTTCAATAAGTTTCTATTAATTTCAGCAGTAATCTTTTTTACGGTTTTTCTTTTGCCGAAAATTTCTTGGGCGGCAAATCATTACATATGTGACACCTCGGTTTGTGGGCAGACTCCTGGAGATGGTTTGAGTTGGACGACAGCGCTTGCCGATCTGCCTACTACGTTTACAAGAGGTGATACATATTATGTGGCAGACGGGTCATATACCTCGCATGTCTTCAGTACGCCTGTTTCTGGGTCAACGTATATTACAGTCAAAAAGGCGACTGCGGCTGATCACGGGGCCGACACGGGATGGTCTAACTCGTTTGGAGATGGCCAGGCAGTATTGGCGGATTCTATTCAGTTTACTTCAAGTTATTGGATATTTGACGGCAATGGCACTCATACAGTGCCGAGCAACAACTCCGCTGATTACGGATTCAAAGTATTAAAAACTGTTTCTTCGTGGACGGGAGTTATAAAAATTGGTAACGGCTCATCTGCGATTTCCAATATTACCATTAAGTACACACATTCTTTTAACACCTATCACGCAAAAAATGTTGTTTCTTCGGATACTATCAATGTAAGATTTTATGGCTATGCCGGAGGAAAACATAGCTACATTAAAATTCAGAATAATTTTTTAGAGAATTCTGGGCAGGATGGTATTCAGACAAGTGGCGCAAATTATTTGCTCTTTGAACGGAATTACACGAAGTGGCTTGGGGAGCTTGGAGCGCATCTTCCTCCTCTTCCAGATTATCATGGGCAGACTTTTTCAAACTATCCGGGTGGTGGCGCTGATGTTATTTATAGATACAATGTGTTTGAATCTTGCGAGGGAGAAGCGCTTATCTCAATTTTTGGTCCATCGGGTACTCCTGCTCGTATTAGATTTTATGGAAATTTAATTTACAATCCATACGGGGTATATACAGCCAGCGCTGGATATAATTCTGGCATTGTTCATTATTGGGCGGAAGGGGCAAATCCACCGGATGGACTATATTTTTATAATAATACGGTAGTCAACAGCGCTGGTACTTATGATCTGTTGGATGGTGTAGGTCACCACACTCCAAAAAGTATGTGGCTTCTTGATTCAAGCGCAACTAATGCGTATCTCTATAATAACTTACTTTATGATTCTCACACTAATATTGCTATTGGTTGGAATAGTCATGGATATCACGCCTCTGGTGGCGGGGATACTGCCGGTGGTACTAATGAGCAGACAGGGTTAACAAGTTCAATCTTCACAAATTATACAGGAAATAACTTTAGGTTGACATCAAACACCACTGCCGGACTAAACTTAACTACACAGCCTTGGTGGAGCGGAGGTGCAGATTCGTTTTTCGGCACAATTGACTCGGAGGTAGATGCGTATGGCGTTACCCGAACGACTTGGAGCAGAGGAGCGTATGAGTATGCGGGATCCGGGCCTGCGCCTTTTTGCGGCGACACGGTCTGCAACGGCGCGGAAACTTGCTCCACCTGTGTTCAGGACTGCGGAGTTTGCCCTGACACCACGCCACCTTCAGCGCCGAGCGGAGTGGCGGTTAGTTAAAAGTTTAAAGTGAAAAGTTAAAGGTTAAAATTTAAAATTTAGCCCTTAAAATTAATTTATGAGACGCAATATACTTTTTACGATTATAATTTTCCTCGGCATTTTTATTTTTTATCAGCCGGTTTGGGCCGCGCTGGAAGGTTCGGGCTCTGGCCTGGCTGGCTGGTGGAGATTTGACGAGGGTTCAGGCGGATCTGCCTACGATTCTTCTGGTAACGGAAACACCGCGACGCTTATGGGTTCGCCGACTTGGGTGACTGGCCAACGCGGCGGCGGTTTGCTTTTTAACGGCGTAAATGATTATTTGCGTATCAGGGAAGGCGATTCTTTGCGGTCTGGCCCCAAAACAATCGTTGTTTGGGCGAATTTATTTGATTTTCTCAAGCGCTACGCCGGAGTGTTTTCATTTGCCGGTCCGGGATGCTCTGACAGTTATTATGGAATGGCTCATTACACGGGAAGTTTCGGAACTTATTACGAAAATTCATCCGATGCGATTATTCGTTCTCTGTATCCGGCGGGGATTGGCACATGGAAGCTGGGAGAGTGGGCGCAATACGCCATTGTTTATAACGGCGTAGACACCCCTGGAGGCAGCGTGACAATTTCTGTGTATAAGAACGGAGTTTTGCGGTCGCCCGGATACGTAGGCAGTGACGGACTTTCAGCTGATTGCACTTTGAGGGTTATCGGCTCTCAGGAAGATTATCCTAATCCGGACTACATCCGCACTTTTTCCGGAATAATGGACGAATATCGCGTCTATAACCGCGTTCTATCTCCTACCGAAATTACGGAACTTTACAATACTCAGCGAATTATCTCATTAGACGTATCGGTTCCTTCCACGCCGACTGGGCTGACCGCGACCGCTGTTTCTTCTTCAAGAATAAATCTTTCCTGGAATCCGTCATCTGACAACATCGGAGTGGCCGGCTACATTATTTACAGAGGCGGTTCTCCTATAGCCACAGTTAGAAGCGGCACAACGTATTCCGATACTACCCACGGTTCGGCTAATACTTATTGGTATACACTAGCGCCTTCCACTTCTTACACTTATACCATTGCCGCGTATGATGCCGCGTATAATGTATCTCCGGTTTCATCATCAGCTTCGGCTACGACTCCGGCCGCGACCGCCAGTGGCCCGTTTACGTTAAGCGTTACTGTAAATAGTACAGGAAGTCCTTTCCCCGGACCTAGTGTTATGAGTTCTCCATCTGGGATATCCTGTGCAAGCGGAACCTGCACTGCTTCGTTTGCAGGAGGAATCTATGTTCACCTAACCCCGTATTCTTATATCCTTGGCTGGAGAGGCGGCCAGGATTTAACTCTTAATTTTAATAGCTGGAGCGGAAGCGGATGTTCCGGCAACGCTGGGTGCGAAATTCTTATGGATTCCAGCAAATCAATCACCGCTAACTATGGCACTGCTCCTCCGCCATCCTATACTCTCTCAGTCATTAACACTGGTACAGGTTCCGGTACTGTCACAAGTTCTCCAGCAGGAATTTCCTGCACCAGCGGCACTTGTTCCAGTTCATTCAGCTCAGGCACATCAGTAACGCTAACTGCGGTTGCCGACTCAGGTTCAACCTTTGATGGCTGGTCCGGCGGGGGATGCTTGGGTATCGGAACATGCGTTTTGACCATAAACGCCACTGCCAGCGTGACCGCTACATTTACAGCCAATCTTGACACCACGCCGCCGGCTGCGCCGAGCGGAGTCGTAATAAATTAAAAATTAAAAAATGACAATTCAAAATTCAAAACTAAATAATGTAAAATATCTAATTGCTTTTATCATTTTCTTTTTCGGTATTTTCTTCTTCGCGGAAAATTCTTTAGCCGCCAACCGTTACATCCGCGCCGAAGCAACTGGCGCTAATAATGGAACCAGTTGGACAGACGCCTGGGCAAGTTTTAGTTCTGTTGCGTGGACAAGAGGCGATACATATTATGTGGCATCTGGCTTGTACCCTGAAAACGTTACTATTTCAGTTAGCGGTTCGTCTTGGCTCTACATAAAAAAAGCGACGGTTGGGGAACACGGCACAGATACGGGCTGGAACGATTCTTACGCTTCAGGCCCGGCTGAAATCAGGGGAAATTGCGCTGTTACAGGAACCAATATCGCCAACCCTTTGAGGATACTTAGTTCCTTTATTGATGTTGATGGAGTTACCGGATCAGATAATTCCGGCCACGGAATCAAGATTGCTTTAGCCGGATGTTCTGACACAACTTGGGCTACAGGAGGAATAGTTATTTTGGGCGCCGGCTCTGACAGCATCCATTTGAATCATATGGATATCAGCGGCGGAGGTTTTGGAACCTACTATTCTACCGACGGGCTATATCAAGTTCAGTTAGCCACCAACCCCGCTATTGATATTGAAGTCAAAAATACATGGATTCATGATGTCAGCCGAAACGGTATTACTATCGGCGGCCAGCAAGGAACTTCGTTTTCCGCGGGCAGTCGGGGTTTTCTATTTGAGAATAGCCATGTTGAACGGACGGGTGGATGTACTTATCCCAATTGGCACGGTCAGGGCGTGCAGATTTACGGCGGCGGAGGCACAAGTTACGTAATTTTTAGAAATAGCAAGTTTATTGACATAAGCGGAACTGGCTATATCGCTTTCTTGGGCGGCTCAGCTTATGACAACACCAGAATTTACAACAATATTTTTTATTCCACTGACAAAGCTCAGTTTACCGCTTCGCCTGGCGTAATTACTGTTTTGGATTCCGCTCTGTCCTCGGACAATCTGCAAGTTTATAACAATACCTTTTACAACATTGACCTTAAGGGAGTCACCAACTGGACCTCGTCTGGAAGCGGTAATGAACTGAAAAATAATATCTTTGTTAATTCCAGTTTTTCTTATGGCAATATCGGCTTTATCTTTGAAAATAACGATTACTACAATAATACTTATAATTCCAGCGTAACCTGGCGCTATTTTAATGAACCCGGTTATCAAACCGAAACAGCGGATCCGTTTGTTAGTTCAGCAGGATATGACTTTCGTCTCGTTTCAACAGCAAATGCCGTGAATAGCGGCGCTAATTTAGGGAGCACTTTTTCTTCCGATTTTGTTGATGTTTCTCGTCCCCAGGGCTCTGCTTGGGATATTGGAGCTTATGAATACGCTGGCGGTTCGCCGCCGCCCGACACCACCCCGCCCAGTCCACCGACAAATGTTTCAGTTATTTAACCAAAATTAACGAGTTAAAGAGTTCACGAGTTAACGAGTTATGAAAATTAATAAATTTGAAGAATTAAATATTTGGAAGTTGAGCTTAAAGATAACAAAAGAAATTTATGATTTAACAGCCAAAAGAGAATTTTCCAGAGATTATGGCTTGCGGGACCAGATAAGGAGGGCGATAATTTCAGTCAGCTCCAATATTGTTGAAGGTTTTGAAAAGCGCAATAACAATGAATTTATAAGATATCTTAAAATCGCTAAGGGTTCAGTCGGCGAAACAAGAAATCAGCTTTACATTGCCGCCTTAGCCGTGAACTATATAACCAAACAGGAGTTTGAAAAAGTTAATAAAGAATTAGAAGAATTAGCTAACCAGATAGGCAGTTTTATCAGTTATTTAGAGAAAAAAAGGCAAAACAGAGAGTTTATTAAAAAGAATTAATTATTAACGAGCTAATGAGTTAACGGGTTTTAATCTAACTCATTAACTCGTGAACTCTTTAACTGGAAAATAAATAATAGCTTCAAAAAAATAACCCGTTAACTCATTAACTCAATAATAATAAATAATGAAAACATTAAGGAAACTCAAAAAATCCATCTTAATTATTCTTGGCATTTTGGTATTGTTTTTGCTGTTTTCCCAAACCACCGTGGGCAAACGTTTGTTATTGCCGGCTGGCTTGATTGAGGCAGTCAGGAATTTCTTGGCCGGAAATCCCAATCTCCACGCCTGCGATTATAAGGATGGAACAATTCTTTTAATCAAGCCCGTTGCCACGGGAGTTGGCGAGGGCAGAATTGAGGCGGGGGATATAGCAGAGATTAGGGACGGCACGGCTTTGTGCGAGAGGTTTGGCAATAATGATTTTCTGGGAAGTTCGGAAAAAACCAATTTCTTGGTTGTTTATTATCCTGTTAAATTAATAGAAGAACAGAAAAGAGAATTAACCGCTCCTGATGAAAAAATTATTGAAACAACAAAAGAAGGCGAACCCAGAACTGAAATGGTAAAGAGAAGACGGGTTGGCGTTGATTACACTCAATTTTTGTCCGACACGGAAGTTTTGAAAGTCCGCAGTTTTGAGAAACTGGACAGATTGCCTGAAATAGATTTATCTTCGGTAATTGAGAAAACGCCAGAACAAAAGTCAGTGGTGCAGATTCCAAAACATTTAGCTCAAATTGAATCGGCGAGAAATTTAATAAAGAAAATCGCCAGAGCTGTTATTCCGTTTGCCAAAGCGGGCTCTGGCACCTTTACCATCTGCACATCTGGTTGTAATTATACGACCCTTAACGCTTGGGAAACGGGCGAGCAAGCTGATTTAACTGGCACTGGCCCGGCCATTGCGCAAATCACAGAAGGATTCCAGGATACTGCGGCTGTAGATATTTATGGCTGGACTACGACAGCCAGTGATTATATTTATATTTACACGACTGGCGCAGCCAGACATAATGGAAGGTGGGACGATTCAAAATACAGGTTGGAAGTGACATTAACGACTGGAATTCATCTTTTAACTATTGAGGAAGATTATATTCATATTGATGGCTTGCAAATCAAACTTATAACAGCAGTATCAGGAGATGCCATAAGGGCTCAAACTGGTTCGATAACTGCGGGAAGCAATAAATTGGAAATTAGCAATAATATAATTGAGGGTGTTTATACTGGAACGGCAGTTGGGCACGGCATATCTGATTACGGCACTAATCCTATTATTTATATGTGGAATAACATAATTTACAATTTTAACGCCACAGCCAGTGGCGGTGGTTATTGTATGGTGTTGTATGGCGTAGTCTATTTTTACAACAACACTTGTGTTGATAATACCGTTGGAATTAGAAGCGTTACAGCGGGCGGCATAATTGCAAAAAATAATATAGTTAAAGGCAGTGGAAATACTTTGGCTTTTGTCGGTACATTCAACGCTAGCAGTTCCAATAATGCCACTGACGGCACTGATGTTACCATTGCTAATAACTTAATCCGTAAGATATTTTCTTTTGTCAGCGATGCGAGTGGTAGCGAGGATTATCACTTGCAGTCAAGCGATACCGGAGCAAAGAATTTAGGCACGAGCTTGGCGACCGACCCAGACGGCTGGCTGTCATTTTCCGACGATATTGACGGCAATAATCGGCCGCAGGGCGCGGCTTGGGACATTGGGGCGGATGAGTATGGGCATAAAACCGTCATCAATTCACCGGAGACCAATTTTATGAAAGATTCTTCGCTCGTCGGTTATTGGTCGTTTGATGGGACGAATATGGGCACGACTTCGGCGACTGACTTATCCGGCAACTCCAACACCGGCTGGCTGGTTAATGGTGTTAAAAAAGTGCCCGGCATCTCCGGCCAAGCGCTAAGTTTTGACGGGGTGGATGATTATGTGAACGCGGGCACTAATTCGTCGCTTGATGATATAGAATTGCAAGGCGGAGGAGGAATGACTGTTAGTGCTTGGATTTATCCAAAAAGTTTGGGCGAATACGGCAATGGCGGAGGTATAGTGACTAAAGACCTTTCTGGAGACGGATTTTGGGCATTGCGTCTTCAATCTTCTAATCGTCTCTATTTCAGGAAAGATTATGATATAAACGATCTCTACGCTAGTTCACCTGTTAATTCCATAGTTTTTAATACTTGGCAACATGTAGTAGTAACTTGGAATGGAGACGGTACGGCGGCAACGGCCATTAAAATGTATGTTAATGGAAGCGAGGTTTCTCCTTTTTTTACTTCACAAAACGGAACAACTGATAAGATTTCTGACACAAATCTCAGTCTTTTTATAGGCAACGATTTTTATTCGACCAATACTTTTGATGGCTCGATCGACGAAGTCAGGATTTACAACCGGGCTTTGTCGCAAAGCGAAATCACTGATCTCTACCGCGCCGGCGCGGCGAAATTGCAAGTTAATACGCCGATTACCAATTATTTAACTTCCGGCTTGGTCGGCAACTGGACTTTTAACGGGCAGGATATGGATTGGGGAAATTCCAGCGCCGAAGCGCTGGACCGTTCCGGTCAAAGCCCGGCCAACAACGGCGATGTCATCGGCGGCGCCAAAGCCGCCATCGGCAAAGTCGGCCAGGCGCTCTCTTTTGACGGGGTGGATGATATGGTTCTTATTAATAGCGATATCATCGCCACCGGTGCTGATTCAGCAACAGCCTGGATATATCCAAAAAGTTATGGAGAAGGCGGTTTCGGCACAATAGTTGATAATTTTATTTTCCAATTTTTGATGTATGGTTCTGATAGCTCGCTTTATTTTACAAGTACTGGCGGTGGCAATGAAATTTTATCTAATAGCAACAGCATTTCTCTTAACCAGTGGCAATTTGTTGCTATAACTCGTACTGCCGCCGGTGTTGCCAATTTCTATGTCAATGGCGCGCTTAACGGAACCCCCAATCAGAATAGCGGAACCCCTGGTGCTGGTTTTGAGGTTGCAATAGGAAGCCGTAACGATGGAGCAAGCTCATTTGACGGCCTCATTGACGAAGTCCGCATCTACAACCGCGTCTTGTCGGCTTCAGAGATTCAAGAGCTTTATAATTTAGGTGCGAGGAAGGTAAAATTTAAACAATAATAAAAATCAAAAAGTCGAGAAAGCATTAATAATTAATCCTTAACAATCAGACAAGTTGTATCCGTAATTTATAATAATTTAATTCAAAGTCGTTGGATTACGGAAGCCGCCTTTTAAAAATTAAAAATTAACACAAACTTACGTCTAAATTAAAAACAATTATCGTTTTTCTAACAATTTTTTATTAATCAACAAATCTTCTCCGTTCAGCGGACCAAAATATGCAAAACAATAATTTAAAATTAATAACTATAATTTTAATAACGCTGGTTTTAATTTTGCCAGGCATTTCAAGAGCCGAAATTATTCCAGCCAACCGCCGGATTGACTGGTCTGGCTCTGGCAGTCAGACTGTCTGGTCTGCGGCCAGAACGGCTATATGTGCGACCCTTTCTCCCAGTGGCGGAAATGACACAACACAAATTGTGACCGCCCTGAATAACTGTCCGTCTGGGCAAGTTGTCAAATTGAATGTCGGCACGTTTAAAATCAATACAGGAATCCAGTGGCCTAAGTCCGGCGTTTCTTTAAGAGGAAGTGGTCCAACCCAGACGATCTTACAAATTCAATCTAATTTTTCCGGAAACGCCATCTTTGATTTTTATAGCGGGCATGAAAGTACGCCTGATTGGGATTGGGCAGCCAGCCCGTCCCGCGACATCTCTTCTGGTCTTACTAAGGGATTGACGCGGATAGTTACCTCCGTTGCGCACGGGTGGACAGAGGGAGATTATGTGTTAATTGACCAGACAAATGTGAACCCCCCCTGGAATCCGAATGGGTATTATGGCAATTGTACCTGGTGTTCCCGCGCAAACGGTGGCAGGTTAAAAGGCCAGGTTGTCCAGATTACTAATGTTGTGAATACTACTGCTGTGGATTTTATTCCCGCACTCTATGATGATTACTCTTCAAGCAACAGTCCCCAGGGAGTAAAGGCAACTGGTTATGTGAAAGACATTTCCGTTGAATCAATGAAAATAGATAATTCTGGCGGTTACTCTGACGTGGGAATATATTCCTACGGGCTTTTTAATTCCGTTTTTTACGACTTAGATTTCGCTGGGCTTCAATGCACGAGCCGATCCCAAATTTTCCGGTTGTTTAACACCTCGTTTAACACGATAAAACATTCGACCATGCATAACGCGAACTGTAGCAACACGAATAACGGCTACGGATTATTTTTGGGATATGGGGTAAGCGCCAACTTGATCGAGGATAACATATTCCATGACTTGGTTTTGGCGATCGGTTCCGAAGGGGCTAACAGCGGTAATGTCATAGCCTACAACTATGCTTTCGACCCTCTTTACATAAATGGTGAAACAAGCATCAACAGCTTTACTATAATGGGGCACGGGGCTGGATCCTGGTATAATTTATACGAAGGGAATATTATTGTTAATTCCAAGTTCAGAGTTGATGCGGGGTTCGGCTCGCAACATAGCTTTACACTTTTCAGAAACCGGATAAGTCAAAATATGGCCGGTGGTGTGTCCAGCGGAAGAGCTGATATAGACATAGAATTCGAAAACTATTATTTTAACCTTGTCGGAAATGTCTTCGGCTATACTGGATATGAAACGACTTATGAATGTTATAACAGTGGAACCTGTACGGATGATGTTAAATCCATCTATAGGATTGGCTATGATAATCCTTACATTAATACTCCCCCTTACGACGCCCAAGTTAAAACCACAATGCTTCGTCATCGTAATTTTGACTATGTAACTAATTCAGCAAAAAACTGTGGCGATGCAGGGGAACCGGGTTGCCAAGGAGGAACAGCGGATACTGTTTTGCCTAATTCTTTATATTTATCATCTAAGCCAAGTTGGTGGGGCAGTCTTGCCTGGCCAGCAATCGGCTCTGATTTGAGTCCAATGGTTGGTACTATACCAGCTAAGGTCCGCTACGAAAGTGGTTTTTCTGACACCACTCCTCCCGCCGCGCCCAGCGGAGTCATAGTCAGTTAGTTAGCCCAATCCTGTCGCTGTCCGACAGCGACAGGATTGGACAATACCAGAATCATAAAATGCAGCAACAAATCTATCACGTCTTAAGCAGGGGAGTAGACAAACGTAAAATCTTTATGGATGACCGCGACCGTTCTCGCTTTATCCACGACTTATTTGAATTCAACGACATGGCCCCGGCTGACCATATTTTTTATCATTTACGCAAGCCATCTGTCGCTGTCGGACAGCGACAGATTAAGCGGCCACCTCGAAAGCTTTTGGTTAATATTCTTGCTTTTTGCCTGATGCCTAATCATTACCATTTGTTTTTACAATCCTTAGTTGAAGGCGGCATTTCCTTATTTATGAAAAAACTTAATGGCGGATATGTTCAATACTTCAATAAAAAACACGAAAGGACTGGAACTCTGTTTGAAAGAAAATATAAATCTGTTTTAGTTGATAGCCAGGCTCATTTTATTTATCTGCCATATTATATTCATTTAAACCCTCTGGATTTGATAGCGCCGGAATGGCGTCAAAGAAAGATTAACAATTACAAAAAAGCGATAGATTTCTTGGGCAAATATCGCTGGAGTAGTCATTTAGATTACCTGGGCCAAAAGAATTTTCCCTCGGTTACCCAAAGAGATTTTTTGTTAGAAGTTTTTGAAGGCGAAAAAGGATACAAGAAAAAAATGAAGGAGTGGCTGAAAGAAATGAGCATTAGAAAAATAGGCGATTATGCATTGGAATAATCCTGTCGCTGTCGGACAGCGACAGGATTGAAAACATGTCGCCCGACACCACCCCTCCCGCCGCTCCAACCGGCATCACAGTAATTTAGAAACTAAGAAACTGGGAGATTTAAAAAAGGAAGCTGCTTGACATCCCTGCTCTAATTATTTACACTGATAATGTTAATAAATTAGATTTAATAACACTAATAAAGTAAATATTTATGATATTAGCGGGAAAGTTAGAAGAAATAGCGATAGACCAACTGAAGGCTTTTAAAGAAAAAGAGTTCGGTGTTTTGAGAGATATTGATTTTGATAAGCATATCAATACAAAACAGATAACTGTTATTTCAGGAATAAGAAGAAGCGGAAAATCAACGCTTCTTGTTCAGTTTTCAAGGAAGTTTGACTATTTTTACTACGTCAACTTTGATGATGAACGGTTGATAGACTTTGAAATAAGAGACCTTGACACGCTTATGCTTGTTTTTCGCAAAATGTATGACGCTAAAGTTATTTTTATTGATGAAGTGCAAAATGTAGAGAAATGGGAATTATTTGTTCGTCGACTCTACGAAGAAGGCTATAAAATATTTGTTACCGGTTCTAACGCCAAACTTTTAAGTTCGGAGCTGGCCACTCGCCTGACCGGACGCTATTTTAAGATTGAATTATATCCGTTTTCTTTCAAGGAATTTTTGAATTTCAAGAAAATTGATTATCGCCAAAAAGGCACGCAAGCCAAAAGCAAGATTTTAAGGAATTTCACGGCGTATTTAAAAGAAGGGGGATTTCCAGAATATGTTCGCTACGACGATATAGAATTCGTCAAGCGAATTTATGAGGATGTAATGTATAAAGATTTATTGGTCCGTTTTAAAATAAAAGAAACAAAAAGTTTCAGAGAATTGGCAGGCTTTTTGTTTTCAAATTTTACCCAAGAATTAAGTTATCGCAATTTAAAAAATACACTTGGATTTAAAAGCATTACTTCGGTTAAAAATTATATCGGGTTTATGCAGGAAAGCTATCTGATTTTTGAACTTTTTAAATATGACTATTCGTTGAAAAAGCAGTATGTTTCTGATAAAAGAATATATGTGATTGATAACGGCATGAGAAACGCGGTGGCTTTTGCGTTTTCTGAAGATAGCGGGAAAATGCTTGAAAATTTAGTTTTTGTGGAACTAAAAAGGCGAGGCCAAGACGTGTATTATTACAAAGGTAAAAATGAATGCGACTTTATTATTAAAGAAAAGAACAAAATCAAAGAAGCAATTCAGGCGACAAAAATGGTAGACAGCGGCAATGAAAAAAGAGAAATGGGAGGACTTATAGAAGCGCTGGAGAAATTCAAATTAAAGACAGGGTTGGTTTTAACTGAAAATCAAGAAGGGGAAAGAAAAATAAACGGAAAAATTGTGAAAATCGTGCCGGCCTGGAAATGGTTGTTGGACTTATAATAAATATTTCCCGCCCCAAGGCCCTGCCTGGGACATTGGGGCGTATGAGTATGTCGGCGTCGCTCCGCCGCCCGACACGACCCCGCCCGCCACGCCCAGCGGAGTCATAGTAATTTAAATACTAAGATATGGGGACACTAAGAAACAGAGAAACTTATAGAAAATAAAAAACAGCTCTTTGAAAAGCTGTTTACCCCCCTTTAAAAAACACCGGTTAATATTCCAATCTCACCCCCAGTTTATCAGCAAGTTGTTTAATCCATTTTTCATGACGATTAACTTTATGAGACAAAGCAACCATTTCCTGAAAGTAATTATCTGCTTTTTTAGCATATGCGTCAACTGAAGTTTGCAACTCAGAAAAACTTTTTCTCAGCTCTTCTTTAAATGCTTCAAAATCTTCTTTAGCGGGAAAAACTTCACGATTAGCGTTAATAATTTTTTGAATATCTTTATCGTCAAGCATAGTTCTATTCTTATAATATTACAAATTGAAAGAGATTGTCAATATCTTGCATTATGCATATCTATCTGAAGAGGGACAGAGGCGAGGCGCAGGTTTTAAATAACTTTAAACTTTGAATTTTAAACTTTTCCCGACACCACCCCGCCTGTTCCGCCCAGCGGAGTCATAGTCAGTTAGTCGGTCCAATCCTGTCGCTGTCGGACAGCTAAACATTAACCTCAATTTTTATGCCCGAAACTTATCACGTCTTAAGCAGGGGAGTTGATAAACGTAAAATCTTTATGGATGACCGCGACCGTTCTCGCTTTATCCACGACTTATTTGAATTCAACGACATAGCCCCGGCTGACCATATTTTTTATCATTTACGCAAGCCATCTGTCGCTGTCGGACAGCGACAGATTAAGCGGCCGCCACGAAAACTTTTGGTTAGTATTCTTGCTTTTTGCCTGATGCCTAATCATTACCATTTGTTTTTACAATCCTTAGTTGAAGGCGGCATTTCCTTATTTATGAAAAAACTCAATGGCGGATATGTACAATATTTCAATAAAAAACACGAAAGGACTGGAACTCTGTTTGAAAGAAAATATAAATCTGTTTTAGTTGATAGCCAGGCTCATTTTATTTATCTGCCATATTATATTCATTTAAACCCTCTGGATTTGATAGCGCCGGAATGGCGTCAAAGAAAGATTAACAATTACAAAAAAGCGATAGATTTCTTGGGCAAATATCGCTGGAGTAGTCATTTAGATTACCTGGGCCAAAAGAATTTTCCCTCGGTTACCCAAAGAGATTTTTTGTTAGAAGTTTTTGAAGGCGAAAAAGGATACAAGAAAAAAATGAAGGAGTGGCTGAAAGAAATGAGCATTAGAAAAATAGGCGATTATGCATTGGAATAATCCTGTCGCTGTCGGACAGCGACAGGATTGAAAACATGTCGCCCGACACCACCCCGCCCGCCGCGCCAACAGGGATCACAATTTTCTAATAACCCGAGAAATCCGAAACTTGACTTATTAGAATATCGGACTATAATTGAAATATGGTTAAGAAACTAATAAAAAGGCATATTTTTAGTGATTTAATTAAAGACCTGGATAAAAAGGAGGTGACTCTTATAGTTGGTCCGCGCCAGGCAGGGAAAACTTTTTTGATGAATCTATTGGTGGATTATTTAAAGGAAAAGGGCGAACAGACCCTGTTTTTGAGCTTGGATTTTGACGCGGATAAGAAATATTTTGTTTCGCAGGAAAACCTGTTGGCAAAACTTGATTTGGAATTGGGCAATAAAAAAGGATTTGTGTTTATTGATGAAATCCAGCGCAAGACTGATGCCGGTTTGTTTTTGAAGGGTATTTACGACAGGAACTTGCCTTACAAATTCATTGTTTCGGGCTCGGGCAGTCTTGAGCTAAAAGAAAAAATCCATGAATCGCTGGCCGGCCGGAAGATGATTTTTGAAATGCGGCCGGTTTCTTTTTTTGAATTCGCGGATTTTAAGACTGATTATCGTTACGAAAACGAACTGGGAAAATTTTTTGAAGTTGAAGAGGATAAGACTTTGAGGTTGTTTGAAGAATATTTGAATTTCGGCGGCTACCCTGCCGTGATTCTGGCGGAAACGGCTTTGGAAAAAACCAGGGTGATTGACGAGATTTATAAAAGTTATATTTCGCGGGACATCTCGCTGTTTTTAAAAATAAACAAACCGGATGCTTTTGAATCGCTGATAAAAGTTTTGGCGGGGCAAATCGGCGGAGTTTTGAATTATTCAGAAATTTCCGCTACTCTGGGAATTTCTTTGGCTACCGTAAAAAACTACTTGTATTATCTGGAAAATACTTTTATTTTAAAACTCCTTACTCCGTTTTTCAAAAATGTCCGCAAAGAGATGACAAAATCGCCATCGGTTTATTTTTACGACCCGGGAATAAGAAATTATGCATTGGGCGCGTTCGGCAATCTTGGCAGGCCGGACGATTTAGGATTTCTGTTCCAGAATTTCGTTTGGAGCGAGCTAAATGAAAGAATCCGGTATTCCAATATCAAGCTGAATTATTGGCGGACTAAAGACAAGGCGGAAGTGGATTTTGTTTTGAGCGCCGCCGATAGAATTATTCCTATTGAGGCTAAATATCAAAAATTTGACCAGCCGATTTTGGAACGGTCTCTGCGCAGTTTTATTGATAAATATCATCCGGTCAGGGCCGCTATTATCAACAAGGATTTCAAGAGCCGCATTGTTTTAGACGGCGCAACGGTTGATTTTCTGCCGTTTTGGGAATTAATGAACTGGCAACCTTAGAGCGGTTTTAAGGTATTGAAAGATTGGGGCGTATGAATATGGCGGCGGCGCTCCGCCGCCCGACACCACCCCGCCTTCGGCACCCAGCGGAGTGACGGT